>Ga0182021_10012245_pt1 | contig 10190 bp, 7 predicted proteins | sample 612E3MmetaG_FD_120493 | JGI IMG/M metagenome (GOLD analysis project Ga0182021, IMG submission 120493) | Permafrost microbial communities from Stordalen Mire, Sweden - 612E3M metaG (Illumina Assembly) | ecosystem: Environmental > Terrestrial > Soil > Wetlands > Permafrost | place: Sweden... | reverse complement strand
GCCGCTGTTCTTCAAGTTGGACCCCATTCCGGCGCGGCTTGAGATCCACACCGTGCCTCGCAACGCCACCCTCTACGTGCGAGGCAACCGAACCCTGAACCCCTACGCGCAAGAGGTGGAACCGGGAAACTACGAGGTCTACGCCGAGGCCCGCGACTACCTTCCGCGCCACGACACGGTGTCGCTGACCCCAGGACAGAAGCTCAAGCTCGACTTCCCCCTGGTCTACGTGCAGCGCTCGGGGCGGCCCGAGCTGATTGGCTTCTGGATCGGCATCGGGGCGGTGGGCGGCGGCATGTTCGTGCTCACCCGGCTCGATCCCAAACAGCCCGCCAACCTGTCGCTGGTGGGGGCTGGCGCCCTGGCGGGTGGCATCGGCGCGGGCGTGATCTCGGCGGCTTTGGTTCCCAGCTACATCAAGGACAACCTGGCTCTGTTCCGCATCGGCAGCATGTGGATTGGCGATGGGGAAGGGCTTGCCTTGGGGCTGGCGCTCACCCAAACCACTTCGGGCGCGTGGCTGGGGGGTATGGCGGGACTCGGCGTGGGCTCGGTGGCGGGCTGGTGGCTGGATGACCACGCACCCAACTATGGCCGCGTCGCAGTGATCCAAAGTGGAGCGTTCCTGGGCGCGGTGGCCGGGGTGCTGGCCTTCCCGGCGCTGGGATACGGCCTAAAATCTTGTACAGCCACCGGCTCTACCGCGGAGGTTCCCTGCGACTCGGCCGCCACGAACCAGACAACGCACATACACCGGGACCGTATAGGCTGGGGCCTGCTGGGCGGCATGAACGTTGGGTTGGCGGCAGGATTGGCGCTTGCCTATTTGCCCGACCAGCGCGAATACGGGCCGAGCTGGCAACGGGTCATGCTGATCGATCTGGCCGCAGTGGCTGGTGGTTTTACCGGCGCGCTGGTGCAGGTCTGTCGCAGTGGGGGCTTCTGTGGCAACGCCGAGATCGGGCCAAAGATGGCTCGCTATGCTCTGGCCGGAGGCGCAATCGGCCTGGCGGCCGGTTTCTTCTTGACCCTAAAGTACGACAAGCGCAACGACAGCGTCGCAGAACGGCGGCCGGCCCGGGGCTTGATCTTGCCCAGCGTACTGCCCGTGCAGACGCCTGACAGCCACTGGGCACTGGTTCCCGGGCTTGTGTCGCAGGGCAAGTTCTAGTGCCGCGTGGGGAGTCGGTGACCGTGCGGCCGGCTCGTGGCGAGTTCAAGGCGCTGCCGCAGGCCACGCTGGCGGCCGCCCTGCGCATGCATCTGCCCGGGCAGAGCTGGAGCGAGCTGCGCGCCCTGTGCACGTCCGGCAAGATCACTGTCAACGGCGAGCGCGAGCTCGATCCAGCCCGACGCTTGTCTGGCGGCGAGACCGTGGCCTCCAACCTAGCCGCCCCAGACCCACGTCGCACCGGAGCCATCCCCGGCTTCCGAATCGTGTACGAAGATGGCCATCTCATCGTCATCGAGAAACCGGAAGGCGTGTCCAGTGTTCCCTACGAGCGCAGGGAGCGAGGCACGGCCTTGGACCTGATTCGTGAGGCCTGGCGGCGGCAGGGGAAACGTGCCGCCGCGACGCCCCTGTACACAGTTCACCGCATAGACAAGGATACCTCGGGGCTGCTTTGTTTTGCCAAGACCAAGCTGGCTGAACGAGGGCTGCACCAGGTTTTCAAGCACCACCAGGCCGACCGGGAATACATCGCGGTGGCCCACGGGCAGGTGCGGCCGGGCCGCATCGAATCGCGCATGGTCGCTGACCGCGGTGACGGTCTGCGGGGCAGCACACGGCGGCCGCAAGAAGGGCAGCACGCGGTCACCCACGTCGAGGTCATCGAGAGCTTGGCTGCGGCCACCCTCTGCCGCGTGCGTCTTGAGACCGGGCGGACGCACCAGATCCGGATCCACCTGGCCGAGCAGGGGCATCCGCTCGTGGGAGAAACGGTGTATCTGCGCGACTACACGCGCGCCGGCCGCTCGCTGCTGCCCGCCCAGCGCCTGCTGCTCCACGCCGCTACGTTGGGATTCGATCACCCGGTGACGGGTGAGCATCTGCATTTTGTGAGCGCACTGCCGCCGGCCTTTGAGGCTGAACTGCAGCGTTTGCGACGGTACTAGTCGCCGAAACTGGTGCCTACCGCGCGCGCGGGCTCGTTGCCCGTGATGAGGAAGACCTTGTCTTGGAGCTACGCCCCGCTTCGGTGGGCTCGGGCGCACGGTAGCCGAAGCAACAAAAGCAGGCGCTTGCCGGCTGAGGTTTCCCTTGGCCTTCGACGGGAAACTACTGGGCCAAGTCCTGCGCATCTTCATCGACACCGTGGCGGCCAACTACCGCAAGCGCCTGGCGGAACGGGGCATTCCGAACGGCAAGCACGGCGCGATTGCCGTCATCCAGCGCGCAAACAGCGACCTGCGCTGCAATCCTCACGTTCACGCCATTTTCCTCACAGGCTATTTTGGCGTACTCTCTTCGCACAGCAGCTTTCGCCGCCAGTGCGTACCTGGCCCCGTGCCCGAGTCGACGCCCGAGGAAGAAGACAAGTCCTCGCGAACCCTGCCACTCTCGCACTATATTTCATGGAGCCAGCTGCTCCGGAGAACGTTCCAAATTGACATAACGTGTCCTCGCTGCAAAAGCCCGCTGCGCCTCATCGCCCTCATCGAGACCGAGGACACCATCAAGAAGATTCTCGGCGCCATGGGTCTGCCGTGCCCCTTCGGGGCCTAGGGACGGACAACCCACCCTACCCACCCCGCGCGCTGCGCGCGCGCCCGTCGCCGAGGCGCCCGAGCATCCCGTGCTTTCGGCAGGACGGATGCCAGGCGAGGACCGGAAGCTCTTGTCCGACTAGAGGGTGAAACGGGTAGCGAATCGTCACTACCGACGATGGGGTACTGTGAACGGCTGTTGTTTCATCCCCATGTCCATTGCATCGTGACCGGCGGTGGCCTCTCGCACGACCAGAGCCAATGGGTCGAGGCGCCGCGCGACTTCCTCTTTCCCGTGCACGTCATCGGCAGCCTGAGAGGATCTGACCAGATTACCTCATTGCTACCTCATGCTGGAGGCGATTACCTCATTCCGCAGGCGGCGAACGGATGGTTCCGATCTGAGCGGTCGCCTTGCGCCGTCACCGACGGGACTCGTGGGTCGCGGATAATGGCTTGGCGAACGACAGGTACCCTCGCCATGGTTGGCCCATTGGCAGCTGTCACCGACGGGAATCCAGCTCTTCGGACCACCACCTGGCGAGCCACAGGAAATCCCGGCACCGCTCGCTGCCTCGCTTGCTTATGGACCGGCCGTTCGAGCCCCGCGCGCGCAACGAAAACCCCGCCAGTCGGAGCGAAACCAAGGCGCGCCCCAGTCACGGTTGGCCGCTCGAACGCTCCCTGGGTCGTTGCTGTACCAGCTCCCGCCACGACTCACACGAGTCTTGCCTGAGGCCGGACCAGTGGGATTGTTGGCCGAGTCAGCCGAATAGGGCCCGTACCAATCCGACGTCCACTCCGCCAGGTTTCCCGCCATATCCAAAGCACCAAACGGGCTTGCGTTCGTCGGGTAGCTGCCGACCGGTGCGGTCGTCTCGTAGCCGTCGGTTCCTTCGAACATCGCCTTGTCACCGCTCTTGCGCTTCGACTCCACGCATTCCGAGCCGCAGGCGTTGAGCAACCGAGGTCCCGGCGCCTCGCTTCCCCACGGGTACCTCCTGCCGTCCGTTCCACGCGCGGCGTATTCCCACTCCGCCTCCGTGGGCAGCCTCCCTCCGCTCCATTTGCAGTAGGTGTTCGCCTGGTTCCAGTCCACGCAGTTGACGGGGTGGCTGTCGCGACCGGACCGACCCGCGTTGCAGAATTCGACGAACATGGCGAGGTTGCTGTATTCGTACGGCGTCGGGGCGGGGCGGCAGGGGCCACCTCTCACGCATCTCCCATACGCCTCCACAGTGACTTCGGTCTGATCGATGCAAAAACCAGAAACCGTCACCTGATGCGCGGGCTGCTCGCGCATGTCGCCCTCACCGGCCGGCGAGCCCATCCAGAAAGTGCCGCCAGGCACGCTCAGCATCCCCTTGGGGCAGGTTTCGGCTGTGGCTGGAGCCGGCGCGTCTCCGGTGACTGGCACCGATGCCCTGCTACCTGGCACCGTTGCTGGCACCGTTGCCTGGCAAGAGCCCAAGAGGGGAAGGAGGCAGCGCGAGAAGACTGAGAGTACCCTCACGTTTCCTTTCCAGCTCATGGATTCTTCCTTCGTACGTTGTTTGCCTTCTGCAAAAACGCTACCACGATTGAGGCTGCAGCAGCGAAGAGATCAGTAGCGCCACGCAGTTTTCGCTGTTCATCTCCGGAGTGGTCCCGTGCACCATCACTCCCTACGTCACCTCGTCTGGTGACAACCTGGCCGCCAAGGACAAGATCACGGTCAGCGCCGCTCGCTTTGCTGCCACGCCTGCAGCCCAGATGCGACGGAGTGGCATGCTTCGCTAGTGGCGCGGGCGTTGGTGGCCACAGGCGGCAGTCCAACCGGCGGTGCACGCTTGCTGATAGAGCTGCGCGGCCTTCGTGACGTCGGTGTTCACGCCTTGACCGCGGTCGTACAGGCGGCCCAGGTAGAAGCATGCGCCGGCAAAACCGCCGTCGCAGCCTTGCGCGAAGAGCTGGGCTGCCCGAGCAAAGTCCTGCTCCACGCCCTTGCCGTCTCGGTAGCAAACCCCGAGGTTGGCACACCCGGCAGCCTCGCCCTTGCTGCACGCGTCCTGAAAGAGCTGCACAGCGTAGCCATCCTCGACAGCGTTGTTGCCCTGCAGGTACATGGCACCGAGGTTTGAACACCCCACCGTTTCGCCGCCTTCGCAGGCGCGCTTGAGGAGCTGGGCTGCGCGGGGCAGGTCCGGTTCGACGCCTGTGCCCTCTTCGTACATGAGGCCGAGATTCGAACAGGCGGACAGGAAACCGCCGTTGCACGCCTGCTCGAAGCGCTCGGCGGCGAGTGTCTGGTTCCGTGCCAGCCCTCGCCCCTCCATATGGAAGAGGCCCAAATTGAAGCAGGCGCCTGCCACCCCACCCGTGCATGCGCGCTCAAACAGCGGCACCGCGCGCGAGAGATCTTCGGCAACGCCGATGCCGAGATAGTACATCCCGCCCAGCTCCAAGCACGCGTCCATGCTGCCGGCGTCGCACGTTCGCTTGAGCGCATCCACCGACGGATGGCGACTTTCGTCCGGGCCCGCCGGCCTGACCGGCGCGCTGGACGCACATCCCACCAGCCACAACCCCACCACGAACCGTGGCATATGCCAAACCGGCTTCAGCTTCATCGTGCCTCCGGAACTACAGCCTGCATGCGGGTCGCAATCCCCGTTCACAGGCCCGCTGGTAGAGCCGGGCTGCACGCGCAGCATCGCGCGGAACCCCGATTCCTTCGTGGTACATCACGCCGAGCTTGAGGCAGGCCCCGGCGTTTCCGCTCTCGCATGCGCGCTCGCGAAGCTGGACTGCGCGCGCCAAGTTCTTGCTTACGCCACGACCTTGCTCGTACATGGTCGCCAGATTGGCACAGCTGACCTGGTCGCCGCCATCACAGGCCTTGGTGAAGAGCTGTACCGCGAAGAGATCCTCAGTGGCATTTCCCGCCTCCGCATACATGGCGGCCAGGTTGTTGCAGCTCTCAGTGTCGCCGGCATCGCAGGACTGCTTGAAGAGCTGCGCTGCCCGCACGAGGTCTTTGCTCGTCCCTTGCCCATCACGGTAACCCACGCCGAGATTGCCACAGCCTCGGGCACTGCCCTTCTCGCAGGCCTGCTGCGTGAGCTGCAGCCCCCGACCCACGTCGTGGGCACCGCTCTCGCCGGTGACATACATGGCGCCCAAACTCGCACAGCCCTCAGCATTGCCAGCGTCGCAGGACTTCTGGAAAAACCGCTGTGCCCGGGCGAGGTCTTTCGCCAACCCATCCTTGCCCTCGTGATGACGGATGCCGAGATTCACGCAGCTGAGACCATCCCCGGCATCGCAGGCCTTCTCGAAGAAAACCATGGCGCGGGGCAGGTCCTTGGCTACCCCCTCCCCGTCTTGATATGCGACGCCAAGATTGGCACACCCCTCAGCACTGCCTTTGTCGCACGCCCGTAGGGCGAGCTGTACCGAACGCGCCAAGTCGCGAGGCACACCATCTCCGTTTGCGTACAGGAAACCGAGACTCGCACAACCGGCACCTTCGCCTCCCTCGCAGGACCGGCGGTAGAACCGCGCCGCCTGCATCGTGTCTCTGGGCACGCCCTCACCGCGATTATACATATGGCCGAGATTCAGACAGCTCACCGCATGGTCGCCATCGCAAGCCCGTTGGAAAAGAGTCATGGCGCGCGCGAGGTCTTCGTCGATCCCTTCTCCGGTAGCGTACAAGACGGCAAGGCGGCCGCAGCCGCTCGCATCACCTTGATCGCAGGCATCGCGGTAGAGCTGAAGCGCACGTGCGGTATCTTTCGCAACGCCCAGGCCTTTCTTGTATAGAAACCCCAGGTCCACGCAGCCTCTCGCCAACCCGCCGTCGCAAGCCTGGGCAAAAAGCTGGCGGGCACGCTGCACATCCTTGCCGACGCCCTCGCCATGAAGATACCGGGCACCCAGCTTCGAGCACCCCTTGAGGTCGCCGCGGTCACATGCCCCCTTGAACAGACTGACCGCGCGGACCGGGTCTTTGGCCACACCCTCGCCGTCAGCATACTTGGCACCGAGCTTCACACATTCGGCGGTGTCCCCGTTCTCACAGCCTCGGGTGGGCACCGACGGAGCGGAGGCACAGCTTGCGGCGGTCAGCCCGAGCAGCCCAGGCATCAAGACATCAGGAAGCATCCACCTACGCCGGGTGCCCTCACCGATGCTGCTGTTCCTTGCTTGCGACATGGCTGTCCTCTCATTGAGCGCCAAGACCGGCGCGGCATTTTGCGTTCGTGAGAGGTACTTTGCGCCCCATTGCCCTTGATGCTGCATCATGAACGGTGAGCTAGCGGCCAAAGGGTGGTCTGTAGCTCGGCGTGTAGCTCGGCGTGTAGCTCGGCGTGTAGCTCGGTGTGGGGGAAGACGTGAAGCTGGGCGTATACGATGGCTTGTAGCTCGGTGTCGTCGACGTCGTGAAGTTGGGCGTGGTCGACGTTGTGAAGCTGGGCGTGGACGATGGTTTGTAGCCAGGTGTGGTCGACGTCGTGAAGCTGGGCGTGGACGATGGTTTGTAGCCAGGTGTGGTCGACGTCGTGAAGCTGGGCGTGGACGCAGGGGACTTGTGCGTTGGCGATGCGAACGAAGGCGGCTCCGAGCGCCACGCCGGCGTGGGCGAGGTTGTCGCGTGTTGCCGTTGAGTCAGTATGGATGGCGGAGGCAACGTGGAGACCGATGCAGCCAGCGGTGCCGAGGAAGAGGATTTCACCTGACCGATCGCGGGGCTCGGGAGCGGATTGACCGTCGAGGACGGCGGAGGCATTGAACGCGACGGCCCAAGCGGGACGGCCAGCGAGGGCACTGCCTGGGTGGGCGCAGGAGCTCTTGGCAACCGCGTCACCGACGGGAGAGGTGGGGTGGAGTTCAAAAGGCGCGAGGTCGCCACCGGCGACGACGGCACGGGTACGGGCACTGCGAGTGGGCGGGGAGGCTGCTGAATCCGCGTAGGTAACGGTGTGCCGATTGGGGAGGGCACGGCAACCGGCTCCGGGCGGGGGACGGTGGCTACCGAGGGTGGACGATCCGGTGAAGGCGGAAGACGGTGAGGTTCGGGCCACTCGACGTGTGGCTTGGTGTGCGGTTCCGGTTCCTTGATCACACCAAATACCACGTCGACGCGGATTCCATAGCGACGTTGCAGCTCGCTGACAAAGAGATTGATGTCCTCACGGTTCTCGTAGTGCCCCATGTGGACGATCTGGAATCCCCTGCCAAGAGCCTCCAACTTGGCTTGCTTGGCCCTGTCGCCTTCGCCGACGATGAGTGCGAATTGCTGCCCCGGTTTTCGCAACCAGCTGCTTTGATCGACCATGGTCCGGACCGTCGTCAAGCCCCGTGGGTCGGGGTCCGTTCTTTTCGGAGGCGTTGGGCCGAGTCTCTTGGGGTCGTTCTTCTTCCCAACCTCATCGTCCGCTGAAACCCAGTAGTTCGGGACGACGATGCCACCGAAGTCGTTCGGCTTCTTGCCACTCGGGGGCAGGGCCGGAGCGGCCGTGGCCCGGGATGCTGGTGCCGGCCCACGCCGCGCGGTTCCGAAAGTCCCAATTGAAGGCGGCGCGATATCGAGTGATCGGGGTGTGATCGCTCCGACCGGCGGGGCAGGAGGCAGGGGAGTGGCGATTTCATTGGGCCTTCCCGTGGCGGCCCTAGCCCCCGAGGCGATGGAGGGTGGCGGCGCGGCGGACTTTCCGAGCGGCTCCGAGCGCAGGCTGCCCGACCCCAGCACGGGGGGCGATGCGGAGGCAGCAGCGGCAATCGCCTGGCCCCCGAGCGTCGCATCCGGGAGCGGGGCGGGCTGCGTCCAAGGCTGGCCGGGCAACACGCTGGTCAGGAAGTCCCGGGTCAGATTGCCCAAGGTTCCGTGCGTGGGCCGCGTCCCGAGACCGGCGGTAGTGGTACGGGCACGGACCTGACGAGCAAAGTCCACAGGAATGGAGTGTGCATTCAGGATGTTCGAAGAGGTGATGTGAATGTTCGCATAGCTGGGGGCGGCCTGACGGGCATAGCCCTGCAACCCCAGGTGGAGTCCGAATCCCTTGTCGTCTCGGATACCGGCGCGGGTCAAATCCCAGGTTGAGGTGATGGAGAGATTCTTGATGTTCGGGAACCTGGCAAGCTCGTCACGCCACTCTCGGTACCTCATTCGCGGGGAGGCGACCACGACCGCATCGATCTGCGCGCCGGCACGCCGAATCGTCTCGATCTCCACCCAGGAGCCGTCGCTATGGCCGAACTCGATCACCTTGCCATCCGGATGAGCCGCTTTGAAGCGTTCGATGACCTCCGCGACAATTGCACCAGGGACGCGGCTTTCATTGGCATAGTTGCCGACCTGGGTCGGCACGATCTTGTTGATATCGACACTCAGCACGATCCGTTGGTCGTCTTTCACGGTCGCCCACACCCGCCCGGCCTCCTGGCTGGTCTGCTGGGGGGCGCTGGAGAGGCCGAGGCGCCTGGCCTCCTTGAAATCAGGGGCATGGCCCAGGACGCCTTTGAAGTTGAGGGCCAGCTTGTCCCGATCGGGTCGATAGTTCTCGCCGAAGCAGACCCTGCCCGCCTGATCGGCAAAGTCCGAGCCTTCGGTCATGATTCCGCCGATCGCAATCACCAGAACCGGTCGATCATCGGATGGCGTCTTCCTGGGGTCGGAAGAGGCGGCGAGGCTTTCACCGCCGGGGGCCAAGACCGTAACGAAGAGACTGCAGGCGAGTAGCCGTTTCATCGTGCTCTCCTCCGGAGCCCGCAAGCAAGGCAGCAGCTGCGTTCCGGGGCGGATACTACTGCGGGCCCGTAGTCGAAACAAACGCCATTTCTTGATCGATGCGTAGCTGAGACAAAGGATAACGCCGCGTACCAAATGAACCGGCCCGGCGGAAGCCTTTCGCCGCACGCAAAGTGGAGGCCCCTGGTAGGGGTGCTCCTCCTATCCTGACAGATCAGCAATGTCGCCATCGGGATAGCTCGACGACGTTGTCGGGCATGGTGACTTCGTGGCCGTGGGTCTTGACCGCGAGCTTCTAGCAGGCTGCTGAAAAATCTGGCTTGAGTCCGACGTTTCCCCTCGTTCGCGCGCTTCAGCTGGTGGCGACGCTATTCGTGATGGCGTCCCGGTGCCCGGTGTCCCGGGCGCCCGGCCGCCCTCATCGGGCAGCCTCCTTCAGCCCGCAGCCGTGGTAGCCGCCCGCGTCGACCGAGGCGAAGCTGCCGGCAGGCGGCGTGGCTTGGCCATAGTGGTTGTCGCCACCCGGTGACGGGTGAGCATCTGCATTTTGTGAGCGCACTGCCGCCGGCCTTTGAAGCTGAACTGCAGCGTTTGCGACGGGGCTAGCTAGTCTCCAAAGCTGGTGCCTACCGCACGCGCGGTCAGCACCAGCGGATCGTCGAGCGCCACCTTACGTTGCTTGCCGGCCACTGTCTCGATGGGAACCGCGCCCAGCTTGCCCCCACTGAGCACGACCAGTTGCCCCTCG
>Ga0182021_10012244_pt1 | contig 10191 bp, 2 predicted proteins | sample 612E3MmetaG_FD_120493 | JGI IMG/M metagenome (GOLD analysis project Ga0182021, IMG submission 120493) | Permafrost microbial communities from Stordalen Mire, Sweden - 612E3M metaG (Illumina Assembly) | ecosystem: Environmental > Terrestrial > Soil > Wetlands > Permafrost | place: Sweden... | reverse complement strand
GACGATGCGGCCGCTCTCATCACGCCCATCCCACATCATTGTGTGGCGACCTGCGCCGATGCTCTCACCTCTCAAAAGCAAACGCACACGAGCGCCGGAAACGTTGAACACTTCCAACGTCACCGAAGAAGACTTCGGAAGGTCAAACTGAAGCGTGGTGGTTGGGTTGAACGGGTTGGGATAATTTTGCCCCAGGGCAAACTCCGTGGGGACCACAACCTTGTCGGTTTGGACGTCGGTAATGGTAAAGAACCACATGGTGGAATCTTTCAAACCTTCGGGATCTGCAAACACCGCGGTGATAATTTTCGCAGTGTTTTGAGCGTCGTTGAAAGAAACGGTATAACTGGTGTCTGTGCCGGTCTTGACAACCGAGTTGTTCACAAGCCAGGTATACGTCACCACATCTCCGTTGGGATCGGTAACACTGACCGCGAATGTTTGAGATTTGTTCTGAGAGACTGTCGAGACGTTTGTCGGCACCCGGGCGTTGAGGACCGGTTTCAGGTTCGTCCTCACCACGGTTACCGTTGCTGTAGCCACATCCTGCAACAAACCATCACTCACAACCGCAGTGATCGTAAAGGGCCCGACCTGCGGAGCAACCGGGCGCCAGCTGAAAGAACCGGTTTGACTCAGGGTCGCTCCCGTGGGAGGTGAGACAATATTGTAAGTCAATGGATCAAGATTTGGATCAGTAGCTACGTAAGCAAAATTCAGCGTCTGTCCCTGGTTAATCGTCGTGTCGCGCATCTTGTTGATAAACGTCGGCTTCAAATTGGTCTTTGTAACGGTGATGCCAACGATAGTACTATCGGACGCGCCAGCTGCATCTGTCACTTTCGCGTAAAATGCGTACGGTCCAAGATGTGTAAACGTGGGACGCCAGCCAAATGCTCCAGTCAATATATCAACCCGCGCCCCTTGCGGAGGAGTCAACAAAACGAATCTCAACGTGTCATTCGGCAAATCGAGATCCGTCGCAGTAATTGTGAAAGAGAGGCTATCCCCCTGGGCAACGGTCTTAGCGCTCACGGGGTTCATCGTAGGGGGGCGGTTGATCCTCACTGATCCATCGGTCGTCGATGACGCAGGCACTCCCGTATTGAACAGGAATTTTCCGGGCACGAACGCAATCGGCGATAACCCGGCCTTCCCCTTCGAGGTCACATTGAGGTACAACAACACGCCGCTGCCGACCAGCGGAGTGGCGCTGGCACCAGCCACCTTCATTTTCCCTGGTCCATACAGGCCAACGCTGCTGTTGGAGATTGTACCAAACGAACTGGACAGAGACCCGCTGAGGTCAATTCCGTTCACATCAAACTGACAGATCGAGGTATCGCACGACACCTCAAATTCATATGCTGTAATGTAAAGGCCCGTGGTGCTGCCCACATTGACGGGAATCTTGAAAGAGGCTCCCGGGGCTGCCGTCACCGCTGGGATGTTCACGGGGATGGGTTGGGCATTTGCGATAGCCATCAACAACAGAACCATCGCAAATCCAAAGCTTATGGGGCGTACTATCTTCGCGAGACTTTGCATTGACACTCCTCCTATTTTGGTAGTATGTTTCCGCTTCTGAAGTTCTGTAGTAACGTTACTGACTCATGATGAGACATTACGTGCTTCCAGTCACACGCACTCTTGAGGGGACCGCTCCATCTCATGGACTCCGTTCATTTTCGCGGCTCGGGGGCGCGACCCGGCTGCGCCGGTGAGGTCGACAACGTGATCAAGCCCACACATGCCCTCAGGATAAGCGACGCGTCGGCAGCGTTAACGACACCGTCGCCGTTCACATCGGCTGCCCACAGCATAGCAGGGTCTGTTATGAGAAGAAGACCGGCAGCATACCTCAAAATGGTCGATGCGTCTGAAGCCTGAACAGTTCCATTTCCATCGAGATCTCCGCGATTTCTGCTCCGAATAACGGTGACACTCATGGAGAGAGTATCAGCCCCAGGCAAAACTCCGCCTCCTGTGGTGATGTTATCGGTGACGCGAACCTTGATGACATAGGTCTTGCCGGTGTCTGCAAATGCCGGGATCCATCTCAGGTTGTTTCCGGCAACCGTCGGGGATGTCGTTGCCGACGGAGTCATGGACATGAAGAAATAGGTCAGCGGATCGTTATCAGGATCGATCGCTGAAAGCGGTACGTTGAGCGTGTCAGAATCTTTGGCGGTTTTCGGCGGAATGGCTGTGAACACCGGTTTTCGGTTCACGTTTGTTACCGTCATCGAGACCGTGATGCTGTCTGCCGCTGCGCCTGTGTCAGTGACTTTGATCCGCACCGAATACGAGCCCGCTTGCGTGTAGTCGGGGATCCAGGTGAATTGGCCGCTGCCGCTTCCAAGCGTCGCCCCCCGGGGAAGGTTCGATGAGGTGTAGCTCATCGTGAGGCCGTTCGAGTCAATCGCTGCCACAGTGAAGCGCAAGGTGTCTCCTTCAGCAAGCGTCTTTGCGCTCACAGGAGTGATCGTCGGCGGGCGGAGAGCTGCGGTGACGGTGACGGTCCCGTTCGTGAGTGTAAACGTGGGAGTACCACCGTTGAACACGACGTTCGTCAACTGGATCGGGGTGCTCCCCCCTCTGTTCTTCGTCGTTGCCTTCAAATTGATCAGGACTCCGCTTCCCGACAGCGGACTTGCGCTGGCCCAAACGACTTTCATGTTGCCATGGGTATATCCATTGGCATGGTTGTTCGCAATAGCGCTCGCTCCACCCGAAAGTATTCCGGTCGCGTCGATGCCATCGAATTGTAAGAACGATGTGTCGCACACTGCGACGAATTCGTATGCAGTCACATTCTGCCCTGTGAGGCTACTCACATTGACAGGGATTGTTATGGAAGTATTCGGTGCTGCTGATGGATTCGGCAAAGTCACTGCCACTTGAGCCGAGGCAATGACAACCCCGAGCGTCATCAGCAAAAGCACTCCGAACAACGATAAACGACTCTTCATTTGATACCTCATGTTGTGAAGATACGAAAAAATGGGGAAAGGAAGCATGTTTGGCGATTCTCGCGTTTATTGCTGGCCTATGGCATCCTTCGTCTTCGGTCGTCCCGACCATCGTCGGGACTTCCTTCGCTCAGGATGACTGGGGTCCTCTATTTCTCCGCGCTAGCAAAAAGAAATCTCAGTCATCCTGAGCGACCGAACTGTAAGCCCTCACTTCGCTGCGAGGGAGTCGAAGGATGCTCAAAGTGTGCTCTTAGCACCCTTCGACTCGGCTCACATAGAACGTTCGCCTCCCGCCTGCCATGTGTGAACCATCAAGGCGGGTCCCGTTGTGTGGGATCCCGAAAAACGGGACAGGCGCTCAGGGTGACGGTGTTTCTTTTTGTGAGCAACAAAAACAATCTCAGACATCCTGAGCGACCGAGCTGTGAGCTCTCACTTCGCTGCGAGGGAGTCGAAGGATGCTCAAAGTGTGTTCTTAGCACCCTTCGAATCGCTTCTCTCGCTCGGGACGTCGGTCCTCAGTATGACAACTGAGAAACGACATGGTAGATCAGATCCTTCGGATCAACACAAAACGTTAATCCTCAGGATGACGACTGAAGAACGTCGTCACTTCATCAACACCATCTTCCGCGTCTGCACAAACGCACCCGCTTTCATCTGGCACAGATAAATTCCGCTCGACAAGGTCGAAGCATTCCACCGTACTACATAAACCCCGGGTTCACGAATTTCGTTCACGAGCGTTGCAACTTCTACGCCGAGCACGTTAAAGACCCGTACCTGCACTAAAGCGCGAGTGGCAACCCGCAATTCGACATTCGTTGTGGGGTTGAACGGATTCGGATAATTCTGCCCGAGTGCGAACTCGGCAGGAATTCCACCTTCCTCGACAGAGACGTCGCCGCCAAACGGGGCCCACACCGATGAATCGGAAAACCCGGCAGGATTGGCGAACACAGCCGTCAACTTCTTCGGGAATGCCTGAAACACCGTCGTATACGTAGAGTCGCTTCCCGTTTGGACAACCTTATCGTCAATCTTCCAAGTGTATGTCAGCGGCTGGTTGTCAGGATCGAGAGCAGTCACCTTAAACGTCACGAGGACATTCAGCTTGACGCCGATTGTCGTCGCAGGCACGCGCGAAATCAGAATTGGCGCCCGAGACTGCAATCCAAGCGTCAAGAAATTCGAACCCGCAAATCCTTTGCCCGCAGAAAGAACACGCACAGTCAACGTGGTGTCTCCGGGAGATGTCGAAGTGATGCTGCTCGTCGCGTATCCGGCTGCAGTTCCAACCAGCCTCCAGACCGCCGTTGCGGGACTGAGGTTTGGCCGGAGGAGAAATCGCAGATCGGCTGCTTTCGTATAGCTGAACGATGGATTCCCGATCGTCACCTCAAGATCATAACTCTGGTCGGTTCCAAAACTCCCGGTTGATGAATTGATCTGCCAGTAGAAATTCGGGTACGATCCCAGCTGGACGCCTCCCCCGCCGTCGAGCGGCAAACCAGCACTGCCTCCCGGCGCCGCGGCGACGTGCGTCACTTCAATCGTTCCGGGACTCAGAGCGGGATACGCGTTCGTAAATGTTATGGCGAGAGGCCTGTAGTCCGTAAATGTTCCAGTCGGGAATTCATAACGGCCGTTGGGGTACGCGCTTGTGTTCCCTGCGCCACCAGTCACGGTCTGTCTCACGATGCCCGCGATATGGCTAAGGTTCTTCCCAACGACTCCTTGTCGATCAAACCCTTGACCGGTGGATGAATGAGAAAGAACGACAGCGTTGCTGCCCGTGTACATTACACCGCTTGTGAAGAGAAGCATAGAGCCCGGACCAAATGCCAGATCGCCACCGCGCAGGTCAAAGCCAGCCAGGTTGTTTAGCTGAAGATGAACCGGTGAGCCTCCTCCGGGCAGCAAGAGTCCCGACGAGTCGACCGTGATCGCCTGCCGAGTCGATCCGGAGAGATTGACGATGGCGGTGGTTCCCGTGGTATTCGTGAACGCTCCGGAGAGAACGGATAAGCTGTCCTTCACCGTGAGATTCCTTGCGACGAAAGATCCTGCAGGCCCGAACTCGATGCCCCCCTTGGGAGCGTTGACTGTGAGTACACCAACACTTTTGTTGACCGTGAGGGACAATGTCGTCGGTTGCTGAAGTGTTCCGTAGACAGAGAGACTCGAAACAGTGATCCCGCTCCCCGACTGAAATTCCTGGTTCGTCGACCCGACGACGATACTCCTCCGGTACACCAGGTTATACGTCGATACCTTCAACGACCCTGTTCCCGAGAGTTGGAGTCTCCCCGTTGTGACGTCGATTGCTCCGCCGCCGGCGAGAGAAACGGAAGACGAGCCAAGGTCGAACTGCCCGGCATCGAGGAAGAGCGTTCCGCCGACAGTGATGCTCCTGTCGAGCAGCACCGACGATGAGTCCTGGGAAACGGATGGGTTGCTGATTCTCAAATTGTTGAGCGAACCTGCCTCGGCAGGAAGTTCAAAGTTGGTCTTGAGGTTTCCATTGTCCTGGTCGACGATGTACGAGACATTGATCGTGCCGCGATAGGATATAGGATTGTTCAGCCCCGCCGTCGATCGGCGGCGAATCAGCGTTGCGCCGTTTTCCAGCGTGAGCGTCCCTCCGTCGAACGTGAAGAGGCCGTCGCTCAGATCGAGCGACCTGGTGACGGACATCGAGGGCGATCCGGATGCTTTCGTAACGCCCTTCGCGTTCCAGATTCTTAGGTTCGGAACTGTGAAGCTTGCTCCCCCGACGAATTGCTGAGGCGCTGTCCCGACGAAGCGCAATTCTCCGGAGCTAGCTCCGATCGTTCCGTCGCTGCGATTGTAGGCGCGCTGCCCGCCCTGAGATCCCGTCCCTGTCAGCGCAAGATGATTCAACCCAAGCCCAATCTGTCCGCCGGCATGAGTGAGAATATCGGAGATCGTCAAAACGTGCGGGGCTTGATCCGTCGAGAGGATTGACAACGTTCCGTCGGAAGATGGAGGATTGAATGTAAGCTCTTCAATCGAATAGTCGCCGTTCATAATCATCAGTACGGAGGAGCCTGCAACAAACAAGCGGCCGCCCGGCGTCCCGTTCGTCGTGCCGTCAGAGACGATTGCCGTTGTGTTGCCCGATCCGTTCGACAGAAGCGAGATGATAGAACCGGTAAAGATCAAATCGTTGCCGGTTTTGCCGAGCGTCAGTGTGGGGATGTCTTTCAGATCACTCGATCCAATCGTCAAATTCTTCGTCACCCAGCCCGGTGCTGCGAGGGTTGTGTTCGAAAGGATCTGGAGGTTTGGCAGACCTGTCGTACTGGAATTACCAATCTGTATCTGCGCTCCTGCCCTGTTGATCACGAGGGACCCGCCACTCGTTGTATAGCCTAAGGCCGTTTGGCTTTGAACAAAATCCCCGCTTGTTGTCAGTTGGAGGTTGTAAGCCCCGAAGTTCAGCGTTCCGGCGTTGAACGCAATGCCACCGGTGACTTCGAGATTTCCCGCCAACGTAAAGCTGGAACCGTTCAGCATCAGCGCACCCTGGATCTTTTGCTTTGAGGGCGTCGCACCCATGGAAATCAATACCGAACTTCCTGCAAGAGCGGTGAACGAACCATTGAGTCCGGGGAACCCGGAGATCGTGCAAAGGGTCGCCGATGAAACAGCCATCGTGCCGACGAGGGAGATATCCGATGAATTCGTTCCTCCGGCGAATGCCACGGATGCACCGCTGATCAGTATTCGGTCACCCGATTCAGCAGTTTTGAGAATTCCACGGACGCTATGACGCACGTTCGTACCACTCAGCTCGAGCGATTCGCCGCTTCTGCCGTTCGCTTCCAGCTGAACAGCCGCCGTCGGTCCGACGACGAGCGTGCCGCCGTAAACGAACCCGATGCCGGGAAATTGGAAGTACCGAAGCTGGCCCGTCGTGAGGTTTCCGTCTCCATCGATGGCATCACTATTGACATCGACGATGAGAGAATCGGCATTCGTCAATTCGGCAAGCAGGTCCGGAGCCATGGTGTAGTCGATCAGCAGGTTGCCGATGCAACGAACCGTGTGGATGACGCCGGCTGAGTTGAAGGTCCCCGCCGAAGTGGTGATTCTGGAAGCATAAGAGACATCCCGGACAACCATTGCTGTGGATCCGGAAGGTTTGAAATCGACCGCCGAAGCGATATCCAGCGCACCGGAAATAATTCCCAGCGTGTTACTCCATATGATCGATGCTAAGCCCTTGATTGAGCAGATATTAGCATTCCCTACATCAACTGCGATAGAGGAGAAAGAAGAACCAATTCCGGCATGGATTTCTGACCCTGCTATGTTCGCCCCACCCTGGACCAGCGTCGCTCCTCCCATAATGATGCCGTAGCCCGCGCAGGTATACGACCCGTTGTTGGTGAAAACCGCCCCATCCCCGTTCAGAACAATGTTGTTCTGGCCAAGGTCCAGTTTCGCTGCTGATCCGATCACAAGGGAGCCTGAGATGCGCAGCGACCGTGTCAAACTAACTCCACCTGCCGTATTCTCGACATCCACGGAAACCAGCTGCAGTGAGGCTCCTGGGTCCAGGAACTGCACTCCAGGACCGATAAACACCGTCTTCGCTGCAGTTCCCTGAGCGAGCGTGCCACCGGAAAACGTAAAGTTTCCCCGCACACGCAAGTCACCGCCTGATGACCCGCCGAGAGTGAAAACTCCACCCGTTTGCTTGTATTCTCCGGCTGTCAGCGACCTCCCGGCAGAATCTGCCAGCAGGAGCGTACCGCCATTGACGGAGAGAATGCCTGCAACGGAGATGTTCGATTGGACCAAACATGTGCCTGCCGAGACGAACAGTGATACAATCGAGGCAGACCCCTGGAGCGCGAGTGATCCGCCATTGACCACAACGGGACCTGAAGCGGTGATGCCCGATTGGATCGTACACGTTCCCGACACAATTGTCAGTGATGCAAGCGCCGCAGAACCTTGAAGCGCGAGCGATCCGCCATTGACCACAACGGGACCTGAAGCGGTCATGTCTGATTGAATCGTACAGGTTCCCGACATAATTGTTAGTGACGCGAGCGTCCCGCCGTCGAACATGACGGCTCCTGTTGCATTGACGAGGAAGCCGCCTGTGGTCGCGGTGACCGTGCTGCCGTTGAGGCTGTGGGAGACGTTGCCGGAAAGCGTCAGAGTGTTCGAACCGAGATTCAGAGTTTTGCCCGGTGCGTTGAGAAGTAAACCCGTCGAGGCGCCAATTGCGCCGAGTGTGGTCGATCCCGTAAGATTGATCGTGCCGCCCGGTGCAACCGAGGCGTTGACGAGACCTGAGCGGAGCGTCCCAGAGATTTCCAGCGTACCGCCGGAATTGTTGATTGCAGCGATGGAGAATTGCTGCAGTGCATTCGCGCTCGTTTCAGTGCGCGGGACAACGGAGATCGGTCCACCGAACGTGATCCTCCCTGTCCCGTTGTTCTGTATGCGGGCTTCGACGGTTGCAGCACCATTGTTGACGCTCGTCGCGGCGTGCGTGAATACGGCTCCCGCGGCGAAAGTCACGGTGGCGGTTCCTGCGTTCCAAACCAGAGCGGTCGATTCCGTCGCAGGGAATGAAATATTCGATGAATTGTATGCGGCCGTCCACGTGACCAACTGTTGGAAGCTCACCGTTCCGTTTCCGGTGACGTCGATCCCCGAGATTGCACTATCGGCTGCCGATGTACTGGCAGCTACAAGATTGACCGGTGCGTTGAAGACAACAACACCGGAAGTGCTGATGATGAGATCCCCTGTCCGGGCGGATAGCAATCCGCCTCCAACGCTGCCCAACGTAAGAGTTCCGTTGAACGCCACACTCCCCGATTGCACGCGGATCGCGTCGTTGTTCCCTGTGAACGTCATCGGGTAGGGGAAAATGATTGAACTGTTCGCGTCCCTGTTGACCGTCAGCACGCCTGAACCAAAGGAAGAATATCCCGATTCCAAGCCTGCCGTATATGCACCCGTCCCCGTGTACACGAGATTGAGATCATTCCCTTTTTGCGGAGCCTCGTGCAAGAACTTTGCGGTCCCGGCAACGCTCATCGTTGCGCCGCTGAGGAGACGAACAGCGGGTCCTTTGGGTATGTCGAGAGTACCTGCAGTGAGAACAATTCCCGAGATCGGATTGCCGCTGGAATGAGCCGCGGCAAGTGACATGTATTCATTCCCGCTCGTCGTCGTTATGGCGAGAGTACCGCCGGGAATGTTGACGATGAGGTTTGGGATGTACTGGTCGGATGTGTGGTTGATCTGAGCGCCGTTCGCTGAGCGAACCGAGCTCGGATCGACAGAGATTCTGATTTCGTTGTTGCCGGCAAGTGCCCGCAGTTCGATCGTGAGTCCCGAGGTGAGCCGAGGATACTTTGAAGTGCTGATGTTGATGTCGGCGTTGTCTGCGGTGTTCGTCGGGGAGCCGTCGGTGTCCACGCCGTCACCGGCGTAAATGCCGGCGAAGAGGACGAGCTTGCCGTTGTTCGCCAGGGCGTCGAGGCCTGCATGGATTGTGGCTTTCGGTCCCGTTCCTGAGGGGGAATCCGTTGGATTCGCCCCCGAGAATGAGTCCGAGCCGTTCGTGGCGTCGACGTAGACGGTCGCGAGCTGGCCGTAGGCCGTGGCCGAGAAGAAAAGCAGAAGCGCTATGATGAAGCGAAAGTTCATGCGCAGTTTTCTCATTGAACAACTATATGCGTGTCAGTTTCCCAAGGGTCCAAAGGACTCCTTCGGAGGATCACTTCGTGACGATCCCGATGCTTCATGCTGTCATTTCGAACGAAGTGAGAAATCCAATTCGTGCTCTTTAAGATTTCTCAGTCTCCCGACAAGTCGGGATCCTTCGAAATGACACATCGTTAAGCCCATGTCACCCCGACATGTTCTTGGTCGGGGTCTGAAACGAGGTCCCGATCAGAAGCGTATCGGGACGACATAGAGAGCAACTGTCACCCCGACGTGTTCTTGGTCGGGGTCTGAAACGAGGTCCCGATCAGAAGCGTATCGGGACGACATGTCCCTTTTCGACGCAACCTGACCCGCCTTCACGATGTTACGTCGGGCAGGCCCCCGAGTCCTTCGGACATCGGCGGGCGGGCAGAACGTGTATTGCATCGGCCTTGGGCAAGTGTCAAGCTTAGATCTGGATTCCCGATTGAAACGTTCGGGAATGACATGGTTT
>Ga0182021_10012243_pt1 | contig 10191 bp, 9 predicted proteins | sample 612E3MmetaG_FD_120493 | JGI IMG/M metagenome (GOLD analysis project Ga0182021, IMG submission 120493) | Permafrost microbial communities from Stordalen Mire, Sweden - 612E3M metaG (Illumina Assembly) | ecosystem: Environmental > Terrestrial > Soil > Wetlands > Permafrost | place: Sweden... | reverse complement strand
CGTCGAGGAGCGCCAACGCAGCAGATGCCCGCCCGCCGCCGCGCCCCTTCGGGCTGCGGTCCGCAGGCCCGCCGGCTGCGTTGCTCGCTCCTTACATGCAACCCGGCATGCTCGTCGCTCGCGTCTTGCCGGCGGGCATGCGGACCAGCAGCAAAATGCACATGTTATTCATGCGCAGACCCTAAGGCAATCCTCGAAGACTCGAAGAACCTCAAAGAGGCGTCGGCTTCCGACTGAACAGTATTTCTTTGAGATTCTTTGAGTCTTCGAGTCTTTGCGGTTAATTATGGCGTTGCGCGGAAAGCACTGGTTCCTTATTGTAGTTAAGCGGTCGCCCTTGGAAAAACGTCAGCTCTTGCACTTCTGAATAAGATGGCGGAGGAGACGAACAGCGCGTGGCAGATCGGCCTTTTTCACCAGAATGTGGTCACTCGCAAGCGTCGAGACCGGCAGCACGTTGATTTTGGCATCGGCCAAAACGCCGCCTATGGCCGACATGTAGCCGGGCACAACCATCGAGAGCTTAAAATCGAACGCGATGACCTTCATCGGTTCCGACACAACAGACCGGTCAAAGATGCTCTGCATGCGAAGCCACTTGCGCCGCGACACGATCAGGCTGGTCTCGTTGTTCTCCTTGATGAAAACTGCGAATCGGGTCGTGGCCGGCCGGTACCATTCTCCAGGTATGGGCTTGCTGTCTTTGGGAAGGCGGATGACAAGGTAGTCTTCTGGAAGGACAGACAATTTAGTGCGCACCAACAGGTTTTTCAGTTCGCCGGAATGGACAGCCATGGTAGCCTCGTGTTTTGTGGCGGATTTCGAAATTCGATCAGAGTGCGCTTGTATTTATCACAATCAGAGACAGGGCACAAGAGTACGTGGAGGCGGCAATGCCTGATTACGCCGCATCCGCCCGCATCACCGAATCGGGCTGTTCCAACATTGTCCGATTCGCTTACAACTTCCCCAAACGCGTATCTCAGCCGTAAATCATTTTATTTCAATATGCTGGAGCCTCACGTGCAAACGCAGAACGAGGAGCGAGCCAAAAAACTGTCAAAGTTTATTACAATCTCCGTTGACAATCGGAAGCGGCAAGTCCGGAAAAGTGCGCAGATAAAGAATTATCGCGGAGGATAAATCTTCATGCTTCATATATTTCTCCTCCTTGCCGCCGACTTCTGATTTGTCAGGCGGTGCTACGGAATGCAAATTGCTTTAATTTTGGTTTGAGCAATCCGGTCGTGATGCTGATGTAGTTACCCAGGGTTAAGGCAGTATCTCACGGAGTGCCCCCTCACCCAAAGTAAGCGAAGAGCGCTCCCGGCATGCCTGCCGGGAGCGCTCTTCGTTTTTGCGCCACGCTTCCGGATAAGAGGACCTGCAACCGTCTGGCATTTCTTGAAAGCCGGATCGCTAGAGGGCCGATCCATCATTGGTGCGCAGGCGCATAGATCTTCTCGCCAGCCCTGATTGGAATCGCGAGCCGGTTATCCTCCGGCGGGATCGGACAGCTGTATCCTTCCCCGTAAGCACAGTACGGGTTGTATGCCTGGTTAAAATCGAGGTCGTAGACCCCCGAGATGTTTTCGGCAAGATCGATGTAACGGCCAGCCCCGTAAGTCTCTTTGCCCGATGTGCTGTCCTTGAATGGGATGAAGAGACTGGCTTTTCCGGTATCCCCACTGTCATCCATACGGTAAACCTTCAGAGTACAATGCTTCCCTCCCGCATCAAATTCGAAATAGCCGTAACGCAAGCCATCCCTTATCTCGCCGGTATTGGTCGCCATCCGGATATGAGCGGGGGCCGGGTAGCGGTTCAACTTGACGCGATACTGCAGTGCAGAGTTAATGGGAAAATATGAAAGGCCCTGAAAACGGGCCCTGTCTTGCGCGGGAATCGGGGATTGAGAGCCGGTCTTGAATGCAACATCCCTATCCCTGCGGATCTGCAATACAGAGCTTGATTGTTCTGGCGGCGGAGGCTGTTCGTGTGAGCACCCCTGTAGGAACAACAATAGTAGGGGAAAACTGGGAATCATGCGCCCCAGATAATGTCTGACGCGTGAGTTTTCTCTCATGTGCCGAATTATAGGGAACTTTTTTGAGGTTCTCCACGTCTGAATAGTATCCATTGACTAACCTCCTTCGTGGGCGGCGGAGCGGATGACGCCTTACCGCTTCCGCCGCTTTTTCTGCACGATGCGGCTTGTCGTCAAACGCAACACCGTGATAACGTAGGACGGTCTTAGTAGCAGAAATGTCCCTTTCGCACCGCCGGCGGAGGGGCGCCATGTCCCTGAGGAATCGCACAATTCTAAGGTATCGCTCTGATTCTTCCGATCTGCCTAAGGAATCGTCCCTGAGTTCAAGGCATCCGGTGCCCATAGGCCGATGTGAAATCACGCATTATGATTACTTTGATAGGAGCACACCATGCTTTCCGGCCAGGATTACGCCAGTCGGCTCCGGGAGGAAACCCGCAGAGAGCTGGCCCGCAATCTACAAGCCTTGGAAGAGGACATCCGCACTCTTCAAACCAATTTCTCGACCTCCTTTGCACAAATAGCTCGAAAGCTAGGATCTACACTCGAACTGGAAGTGCCTGCAGCTGAAGCAATCCTCGTCGATGCAGTGAAGGAGGCAGAGAAGCGCAAGGAGGGCTCCAGGGACGAGGAGATGTTGCAGCTCGCTCGCTTTGCCCATGATATGAGGCAAAGGGAAACCCAGGAGGAGATTCTGAACTCTCTGCTCGACGGAGCCCATCGGTATGCTCCGCGGCTAGTGCTATTTGTAGCGCGGGGAAATCAGTTCATCGCATGGTCGTCCCGCGGCTTCACCGACGAGGCGGCGCTGCGCAAATGCTCTTTCCCCATCGCGAACAGCCAGTTGCTGCACGACGCTCTTGATGCGGATGGGTTAATCACTGTAAACGACCTCTCTAAAGAATCCGTCCTTTCGCAGGCGCTTCCGGAAGGAGCGCAATGGCCCTGGCATGCATTCCCCATGAAGGCAATCCATCGCCCGGTTGCCGTGCTCCTGGCTTCGGCTGCGGATGGCGGGAAGTGCGACCTTGAATCGCTATGTATCCTGATGGATCTGACCGGACTGTGCATCGAGAACATAGCCCTGAAGATATTGCAGGAAGTCAAGATCGACAGACCGCCGGTCCCATCACCATCCTTCCATCCTTCGGTGGGAAAGCAGGCAGAAGCAGGGCCTGTTGCCTTCGCTGGCAGTAGCGAAAAGGGACCTGAAGAATCTGCCCCAGACCAGGAGACCAAGCCAGCGGTCGCCGCGGAACAGACGGCTGAAATCTGCATAGATGCCGGCGCCGGCCCCGACGATCAAATCCAGCCCTCGGCCGCGGACCTCGAGCCATTGTCATCCGCTCCCAGTCCCGAAGCGTTGCCCATTGAGGAGCCCCAGACGTCTGCTGCTGCCCAGCCGGAAGAACCGCAGGGCGATGGCGAAGCGCAGTCTGCGGAGGAACCGCAGCCTGCGATGTCGCCGGCCGCTGAAGTGGCGCCCACCGTCGAGTTGCCGGTACCCGAGCCCGTGCGGCCGGCTATTCTTCGCGAAGTGCAGCCTCTGACGGAAGAGGAGAAGCTGCATGCGGATGCGAAACGATTTGCGCGCCTGCTGGCATCTGAGATAAAACTCTATAATGAGCAGCGTGTCGTCGAAGGACGCGCAAATAGAGATCTATACGTACGACTCAAACGGGATATCGACCGGAGCAGGGACATGTATGAAAGGCGCGTCTCGCCTTTAGTGTCGCTGAAGGTCGACTATTTCCACGATGAAGTCATCCGAATCCTCGGAGACAATGACCCTTCAACACTTGGGAGCGATTATCCTGGCCCCCGAGTCGAGAGTTAAACGGACTTGCTGAATAATCGATTGACATTGCTTCAAAAAGGGACGAAGTCGACGAACGCCACGGCCCGGCGACTCCTTGTTGTTTTGGCGGCGGCGTTTCTGGCGGCTTCGTTCTCAAAGGTTCCCGCCCGCGAACGAGAATCCGTGTCTCAACAAATTCCGGGATCTTTTGACCCGCTTATCTATAATTATCCGACTGCCTTGCAGGCAACGCTGAGTGCCTTCGGCAAAGCCATCGAAGATTATAACGCCGGCCGATTTGAGGCGGCCCTGGCCGCACTTCCTGACGATGCGGCCGCCGCAGCTACCGCAGTGCCTGATCATATCCATCTCTATCGGGCCAAGATCGACCTGGAATTGGGGAAAGCCAGGGAAGCGCTTGACCTTTTCCGCTCACTTCCGAGCCTGCACACCGATTCTCCCATGCTCAAACAAGCGATTCTGAGTGGAGCAAGGGCGCTGTTGAAACTCAATGATCCAGCCGCCGCTCTCGCGGTTGTGAGCGATGCAAGACTCAAGGATTCCGCGGAGATCCTATCCCTTCGAGGCCAGGCACTGGAACAGGAAACAAAGTCGAATGAGGCGATGCGAGTCTACCTGCACATTTACGTGGAGTATGTGAACGCCAGCCAGGCCATATTTGCCGAGCAGCGCCTGCACGTGCTCGCTCCTGCCTTTCAGACGAAACCCGAGAACCGCGAAAACATGCTTCGGCGGGGCGAGAATCTCGTCCGGGCCGGGAAAAATCTGGAAGCCAGGACCTTGCTGTTGAAGCTGGAGACGGCGCACCCCGTAGGGGCACAGGGCGAAAAACTCCGCGTTGTACTTGCTGACGCAGACACGAATCTCAAGCGCCTTACCGAAGCCCTGCACTATCTGCGGTCAGTCACCGATCCCGCCCTGGCCGCCCAGGCCCTTTATCTCGAGGCCGTCTGTAATCGCGGCCTCAAAAATCAAGCTGCTTTCCTGGCGGCCCGGGATCGGGCGCTTCAGAATTATCCGCAATCGCCGTATACCGAAAAGCTCCTCTACTCGGTTGCCACATACTTCGATGTCGAAAACGAGCCGATGCCGGCGTTGCAGGCGTACCAGGCTATCGTTCGTGGCTTCCCCAAGGGTGAATATTTCGCGCGGGCGCTCTGGAAGGTGGCGCTTTACTCCTATGTGGCGAAACACTACCAGGACGCATTGAGCGGCTTCTGGCAATGTCTCCTCGCCGATAAGAGCCCCGGCTCGGCCGCGGCCTCGGCATACTGGATGGGTCGCTGCTGCTTGCATCTGGGAGATCCGGAAAAGGCAGCCTCTTTCTACAGGCGGACACAGGAACTCTCAAATAACAGTTACTACGGACAAAGGGCTCAGGAAGCGTTGGCTTCGCTTCGATCCGAGGTCTCCAGCCCGGCCGTAGAACTTGGGGCAGTGGATTTCCAGGAGATCAGCCGCACGCTGGAAGCCATCCATGCAGGTCCGGCGACAATTTCGTCTCCCTCTGCAGCAACGGTATTGCTCATCGAGCGCACCCGTCAGCTAATGGCTGCCGGAGTGCCGGATCTGGCCGTGGCAGAACTGGAACGTGCACCCGCCGGACCCGATGCCGACGACAGGGTCGTGAGCTACGCCTTGTCGCGCATCTATCAGAGCAATGGCAATTATCCCGGAGCCATCGCGGCGCTGCGCCGGGCAATTCCGGACTATGCCGAGTTGCCACCGGCTTCACTGCCGGACGAGGTGTGGGAGATCCTGTTTCCCGTGCGCCATATCAGCATCGTCACCAAGAACGCTGCACGAAATAACCTGGATCCGAACCTCGTGCTGGCTTTGATCCGGCAGGAATCCGCTTTCCAGGAAACCGCCCGCTCGAGTGCCAACGCACGCGGCCTGATGCAGGTGCTCCCGTCCACCGGCCGTATCCTCGCGGGCAAAGCCGGCGTCGTGCCCTATTCGGTTTCCAAGCTCTATCATCCCGATGCCAATATCGCCCTGGGCACTCGCTATCTGGCTTCGCTCCTCCAGCACTACGACGGCAAAGTGGAGTTGGCTCTGGCAGCGTATAATGCAGGCGACAGCCGGGTCGACCGCTGGTTGGAGGAGTTTGGAAACCTGGATATGGCGGAGTTTGTGGAGCGTATTCCTTTCGGCGAAACGCGTGGCTACGTAAAGCAGGTCTTGAGCAGCCTGGCCCATTATCATCTGAGAACGGCCGTAAACCCCGGATCATCTGCCGATCTGCAAGAAAGATGACTGAGCACTTCGTCTCATAATTACTCTGACGCATTTTGCAGAGGCCCGCGTCCTCCTGGCTTGTGGACGCGTGGATTCTTTACTTCTTGCTGTCTGCTTCACTCCGGGCTCAGCCGTGTCCCAGAATACGTCATTTCGGAGAATCAGGATCAGCCGCCGTGTGGCGAAAAGAAAATTCAGCAGAGGATAAAGTGTTGGTGAGCCGCTGCCATAGCGGCGACGAAACAGCATTCGAGGAACTGGTACGCAAGTATCAGCAGACCTTGTTTAATATCATCTACCACAACATGGGCCACCATGGCGACACTGAGGACATCGCCCAAAAGATCTTTTCCAAGGTGTATTTTTCGTTGATGAAGTTCGACAACGACCGTCCGTTCTTTCCCTGGATGTACCGCATCGCGGTGAATCAGTGTTACGACGAGATGAGACGCGCCCGACGCCGCCGGTCCCTGACTTTCTCCGAGCTCAACCTGGACGAAGCCGAACACATCGAAAACCTCATCAAACAGGACACCGTTCAGGAAACCTCGGCCGAGGAGCACAAGGACCTCCAGGACCTGCTCTATAAAATGCTGAACAAGCTGCCGGAGAAGCAACGGAAAGCGCTTGTACTCAGGGATCTGGAAGACGTGCCCTACGAGAAGATGGCCGAAGTGATGATGTGCACCGAGCAGGCAGCCCGACTGAAAGTCTTTCGAGCCAGAACCAGGCTGCGCGACATGATGCGGAAGGCAATTCGGCGCCAAAATCGAAATTCGAGATTCGAGATTCGAGATTGAATTTCGAATCAGCAATGGAGTTCTCAAGCTTTTTCAGGGAAAACTTCTTCCATGATCCGCCGAGCCAGCGCATCGACTCCCGTGCCGGCGACTTCCACGCGCAGCTGGGCCTTCTCATAGAAAGGACGGCGGAGTTCCATCAGTTCCGCCATCTCCTGAATCGTCGCAAAGAGGGGACGTTCATTGCCATCGCTGGAACACCGTGCGATTATCAGATCCATGGGAACGTCCAGCCAGACACTGATTCCCGTGACGGTGATAATCTCCTGATTCTCAGAGCTACAGAATGCGCCGCCGCCCACGGCCACCACAGTGTGCCTCTGTTCGCTCGCCCTCCACAGCTCTTCCCTTTCAAGCGCCCGGAAACAAGCTTCTCCTTGAAGAGAGAAGATCTGGGTGATCGTCGTCCCCGCTCGACTTTCGATCGCCTCGTCGAGATCGATGAAATTCCACCCGAGCAATTCCGCCAGGCGCGCCCCCACGGCACTCTTTCCTGTACCCATAAATCCGACAAGGTATACGATCGGTGCTTTCATATCGAACCTGTAAATCAGATCTCCGATACCGTTTCAGATCGGGGCACAGTATCTGTAGGATCTAAACAGCGGACGAAGTGCCGCACCTTCGGATCTCAGGAGATAGAGGTCCTGGCCCTCGGACGCATCCCAAAGCACGGCGATTTCGATTCCCTGTTTTCCCTCAAATGCAGCAAGAACATGAAATGATTCCGCATCGATGCCATCTGTATCCACACGCCAGACAAATCCCTTTACATCAGCATCATATTTGGCCTCATAGTCGTCGAAAGCGATGGAATCCGGCGTGACAAGAACAAGACTTGCCAGACACGTCTTTCCATCGGGAATAAACCGCACAAGAATCAATTCGCCGGTGGCGCCTATTCTTGCGATGGATCCTTCCCATGACACCTTTTTGCCTTTTGCACGTTCAACCCTTCGAAGCAGCGCATCGGAAGTATGAATAGTAGGGTCGCTTCTTACAGACAGTCGCTTCCGTTCACGCAGAAACTGTTCGGTTACAAGCAGACACTCCTCACCGATGCTCGCCTCCTTCCCCATGATGGTTTTCCCACCCTCGACCTGAAAAAGGGATCCCGCACTCTGATCAAAATCACGAGCGGTTTGTCTTCCGTTCCAATTAGCCGCGCTTTTCTGCTGGCGCAGAAATTTCACATTCAGGGTGAGTCCCTCAGCGAAAACAGCCTTTACCAGGGCCGCGGAGTTAACTGGAGTGTCTACAGAAAGCAACCTTGCTCCTGTGAGATCGCTGTAAGCGAAAGCCATTCCGAGCGGATTCTGATCCTGCCAAGCCGGACTGGGCAGACAAATACAGCTTAAACTGAGACCCAATAGCAAAAGCAATAGTGCCCTTCTCATCTTTCCATTCCAATCATAAGAGAGATGCATTAAATGCTCTTGGCAGTTTCTATTCTGTCGTCAGTCTAGTTTAGACGTATGAATAGGAAAGAAGTCAAACCTTCTTAAGACGAGATCTTAGGTCCGAGGCCGCTCCTGAGGCGTGCCAGCGCATCAAAAAACCCGGGGAAGCTCACATCCGCGCATTCGGCCTGATGGATGTGTGTCTCGCCGGAAGCCGCCAGTGCGGCCACTGCAAATGACATCGCGATCCGGTGATCCCCATGGGATTCGATCGCTGCACCGTGCAGGCGCTGCCGGCCGGCGATGTTCATCCCATCGGGAAGCTCTTCGACTTCGGCCCCCATGGCGCGAAGATTGGCGGCAACCACTGCAATTCGATCGCTCTCCTTGATCCGCAACTCGCGCGCGTCGCGAATCACGAGACCGCCGGCTTGAGATCCCAAAACCGCAAGCACGGGGATTTCGTCGATGAGAGCGGCGGCGAGATCGCCTCCCACCGGAGGCAGGCTCGCGTGCAAAGTTGCGGGATCGTGGTGTACTCGCAAGTCTCCTCGTGCCTCACCCCCAAGCTCGGTCTGGTTCTCAACCTCTACGCGCACACCCGCGCTTTGCAGATAGTCAATCAGTAGGCGCCGCTGCGGATTCAGGCCGACCCCTGGCAGCAGAATCTCCGAATCGGGCGCCAGCGCCGCGGCCACGATAAAAAATGCGGCACCCGACAAATCTCCGGGAATCTCGAGGTGCCGGGCCTTCAAATCGGGCCTGGGCTCGATTTCGATCCAGCTCTCCCGGCGCTGCACCTTGCCGCCGAACTGCACCAGGGCGATTTCCGTGTGATCACGGGTCGCTACTCTCTCTTCCACGGCGACAATACCGTCGGCAAACAGGCCGGCGAGGAGAACGCATGACTTGACCTGGGCGCTGGCGACGGGAAGAGAGTAGCGGATCGCTCGAAGATCTCCTCCCCGAATTCGTAGCGGAGGCAGCCCGCTTTCTCCAGAATATATGTGCGCGCCCATGAGGCGGAGCGGCTCGATGATTCTGCCCATGGGACGCCGGGAAAGAGATGCATCGCCGGCAATTGTTGTTTCGAAGGACTGGCCGGCGAGTATCCCGGACAGCAGTCGCATGGTTGTGCCGGAGTTCCCGGCATCGAGATCGCCGCTCGGCGCCTTCAGGCCGTTCAGCCCGTTGCCCGTGATGAAAACGGAGTTGTCCCGCGTGCGGATGTCCACTCCCAGGGCGCGCAGGCAGCGCAATGTACTCTGGCAATCCAGACTGCCGGCGAAATTCAACAACTCCGACTCTCCCTGCGCCAGCGCGGCGAGCATTGCGTAGCGATGCGAGATCGATTTGTCGCCGGGACACCGGACGGCGCCCGTCAGGGGCGCACCTGCGCGGACGGAGCGGATCATGACGGCAAGTCCCCTGGGAGGAATTCCAACTCAATTTTTTTAAGCTTCTTGACTTGGTCACGCAGGGCGGCCGCCTTCTCAAACTCGAACTCGCTGGCCGCCGCGCGCATCTCTTTCTCCAGGCGTTCGATCTCCGCATTCAGTTCTTCCGGCGTCGAGTACCGGGAGGTGTCTTCCGCGACTTCCGGAATCTCATAGTAATCGCCTTCATAGATTCGGATCATCTCAGGATCGAGCGGCTTGATCACCGATTGTGGTGTTATGTGATTTTCCTCGTTGTAACGATTCTGGGCTGCGCGCCGGCGAATGGTTTCATTCATGGCGGTCTGCATCGAACCTGTGACGGTATCCGCGAACAGGATCGCCTTGCCGTTAATGTGCCGAGACGCGCGTCCCATCGTCTGGATCAATGAAGTCGTCGAACGGAGAAACCCCTCTTTGTCCGCGTCAAGTATGGCCACGAGCG
>Ga0182021_10012242_pt1 | contig 10191 bp, 5 predicted proteins | sample 612E3MmetaG_FD_120493 | JGI IMG/M metagenome (GOLD analysis project Ga0182021, IMG submission 120493) | Permafrost microbial communities from Stordalen Mire, Sweden - 612E3M metaG (Illumina Assembly) | ecosystem: Environmental > Terrestrial > Soil > Wetlands > Permafrost | place: Sweden... | reverse complement strand
CGTCGTAAAGAGATTAATAAATTCTATCGTAAATCCTTCGAAGACCTCGAGGGTATATCCTTCATGCCTGTCGCATCGTACGGAGAGCCCAATTACTGGCTCACGTGCATCCTCTTCGATACATCCCGCTGTAAAGTAACGAATGAAGATGTACGGCTCGCATTGGAAAATGAAAATATTGAATCGCGCCCGTTGTGGAAACCGATGCATTTACAACCAGTGTTTCAATCGTATCGTGTGCGGGGGGGAGAGGTATCCGCAGAGCTATTTGGAAAAGGGCTTTGCCTTCCGAGTGGATCAGGGATGGCGGAGAGCGATCTGGAAAGAGTGGCAGAGGTAGTGCGTAAAACGGTGAAGAGTGGAGTATATGAGTAGTTGAGTCGATGAGAAGCTGAGAAGAAAAGATGAGAAGATAGAAGTAAGAAAGTAAAAGGTAAAAGGTAAAAAGTAGAAGGGAGATGGTAGAAGGTAGAAACGCCAATGAGTGATGAGCCATAAAGTGAGTAATAATGGAATCCCTCAAATGATATTTAAGAAGTCAAGTATAAGTCATTCTTTTTTCGTATTTCTTGGTTATTGAAATCTTGATAGAAAGAGGCGAAATCAGTACCTTAGATAGAGAGTAAGAACTTTTTAAAACTCCTCTGTGCCTTCAGAAAACACACAGAGCAGGTGGAAAAACATGGAGGTATTGCAATGTCAGCTGTTGACTTATTAGTGCAGGAAATTCGAAAACTGTCAAGAGAAGAAGTGAAAGAACTTCTTGCAAAAGTTACGTCCATCCAACGTACACATTCCCAGAGCAAGGACATTCACCGGTATGTCGGAATCGGTAAAGGATTGTGGCGGGGTGACGCTCAACAGTACGTGGATGAAGGAAGATCAGATGGACGTTGGTATAAGAGTATTTATTGATACCGCTCCATTTATTTATCTTATCGAGAACCATCCTGTTTTTGGTGCGCCAACCGAACAATACTTATCGACGTGCGTAGAGAATGAAAGTATGTTATTTACGAGTGTGATATCATACCTGGAGTTTTGTGTTGTTCCTCTCAGAGAGAAAAGGCATGACATCATTGAAAAATTCGAAGAGTTGCTCGCCGATTTATCGATTGAAATGCAATCGATTGATTTGGTCAACGCGAAGTATGCATCACAACTTCGTTCACAGTATGCTTTCTTAAAAACTGCCGATGCCATTCAATTGGCAATGGCAGTGACAAATAAGTGTAACATCTTTTTGACAAATGACGAAGACCTTTCTTCTATCAAAGAAATAAATACTTTAGTCATAAGTAAAATTGAAAAGTGACCTGTTCATCATACGCAAAAGATAGGTATCTTCTATTATTGAAATACGTTGGCCGGTAATCCCGCTATAGAAGTCATGCCTGTCGCATCGTACGGAGAGCCCAATTACCGGCTCACGTGTATCATTATTAATCCTTCCCGCTGCATTGTGTCGAATGAAGATATACGGCTCGCATTAGAAAATGAAAATATTGAATCGCGCCCGTTGTGGAAACAGATGCATTTGCAGCCGGTGTTTCAATCGTATCGTGTACGGGGAGGAGAGGTATCTACTGAGTTGTTTGCAAAAGGGCTTTGCCTCCCGAGCGAATCGGGTATGACAGAGAGCGATCTGGAAAGAGTTGTCGAGGTAGTACGGAAAATGGTGAAGAGTGGGGTATAGGAGTAGTGAGTCGATGAGTTAATGAGTCATTGAGACGATGAGAAGTTGAGAAGAAGAGATGAGAAAGTAGAAGTAAGTAAAAGGTAGAAGTAAGAAGGTAAAAGTAAGAAGGTAGAAGTAAGAAGGTAGCAAGTAGAAGTCTTGCACTACGAACAAATTAAACTACTGTGAGGAGTATTATGATACGCAAATCATTGAAAACAATATCGCCAAGAAAAAATTCGGATTATTCAATAAGCCCATCCGGAGAAAAATATGCTATTCCTGATAAAAATAAATACGCCGACGAGTACAAGCGCTTGGAAAAACTCGTTGCACATGCACGTAAAGAGGGGAAAGAGATTGTCGTTGTTATGGGCGTAGGATTTGTCGGTGCAGTGATGGCGGCTATTGTAGCCGACACTGTAAACGAAAATAAACGTTCGAGTAAATTCGTCATTGGATGTCAGAGGCCGAGCCCGCGCAGCTATTGGAAAATCGAATACCTCAACAAAGGGATATCCCCCGTGAAAGCAGAAGATCCTGAAGTCGATAAGATGATCCATCGGTGCGTCAAGGAGAAGAAATCTCTGGTTGCCACATACAATAGCGATTGTCTGAAATTGGCAGATTGTGTAGTGGTAGATGTGCAGTGCGACTACTTGAAAAAAGAGCTCGGGAATATGAAATCAGGTGAAGCCGATATGGCAGCACTGGAAGCAACGATGAAAACCGTGGGAGAAAAGATTCAAAAGGATTGTCTTGTACTCATCGAAACTACTGTTGCGCCGGGAACAACTGAATTTGTCGTGTGGCCGATTCTCAAGAAAGCATTTGCTGCGCGCGGCATAAAAGCAACGCCGCTGTTGGGTCATAGTTTTGAGCGCGTCATGCCAGGGAAGGAATATGTCGCGAGCATCAGAGACTTCTGGCGCGTTTGCTCGGGGTGCACGCATGAAGCCCGTGCTCGAGTAGAGAAATTTCTACACGAAGTTCTCAATACAAAGAAATTTCCGCTTACTGTTATGGACCGTCCCATCGAATCAGAAACAACGAAGATTGTTGAAAATTCTTATCGTGCAACAATCCTTGCATTTCTTAACGAGTGGAGTCTTTTCTCCGAACGAAATGGTATTGACCTTATTAAAGTAATCAACGCGATCAAAATGCGGCCAACGCATAGCAACATCATTTTTCCGGGACCTGGAATCGGGGGCTATTGCCTGCCGAAAGATGGCGGGTTAGGATACTGGGCGTATAAACATATTCTAGGTTTTGAAGATGGAGATACGATCTTCAAAATTACTCCCAATGCGATAGATATAAACGATACACGTGCGCTTCATGTTGCGGAATTAACTCGGGATGCACTGCGTAACATGGGGCGCCATATTGCCAGCGCCGATGTCCTTATATGCGGTGCAAGTTACCGGCAAGATGTCGGTGATACCCGTTACAGCGGCAGCGAAATGGTTGTCCGAAAATTAACGGAGATGGGGGCGGAAATTCGGATTCATGATCCCTATGTGGAACATTGGTATGAAATCGAAAATCAGGATTCCTACCCTTCAGAAGATAATTCCTGGAAGCGTTTTTTCCGCAACCAAGAAGAATTGACAAAGCTTCGCGTGCAGAATGATATTAAAAAAGCTTTGCAGGGAGCCGATGTGCTCGTACTCGCTGTACCGCATGCACCATATTTGCAGTTAGAGCCGAAAGAAGTTATCGCATGGGCCGGCCAGCCGATTGCAATTGTAGATTGTTTTGGTATTCTCACGGATCAGAAAATTCGTGAATATTTAATGCTGGGTTGTGAAGTGAAAGCACTAGGGCGTGGACATATAAAACGTTTAAAAGAAGAATTACGGGAGTTATAGATTGCAATTTTCTCCAACGGTTGTTCTGTCATTCTTTTCCCTTGCCTCAGTGCATGCTCCGTGAAGAATATATACAAAAGCTGGATTCTTCATCACTGCGTTCCTCAGCATGACATAACTCAAATTTAAAGAAAGGATTCTTCGTTCGTCCCGAAAAACAATAGGGACTCTCTCAGAATGACAATGGCGATGGATCTGTCATTCTGATCCCGGCAAACTGGGAGAAGAATTCATAATAAACGTAACTGGATTCTTCGTCACTGCGTTCTACAGAATGACAAGACTCAATTTTAGAGAATGGATTTTTCGATCATCCCGATAGACAATCTGGACTCTCTCAGAATGACAATTGCCACATATGGAATTACATTTACTGCCGGCGTTTCAATCGTGCCGTAAACGGGGAACTGATGTATCAACAGAACTGTTAGTATACAGGACAATGGTTACCTACCAGGCAGATCTGGAATGAGCAAAAGGATCTTCTGCGTGTTGTGAATATTTTATGAGCATACTCCTGACAGGAATAACAGATTTCTTTATGGTGACAGGCATCACAGGATTGATTTTTCTCTTGCATTTCATTTTAAAATTGATGTGATTATCTCAGTGCTAACTTGTGACTGAGTGATGTTTATATTTCATAGGGGAATAAAAAAAATCAAAACCTTTGGTAATTTTTCTACTGTCCAGCGTATGCGTATCATGCGTAACAGGCATTTCTTATATATAGACATCTTCATTTTTGTCTTCACTCCCATCCTAGCGTTGATTATTCGCCATGAAGGTTACTTCGATTTCTTTGTATATCAGAAAGAGGTAGCAATTATCATTGTCCTCTTTAGTGTCATCAAACTCTCTCTTTTCGGCTTTGGCGGAATGTACTGGCAAATGTGGCGCCATGCGAGTGTGGATGAACTCGCCAAGATTGGCACTCTTGGAATCCTGATTATTATTGGTCAAACCCTTGCATACGTTGAGCTTTCAACGATCGATAGCTCGTTCCTCATTGCCATCCCGCGCTCGATCCCTGTTATCGATGGAATCCTGACATTATTTTTTGTAGGGGCAGTACGCTTCAGCGCACGATTATCCGAACGGTTAGTATCCAAGATCAATAAATCAAAAATAGGATCTCCTGTCCTTATTGTTGGTGCAGGAGATGGCGGAGTGATGATTGCCGAGGAGATGCAATCCAATCCACACATAGGTCTTAATCCCATAGGTTTTATTGATGACGATCCAACCAAAACCGGTTTGAAGATCAGAGGTGTACGTGTCGTTGGTGATAGAAATGCAATTCCGGAAGTGGTAAACAAATTAGGAATCGAGCAAATCATTATAGCGATGCCGACCGCATCCGGGAAAATCATACGCGAAATAGATTCCATTTGCAAGCAGACAGGCGTCAGAACGAGGACGATTCCGGGTGTCTTCGAGCTTCTTAACGGATCGGTCAACGTCAGCAAGTTACGTGATATTGTCATCGACGATCTCCTGAGACGTGAATCAGTGAAGATTGATGATGCGGTTATTAAAAGCCAGCTCCAGGGAAGAAGGATCCTCGTTACGGGAGCGGGGGGATCCATCGGCGGTGAACTTTGCCGCCAGGTTGCACAATACGCTCCTTCGCAATTGATACTCCTGGGACATGGTGAAAACAGTATCTTTGCAATCGCTAATGAGCTTTCGCAATCCTATCCGGACACACCGTGTGCGTCTGTCATCGCGGATACACGAGACCGCCAACGATTGACCGTGATGATGAAGAGATACAAACCCGACCTCGTGTATCATGCAGCCGCTCATAAGCATGTTTCGCTTATGGAGTTCAATCCGGCAGAGGCTGTGACGAATAACATAATCGGGACGATGAATCTGGTTGAGGTGAGTAATGAGTTCAATGTAGAACGGTTCGTCCTCATCTCGACAGACAAGGCTGTCAATCCAACGAGTGTGATGGGAGCTACAAAACGTGTTGCAGAATTAATCGTGCAGAACGTGGCCCTTCATTCACAAAAACCGTATGTCGCTGTTCGTTTTGGGAATGTACTTGGAAGCAGGGGAAGTGTTATCCCAACGTTTCGTGAGCAGATTGGCAGAGGCGGCCCAATCACTGTAACGCACCCGAACGTGAAGCGGTATTTTATGACAATTCCGGAAGCTGTACAGCTTGTTCTTCAAGCCGGAACGTCGGGAACTGGGGGCGAAGTCTATATGCTGGATATGGGCGAACCGGTAAAAATTGCAGACCTTGCTGCTGATTTGATAAAACTGAGCGGTTTGATAATTCACAAAGATATAGAGATCGTATACACAGGTTTACGCCAGGGTGAAAAACTTTTTGAAGAACTCGTGCTCGACGATGAGCATTTCGTTCATACCAAACACGAGAAAATCTTCGTCCTCAAGAATGGAAAGTATAGGTCGCTGAAGAATGCATCGGGAAACGGCAATTTGTATAAGGAGCTTCAGGAACATATTGAGCAACTAAGACAATATGCATTAGCCGGGGATTCCGATGAGATTCGACGCGGATTGAAGACCATTGTACCGGAATTCCAGTATCAAATCCCGGCTACTCCCATCTAAAGTGTTTGCGATTATCCGGATTTTCTTGTCGGTAACAATCCTTCCATGCATGTGAAAAGTCATCAGCAAACTCCGGATGTATTTGTTCGAGTCTCGCATACATTCAAATTCCGTTACACTTTGATTCAGCGAACAGGTCGGCAAGAAAAAAGATCACTTCGTAACAAGGGGAATCATTCTCAAAGTTAAAATTCTCTATGATGAATCGGCCAATAGTATATTTCATAGCAGGTTGTATTTTTGCTGTGCTTTTTTTTGAAAAAGCATATGCACAATCGGAATATCTTCCCCTCGATCATGATCTCAATTCCAGGATTGGGGGAATGATCAATTCGCTTTCATCGAATGCACATACATCCATCCAACCATACGAAGTCTCGCGACTGGGATCGTCAATAAGCTATGATTCGATGATCACGTATAAAAGAGAGTATACCTACGATGGAAAATCGTGGATCGAAAGAAAAATATTCAGTGAACATCTTTTAGATGTCCATACAACTGACTACAGACTTACATTTGATTTTTTCCCCGATGTTGGCATCGGTTATGATTTAGCTGACAAAAGAATGACCTGGCTCCACACCCGTTCTTTTGAATTTGCAGGAAATATTGGAGATAAGTTCTCCTTTCGTACAAATTACTATGAATCATATGGAAAATTTCCTCTCTATATCAATAAATTTATAAAAAAGACATCTGTTGTACCAGGGCAAGGATATATACATCCTTACGGGACGGATGAATATGAGTATGACCTTTCTTCAGGGATAATTTCCTATTCGCCGTCAAGGTATATTAATATTCTCCTAGGACAGGATAAAAACTTTATTGGAGATGGGTACCGGTCCATGCTGCTCTCCGATGTGTCATTCAATTATCCGTTTTTAAAACTCACTGCATATGTGTGGGATATCCAATATTCTATCATGTGGGCACAGTTCCAAGAACCCACTCTAAAAGTGACTGATAAAAAATGGTGGCCCAAGGTCTATGGCGTATTTCATTATCTCGATTGGAATGTAACAAACCGATTATCCTTAGGATTCTTTGAAGCAGTAATGTGGAAAGCTGTTGACTCAGTGTACGGGTATAGGGGCTTCGATTTGAACTATTTGGATCCTCTCATTCTTTTCCGCCCCGTTGAATATTCCATGGGATCGCCGGATAAGATGAAACTTGGTATGAACATAAAATATAAAGTTTCAGATCAAATGTCCTTCTATGGACAAATCCTCATTGACGAATGGACAATCGGTGAATATATAAAGAACAGGGGGTACTGGGCAAATAAGAATGCACTCCAATTTGGCTTTAAAAGATTCGACATATTTAATGTGAGAAATCTATCTCTTGTAAGCGAATTTAATACGGCATCACCTTATACATATTCGCACAGAGATCCTTTAACTGCGTATGCTCAGTACGAACAGCCTTTGGCTGACCCGCTCGGAGCTAATTTTTATGAATGGGTGACAATTGCCAGTTACCAAATAAATCGTTTTGAGATGCGCGCGCAATTCAATGCAGCAATTTACGGTGCTGACACGGCAAGCGTGAATTTCGGTCAGGATATCTTCAAGTCCTACGATACACGATACCGCAATTACGGTAATTATACAACACAAGGAATCAAAACCAATCTTATTATCGCTGATCTTCGTCTTGCGTACATTCTTAATCCGCTGCTGAATCTGCGTATTGAATTGGGGGTGTTGTATCACAGCCAATCATCAAACCTGTCATCCGATAAATCTACCTGGATCACACTGGGTCTTCGCAGTTCCTTCCGAAATCTCTACTACGACTTCTAAGCTGGAGCAAAAGGAATCAATTCTTTTCTGGAGAATTGATTGAAAGCAGTATCCTCTAACAGCATTTCCGCAATGACAATAAAAGATATTTCAAAAAGAATATGACCAGATCAATCGTCAGCTTAACGAATGCTCTTGTAGTATCCATGGTTCTAGCTCTGAGTGTCCAAGGACAAGAACACCATACTTCCTTGTCAGGATTTGTTGTTAACGCAGCGACGAATGAAAAAATTGTCGGGGCAAACCTCACGATCATCGGTTCGACCTTTGGATCAACGACCGATACAACCGGAAGATTTCGCATATCTAATATTCCACCTGGTACATATGATATACGGGTGTCGGTACTGGGCTTTTCACTTGTTATTGTTCATAGCGTGGTTGTTACTTCATCACACACGGTAGAAATCACTATATCACTTATTGAACAATATGTTCAGATGTCTGATGTGGTGACCATCGGGAGGCGATTTGCTGAGCTCCCAGAGTTGAATGTCAGTACGCGACTTCTAGAATACAGGGAAATCCAGCATACCGCTGGAGCTTTTGACGATGTTCTGCGCACCATCACTATTCTTCCGGGTGTAGCCCAGACACGAATTGACAGAAATGATCTTTCAGTGAGGGGTGGTTCAGCTGCTGAGAACCTCTTTCTTATAGACGGCATTGAGTTTGAAAATATCAATCATTTTGGGACAGAGGGATCGGGGGGTGGGACTACAACATTTCTCAATCTCGACTTTGTCGAGAACTCTTTTTTTTCTGACGGCGGATTCGGCGTACTCTATGGAGACAAGCTCTCTTCTGTATTATCAATCAATATGAGAGAAGGACGCTCAGACAGGTTCCACGGCAAAGCTACTCTTTCTGTCACGCAATTTGGAATGAATTTAGACGGACCTATTATGGAAAATGGATCGTTTTTGTTTTCTGCACGCCGCAGCTATCTTGAACCACTTTTTGAGATGGACGGTTTCTCGTATGCACCGGTCTTTTATGATTTTCTCGGCAAAGCGACCTATCATTTAGGTTTAAATGATAAGATAGAAATTCTGGGCATTGGCGTGATCGATCGCATGCATCAATTTATGAACACCCAACAACAAAAGGATGAGAACAGCGGTACTGTATTTGGTGAACAGAATCGTTTAGTGGGAGGTTTCACATGGCGGCATGGGCTTTCGCATGGTCTCCTATCCATCGCTGCCTGGCATTCATATGCCGATTTCACATATCAACGGAATGTCGAAGGAGAGAAGAGACCTGAACTGTATGATAATTCATCCGAATCAGAAACATCTTTCAAGAGTGATGTTGTCATGCAGCTGTTTCAATCCACGGAGATTGGATTCGGCTTGGAAGCAAAAACTGGCCGCTTGTTCAGCGATATTCACTTGCTTTCTTTGCGAACAGGCTTCCAGGATGACAAGACTATTCCGAATATTGACATCGGAGCAGATACAAGCGGGTACAAGCTCTGCGGATACGCACAGATTTCACAGACGTTGGGACCCGTTGTTCTTACTGCGGGCGTTCGCGGCGATTATTTCTCGATGATCTTCGAGCGATTTGCTTTCTCGCCTCGGTTCTCGTTGTCCATGTACATCTCCGAGTCCACAAAGCTTAATGCCAGTCTAGGTCGTTTTGAACAATCACCACCGTACATCTGGCTCATGGCGAATTCATATAATAGAGGCCTTACGTTTATTGGAATGGACCAAAGTGTTCTCGGGTTTGAGCATCATCTTCGTGATGATCTTACAGTTACACTAGAGGGATATGTAAAAACATATGATCATTATCCAGTCAGTCTGACTCGTCCATACATGGTTATGGTAAATTCAGGGACAGAAATAGAATCAATTATAGATGCTTATACCTCATTAGGTTTAGATTATTTGGAAAGCTCCGGGACGGGGGAATCTCGAGGAGTCGAATTATTCATTCAAAAAAAAGTTTCCCAATCCCCGATCTATGGAAGACTTAGTATTACATATAGTGAAACTCAATTTAAGGCACTCGACGGAATTAATCGCCCAAGCAGTTTTGACCAGCGCTGGAGAATGAACTTGAGCGGTGGATACGCTTTCGACGAAAACTGGGAATTCAATGCCGCATTCCATCTTGCAACCGGACGTCCCTATACACCATTCGGCCCTGAAGAAGGCGTTGCTGCTTTTTATCGGGCAACGGATACCTATAATACAGCACGCGTCAGTACGAATCATAGTTT
>Ga0182021_10012241_pt1 | contig 10192 bp, 8 predicted proteins | sample 612E3MmetaG_FD_120493 | JGI IMG/M metagenome (GOLD analysis project Ga0182021, IMG submission 120493) | Permafrost microbial communities from Stordalen Mire, Sweden - 612E3M metaG (Illumina Assembly) | ecosystem: Environmental > Terrestrial > Soil > Wetlands > Permafrost | place: Sweden... | reverse complement strand
TTTGGCAAGCCGATAATTGTCATGCGAGGAGTAACGGAAAGAAATGAAGCTGTTAAAGCCGGATATGCGTTTTTAACCGGAAGCGATAGAAAATTAATTAATGAATGTTTTACAGAAATAGATAAAAAACAATTACAAAATTTTAATTTTTTCCCGAAACAAAATCCATTTGGTGATGGTAAAGCATCGGAGAAAATTTTAGAAATCCTAAAACAGAAATTCCTTTAATTTAAAGAGAATAGATCTATTGCTTATCGGTAGGGACATAATAATATTCAGTGATGATTGGGGAAGATTACCATCAACGCTTCAACATATTGCAAAAGAATTAATAAAAGAAAATAGGATATTTTGGATCGGCTCACTTGGATTACGCAAACCGAATCTCAACCTAAAAGATTTCAAACGGGCAGCAGGTAAGCTGGTTAATGTTTTTTCTAAAAAAAAATCCCTAGAGAACGTTGATCAAAGATCTCCAATTCAACTTCACCCATTTATAATTCCCTTTCACAATTATCAATTAATTAGATATTTCAATAAGCACAGTCTGAAGAAGAAATTATATCAAACAATGGAGCTTCACAAAATTGTTAATCCGGTGTTGCTTACATCTTCTCCATTGGTATCTGATATAATCGGAGAAATTGGTGAAAGCTCATCGCATTATTTTTGTCTTGATGATTATTCTAAACTGAAAGGCACTTTCAAAGAGCTTATTGATTTTGAATATGAACTGCTTCAAAAAGTTGATATAAGCTTTTCAGTTTCAGATCTTTTGGTAAATACAAGGAAACCCTCAAACGGGAAAAGTTATTTTCTTCCTCAAGGAGTGGATTGTGAGCATTTTCAAAAAAGAATTAATAAGATTCCGGACCAGATAAAAAATATTCCCAAACCGGTTATTGGTTTTTTTGGTTTAATATCCGAATGGATAAACTTAGATGTAATTGAAAAATGTTTGAACACTTATTCAAACTACTCTTTTATATTCATAGGGAAGTCATTGCGGAATTTAGATCCGCTAAAACAATTCAAGAATTTTTTCTACTTAGGTGAAATTCAATACTCCATACTTCCTAATTATGCATCATTATTTGATTTGGGATTAATTCCTTTCGAGGTTAATGAATTAACGATTGCAGCAAATCCTCTTAAACTACTCGAGTATATGTCTATGGGAATTCCCGTATTGTCATCCGATTTGCCGGAGGTTAGAAAATTTAAGGATTTAGTTTTTGTCGCAAAGAACGATAATGAATTTGTAGGGTTGATTAAGATGTCAATTGAAGATAATTTACCCGAACGAAATAGAAAAAGAATTGAGAAAGCACATGAGTATTCGTGGAAATCAATATCCGAACGCATTTCGGACATAATTCAGAAAACTGAGTTGGAGAAGAAAAATAATTCTCAATGAAAAAATTTGTAATTGTTACTCAATATTATCCGCCTGAAATCGGAGGTGGTTCCCAAAGAAGCGTTGGCTTTGCAGAAGGATTGCGCGATCTGGGAATGGAGATTATTGTAATCACTCCTTACCCAAGTTATTTAATGAGTAAGGACAAAGTAAAAACAAATTACAAACTTTATGAAAAGATAGAAGAAAGTGGTTACACAATCTATCGAACATTTGTATACGCATCCAATAGGGGAAATTTTATAAAACGAATCCTTTATTATGGATCGTTCATGCTGTCTTCACTTTTTGTAATGTTATTCAAAGTTGGAAAAATTAATTATATACTTACTATAGCTCCGCCATTGTTTACAGGAATCACAGGAGTTTTTGCCAAGAAATTTAAAAAATCAAAATTCTTTTTTGATATCGGCGATCTCTGGCCAGAATCAGCAACAGCGCTTGGCTATCTAAAAAATGATTCAGTAATAAAATTAGCACAAAAGTTAGAACACTGGATCTACCGTTATGCAGACATGGTTAATGTAGTTACAAAACTTACAAACGAACGTTTATCAAAAAGTCATTCATATATTAAAAAGATTTTGTACGTCCCGAATTTTGTTAACACGGATTTAATAAAACACGAACCCCGTGATACATCGCTAGTTAATAAATATCAGCTCTCTGATAAATTAGTTTTTGGATATGCCGGTAATATCGGCAGCGCACAAGGTTTGAAAATTATTACAGATGCTGCCAACTTAACAAAGAACTACAAAGAAATTGTTTATTTCATAATTGGCGATGGTGTTGAAAAAGATTTGATCGAAAAGGAAATCAGAACAAATAATTTGACGAATGTAATTTTAATTCCGCCGATTTCCAGAACAGATGTTATAAAATATATAATGTTATTTGATGTGATGATTATACCCCTGGTTCACCGAGAGATATTCAAGATCACAATTCCATCTAAACTTTATGAAAGTATGGCTGCTGAAATTCCTATTCTTCTTTGTGTTGACGGTGAAGCGAGGAAAATTATGGAAGAAGCCAATTGCGGAATGTTCGTTGAGCCGGAAAATGCTCAAATGCTCTCAGAAAAAATTATTTTTTTCAGAAATAATAGAAATATAATTAAAGACCTAGGTAAGAATGGACGCAAAGAAGCGTTCAATAGTTTTTCCCGTAATTCTGTTGTAAAAAGATTTTATGATGAACTATTAAAGTTGAGCTAAGGTAAATGAAATACGATGTAATTGTTGTTGGTGCAGGTATTGTAGGATTAGCATCTGCGTTAAAAATTTTAGAAAAGAATCGTTCATTAAAACTACTTATACTTGAAAAAGAAAATAGTGTAGCAAAACATCAAACTGGTAATAACAGCGGTGTAATACATTCCGGTATTTATTATAAACCCGGAAGTTTGAAGGCGCAGAATTGTGTTCGCGGTTACAAGATGCTGTTAGATTTTTGCAATGAGAATAAAATCCGTTACGATATTTGCGGTAAAGTAATTATTGCTGTCGGCGAAAAAGAAATTCCGGTAATGGAAAATCTTCTTGAACGAGGAAACCAAAATGGTCTTAAAGGATTAAAAAGATTAACACCGGAGGAAGTAAAGAAAATTGAACCGTATGTGGATTGTGTTTCGGGAATTTTTGTTCCACAAACCGGAATTGTTGATTACAATGAAGTATCGGAAAAATATCTTGAATTGATCAAACGTGCGGAAGGTCAGATCGAATTCAATACAGAAGTAAAAAATTTATTAATCAAGAAAGACGAATGTGAAGTAATTACTTCGAAAGGTATTTTCAAATCCGAGGTTGTTGTTACATGTGCAGGATTATTTGCAGATAGAATCGCAAAAAAGACTCATCCGGATTTACATTTGCGGATTATTCCTTTTCGCGGTGAGTATTATAAATTGAAGAAAGAAAAAAATAATTTAGTGAATGCGTTAATTTATCCCGTACCGGATCCGGAATTCCCATTCTTAGGTGTTCATTTTACTAAAATGATAAACGGTGAAAGAGAATGCGGTCCAAATGCAGTTCTTTCTTTTAAACGTGAAGGATATACGAAAACAAGTTTTAATTTGCTCGATACGTTTGAAACTTTTACCTGGAGCGGTTTTCATAAGCTGATAAAAAAATATTGGAGAACGGGATTAGGCGAGTTTTATAGATCATATAACAAAAAAGCATTTGTTAGAGCATTGAAAAAATTGATTCCCGAAGTAACTGGAGATGATCTTGAACCTGGTGGTGCCGGTGTGAGAGCTCAAGCATGCTTAAAAGATGGAAAATTAATTGATGATTTTTATATTGTTGAAGATGAGAAAACTATTCATGTTTGCAATGCGCCGTCTCCCGCTGCAACAGCCTCATTATCAATAGGAGATTTTATTTCTTATAAAGTTTTAGCTAAAATTTGATATGAATAAACGTACGGAAAAATTTTTAATACTAACAACTGACTTCATTGCGGTTAATCTTGCGTGGATTTTATTTTTTTATGTTCGAGTACAAACCGGCTGGTTCGAGTTAATTGCCCAGCCAGATATTCTTCTTTCAATGATCACCGTTTATTTTTATTGGCTTGTTATTTTTACTTTTGTCGGAATGTACCGCACATGGTTCGCGCTTTCAAGATTTGATGAATTATCCACTTTGTTCAAAGCATCTTTTGTGGGCATTTTCATCTTGTTCTTTTTAGTATTGTATGATGATTACTCAAACGGCGTTACTACCTCAATACGGTTTTATATTTTCCTTTACTGGGGAATCTTTCTCTTTGTAGTAAGTGCTGGAAGATTATTTATTAGAAGCCTTCAGCGAAGACTTCTGATTAAAGGAATAGGAAGAAGAAACGCCCTTATAGTTGGATTCAATTCTAAAGCCAACGAAATTCACAATTCTATTCTGAAATTCAGAGAACTGGGAGTTGATGTTGCAGCTTATGTTGATGTTAACGGTTCTCATCTTGACAATTCATTTAAAAATATCTCTGTTGTAGATACAATTCACAATTTGGAATCCGTACTGGAAAATTATCAAATCAAGAATGTTATAATTTCATTGGGACGTCATGAAGAAGAAACTATTCTTGAAGTTATTTCACGTTGTGAAGGAAAAAATGTTGAAATAAAAATCGTTCCAGATCTTTATGATATAATAAGCGGGCAGGCAAAGATCTCTCAACTTTATAGTTTCCCTTTGATTGATGTAATGCCTGAATTAATGCCGGAGTGGGAGAAGAAAATAAAAAGATTGATGGATATAATTCTGTCTTTCGTTCTTCTAGTTTTAACTTCGCCAGCAACTTTGTTAACTGCTCTGCTCATAAAATTAGACAGCAAAGGACATGTATTTTTCAAACAAGAACGTGCGGGAATGAACGGAAAAGTTTTTAAAATGGTAAAGTTTAGAACTATGATCGCAGATGCTGAAAAACTTACCGGTCCGATTTGGTCTGCAAAAGATGACCCGAGAATAACTAAAGTTGGTAGATTTATTCGTAAAGTTCGTCTTGATGAAATTCCACAAGTTTTTAATGTGTTGAAAGGTGATATGAGTTTTGTAGGTCCACGTCCTGAACGACCATTTTTTATTGAAAAACTTTCTCGCGAAATTCCGCTTTATAAGAGAAGATTAAAAGTAAGACCGGGAATTACAGGTTGGGCACAAGTAAAACATAAATACGATGAGACAATAGAAGATGTAAAAGTTAAACTTCGTTATGATTTATTCTATATTGAGAACATGAGTTTAAGAATGGATTTTAAAATAATTTTCAGAACTATTTTTGTAGTATTATTCGGCAAAGGACATTACGATTAAAATTAAATTTTATTATGAAAGCAATTGTCATTATTCCAACATATAATGAGATTAGTAATATCAAAAGATTGATTCCCGATCTTCTAGCTTCTTATCCTTCTCTTGATATTTTAATTGTGGACGATAATTCCCCGGATGGAACAGCAGATGCTGTTGATGAAATGAGCAAAAATAATTCCCGTGTAAAAATCATTAAACGAAAAGGTAAAATGGGGCTCGGTACTGCTTACGTTGCCGGATTTAAATACATTCTTGCGAACGGATATGATTGCGCTGTACAGATGGACGCCGACTATTCACACGATCCTAAAGAGATTAAAAGATTTTTGGAAGAAATAAATAATCATGATCTGATAATAGGCAGCAGATATATTCACGGAGTACGTGTTATTAACTGGCCGATTAGAAGATTATTGCTAAGTTATTTTGCAAATCTTTATTCAAGAATTATTACAGGAATGCCGGTTAAAGACGGAACCGGTGGATTTAAATGTTTCCGCCGCAAGGTATTGGAGTCTATCAATCTTGATTCAATTCATTCTAATGGATATTCATTCCAGATTGAAATGAATTTTAAGGCGTGGAAAAAAGGATTTAAACTGATTGAAGTTCCGATAACTTTTGTTGATAGAGTTCACGGTACTTCAAAGATGTCTAAAAAGATCGTACGTGAAGCGGTTCTTATGGTTTGGAAACTAAGAATGAAAAGTATTTTTGGTACATTAAACTAAGAATAGAATGATTGACATCTCGATAATAATTATTAATTACAACGTAAAAGAATTTTTACTGAATCTCCTGGCTTCGATAGGCAAAGCAGTAAAAAATATTTCTACAGAAATAATTATTGTTGATAATGCTTCCGATGACGGAAGTATTGAAATCCTACGCGAGAAATTTCCTAATATTAAATTAATTGCAAACAAAGAAAATGTCGGCTTCGGTGTGGCTAATAATCAAGCGTTAGAATCTGCAAAAGGAAAATATTTTTTGTTGATCAATCCCGATGCAATAGTTAAAGAAGACACTTTAAAAAAAATGTTGGAGTTCTTCGATAAAACTCCGCAAGTTGGAATTGCAGGGTGTAAAGTATTAAATCCCGACGGTTCATTACAATTTGCATGTAGAAGAAGTTTCCCAGGACCATGGACATCATTTACAAAAATTATGGGATTAAGTAAACTCTTTCCAAAAAGCCGTTTGTTCGCACGTTATAATTTAACCTACCTCGACGAAAATCAAACTTACGAAGTTGATGCTGTTAGCGGCGCATTTATGATGATGAGAAAAGAAGTCTATAAAAAAATCGGCGGTTTTGATGAGCAGTTTTTTATGTATGGCGAAGATCTTGATCTATGTTACCGAGCACAAAAATCCGGATTTAAAGTTTTTTACGTACACAACACAGAAATAATTCATTACAAAGGAGAAAGCACAAAGAGAAGCAGTTTGGATGAAACAAAAATCTTTTATGATGCTATGCATCTTTTTGTCCGTAAACATTTTTCTTCCTCATTCATCGTTGAGTCAATTCTTCAGATAGCAATTCTTTTCAGAAAACTAATTGCGTTTGCAAATATTTATAAACTTGCATTTCTTTCAATTATTGTTGACTTCTTTACTTTTTCAATATCTGTTCTTCTTGCCGTAAATATTTATTCTAATGAGCATTGGAAAGGTTTTCCGGATTATGCAAAACCGTGGGTATATTTCATACCAGCACTAATTCAAATCGGAATTTCGTCTATTGGCGGTTCGTACAAAAAGAAATCGTTTTCAATTTTACATACTGTAGTTTCTCTTTTGTTCGGAATGATCTTTTTATCTGCGCTAACTTATTTCTTCAAACAAGTAGCGTTTAGCCGTGCGGTTGTTTTAATAACATATGCGCTAGTTATTGTTTTCTTTTTGTTCTGGAGAATTATTCTAAAAGTAATTTTTAAGATCGGACTTGAGACAGATACTAAGAAATCCCGCACATTAATTGTTGCAAGCGATTCTAAAGCAGAAGAACTTGCGTCTAAATTGAAATCAACATTTACTAAGCTATATCAAGTTGTTGGGATTATTGGGCTGACGAGAAAAAATTTTGGAGAGAGGATCGGCAATTATAAAATACTTGGTACAGTTGATAACATAAAAAAAATTATTGCTGATGAAAAAGTTGACAAAGTAATTTTCTCTTCCGATGATTTATCATTTAATCAAATGTTTTCTATTGTCGCAGAATGCCAAGGAGAAAATGCCGAGTTTCTTGTTGCCGGGAAAGAATTAGACTATATGGTGGGTAAATCTTCCATAACAATGTTAGATGATATTCCACTGTTGAAAGTACAGTATAATATTTCTTCATATTTTCACCGTGCATCAAAACAGATCTTGGATATTGTGCTTGCAACCTTAATTTTGTTTTTGGTTTATCCTTTCATATATTTATTTCAGAAGCTGAGATCAAAGAAGAGTAAATTCGCTCAATTTATCCTCGGGATCCCGAGTGTTTTCACAGGGAAGAAAAGTTTTGTGGGACCACGTGATAGTTCTTATCACGGTGATTTATATGTCGGGAAAACCGGATTAACAGGGTTTTGGTTTGTAGAAAATTTTTTAGAGAATGATACTGAAGAAATAAAAAAGCTGGATATATTTTACGCAAAAAATCAAAATATTTGGTTAGACATGGAAATACTTGGAAGGACACTTTCAAAAATGTTTTTTAGTGCGGAGTAGAAATGGCAAAAAATATACTGGATTTTGAGAAGCCCGTTATTGAACTTGAAAAAAAGATTGAAGAAATGCGGAAGTATGAAGGGCATCTTAATATTTCCGATGAGATAAAAACACTCGAAGAAAAAGTTCATCAACTCAAAAAAAATATTTATAACGATCTAACCCGTTGGCAGCGTGTTCAACTCGCCCGTCATCCGGAGCGTCCTTATACTCTGGATTATATCTATATGATAACGGAAAATTTTATTGAGATGCACGGTGATAGATTATTCAAAGATGATAAAGCAATTGTTGGCGGATTAGCAATGCTTGATGAACAAAAAGTTATGATAATAGGTCATCAAAAAGGACGGGATACTAAATCCAATGTTTATAGAAATTTTGGAATGTCCAATCCCGAAGGTTACCGCAAAGCATTACGCTTAATGAAAATTGCCGAGAAATTTAGAATTCCTGTTGTTACTATGCTGGATACTCCGGGAGCTTATCCCGGAATTGAGGCAGAGGAACGAGGACAAGCAGAAGCAATTGCCAGAAATCTTTTAGAGATGAGCCGACTTCGCGTTCCGATTGTTGTTACTATTATCGGCGAAGGAGCTAGTGGAGGTGCACTAGGAATAGGAATTGGTGATAGAGTTTTAATGTTACAGAATACTTGGTATTCGGTAATTAGTCCTGAATCTTGTTCAAGTATTTTATGGAGAAGTTGGGAATATAAAGAGACCGCTGCCGAAGCATTAAAACTAACAGCTGAAGATTTATTGGAACAAGGTATTATTGATCGCATTGTTCCCGAACCATTGGGCGGAGCTCATAAAGATCATCTACAAATCGCAAGCACCTTAAAATCCGTTTTGAAAGAAGAACTTTCGTTATTAATGAAAATAAAACCTGAGAAGTTAATTCAGAACCGTCTTGAAAAATTTGCCAAGATGGGAATGTATATTGAATAATAAAAAATCAATTCTATATACAAATTTCAAAAAAATATTTTTTGAAATTTGTACTAATGCTGAGAAAAAAAATATTCCATATAATTTATGCTAACACACATTACGGAAATCCGGGTTAGGTACGCCGACACAGATAAAATGCAGTTTGTTTATAACGGAAAATATTTGGAATATTTTGAAGTTGGAAGAACGGAGTTATTAAGGTCAACAGGATTGCCTTACAGCGAAGTTGAAAAAAAAGGTTATCAATTGCCGTTAATAGAAGCTGGATTAAAATATTATCAACCGGCTGTATATGACGATATTCTTGAAATCCATGCGAGCGTTAAAGAACTGCACTCTCCAAAAGTTCACATCGAGTATGTTGTAAAGAGAAAAGATACAAACGAATTGATCGCTGAAGGATTTACTACACATATGTTTATCAGAACAGATACTAAAAAAGCCGTTCGTCCTCCAAAAGAATATGTAACTGCACTGGAACCTTTTTTCAAAAAATAATTATTAAAGTTTACCGGAGAAAAAATACTCCGGCCGGATTAAGTCTTGAAATGTTAGAAAAGATAAAAGAACTTACCAAAGACACAGCGATTTATGGAATAAGTACAATAGTCGGAAGATTTCTCGGCTTTTTATTAATCCCTTTCTATACTAATGTTTTTGATACCGGTGATTTTGGTATTCAAGCTAACATCTACGCATACATTGCATTTATTAACATTTTATTTATTTATGGAATGGATGCGGCTTACATGAAATATGCATCCACTGCAAATGAAGCTGATAAGAAAAAAATTTTTTCGACCGCTTACTATCTTCTTTCAATAACAACAATAATACTCGGATTAATCCTATTTATTCTTCGTGTGCCTATATCTTCATTGATGGAAATGCCAGAGAAGTATTTTAAATTATTTTATTACTTGTTGTTCATAGTGGCACTTGATACAATAGCGATTGTACCGTTTGCGAAACTTAGATTGGAAAGAAGAGCTGTCCATTACACAGTAATAAAATTTTTTAACATTCTTATAAACCTTGTTCTTAACTTTTATCTGATACTAAAATTAAAAATGGGGATAGAAGCAATTTTCATTTCTAATCTCGTTGCATCGCTTTTTTCATTTCTTGCTCTTCAACCGGAAACTTTTCGTTCCTTGTCACTTATCTTTGATAAAACAGTGATGAAAAAAATATTTGTATTTGGGATGCCTTATTTGCCCGGAGCTTTAGCCGCTACAATTGTTAATGTTGTTGACAGACCGGTT
>Ga0182021_10012240_pt1 | contig 10192 bp, 6 predicted proteins | sample 612E3MmetaG_FD_120493 | JGI IMG/M metagenome (GOLD analysis project Ga0182021, IMG submission 120493) | Permafrost microbial communities from Stordalen Mire, Sweden - 612E3M metaG (Illumina Assembly) | ecosystem: Environmental > Terrestrial > Soil > Wetlands > Permafrost | place: Sweden... | reverse complement strand
TTGATTTCAGGTGCTTACGCGGCAGGCTTTTCTTCTCTGCCACGACGCCTCATCAACGCCAAGTTCCTCTCCCGTATGGACCCGCGGCACGCGAGAGATTTGCTTTTAGGCGGCCTTTTCGCGGCGTGCGCAAGTCTTCGCAGCCGGAGTCGCCGGTTGAAAGCCGGCTGCAGCCACGATTGGCGGCCCCACCGCCAAGTGCCTGCTCGTTACTCCGCTTGCCGCGGACCGCTAACGCTGTCCCGACAGCGTTGTCGTGTGTAGACAGTTGGGGCCGGGCATGCCCGGCCCCTACACCGCGCGCTCCCCCGCGGCCAGGGAACAGATCGTCGCGGTCGCGGCGCTAGGCAGCCGGCGGCGCGCTGGGCGCGGCCTTCTTCACCGCGGGCTTCTTGGCGGCTTTCTTGGCTGGTTTCGCCACGGCCTTCTCGGCCGCGGCCTTCTTCGCCCTGAACTCGGCCCATCGCTTTCTGGTGGCTTCGGCGATGCGCTCGCGGGCGGCGGGACTCATGTTGCGTTTCTTCGCGGGGGCCTGGGCCTCTTTGGCCTTGTGGAACTCGGCCCACCGCTTCTTCTGCGCTTTCGCAATCCGCATTCTTGCGGCCGCGCTCAACGGGCGCTTCCCTCCCCGAGCAGCAGGCGCTGCCTCGGCGGCCGTGCCAGCCGCGGGCCCCTCGCCCTTGAGCTGGCTGCGAAGATCGGCCATCTTCGCATTGATTTGGTCGAGCTGGTGCTGGTAACCTACCAGCGCCGCTTGCAGAGTTTCGGAGTCTAGATGTGCAGGCATAAACAACTTATTATACCCGTAACCGACTCACTTTAGGTTAGTGGTTCAGTTTCGGCCTGGATGGCCCCGCTGCGATTTCCCGCTCGATCGCCGCCAACCGGTAGCGTTCCTCCAGCATGCCGGTATCTACGGCAGGCTCGAATTCCTTGGACTTCAAGTCAGTCGCCATTCTACGCAACTGCCGGACATACTCGCCGGCTCTTGTCTTAGCGGCTTCGTCCAGACCGGCGGCCGCAGCCTCGATTTCGGCAATCCGCTCCTTCTCAAACTTATCGATGGCCGCCGCCAGTTTGCCCCGCTCTTCCACGGCGGCGGGCCCGCGGGCGGCAAAGAACGCCCGGTTCCGGAGGAGCAGCGCGGCCAGATCGGCGTGGACCTTGCCGGCCACTCCGCTCCAGCTTTCGACGCGCGGATTGGCCGGCTCCGCCGGTCTCCGAAAGGTGCTGGGCTGGGCCATGCCCGGAGAATCGTAGATGGCGTTGAAAACCAGTTTGTATGTGCCGTGCGATTGCCCGCGCCACTGCGGTTTGAAGCCAAACAGATAGACTCGCCCATCGCCGTGGAACACTTCGAGCGCGGCGGCTTTTCCTTGAATCCGTTCGGGGTGGAGCAGGTAACCGCTCTCCAGCGGATTCCGGTCGCCAGGGTAAGTGGCCAGCACCGCGCCGCGGAAACCGCTCTTTGGTTCGAACGCCGGCCCTCTCTCGAACATCACAATCGGCTCGCGCGGCATTCCCCAAAGCCCCGGATGCGCCGGGTCGCGCAACTCCACCCTCAGAAGCGATCCCGAACAGTAGAACTGGTCGTTGCTCAGCCCGCTTAGTATGTTGGCGACCGGCAAATGCAGTTGCTCGATGGCCACCAGCGAGGCGTTGTTGAACGCAATCAGAGTGCCGCCCCCCTCGACGAAAGAGCGCAGTGCGTCCACACCCGTGGCGCCCAGGCCGCCGGCGTACTCTCCCGGGATCGAACCCGGCGCATAACCCTCCAGGATCGACCTGGGCATGGCGTCGGGGATGACGATCGCATCCAGCCGCTCCCGCAGGTGCCCGGCCTGAATGTCGCCGTTGCGCAGGGTAATGGGCGCGAAACCATAATCCTCCAGAATCCACCGGGTCCATCCCTCGTCGATGGCCGGAACCCAGGAGCGGTACAGGCCCACGCGAGGCTTCTTCGTCGGGATCGCGTCCTGCGGCGGTCTGGCGACGGCCACGGCGTTCACGGAATATTTGCGCGCGATCTCCGCCAGGCGCTCCCGATCGATACCCGAGACCACCATGGCGCCCGCCTCGCCGTCAGCCTGGGCAAAAGCGACCTGGGCGCCAGACTTCAGCGCCTCGTTGATGGCCTTGAAACTGGCATTGGTCCGATGGCCGACTACGTAGGCCGCGCCGGTTCCCTGGACGCCGCCACCGGGAAACGCCACCTCTTTGACGGGTTGTAAGCCGGCGCGCTGCTCCGCGCTAACCGGCTTGAGGACGGCCGCCACTTCCACCCCCATCTGCATCGGGAGGGTCCAACCCGCCACATCGTAAGGCCGTATGGGCGGCCCATTGGGGGACTCGCGCAAATCCGGATAATGTTGCGGCTCGAACAGTTCCTTCACCAGCGGAGCGAATGGCTGGTCCATGAGCACCACCCACGCGCCTCGGTACTCGCGGCCATTGGCGGCGAATGGCTGCGCGGCCTTGTGCACCTCAATGCCGTTAATGAGTAGCTTCTCCACCAGAATGGCGGCCGTGGGCAGGTCGCGCTGCTCCTGGGGAATCACGTAGGCGAAGGGCGGCTCGTTGCGAAACCGCTCGATGTTGTCGCGGCCCGCCTGGTAGCGGTTGAAGAGCAGCACCTCGCGGTATTTCGCCGCCGTGTCCAACACCGCCATGGAGCCGCCCAGCATGTAGCGCACGGCGTCGCCGAGCCGCCACCAGCCGCCTTTCCAGGGGCTGTTGTAGAACACCTCCGAGCGCAACAACTGGCGGTCCTTCGGAAAGTCCTCGACCGTGTAGAAGTGGGGTGTGGCATAGCGGTACAGCGCCGTTTCCGTGAAGAACGAGATGCTGTTGCGAAAAATGCCGGCGAAGTCCAGAAACCCCGGATACCAATTGTCGAAGCCCACCCGGTGAACCGCGCCGGGCATCTGGTGCTCGTCCAGATACGCGCCCATGTTAATACCCAGCACATTGAGCCAGCGCATCATCAGAGGGTGAATATTGGACGAGATCGGCTCGGTGAAAGGCGGAATGAAGATCCGTGCGGGGAACGGCGCGGTCTGATGATGGCAGTAGAAGACCACCGGGTTGAACTCCAGCTCCGCGCGAGTGACTTCCCGCGATTCGAGCATGTTGTTCATGTAACCGTCGCGGTTGTTGTCGTGGCCCACATACTCTTGATACAGATCCGGCAGGGGGCTCACTTCGTAAGGCGTGCCCAGGTTCTTCCGGTACCAGGCGGCGATCTCGTTCTGGCCGTCCGGGTTGAGAGTCGGCCAAAGCATGACAATCACGTTGTCCAGGATGGCGTCGATTTCGGGATCGCCCTGGGTGGCCACCAGTTTGTAAGCCAGCAGAATGGACTGCTGCGCTCCGGCCACCTCGCTCGAGTGCATTCCGCCATCGATGTGCACGATGGCCTTGCCTTCGCGGGCCAGCGCCTGGGCGGTTTCGTCGGTGAGTCCGCGGGCCAGGGCCAGCCGCTGGGAGATGGATTTGTAGTGGTCCAACTTGGCCAGGTTCTGGGGTGAAGAAATCAGAGCGATCTCCCAATCCAGGCCGCGCGTGGTCTTGCCCACGGAGATCAGCTTGATGCGGTTGGAACTCGCGGCCAGACGGTGGAAGTAGTCCCGCGATTCGTCGTAGCTGGCAAGGTAGAAATCGTCGCCGGGTTTGTGGCCGAGCACCGATTCCGGTGCGGGAACGGTTTGAGCGGCGGCTGGGCGCGGCGGCAGCAGCAGGATGGCACCCGCCAGAGCCGAAGCACGGACCAGGGACTTTGCTAACATGCCTCAAATGGTAGCCGGACGATTTGGCGCGTGTAAAGGCCGTGTCGCCGGGCCAAGTGGCCACGATCGGCGGCCACCGACGCTCAGGCGATCAGCTCCACCGGCGAACCGTCGCAGTGCCAGGCTTCGAGACTGTTGTCGGTGACGCCGGTGCTGTTCATGCAGAAATCGACCCGATCGGCGGACGGCGTGTCCTCCAGGTGTCCCAGACGCCACTCCACCAAATAGAGCAGGTGCGCCAGAGGGGAATCCACTCCCTCCGGCCGGTGGTGCTGGCGGATGGCCTCCACCTGCCTGGCGGGCAATCTCCAATTCCGGGCGATGTCCGCGCCGGTCTTTCCATGGTCGCACCCCATCAGGAGGTTCTCGGCGTACACCGGCGGGCATCCATGATCGAGGAGCCCTCTCATCCTGGCGGAATCGAACAGGTTGAGGCGGTCCATCACCAGCTTCCCAACGTCGTGCAACAGGCCGCACAGAAAAGCCTCCTCGCGGTCGATCCCCGGCGTGCGCGCCGCCAGGTGATGGGCCAGATCCGCCGCTTCGAGGGAATGCTGCAGCAGCGGCCGCAGGGATGGCCGGGTGAAAACCGGCCGGAAGATGGTGGCCAGAACGATCTTGCGCGTAGCCAGGTAGCCCAGGCGCACCACCGCGCTGCGAATGGTGGCAATTTCCGGGTAGCCTACGAACAATGCCGAATTGGCAACCCGCACCAGATTGCCGGCCACCACCGGATCGGCCGAGGCGATTCTCTCGATCTGCCCGACGCTCGAGTCCGGCTGTTCCAGTAGTCGCAGAATGCGAAAGGCCGCCTGCGGAAAGACCGGCAGCGGAGACTTGGAGAGGGACCCGACGTTGGTTTCCCGCCCCACGTTCTCGAGCGCGTTCACGGGGTCCATGCTCCACGAATTCTCTTGCGCCACGCGGCGCAGCTCGGCGAGGATCTCCTCCGGTGAACGCGGCTCGGTGGCGCCCAGCTCGTAAAGCTCGTCGAAGCGATTGGCGATATGAACGATCTCGGCCAGCAGCCGGAGGTGTTCCGGAGCGCCTGCCGGGTGGTGAAACGCGCGCAGCAACGCGAGGGTCAGCCCCTCCTCGCGCGCCACGTCGGGAAGGGCGTCAACCGGCGAATGGTGCAGTAGCGCCGCCGATTCGACACTGTCTTTGACTGGAGCCGCCAGGAACAACTGGTGGGCAATGCACTGTACGACCGCCGCAACCCGCCGGCTGTGCCCTTGCTGACACGGGTCGGTTGACATGCACGCGCTGAGTTCCGGCGACATGGCTCTCTACGCATATCGGGGAGTTCCCGGACCGATTCTCCGCTATCTTTGGTTAACAACCGCCTACGCCGAGCGCCGCCTACCCCTTCTCCGGGATCACCATCAACACTACGCGCGAAGGATGCGCGCGATCGTGGTACACCGTCTGGCTCGCCCTGACGGTGCGCGTCTCATCGGCAATCGGCCCGCCCGTGTTGGGGTTGCGGTCGAACCTGGGAAAGTTGCCGCTCGAAATCTCCACCCGGATCCGGTGGCCCTTCAAGAACACGTTGCTGGTGACCCCTGCGTCCACGGCCACCATGTAGATCTCGCCGGCCCGCGCCAGCTCGGGCTTTTCCAGAGAGTTGCGGTAGCGCAGCCGCAGAATCCCGTCCGTCAGGTTGCGCGCGTAGCCGTCGGGAAACACGTCCACCAGCTTGGCCGTGAAATCCGTGTCTGTGGCGCTGGTCGAGACGTAGAGCACCACCTTGACCGGCCCGATGGCCTCCACCGCCCGCTTCAGCGGCCGGCTGGTATATACCAGCACGTCCGCCCGCCGCTCCACGGGGCGCTGGTCCATTGGCCCCCAGGGAAACACCCGCGGATTGCAGCACACCGCGCCGCCGCGCGTAGGCGCCGCGTCGCGCGGATCGAACACATAGCGATCCTCGGAGCCACGCCGCGCGGGCCTTTCGCTCAGGGCGCCATCGCCCTCCAGAGAGTTGGCGCGGCCGCCGCCCTCCAGGTAAAGGATTCGCGCGCGCGCCTCTTCAGGCGGCCACTCGCGCTCCTCGCGCCACCGGTTCGAGCCCATCACGAAGATCTCGACCGGCGGCTTGGAAACCAGCGGTGTGCCCTTCCCCATCAGCCACTGGTCGAACCACTCCAGTTGCAGCGAGCGTATCGGCACCGAGGCCGCCGGTCCGAAATCCACGCCCGGGAGCTGGTACGACATGTTGTGCGGCCACGGCCCCACCAGAATCCGGTTCAGTCCCGAAGTCGTGTGCAGCGCCGCGTAGGCCTCCAGATCGCTCTGGACGTAGTTGTCGTACCACCCACCCACCGAAAACACGGGGATGCGCACCTTCTGAATTTGCTCTTTGGTGCTGATCGCGCGCCAGAACGAATCGAACGCCGGGTGCGCCACCGCCTCCCGATACATCTCCGACGGCCTGCCGGTGGCCGCCACGTCCGCCGTGCGCAGCGGCAGGTGCAGAACGAACTTGCCGAAATCCGGCTGATAACCCGGCACCTTGAGGTTCTCCGACATCCACTCCAGCCGGTTCCCCAGCTTCATGGCGCCGCCCGTCGAGTAGAACCGGTCGCGGTAATCGTCGTACCCCGAAACCACCGGGAAAATGGCCTTCAGGTGCGGATTGTCGAGCAGCGCTACCTTCCACTGCACAATCCCCAGGTAGGAACCGCCCACCATGCCCACCTTGCCGTCCGACCACGGCTGCCGCGCGATCCAGTTCAACGTGTCGTCGCCGTCCGCCGGCTCCTGTTTCAGCGGCTGGAACGACCCCTCGGATTCGTAGCGCCCCCGCACGTCCTCCACCATCACGGCGTAGCCATGGTCCACGAAGGCCTGGTAATTCGAGTTGTCGGCGCCCTTCCCGTACGGCGTGCGTACCAGAATCGTTGGCACTCGGGCATGCTCGGAGGGTAGAAAAACGTTGGCCGACAGGCGCACCCCGTCGCGCATCGGAACCGGCACGTGCAGTTGCTTGTTGGGAGGCCTCTGTGCCGAAGCAGTGCCCGCGCACAGCAGACCGAGAACCAGCAGATGCACTTGTACTACTACCCGCCAGCTCCTTCGCGCGCCGCGACGAATTGTGGGGCGGGTTTTTAGGGGTACCCTCTGGGTCCGGCGGATTTTCAATCCGCCTGCCGCGCTTGGACTCACCCGCCGCAACCGCGGAGAGTCGCCAACACTGTTTGCGGCTCTGCCGCCATGCGGGGCAGGATCACATCCTGCGCGGCGGTTGGCAACCGCCGCCGTTCGGGCACAGCCGTAGCTGAAGGGCCGATTACCAATCGGCCCGCAGCTTACCAAGCTGCCCCACATTACTGGCCGCATTCGCGCAACAAATCCCAATATTGCTTCCCGATTCGCTCCACCCGATGGTGCGCCCCCACATGCCCGGCTCCCCGTTGGCCAATGGCACGGGCCACCTCAGAGATAGATGTTAGCAGAATCATGTGCTGGCGCAAGGACTCCCGCTCCGCCACGCCGGGCGCGATCCGCAGGCAGGCATCCTCGGGAAACCGCGCGCACTCCGCCGCGTCCGTCACCATCACCGGCTTGCCAATCCCCATCAGCCGTATGGCAATCCCCGAACTCTCTCCCGCCGCCGGGTACCGCAGGTTGATGCAGGCGTCCACGGCCGCCGCCGCCAGCCAGAACTCGCGCTCCTCGAGGTATCCCAAGCGGACCACGCCGGCCCCACCCATGAGTGGTTCCACGGCCCGCTCCAGGTCGGTGGAAATGAACTCGCCCGCCACCAGCAGCGCCATGCGCGGGTTCTCCCGACGCACATCCGCGAACGCGTCCAGCACGGCCGGCAGGCGCTTGGATTCCCGCAAGTACCCGAACACCGCGAACAGGAACGTCCCCGCCCCGACGCCCAGCCGCTGCCGGTAGCGCGCCACTTCCTGTGGCCCTGGCAGTGCCGGCGCCTGAAAAAGATGGGGGATCTCCACCACCCGGGCTTGCGGCGCGTGTTGCTTCACCGCGCGCGCCGCCGCCGGATTGTGCACCACCACCGCGAGGGCTCGCTCGGCCACCCGCCGCAACATAGGGTGCCCGAAGTACCGGCCGTCCGTGGCCGACGCCGCGCGCCCGCGCCAGAGTTCCCCCGCCAGCCCGCGGTTCCACTCGCCGTAGTTGTAAACCAACTCCTCTATGTAGCTGGCTTCGTCCAGTTGTCCCAGCAGGAAGTGGTGCAAGACGGCGTCATGCAGCGTCACCACACCGGGCCGTTCCAGCGCGCGCCGGTAAATTTCGGCGTGCAACGGGTTATTGCCCAGGTGGTAGAGCGCCACGTCGCGGGGCCCAGGCGGCACGTCCGGCGCCAGATTCACACGCCCGTGCCGCCGCAGCTCGGCCAGGAGCGCCGCCGCATAATCCGCCACGCCCGTCCGCGCCGGCGGCATGGGGGAATAGAACCCGACGGTCACGGCGTACGCTTCCCGAACAGCGCCGTCCCTACCCGCACCGAGGTGGCCCCTTCTTCGATGGCCGCCTCCAGATCGTGCGACATCCCCATGGAAAGCTGGCGCAGCCCATGCCGCTCCGCCAGCTCCCGCAGCCGCCGGAAGTAGGGGCGCGAGGCCTCCGCGTCTTCCGTCCACGGCGGCATGGTCATCAGCCCGAGCAATCGCAGGTTTCCACACCCGCGCACGGCTTCGATCAACTCCGGCAGCGCCGCCGGGGCGGCCCCGCTCTTGGCTTCCTCTTCCGAGAGCTTCACCTCCAGCATGACGTCCAGGGCGCGCCCGGCCTCGTTCAGCCGCCGCGCCAGCTTCGGCGAATCCACCGTCTGTATCGCGTGGAACAGCTCCGCGGCCTTTTTAGACTTGTTGGACTGCAAATGCCCGATGAGATGGAAGCGGGCATCCGGCAAGTCCGCGACCTCCGGCGCTTTGTCCTCGAACTCCCGCACGTAATTCTCGCCGAACTCGCGCAGCCCCAGCTCGTAGGCTTCCCGGATGGCCGCCGCGGGGAACAGTTTGGTCACCGCCAGCAGCGTGATTTCCGCCGGATCGCGGCGCGCGCGGGCCGCCGCCCGCGCGATGCGCTCCCGTACCGCCGCCAGCCTCTCGCCCAGGGTGCCCATTGCCGGTTGCACGCTTCAGTATAGCGGGAGTCCGGGACGGCGAAACTGGGAGCGCGTTGTCGCTAAATCGTCATTGAGATCTGTTACCCTAGTTTTGTCTGGTTTGGAGGTTGGAAGTGCGTCTCAAGTTTGCCGTATTGATAGTGTTACTCGTGTTTGCAGCCGTCCCGGTTTTTGCGCAAGCTGGTGGGGTGGCGGGCATTTCCGGGGTCGTCCGGGACCCATCGGGCGCGGTTGTTCCCAGCGCTAAGGTTGTGATTTCGAGCGAGGGGCAAGGCACCGTCCGCACCCTCGAAAGCAACGAGGCCGGTGTTTTCACGGCGCCCGCTCTGGTGCCTGGACCCGGCTATCAGGTAGCCGTCACAGCCGCGGGTTTCGCCGGCTATGAGGCGAAAGGCCTGGATTTGCAGGTCGGCCAAAACCTTAGCCTCAACGTCAACCTGACGGTCGCCGGCAGCGCCACCGCAGTCGAAGTTACGGCCGCCGCTCCGCTGGTGGAAAACACCAAGAGCGACGTCTCCGGCGTCGTCGATAGCAGGTCCATTCAGGATCTGCCGATCAACGGCCGCCGCGTGGACTCCTTTGTTCTGCTGACGCCGGGCGTGAGCAACGACGGCAACTACGGCTTGCTCAGCTTCCGGGGCGTGGCCGGCCAGAACTCGTTCCTGGTGGATGGCACCGACACCACCGAGCAGTTCTTTAACGAAAACGCCGGCCGCACGCGCATCTCGTCCCAGATCTCGCAGGACGCCGTGCAGGAATTCCAGGTGGTTTCCTCCAACTACTCGGCCGAATATGGCCGCGCCATGGGCGGCATTGTCAACACCGTGACCAAGAGCGGCACCAATTCGCTGCACGGCACCGGCTACTGGTTCTACCGCAGCACCGGGTTCAACGCGCGCGATCCGTTCAGTGCATACGTTCCCTCCGAGAAGCGCCAGCAGATCGGCGGCTCGCTCGGCGGGGCGATCAAACGGGACAAGCTGTTCTACTTCATCAACGCGGATGTAACGCGGCGTAATTACCCCATGACGTCCAGCCTCAGCACGACCGCGGTCAATGCCGCGACCGAGACCTGGAACCTTTGCGGCGTGGGCACCTCGACGCAGCCGGCCGCTACCCCCGCGCAGTGCGCCGCCATCAACGCGCTCCTGCCGCGCTTCTATGGCCAGATTCCGCGCACCCTGGGCCAGGAACTCTACTTCGGCAGGTTGGATTATCACTTCTCCGACCGCAACTCTTTCAGCGCCAGCTTCAACTTCCTGCACGAGCGTTCGCCCAATGGCATCCAGAGCGCAATCTCCTC
>Ga0182021_10012238_pt1 | contig 10193 bp, 7 predicted proteins | sample 612E3MmetaG_FD_120493 | JGI IMG/M metagenome (GOLD analysis project Ga0182021, IMG submission 120493) | Permafrost microbial communities from Stordalen Mire, Sweden - 612E3M metaG (Illumina Assembly) | ecosystem: Environmental > Terrestrial > Soil > Wetlands > Permafrost | place: Sweden... | reverse complement strand
CTGAACACGATCGCGCCCCAGGCCGCCCCCCCGCCGATCAACCATCCCCACCACGGGAAAGCCGGAAACAAATCGGGGCCAAAGAAAGCTAATAGAATCGAGATCGCCAGCAGAATGCCGCCCCGCCAGTCGGTCAAGGCATTCGTGAGGAGCGCCCGCTGCACACGCGTCCGCAGGGTCGGTTCGGATGGTTCGGCTGTCATACGCCTCCCGTCAAGGTGGAAGTGACGCGCGCTTGAAGTTCCACAATCACGCCGCGCAGGCTTAGAATGACCGGTGAACCCGGCTGTAATTGTTGCGCCTGATCGAGCAGCTGCAAACTTGCTGGATAACGGCCCAACCGCGCGTAACATTCAGCCAAGCCCAGATAATAGTCTACAGTTGACGGCTGGATGCTGAGCGCCCGCTGCAAATACAGGGCGGCCAGTGTCCACATGTCGCGCTTCATGTACGCCTTCGCGCGGATAAACGCGCCGGTTGGATTGCGCACGGTCTTGTCGATCACACACCATAAGCGCTCGGTCACCGTGTCGAAGTCGTCGTTCATGGTAAAGGCCAGCGCCGTCTTGATCAGCAGGAACAATCCGAAAATGCCAATCGTGAACTTAACCAGCACGCCCAGCGCCTCGTTCAACGCCACCTGCAAGATGCCTTCCAAAGGAGTGCTCGTCGCGCCGGACGCCACAAACGTACGGGGGTTCAGCGTAACGCTGGTAAACAATAGCGCAGCGGCAATCGCCAGCGTCGCGATGTACAGGATGAAGAAAACTCGTTTGCGCGTCAGCAGCCCGAAAGCCACGACGAGATCAAGGAACACAAAGCCCAAGCGCAGGTAGAACTGTTCACGCGGCAGTGTCGCCAGGATGGCGGCTTGCGCCTGTGGCGGCACGGCGGTCTTCTGTCCGAAATACACCATGAACACATCCACCACATCCACGGTCTGGCCGTTGAATTTCACTACCCCTAACGCGCTGGCCAAGATCGCCGCGAGAATCAGCAAACCGCCGACCACGAAGATCGCTTCGGCAATGCTCATCATCCAGGCCGTCCAGATCCAGCGCGGTTTCTCGTGTTCGTAGAAAGTGCTGTACAGGCTGCGCTTGCAGTTAGGACACTGTTGGTCGTCTTCGCTCGTCTGGTGCGCGCAGTAGACACACAATAAGGGATCAGCCAAATCGGCGTCGCTGAAATCAAACGCGACCTTTGTCTCGGGCGCAGGTTCGACCTCCACGTGCGGCAGCCCCGATTCCGGTTCGATCTCCGGCGTGGCCTCGATCTGCGCGCGCACTTCCGCTAAGCCGCGCTGCGCGGCCTCATTCGCCGGATCGAGCGCCAGCACATTCTCAAAACAGACTTCGCGATCTTCCAGCGTCGTGACGACCCGGCTCAACCACAGCCACGCCTCCCCATTGTCCTCGTCGATCTTCACCACGCGCAGCAACAGCTCGCGCGCCTCGGCGCGTTTGCCGGCTTGCGCTGCAGCAATACCGTCGGTAAGCCAGGTATGGATGTTGTTGGCGTCCATATGGGGTGGTTGGTTGTTAGTTGCTGGTCATTGGCTGTTAATCGTTGGTCCGCCCACCGCACGATAAGCATGTCAGCGTGATTAGATTGCTCATATTTTCATCGAATCGATTACGCACCACGCAACACGCACCACGTTAGAAATACGTCGATAGAATCTTGTACAGCTTCCGAATCGTCTCGATCGTTCCGGCATACGTCTGGCCGCCGGTCGCATCGGCCATGGCTTGCAGCGGCCCCATATCGGCGTCACTGCCATAGGCGATGCCAAACACCACCACCGGCACGCCGCGCTGATTGCCCTGTTGCAGCTTCGCCGTCAGTTGACTCAACTTGATCGCCGAGGCGTTCTCCTTGCCATCGGTCATCACGACAATCGCATTGATGCGGCTGGGATCGTTGAGTTCCTGCAAGCGATCGTAGGCGGCGGCCACGCCATCCAGCAGCGCGGTGTTGCCGCCGGCATCCAACGTGTCGACCGCGCGCACCAGCGTCGAGCGATTGTTCTTCAGCAAATTGATCGGCACCCGGTCGGTTACTTCGGAATAAAACTCGATCAAGCCGACTCGCTCTTCATCACTCTTGACCTGATCGAGGAACGTGCTCAGCGCTTCCTTCACGTTATTGAGTTTATCGCCTTCCATACTGCCTGAAGTATCTACCACCAGTTCCACATTGGTGCGGCGCTTGTTCGCCAGCCACGATTCACGCACCACATCCAACACCGTAGCCGCCGGGACTTGCAGCGAAGTCTGCGGCTTCGCCGGATCGGCGCCATTCTTTTCGTTGACGGGCGAATTCGCGCCGTCGATCTTGATGTTCAGATCAGCCGGCCGATAGCCCTTGGCCAGAATCAATTGCTGCGCATCCGGCGACGTGATGTAATTGGCAAAAGCCCGGAACGTCTCACGATTCACATCGCTCAGCGTGTTCGCTTCCAGCAAGGCCAGCGGATGATCTTGCCACAACGAGCCTTCGTTGGGGTAGATCGCCACCAGATCGACGCCCGGCTTTTGGTTCGTGTTAATCACGATCTGCTCGGAGCCGACAAACGCATCCAGATACGCGCGGCCTTTCTCGGCCACATTCCGCGCGATCGACGCTTCGCCTTCGCCATAGTAGCGCACCGTCTTCTCCAAAGCATTCACATATTCTTGCGCTTGCGGCGACTTCACATCGTCAACTGTCAGGCCGCGCGTCTTGCCCGTCGCCGCGTAGAATTCAGCGAGCACCGCCAGCACGCCCGAGGCGGAGGAGGTCGAGGGATGGCTCCACTTGAAGTCTTTGTTGGTGGTCGCTTCATTCAGCAAGTCACTCCACCCGATCGGCTTCTGCGGCCAACCCAGCTGCTGTGCTTTATCGCGCCACATGGCGATGACCACCGGCGAGACGGCATAGCGCACCGTTTGCCCCACCAGGCCCGCGGAGGTGTTCTGCGCCGCTTGATACTGCCGATCGAGTTGATCGAGCCAGATCGACGAGTCGGGTGACAGCGCCTGGAAGTCTCCGGCGATGGCCGCATCGATCATGTCTTCCGGCTCTAACTGCACCGTCGCCAGGCGCAGCTCATCGCCGTTGGCGGCCTTCAACTTCTTGGCGTTGAAATTCTCCACCAGCTGCTGGAATAGCTCGGCTTTCTCGGGCGAGACGGCCACCGTCAACGTGGGCTGCGGTCCGCTGGCGGCGGTCGAGATCGACTTGAACATACCGCCCGTGGCGTTATTGACCGCGTCGATCAATCCTTTGGTCAGCGGCCAGCAGATCGCGCAGGCGGCCACTACGATGATCAACAGCGAGATCCAACCGCCGGGATTCGGCTTCAAGGTCTTGTAGGAAGGCTTATACGAACGGGACATGGTGTGGCTCCGTGAAGAGTGAAAAATGAAGAGTGAAGAGTGAAGAACAATTCACTCTTCACGTTTTAGCGTTGCGCCACATTCAGATCGAACCAGCGCAGCAGCGCTTGCAGCACATCCCGATCGGGCGAACGCATGGCCGAAGTGCGCTGTACGACCGTCGTGATGCCCGCGTCCTTCCACTTGGCAAACGGGCTGTCCGGTTGATCAACCGTGACATCGGCGTTCACCGGGCGCAGGCCATAACCGACGGCCTTTTCTTGTACGGCCTTGGTCAGCAGATACTTCTGAAATTCCAGCGCCGCATTCTTCTCCGCCGCGCTCGTTTCAGAACCCATCCACACGCTGAATGGGAAATCGAACCACGTCACATATTTGGGATAACGCACGACCAGCGGGTCTTGCCAGCGATTGGCAATGCCGCCCATGTTCGCCAGCAGATCGCTCTCCAACATCTGCCCGCCGTCACCCACCGAATAGCCGAGCAGCGCAAAATCTTCAGCCGTGTAGGCGCTGGCCCCGCTGATAGCCGTGACCGAGCCCATCAATTCTTTCAGCCACTTCTGGAATTCCGGATTCGTCACATCTTCCACCGAGATGTTGGGCTTGTTGTAATACTCGCCCGCCGCGGCGACCATTGCGGCCAAACCGCCCACGTTCTTGCGCGGATGCGGCACGACCAGCTTGAAGAATCCCCACGCCGGATCGCCGCCTAGATCAGGCCACCCGCCGGCGGCGATCGCCGCATCATGAATAGTCTTCCAATCGATCTGACCGAACTTCGCTTCCAACGCTTTGGCGCGCGTGCCGTACAGGCCCCACGCAAACAACGACAACGCGATCGGCTTGGCGCGATATTCACCGTCGGTCAAGAATACGTCGCGGCCGTTGCGCTCTTTGTACGCGGCATTTGCCAACTCCACCAGATAACGCGAGTCAGGAATCCACGCCGTAGGCACCTGATCAAACGCGGCACTGTCAAAGCGGTTGAGCGCCGTCAAGCCGTCCATCGGCACCACACTGACTTTGATCAGCCGCCCGTCGAGCGTGTGCTTCTCGGTGTTGAATTGATTGGCCGCTTCGGTTATCCACGCCTCGATCGGCAGCGCGGTGACCACGCGCACCTCAAGCGGCTCGTTGGACTGCGCGGGCGCGATCGGGTTGTTCGCCGGCCCTAATGAGCGCGCAACCAGACCAATCCCGACGATCACAATCGCCACGGCAATTACGACAAAGAAAATGATGCGTGTTCGGTTCATCGGAATCCACTCCAGGCGGCGGCCTTAACGGAGGCCGGCATCGCCACTAGCACCGCAACAGGTGAGCGAAGCCACGCTTAAGGAAACGGGGGTCGCCTCGCTTCGCGGACAATTGTACTCTGACTCAGGCTTCAGGCAAAATGACGGGCGGAGCCGATCGAGCGACCCCGCCCGTTAAGCACTGAACCCTCAGCGGTCCAATCGAACGGTAAGCAATTGTCGCGCAGCGATTTAGAAGCGCTAGCTGCTCAGCCCCAGCCGCTTCTTGCGATCGGCCAGCTGGTTGTTGAGCTCGCCCTTGCCCAGCACTTCGTCCATTTGATCGTCCAGCCGGGTGGACATCATCTCGCTCTTGGCCGAAGCCTTGTCGAGCCGCGCCCGGATTGATTCGCCCACGCGCGCGATGTCGGCGTCGCCGCTGCCCATCACGTCGTCGAGGGACTTCATCGTCTTGACGGTCAGTTCCTTCGACTTGGCCAGGTCCAACAGCGCCAGCATTTCTTCGCGCTCTTGCTTGGTAGTGGTCAGCTTGGCTTCCAGTTTCAGCTTGGCATCCAGCAGCGTTTGGTACTCGGCTTGCTGGCGCTCGTATTGCTCCTTGTACTGCGCGGCCATACGCTGCGTGGTGTTGTACTTCGACTGTGCGGCCGTCGCCAGATCCTCGCGGCTCTGCTGCAACAGCGCGTCGATGTCATGGTCGAGCTTGGCGGCCTCCGCGGCATTCTCGTCGGCTTTGCGCTTCAGCGTTTTCACTTCGCCGCCGACCGTCGCAGTGGCGTCTTCCAACTTATCCAAATTATCTTCGGCCTGACGGATATACTCGTCCATCACCGCCACCGAATTCGACTGCAGCGCCTTATCGACCATGGCGTGCAAGTTCGCCGAAATCAACGTATTAATCTTATCAAGTAGAGAAGCCATGTACATCCTCCTGGGAACGAAATATGGGATTGGTAGTTTAACTGGCTACATCGATTAGGATAACACGTCAGCCGCCCCGCTGTTTGACGCGAGTCGGACAGGCTTCTGACAAACTGATTGACCCACGCCTCCGGACGGCCACCGCGGCCTGAGCTTACATCATCCGCAGGCGCAAAATGAACTCGGCGCCGACACCTTCCACGCTGGTGCACGTCACCTCGCCATGATGCAAATCGGCGATGCTTTTAACGATCGCCAGGCCGATACCGGCACCCTGCTGCTCGATGCGCTGCCGGTTGATCTGATAGAAGCGATCGAACACCCGCGCGACCTCCGACGCAGGAATCCCCACACCGTCGTCCTTGACCGAGCAGCAGACTTGCTCGCCGTCGGCATAAACCTTCACCCACACATGGCCGCCGGTGTGTTTGGCAAACTTGATGCCGTTGTCCACCAGCCGCGTCGCGGCGTTTTCCAGGTAACCTTCATGCGCTTCAACCAACGGCAGATCGGGCTCGACGGTGGAGATCAGTTCAACCAGTTTGTGCGCGGCCGCCTCACGCTGGCGATCAAACACGCGCGCGATCAAGCCGGCCCAGTTGCTGAACGAGCCCTTGTCCATTAGATAGGCCTGCTTGGCATCGTCGGTTTCAAACCGCACCAACAGCAGAAAATCTTCCACCAAGCGATTCAAGCGATTGCTGCCGCCTTTGATGCGCCCCAAAAATTTCTGCAAATCCTCGGCCGACCATTCCCCTTCTTGAATCAAATCGACGTAGCCGGTGATATAAGTGAGCGGGGTGCGGAATTCATGGCTGAGCGTGTTCAGCAGATTCCGCTTGAGGTCATCCATCTCCCGGCGGGTCTGCTGTCGGATCGTTAAGGCCCGATCGAGTTTGGCGCGCACGACGACGAGCAGATCTTCCAGATCGACCGACTTCACCAGATAATCATCCGCGCCCAGCTGCTTGCCGGCCCGGATGTCAGGACGTTGGCCTTTGGCCGTTAAGAAAATGAAAGGCACCGCCGCCCAGGCAGGATGGCGGCGCACCTGTTCGAGAAATTCAAAGCCATCCATCTCGGGCATCATGATATCTGAAATAATCAAATCGGGGCCGAAGGCTTCCAGCGCCTTCAGCCCTTCCACGCCATTTTCGGCGAGCTCCACGCGGTAGCCATTCATCTCCAAGACATCACGAATACCGCTCGACATTGCCAGATCATCTTCGACGACTAGGATTTGCTCTGTCATGCTGTGCTCTCCCGTGTTACACGGCCGCCAATTTATACCCCCGACCGCGCACCGTGCTCAAATACTTGGGATTCGCCGGATCGTGCTCGATCTTGCTGCGCAGGCGGCTAATCAATTTTTCAACACGCGCGTCGTCCACTTCGTCGATATAGTCCTGTCCCCACACCGCTTCGACAATCTGATACTTGTCGCAAATTTTTCCCAGCCGTCCGTATAATAGCAGCAACAGGCGATATTCCAGATCGGTCAACGACGGCACCCGCTCGCCATCAACCCACGCTTCACCGGCGTCGACGTCCACCCACACGCCAGCCCGCGCCGGTTGGCGCGTGCGCCGCTGGCGGTTCATGTAAGCCGCGAATAATTCGCCAAAGACACGCGCCGGTTGCCCGTTTAGCAATACGCCTTTGGCCGACAAGTCGTCCAACACCAGACTCGCGGGCAGCTCATCGCCGCCGCCCAGCAACTGTAATAAAGCTTCTTGTTCAGCGGGCTGCAAATAGCTCCATAGTTTGGCGCACTCGTTGCGGATAACTGAGTCACTTTCCAGTTTTTCGCGCACTAAGGTCAATGCTTGAGGTCGAGCGCCGGAGGGCACGCCGGACAAAAAGCGCGCCACCTGCCGCGTCGCGCTGCGCAACAGTCCTGGGTGTCCGCCGGCCTGCGCCACGATGAATTCCACTTCGTTCGGCGCCAACGGATTAGCATCTTCCTTCGTCCACGCCAGCACCGCGCGGCGCGCCATCACCTCGTCCAACATGCCCAAGGCCAGCTGATGCCCGACGAACAATTCACAAAACTCACCGGCGTCGGCATCGTGACGGCGTTCGACCAACGGCGCACCCGTCGCGGTCACATAGGTCAGCGACTCAAACTTATCATGCAAGGCGCGCAGATTTAAGAACACCCGGCCGTCTAACGCGCCGAAAGGATCATCAAATTCGTCGAACAACAAGGTCACGCGCCGATCGAGTTGTTCGCACAAGACTGAAATGCCGTCGTTAAAACTCAGGGCGGGCACGATGGGACGCTCGGCATCGATCACCTGCCGGCACAGCGTCTCCAAACGATTCACGACCTCGACGGGCGCTTTCTTACCCAGTCGTCTGACCGCATCCAACACCGCACGCAGGGTGACCTCATAAAACGATTGGTCAGTCAGCGCCGGCATCAAATTGCAGTCCACATAGATATTCAACGTGGACGGCGCCGTTACCTCTGCGGCGGTGCGCAACAACATCGATTTGCCGACGTTGCTCAGGCCGACGATCGAACAGCACGCGCCTTCAGCCAGCGCGTTTTTCAGATATTCCAAATCAGCCGGTCGCAAGAACAAAGATTCATTCATAGTTCAGACACTATCCCGGGACAGAGTGTGCACCGTCGAAGGGCGCGACAATCGGTCAATCTTTTCAACACCTAGGGCCAATACGGTTTAGTTAGTGCTCACCCAGCCGCGTCCTCGCGGTGGGATCGCCCGCGAGGACGCGGGCTGCGAGCCTTATCTAAACAGTATTGCAACTAGGGCCGACATCGCCACTAGCCGCTGCGCCTTGTCGCATGACTGCCCTATATCTTACGCATAAAACAAAAAAGGGTCAACCGACAAATATCCTTCGGTTGACCCCCGGACGTCATAGACCGATTAGCGGGACATCGTGCGCAAACGTCGCGCGGCGAAGATCACCATCATCAAGCAGATGGCCGCCAGGAACAGGAGGAAGAGATCCTCGCCTGCGCCAGTGGGCGGCATCCCTGGCTTGCCCTGGCTGGCAGTACCACTGATCGGCTTCGTGTTGGTAATTCCACCGGAAGATGTGACGGTGCCGGCACTGCTGGGCACCGTCGTGGCCTTGCTCCCACTGGCCGGTTTAGTCGCGGCGTTGGCCTGCGCTGTGCTTTTCACCTGGGCAACGGCCGTGGCTTGGCTGCCAGAAGCGGGCGTACTCTTCCCGGGTTGAGCAGTGGCCGCACCACTTGCGGTGGTGGTCGCGGGAGGAGCCTGAACAATTATCACACCCTTCATATCCGGCGGTACCAGCACTTTGTCGATGGGGTGAATCACGCCATTGGACGATTCAACATCGGGCTTGGTCATTTTGGCGTCGTTGATCGTGGTCGTATTATCCTTGACCTTAATCGAGATCGACGCCCCTTCCAGGGTCTTCGTCTCAGTGAGTGTCGCCATATCCGACGACTTCACCGCGCCCTCCACCACGTGATACTTCAGCACAGCTTCTAACTTCTTAGGATCCTTCTTCAAAGCATCCAACGAGTCAGACGACACCTGCGCGAAAGCGTCATCGGTTGGCGCAAAGATGGTGTATGACCCCTGGCCCTTCAACATATCGACCAAATTGGCGGTCTCAAGCAAAGAAGCCAACGTCTTGAAATTGCCCGCCGCCAGGGCCGTATCGACGAGGTCTTTCTTTCCCGGGGTCGGCGTGGGCGTAGGCGTATTCGTCGGCGCGGCCGTGTTCGTCGGAGCCGGGGTGTCGGTGGGCAGCGGCGTCGGCGTAATGAGCGATAAGGCCGTTACGGCCTCATTCGTCTGTTGAATCATCAGCTGCTGAGCCACGACTTGCGCGTTGCTGTTTTGCTTGCCGATCAGGTAAATTCCGATGAATAGGATACCAACCGCGCCGATCGCGATCATAGCTATCATCAAATAGAGAAACGTGCGATTCTGGTGCTCGTCGCCGTTACCACCGCCCGTACCGGGCTCGTTGTCAAAGACCTCATCAGGATTATCGTCTAAAGCCATGTCAATTACTCCTGTGCGCAGACTTCGCAAGGCAAAATCAACGCGGAAGTTAGTTACATTGTATACAGAAACGAATCAAAAAGCAAAATGACCCGGCTAACGAAAGATTTCCAGATTCGCCAGCGGGATCAAGGTGCGTCCGTCGTCACCGCCCAAATCAACCTCGGCACAGCGCACGCGCGCACCGCTGATAATCTGCTGCGGCAAGTCGGGCAGCGTCGTCACCGGGCCGACCCGGCCCTGCCATGATCCGCGCAGCACGCGCACCCGCACGCCGAGAGCCAATGGTGTGCCAAAGGCCGGCGGTTCGGACTTCGACTCCGACGGCAACGGGATCAAAATCTCGGGTCGCTGTATACCCCACCGGGCATGCGTTACACCGTTAATGGAAGCTTCACGTCCGGCATTGCTCTTCAATAACTTGAAGATCGGCGCCGCCATCGCGATGTGCCCTAGACCCTCGGTCAACAAAATTGGGAAGGGCGCATGTCGCGCTGCCCGCAATAAGCTGCCCTCCATACTGCCGACGATTAAGCCGCGGACTTGCATCTGAATGGCTTGCTGGAGCACGGCCTCATCGAACCACGCGCCGCCCACGACAATCGCGCCGTGCATGG
>Ga0182021_10012237_pt1 | contig 10194 bp, 5 predicted proteins | sample 612E3MmetaG_FD_120493 | JGI IMG/M metagenome (GOLD analysis project Ga0182021, IMG submission 120493) | Permafrost microbial communities from Stordalen Mire, Sweden - 612E3M metaG (Illumina Assembly) | ecosystem: Environmental > Terrestrial > Soil > Wetlands > Permafrost | place: Sweden... | reverse complement strand
TATGACACGCATCGCCGTCCTGCCGATGGATGATCGGCCCGTCAATTATGACTATCCGCGCTATCTCGCGCGGGCAGCCGGGATGGAGATTCTGTTGCCGCCGCGCATGTGGCTGGGCAACCTCTGGCGCCCCAGCCGGCACGCCGACCTGGTCGACTGGCTGGTCCAGACCGCTCCGCAGGCGGATGCCATGATCGTGGCGATCGACACGCTGGCCTACGGCGGCCTCATTCCCTCACGCACCTCCACCGAATCGACGGCCGCCGTGCTCGCCCGCCTGGAGGTGTTGCGCCGCCTCAAAACCGCCCGGCCCGAGCAGCCGATCCTGGCGTCCAGTGTGGTGCTGCGCATCTCGCGCGCGAACTCCAGCGAGGAGGAGAAACCTTATTGGGCCACATATGGCAGCCGGATGTTCCGGCTGTCCTATCTCGAGCACAAGGCCGAGCTTGGCGACGCCTCACCGGAAGAAGCGGTCGAGCGCGATGCCCTGCGGGCCCGGATCCCCCACGAGGTGTATCACGACTATCGCCAGGGGCGCGCCCGCAATCACGCCGTGAATCGTGCCATGCTGGATTGGCTGGCCGAAGGCGTGTTCGATTACCTGCTTCTGCCCCAGGACGACACGGCGGATTACGGCTGGAACATTGCGGAGGCGCGCAGCCTGCAGGCGCTCATCCGCGCCCGTGGCCTGACCGACCGCGCCATCACCTATCCGGGTGCGGATGAGATCGGCTGCCTCCTCCTGGCGCGCTACGCCTGCCGGCAGGCCGCATTCACCCCCAGGATCTGGCCGCGTTATTCCGGGGTGACCGCACCCGCGGTCGTCACCGCGTACGAAGATCGCCCGATCCACGAGCTGCTGAAGGCGCACCTGGCGCCGCTGGGCGGCATCGTGGCCGACTCGCCCCAGGCGGCCGACCTGACCTTGTTTTTCAACGCGCCGGCCCAGCGGCAGGGCAACGGGGACAGCCAGTGGTTGCTCTGGCGCGGACTTGAGGCCGTCCGCGCCCGACTGCCGGCCCAATTCCATGCCTGGTTTGACGAGTTCACCACCACCGAGGGTTTTCGCGCCACCCGCCGCGAGATGCAGTCGCCCCACCGCAGCCCCGAGGAATTCGTGCGCGCCTTGCTGGGAACGCTGGCCTCCGGCCAGCCCGCGGCCGTGGCGGACGTCGCATTTGTCAACGCCGCTGACCTCATCCTGGGCGACCTGCTCCGCCAGCATCCGCAGGTGACCGCCCTGGCGGCCTATGGTGGCTGGAACACGGCCGGCAATACCCTGGGCACCGTCCTGGCGCAGGCGGTCATCCACGTGCTGGCCTTGCGCGCGCCAAGCACACGCGAACAACGGGCCGCGCACCTTGAGTTTTTGTTCCTCCGTTTCCTCGATGATGATTTGTTCCAGGCCCGCGAACGCACGCGTTGCATGGTCGAAGACCTGCCCGCCCTGGGCATCGCGCCCACGATGGAACGCCTGCCCGATGATCAGGCGGCCGCCGTGGAAAGCCGGGTGCGGGATCACCTCAGCCGCGCCGCGGCCGAGCTGCGTGACCTCTTCGTCGGTTCCGGGCTGGTCCGGGACGTTCGCGTGAGCCACATCCACCTTCCCTGGCAGCGACTCTTCGAAGTCGGTTTCGACGTGGAGGTCGTGCTTGACTGATTTCCGCGCCGGTCTGCCCGCCCGGGCGGTTGGGGGATGGCTTCCAGATACCAGGCAATTTGGAATTCGAACCCGCGCGTTCTTTTCAACCATGAAGTCCCCATGTTTCTTGGCCTCCGTTTTGCTTTGGCCGGGACTGCTCCCCTTGGTCGAGGCACAGCCGTTGTATCAAATGCCGGCGGGCGTGGAAACGCGCTGGGCGAGCCCGGAAAACCCCGGAGGCGAAAAGGGCGGCGGCGCCACCACGCACTCCGGCCGGAAGGGCCGGCCGTGCATGCCCCTGAAGGCGGGCGAAAGTTCCGTGCTCGCCGAGGTGACGGGCGCCAGCGGCATGATCCGCCGGATCTGGATGACGATCAGCGAACGCACGCCCGAGACGCTGCGTGGCATCCGCATCGATTTCTACTGGGATGGCTGCGCGCGGCCCGCGGCCAGTGCGCCGCTCGGCGACTTCTTCGGCGTGGGGCTCGGCCGGATGGCGAAGTTCGAATCAGCGCTGTTTTCGGATCCCGAGGGGCGCAGTTTCAACTGCTTCGTTCCGATGCCGTTCCGCACCGGCATGAAGGTCGTCCTCACCAACGAGAGCAAGGTCGACGTCGCCATGGTGTTCTATGACATCGACTACACCCTGGGCGACCGGCCCGACGACGGCCGGCTTTATTTCCATGCGTGGTTCAACCGGGAGAACCCGACGGAATGCCTGCGCGACTACACGATCCTGCCCAAGGTGTCCGGCCGCGGACGGTTTCTCGGCGTCAATGTCGGCGTGATGGTCAACCAAAAGGAGTTCTTCGCCTCCTGGTGGGGCGAGGGGGAAGTTAAGATGTATCTCGACGGGGACGCGGAGCACCCGACGCTGAGCGGCACGGGGACCGAGGATTATCTCGGCTCGGCCTGGGGCCTTGGCGAGTTTTCCCAGGCTTACACCGGATGCACGCACGCGAAAGGCCCGCAGTTTTGTTTCTACCGCTGGCATGTGCCGGATCCGGTTTATTTTCATACCTACCTCCGGGTCGCGCTGCAGCAGATCGGGCTGTGGGACCCGACGAACGTGCCGCTCTTCCGGGCGGCCCGGAGCCGGAATTTTTACGAGAAATCCGAGAACGCCATCAACTGGGACAATCCCAATATTGCAAAATACGGATTGATGGAGCGGCGCGACGACGTGTCGAGTTGCGCTTATTTCTATCTCGATCGGCCGGAAAACGACCTGCCGGCGCTGATCCGCCCGGACGACCGCATCCGCGGTCTCGAACCGGACCAGTGAACCGTCGGGGATTTCGCAATGCCAATCTGCCGCGAGGATGCACCGCCCCCGCGGTTGCACGGGCATTCCGTCACTTGATTTCCACCCGGTATTCGGCGATGTGAGTTGCGGTCTCGGGCCGGAGTGAGAGGGGAGTGATCCACACGGTCTCCGATCGCAGCCGGAGGCCGGTGGCTTCAGCCTCCGCCGCGACCGTCGCCAGGTGGGCGAGGGCGTCCTTCGTCTCTCCACGAAAGTAGAAGCGGACATATCTGGCCGGCGGGACGTTCACCGCCGTAGATGCGAGACGCGGGTCCGGCTGCAGCGTGGCCGGAACGGCCAGCCAGAATCTAACGGTGTGCGTTTTCAGGTTTCTCTCCTGCTGCAGGGGAGCGTCGGCCAGCTCGCCAAGGTCATGCACTTTTTTGAAGAGGGTCCGCGCAGCCTGCCAGACAGTCTCCTCATCCACGGTCCCCGCAGCCACGATCCCCTGCGGGTCTGTGGACCAGAACCGCCCTCCGGGCGAAGCGATGATTTCCCAGGGAGAGAATCCGCCGGGCGTCAGGCCCAGCGCCTCCCGCGGGTCCGCGGGAGGCGGCTCATGGCTTCGCGTCTGCTGCAAATACCAATCCAGGACCTGCTCCTCATCGAGATCCGGGGGCATGTTGTGTTCCACCCCCTGGAGCAGGGAATAGCGGACACTCGCGCCGCAGGCTTGCAGGGCGGTCACCATCTGATCAGAGAAGCCTGCGGGCACGACCGCATCGTTGGCCCCATGGATGACCCAGGCGGGTACGTGCTTCAGTCGCACGGCCCGAAAGGGCTCACCGCTGCCGGAACGCGGGGAAATGGCGGCAAACCGCCCGGGGTTGTTCATGGCCCATTCCCAGGTGGCCATCGCCCCGAGGCTGTGACCCTCGACGTAAACGTGATCCTGGTCAATGGGCAGCATCTCCAGAAGTTGATCGAGATAGGCGTTCAAGAAATCGATCTGCCAGGGACCGCCCTCGTTGATGGGGGTCACGCTAAAGGTCCGTCTCACGGCGACCGCCTGGTGGGTTTTGCGAACGTACGAGATCGGGTGCCCCCACCAACCCGTGCCGTGAAGGCCGATGATCAGCGGAAACCGCCGCCCGCGCTCGGGAAACCCTGTTGGCAGGATGAGCCAATAGTTGGCGTTGATGGTGGTCCCGTTGGGCAGTCTCGTCTCGAAGACCAGCGGCAGGAGCGCTTCGGGATTCTCCGCGAAGTAATTGCGGCCATGCTCCAGGGCATCGGCGAGTTCCGCCGCGTAATCGTCGGGTGGCACCATCCAGTCGTCAACCGCGTGCGGCACGCGGCCCCCCCAGCGTTCATACCAGGGCAGGGCCGCATGGTACAACGGCTGGTACTCCCGGCCAAAGGCATTCTCCGCTTGGGTCAGGGCGCGCAGGCGCGCGACCAGCTGGTCATGCCGTTGCTGCCAGTTCGTGGGCGCGCCAAGGGCGCTGGCGGCAAGGGGGCAGGACAACAGAATGAAGAGGAGGACTTTCATGCCCGGTCTCCGGGCCGATCCGCGTTGCGGCCGAGCCAGAGCATCAGGCTGCCAAGCGCAAACGTGGAAAGCGCCACCGCGAGAATCTGCCCCGCATGACCCGCACTGCTGGCGGGAATCAGCAGGAGCAGCACCGCCAGACCGAGAGCGGCGCCAAAAGCGCCGATGATGCGCAGCTGGCGGTGGTCATTGCCTTCGCCGATCTCGGCGGCGAAGTCGACCGGGCGATCGCGCCGGGAGAAGAATTCCTGCTCCCGCGCGAGCGCCGTGTCATCGGGCGGGCACAGCGCCCGGACGACGAGGAACGTGACCAGGCTGACGCCGATCACTGCACCCACCTGGCTTTGGAAAAGCCACGGGTGGGCTCCAAACAGCCGTGGCGCCAGAAAAATGGAAAGGGAGACGGCAAAGCCGGTGCCGATGGAGGCAAAAGGTGCGGCCACCGGCACGCGACGCAGGACGAGGCCGAGGACCAGGGGCACCGAGATGGGCGCCGCGATGGTCGCCATCACATCGATCAGAATGCTGAAGACACCACCCCGGCCGAACCGGGCCATGGCCAGGCTCACGCCGACGACGGAAAAAGCGCAGAACACCGTGACCAGTTTGGCGAAAACGAGCCGCGCCCGCCCCTCCCACGGCGCGATCCGAAGCGCCCGGCAGGCGGCAGGGTAGATGTTTTGGGTGATGTTTCCGGCCAGGGCGTTCAGGCTTACGTCAAGCGCGCTCATGGTGGCGGCGCACATGCCGACCAGCACCAGGCCCACAAGGCCGGCCGGTAGAAGATGGACGGCGATCGCCGCGTAGGCACCCTCGGCCGGATTGGCCAACGGCATGGACATGACCTCGCCGGCGATGAGGAGTCGGGCGGTCATGGGCGGGATGAACCAGATCAGCAGCCCGAGCAGGAAAAGGCCGGCGGCGAGCAGGGCAGCGCGGCGGGCCTCGCGGCCATCCTTTGCGCCGAGATACCGGCCGCCGTTGGTGAACGAGTTTCCCATGAGCACAATGTTGGCGAACCAGGCAAGGTAGAACGCCCACGTGAACCGGCCCGGGTCGATGCCGCTGAGGGTTGCGAGGACCGCAGGCGTCTTGACCGGCGCATATGCGGCGGTGAGCCCGGCGTGGTCGATCGCCGCGAACAGGCCGCCGATCCCGCCGATTTTTCCCAGGCACACGACCGCCAGCAGAACGGTGATCGGAACCAGCACGAGCGCCTTGATGCAATCGGCCGCCATCACCGCCCAAGCGCCACTGATCCCGGCGTAAAACAGCACGACGCAGCCGAGCACGACGATGGTGGCGTTGATGTTCACCCCCAGAAGGATCGAGGTGAAGATCGCGAGCCCGTAGAGCTGGACGCCGCCAAACACCGGCCCCATAAGGAGGCCGAGGTAGGCGAAGAACTGCTCCATGCCGGCGCCAAACCGCAGGCGCACCAGGTCGGCCGCGGTGACGCACCGCAGCTGCCGAAACCACGGGCCGGAAAAGGCGGCGATCGTCAGGAAGGCCAGCACGTTGGAGACATGCATCAGGGGCAGGCTCCATCCCGCTTGAAAGGCGGCGCCCGCCGCGCCGGTGAACATCCAGGCGCTGAAACCCTGCATGAACACACTGCCGCCAATGAGCCACCAGGTCGCCTTGCCGCCCGCGCGGAAATAGTCGCTGGTATCCTTGCTGAAGCGCCGGAACACCATGCCCACGGTCATCAGCAGCAGGAAATAGCCGGCGATGACGGCAAAGATGGTGGTTTTATCCTGAAGCAGGAGGGCCGCGAGCACCGGCTTGCCCGGCTGAAAGGCGAGGATCAGGGAGTGCACCGGGAGAGCTTAGCCGAGAACGGCCGTTGCATGGCAAGGGGAATGACGCGGCATGGGGGGATCAGTGCTGGCAGGCGGGTACGCCCAGCTGTGCATCCATCCACGCCAGGGTCTTCGCCCACATCACCGGTGTGTACACATGGCCCTGGCCGGCGTAGATGAGGCTTTGGAATTCGCTCTCCCGGCCGTAGAGCCGATATGCCGGGCGCACGGCCGATTCGACGGCGCGAATGCCATCCGCCGGTGAGCCGTTGTCCTGGTCGCCGTTCTGGAACAACACCGGCCGCGGGGCGATGAGCGCGACGACGGCTTCGGTGTCGAAGTGGTTCAGCAGGTTTGGCACAAAGTAGCCAATGTCGTGTTCATGGAGGGCTTCGTGCTCGATCATGTTCTGGTAACGGGTCAGGCAGGCGATCGCGACGCCGGTGCGGATCCGTTCATCCAGCGCCATCAGCCACCATGACCGTGTCGCGCCCATGCTCATGCCGGTCACCGCCATCCTGTCCGGATCCACCTCCGGCCGCGCCGCCAGATAATCCAGCGCCATCAAGTCGTCGCGCAACAACATGCCCCAGAAAGTGCGCCCGACCCAGAGGTTGAATTTGGCGGCCGTCTCTTCGCCGGTGTAGTCTTTTTCCGCCCGGCCGCCCGGACCCCGGCCATTGCGCTCGCCGAAGCAATACGCGTCGATGGCGAGGACCACAAAACCGCGTTTCGCGAAAGCCGGTCCGGGCGCCTCCGGCGTGTGCCGGGACTGAAACAACTCCTCCTTGCCGACGTCGTAGTCACCGCCGTGCCAGTGGCAATAGAGGATGGCGGGCAGCTTGGCGGAGGCGTGCTTCGGCAGGAGCAGGTACCCCGGCACCAGCGCGCCCGCTTCGTTGTCGAACTGGAATTTCTCCACGACGTACTCCCCCCGGTCTTCCCGCGACAGCGTTTCCACCTTGGGTGTTTTCGGCCGGGGGGGCAGGCGGCCCAGCAATTGCCAGAGCTCGGCGCGCACTGCCTGGCGTTTGACTTCCCACGCTTCCCTGGAGGCAGGCACCACAAACGGTGGCGCCAGCTCGGCTTTTGCCAGCCAGCGCGCCGCATCGGTGGGATTGGACTGGGCCATCATCGTAACCGCGCACATCGCCGCGATGCAGGAAGCCATAGGTGTTTTCATGGGCAACAACAAGTACGAGTACGGTCCGAACGGGAGAGGGGACCATCTTGCGACCGATGCGTTATACCCGAAAACGCCATGGACGGGAGGATTTTCTCGGTGTGCGCAAAAATATCACCCGTTTAATGGATGCGCCCGCGGTCCGCTGCTTGGACGAGGAACCCCATTTCTGAGAGGAGGCACGCTTGCCGAGCTGCCTGCACCATGGACTGAGGCCGGCGTGGCGGGGATCAATCTTGCCCCTGAAATGGGTCCCGGTTTTGTTGCTGCGATTTGCGGCCGACCATCCATTGTAGGGAGACAAAACATCCGGTGCCCTCACCCCTGCCTTTCATGAAAACCAGGAACAATATCCCGAGAACCCTCTGTTGGCTCGTTGCCGTTGCCGCCAATCTGCCGCTGGCCGCCAAGGTTGACCTTTCACGCACCACGCCCGTCGCGGCGACCGAACCGGTGCCGATCGTCGATTTCTTCCGGTCGCCGGTCTTGGGGGAACCCAAGTTGAACCTCGCGGGCACGCACATCGCCGCGATCCTCAACACGGCCGAGGATCACTCCGAACTCATCGTCTATGGCCTGAAGAACCAGACGCTCGAGAGAATCGGCGCCCAAGGCAACGATGACATCGCCACCGTCGACTGGCTGGACTCGAAGCGGCTCATTTATGGCATCGGCATGAAGAAGCTCGGAACCACGGGGCAAATTGCGGCCGAGGTGGGTGAGCTCCAAAACGCGTATCCTCTGATCCAATTTGTCGGCTCCTACATGATTGCCGTGCCCCCGAAAGACCGGGTGCATCCGGTGGTGCATCTCGTCGCCCATACCCAGAACACCGGCCAATATGGCGAAGTGGTCGTTCTGGGAACGGACGTGCGCACCGGTGAAATCCTCCAAGTGAGCGGCCCGACGCTGAGTACGCTGGCGGTCGACGTGATGACGGAGAATAATACCAAGCACATTGTTCGCCGCTACCCGATCCTGAAGACGGATGAAGGCGGTGATTACCGCTACCTCGCGGACCGGGAAGGCAGGCTGGCTTTCGGCTTCAAGGCCCAGGACGGTGTTCTTTCCCTGCACCGTCTCGCAGGGGAGGAGTGGCAGCCATGCCCGGAGGATCTCGAGGAGATCATCGTGGTCGATAGCGGCGACAATCGCGGTGAGATCGTGGTGGTGGGCGAGCGCAAGGAAGGCAGGCCGCGACCGCTTGAGGTCATGGATGCCGCCTCCGGCAAGGTGCTCGAGGTGCTCCTGGAGGATCCAGCCTACGATTTCAACGGCTACCTCTATCACGATCCCGTCACGCATGCCATTCTCGGCGCCATCGGCAACAAGATCGGGCCTTATTCGGTGTGGTTCAGCGAACCTTACCGCAATCTGCAGAAGGCGGTGGACAAGCTGTTCCCGGGACAAGTGGTCCGCATTCTCAGCACCAATGAAACGGGGACGGTCGCCCTGATCAGCACCTTCTCCGACCGCCAGCCTGCCATTTACAGCTGGGTCGACCTGGAAAAACACCAGGCGGGCATGTTCAGGAATTCCCAACCCTGGATTGATCCGCAGCGGATGCAGCCCATGGCCACCATCAAGTTCAAGACCCGCGACGGCAAACTGTTCGACGCCTACGTGACCCTGCCCAAGGGCGCCACCAAGCAGAATCCGCCGCCCCTCGTGGTCCTGCCTCATGACGCGCTGGGCTATCGGAGCACGTGGGGCTACGATTCCGAAGTGCAATTCCTAGCCAGCCGCGGCTATGCCGTCCTGCAGCCCAATTATCGTGGCTCGGCCGGTTGCTCCTGGATGTATCCGACGGAGGACGAATGGGCTTTCCGCAAGATGCATGAGGACGTGACGGACGCCACCAAGGCGCTGGTCGCCTCCGGTTTGGTCGACCGCAATCGTGTCGCCATCATGGGCACCTCGTTCGGCGGCTATCTCGCCATGTGCGGCGTGGCTTTCGAACCCACGCTCTATCGCTGCGCGGTGGCGGTATCCGCCCACTACGACTGGGCGAAGCTCATCAAGGACCAGCAGTACAACAAATTCTCCGATCCCTTTTATTCCCGGATGCTGCTCAAGCTTGGCGATCCCGACAAGGATGCGGCGAAGTTCGATGCGATGTCCCCTTTGAAACATGCCAGCGACATCCGCGTGCCGGTGCTGGTTTCTTACGGCGAGTATGACCAGACGGTTGAATCCAACATGGCGAAGGATCTGGTCTCCACCGTGCGCGGCAAGGGCCTCGCTGCGGATTCGATCAGATTCGCCGACGAGGCCAACGGCGTGCATTATCTCGAACACAAGGTGGAGCTTTATCAGCGCATCGAGGCCTTCCTCGCCGCGAATCTCGGTGCCGGGGCTCCGTGACCGGGGCGGCCGGTGGCTGGCGAAATACATCCGGCGCGGCGACACAACGGCCGCGCACAAATTCCTTTCTTTTCGCTGCGGACTTGAGGAGAGTCTCCGGCTGGCCTAGCACCGAAAGCCATGGGACTGCTCATTCGCAACGCCCGGATCCTCACCCTCGCCGGCGACACCCGGCCGCGCCGGGGTCCCGCCTTGCGCGAGCTGGGCGTGATCGCGCAAGGCGACGTGCGGGTGGGCGAGGGGAAGATCGATGCTGTCGGCCCCAAGCTCGACGCCCCGGAAGGGATGGAGGTCATCGAAGCCAACGGACGGGTGCTCATGCCTGGATTCATCGACTGCCATACCCACGCCTGCTGGGCGGGCGACCGGCTGGACGAGTTCGAGCAGCGATTCCGGGGCGTGCCC
>Ga0182021_10012236_pt1 | contig 10195 bp, 12 predicted proteins | sample 612E3MmetaG_FD_120493 | JGI IMG/M metagenome (GOLD analysis project Ga0182021, IMG submission 120493) | Permafrost microbial communities from Stordalen Mire, Sweden - 612E3M metaG (Illumina Assembly) | ecosystem: Environmental > Terrestrial > Soil > Wetlands > Permafrost | place: Sweden... | reverse complement strand
TTTCAAAAAATTCAGCCAAAACGAGTATGACAACAATTTTTGCCACCTCAGCTGGTTGAACAACAACTAGACCAATATTTAACCATCTTTGAGCGCCAAAACTACTGCTTCCGACAGCCAAAATGAAAATGAGAAAGATAATTGTGAAACCATATAATATTTTTGAGAAACTTTTCCAATATCTGTAATCAACTAAATTTATTATAAAGACCAAAACCACGCCAGCAATTAAAAATTCTGCCTGTCGTTGAGCATAACCAGCGAGATTTACATTTCCGGCGACTGCAGAGCGGATCATCACTACGCCAAATATGCTGAGGAAAAGCACTGCTCCTAAAAGCCAGAAATCAAAATTTCGCCAAAGCTCACGCTTAAACATTCTTATCCTATTCCACGTTTCCTGGATGTTAATAAAGGAATGTCTGCGGTTAATCTTTGTTCGCGTCCTTCTTGTTTCATTGTTATATGGACGGCATTGACATCAATTTCTACATGTCTGGAAATAACTTCCAACAATTCGTTTTTCATCTTTTCTAATTCATCAGGAGTTAATTCTGTTCTATCGTGGATTAGCACGAGTTTCAATCTTTCTTTCGCATCATACGCACTTTGTTTTTTATTACCTGATATTTGTTTCATCCATTCAGCCATTTTTTACCCCTGTCCTCTAATTAGTGTGAAACAAACGGGAAAAGAGATCATCTTTAACGTCCATATCAAGGAATGGAACTTCTTGGCCTTTTAATCTCATTGCAATGTTAGTAAATGCCTGACCGGCTTTTGATTTTGTTTCAAATGCAACCGGCTGCCCACGATTGGTGCTAATAATCACATTATCATCATCGGGAATAACACCAATTAACTTGATGGCTAACAACTCTACAACATCATCTGCAGAAAGCATGTCGCCGCGTTTAATCAAAGCCTGATTGACTCGGTTTATGATCAATTTTGCTGGACCTTTTTCTTCTGCTTCAACCAGACCAATGATTCTATCTGCATCACGAACAGCAGATACTTCAGGATTAGTGACCACAAGAATTGTGTCGGCAGGTGCAATCGTATTTCTAAAACCTCGTTCAATTCCAGCCGGTGAATCAATGAGGATCCAGTCAACTTCACTACGTAATTCATCACAAAGTTTGACCATATCACTCGGAGAAACAGCTGATTTATCTCGGGTTTGAGCAGCCGGAATAAGATAAAGCTCTTCCAATCTTTTATCCCGGATCATTGCTTGCCGTAAACGACATCTGCCTTCGATGATATCCACAAGATCATATACAATTCGATTTTCCAAACCTAAAACTACATCCAAATTGCGTAAACCGATATCACCATCAATACAACAAACTTTGTCACCAGCGGCAGCTAATGCAACAGCAAGATTTGCGGTTGTTGTCGTCTTGCCAACCCCGCCTTTACCCGATGTAATCGTTACAACCGTAGCACTCATAAATCTCCTCTATGATTCTTATGAATATCCCAGCTTTCAATAATAATCTCATTTTCAAAAATCGACGCAATTTCTGGTTGTTTTTTTCTTTTTTTCAACCTTGGAGCAGCGGCAATTTGGGCGATTTGCAGCCCCGTTGGGTCCATTTCTAACGTAAGTACCCTCGCCTTTTTATTCCCATCTGCACCGGCATGCACTGATCCAGAGAGCCTTCCCCAAACAATAATATTCCCAGCTGAAATAATTTCTGCGCCGGGGTTTACGTCGCCCATCACCACCACGTGGCATCTTGTTTCTACTTTGTATCCAGCTCTGAGAGTCTTCTCAACCCAAACTGCTGATTCACCTTCAAAAAATGTGCTGCTTTGCTTTTGTTTTTCGTAATTTTTTGGTACGCCTAATTCCGTAGATAAGCCTAAAACTTGAGCGGTCTTAATTGTTATTTCTGACTTGCTTATTACTGCCCAAATGGTAATTCCTTGTTCTGAAAGTTCATCCCTTAATTTTCCAAGTTCTGCTGCCTTGAGCGAAACATCACCTACGTCCAAAGCAATCCGGGCACCTTTAAAAAAAGTGCCCTTTTCATCAATCCTGGATATCACCAGATTTTTGGCTTCTTTCCAGGGACAATCACGTAGCGTAATTAGCAGACCTTCAGCAATGCCTTTGATTACAATTTTTTCTTCATTCACTTTTCACCTATAATAATTATCTGCCTACCAATTTGAATTTCCATTGGCAGTATCAGCAGCTTTTAATTCAAAATAGGCTTGCAAAACTTGTTCCACAATTGGGGCTGCGACACTGGCGCCCTCTCCACCATTATAGACAAAGGCAACAACTACAATCTCCGGGTTATCATATGGAGCATAACCCACGTACCAGGAATGTGTCGGCCAGTTATTAGTAATGCAAAGTCCTTTTGCCTGGGCTACATCATCACAATACTCAGCTGTTCCTGTCTTTCCAGCAGACGGAATATCCAGGTTTGCCATCGCTTTCACTGCAGTACCTGAAACAACCACTTCTCTTAACCCGGTTTGCAGTTCTTTTACCGCCCAGGCATCTACCACCTTCTTTTCGCCTGTTGCGTTTCCGTTGGTGTCGAGAACATTAATGACAGGATCTTTGGTAATATCCCAAAGCAACGTTGGTTCAAATGCTTTAACAACATTTCCTTCTGAATCCAAGATCTCTTTGACGATGGTTGGTTTCATGTGTTTTCCATCATCCGCAATGGTTGCCATTGACTCGAGAACTTGTAAGGGTGTTGCCAGAACATATCCCTGTCCAATTGTATCAATATAGGTATCTCCAATGGACCAGTTTTCGGACTGATTAATACGTTTCCATGTCGGGTCAGGAACTAGACCTGATGCCTCTCCAGGTAACTCAATGCCAGATGTCTGTCCATAACCCAACGCTCTGGAGTATTCAGCCAATCTCCAGGCACCTAATCCGCCATTTGGAACTTCATCATCATATCCCCCACCAATTTTGTAGAAATAGACATCATCTGATAAAGAAACGCCTTTTAGAAAATCACAAGTACCATGTCCATTTCGATCATAACTAGCGTATTCACGAGGTGTACCAGGATCATTGGGTGTGTATTTTTGAACAACAGTAATAGACCCAGGACAGGCAATTTCTTGCTCCGGGGTGATCACTTTCTCATTCAAAGCACCTACAGCCGCTCCCAATTTATAAACAGAACCAGGCGGTTGTTCTGCTGAAATTGCATGATTGAAAAGCGGTTTCAAGGGATCTTTATTTAATTGATTGTAATAATAGGAAGGAATTTCTCTGGACATTCGATTATTTTCATAGCTCGGATAGGATACCAGAGCCAGAATTTGGCCGGTTTTTGGATTCATTGCAATAACAGCACCATTTTGGGATTTTATTTTCCCCAAATATGTATTCCAATAGGCCATTTCTGACACTAATGCACTTTGGGCTGCATTTTGTAAGCGAGTATCAATAGTCAAAACAATATTGTCTCCAGGAACAGCGCTGATTGGCGTTTCAAGATTCCTAATTTGTTGACCTGCATTATCAACTTCGACAATTTTTGTACCGTTTTTCCCAATAAGGAAACTATCCAAAGAAAGTTCTGCGCCAGCAAAGCCTACTTTATCAGTTCCGGCGATGAAACCTTTTGAAGTATATTGTTCTTTGTTTTCAGCTGTGATCGGGCCTAAAAAACCCACCACGTCTGCGGTTAATGAACCGGTAGGATATTCTCTAACCGGAGAAATTTCAATATCGACTCCCGACCATTCACTTCCTTTTTCAGAAATGATCATTGCTGTCTTTTCGTCGATATTACACTTTATCTTAACTGCCGTATACGGAGCGTTTGTGTCACCAATTGTGACGATTTCTTTAATTCCAAAATCTGATTGGCAAGGGGTAAATAGTTTGGCAGTTGCGTCATTCAGGACACCATTTGAGACGGGTACGGCGATTAATTCTGATAGACCCCGGTAAATCTCTTCTTTCGATCCGGTATCTGAAGGCAAATCAGCGGGAACAATGGCAACATCATAAGATGGACCATTTTCGGCTAAAGTTATGCCGTTTCTATCCAATATTTTTCCCCGCATTGTTTGATCACTTATCTCTTTGGTTCTATTTTCATCTGCTACGGCTTTATAAGAATTTTGATTAATAATTTGAAAAACAAATAATTTAATTCCATAAAAGCCAAAAATTAAACCAATGATGATATAGAAAATGGTATATCGCCCTTTTTTTGAATCTTTCTCAAGCGTTTGATTTAGTTTCATTCATCGGCCTCTTTAGGGTAAACCCACTGTGCCATATCGCTAACAATCACATAAACCGGTATTGCTAATAACAAATTCAAGAAGGTTGAGGGAACTATGATAAATTTTAGAGATTCAAGAAAATTTATTGATATCCCTTGAACCAAAAGCACTACAAATTGTATGATGTATTCCAGCAAACTACCAAAAAAGACAACAAACAATAAAGCGATCAGAGGGTTATGCCAAAAATGGCGATTCATCAACCGACTCATCAGAGCCAAAATTAGATACGTCACAAAATAGGCATACCATGGTACTGCTGAAGCAAATGAAAGCAAAACAGCAGCAAATATTGCACCAATCCAAACGTGTTTTCCCTTATTTTGAAGTCCCCAGGCAGCTAACCACAATAAAAGAATGTCTGCAGTGCCGTTGAATAATGGCAAATATCTTACGATAGCCAATTGTATGATTAACAACAATACCAAAATCGGATAAAACAATAACTCAGACATTTTATTGACTTGTTTCTGGAACAAGCGGGGTGATATCAACTGGCGTGAAGTTTGTAATGATCAACACTGCTTTAAGATTAGAAAAATCAACTACCGGTTGCACGGCTGCTTTTTGGAAAAGGTCGTTTTCACCTTTGGAAGGGGAAAGAATTTGACCTACAACGATATCGGAGGGATAAGTTCCACCAAGACCATTGGTTATTGCTAGATCTCCCTCAGTTAAGTCAACACTTGTAGAAATTCTTGCCAGACTTAAATCACCGGTAACAGACCCGGATACTTGACCATCTGTTTTAGCTTCTTTAAGGGTAATATTTACTTCAGATCCCGGATCTGTAATTAATTGAATTCTGGCCGCAGTAGCTGTGACTGCATCTACTTTTCCGACCAAACCTTGTTGTGTTACAACTGGCATTCCTTTGCGAATGCCATTATCAGAACCGTGGTCAATAATTATATAGCTCAAAAAAGGACTTGGATCTCTACCAATTACCGAGGCCGCCACATATCTATTTTCCGGCTTTGAACGTGCAAAATCCAATAGGGCGTAAAGAATTTGGGATTCGTTTAATTGTTGCTGCAATTCCAAGACCTGCGATTGCAACTGTGAAACTTCATCTTGCAGCGCAGAATTTTGCTGGCGTAAAGTATTGATATCGCGAGGAACAGTGAGGAATTCATAAATTGCCTGGTAGCGAGTGGATACCCAGGATTCAACCGAAACTGCCGGGCTGGCTGCCTTCCCAATAATTACATTTAAATAACCACTAATAGAAAGCAACAGAATTCCCGCAGCAACAAGTATTACTGTGAAAACCAACCATTGTCTGGCAGATATTTTTTTCATTTTGAAATTGTTAAAATTTGATCCTAATTATGGATCTGATCCAAATCCACAATAAATTTTTCGTATAGAGCCAGATTTTCTAGCATAATCCCGGTTCCGCGAGCTACGCAAGTCATCGGATCATCAGCTATCCATACTCTCAAGTTCAATTCATCCCGTAATCTCGGAACCAATCCGAGAATTTGTGAACCTCCACCTGCCAGGCATACTCCATTGTCTAACAGATCAGAAACAAGTTCAGGGGGAACTTCATCAAGGGCGTCCCTGATTGTATCCAAAATAATTTGGATCGAATTTGACATTGCATCTCTAATTTCAATAGAAGAAATCTCAATTGAGCCGGGTAAACCGGTGACAAGATTTCTTCCTCTCGCAATGGCCGTTAATTCTGTTTGCAACGGATAGGCAGAACCAATCGATATTTTGATCTGCTCGGCCATTCTTTCTCCAATTAGAAGGTTATATTTCTTTCTCAGATATTGGATGATATCTTCATCAAGTTCATCTCCGGCAACCCGCAATGAACGCGAAACAACGACACCTCCCATGGATAAAACAGCCATTTCAGTTGTTCCCCCACCAATATCAACGATCATCGACCCTTTTACATCATTAACTGGTAAACCTGCTCCCAAGGCGGCTGCACGAGGTTCTTCAATTAAATACACCTCTCGGGCGCCTGCCGCCATTGCAGCATCATAGACTGCATGCTTTTCCACCTGAGTAGCACCCGAGGGGATACCAATCGCAACCCGCGGTCGAGGCATGGGAACAATTGTTTGTTGATGTACTTTGCCTATGAAATACTCAAGCATCGCTTTTGTAATTTCAAATTCTGAAATTACACCATCACGCAATGGACGAATCGCCATAAAATTTGCAGGTGTTCTACCAACCATTTCTTTGGCTGCAGAACCCACTGCAATTGTTTCATGAGTTCGTTTATTAACCACCACCCAGGAAGGTTCATTAATTACAATACCCTTCCCACGAACGTTCACTAATGTATTTGCCGTGCCAAGATCTATTCCGATGTCTAATGAGAAAAATCCCATTAACCAATTTAAAGGATTGGCTGCCAACTGTTGCTCCTATTTTTAATAAGTGAAATAACTGAAAAATTATACCATAATGGAGTGGTCAAGAATTTTTGAATAATTTACGCTCGGAAATTGTACTAACGAAAAAGATCAGGCGCTCAAATCTTAATAAGTACCTGACCTTTTAAAAAGATAAACAGAATAAATTAACTGCGCAAATATGCGTCCAGTGATTCTTTACTTATGCGATAAGATTCTCCGATCTTTTTCGCTTTCAACTCACCAGAGGCAATAGCAGCCAGGACATCTGCTTCATTTACACGTAAAACTGAAGCAGCTTCGGATGGAGTCATGATGGATTGAATGACGCTCGAATTCGCTGCTGCAGAATTTTGAGCAGCCTGTTGTGCCGTCTGGGCTGAACCGATTCCCTGAAGCGATTGGTTGAGCACATTTCCAATTCCCATACCTGCCCCGATCCCTGCCGTTAAACCTGCGCCTCCATTCGGATTATTGGCTGCTTCCCGCATCGCGTCTGCTGCTTGCAATTGTGCATAGGTTTGCATATCCAGCATACCCATAGATCGCAACTCTTCTGCAGATTTTTCTGATGGCTTTATGCTGCTAATATAGAAGGATTTTAATACTAACCCTAAAGCGCTAAAATCATCAGCCGCTTTAACCCTCACAGCAGTTCCCAATTCTTCTGTTAATCCGATCATTTCAAGGACGTTTTTCTTTGCCCCTGTCTCAGCCAATGTATCCTGAATTTTTGAGAGAAGCATTGAGCGTAATCGATCTTCTATGTCCGATAGACCATACGATGCCTTGGCTCCCACGATTTGAGTTAAAAATTGTTGTGGGTCACTAATTTGAAATCCATAAGTTCCATAACCGGTGAGCAATGCGATTCCCAGACCGATACCCTGATTCTTTACGATGATGGGTTGAGCAGTACCCCATTTTCGGTCCGGAAATTCTTTGACCGAGACATAATAAACCTCCGCCGTAAATGGGGTTCGGTCATTAAACGCTTTTCCAATAAAATTGATGAGATAAGGAATGTTATTGGTTGCAATTGTATGGCGGCCTGGCCCAAAAGTATCAAGGGCCTGACCATCACGCATAAAAACTACTTTTTGTGATTCCCGCACAATCACTTGGGAACCTAAGCGCAAGTCGGCTATTCCCTCTTCAGGAAAACGATGTACTAACTCATCGGTCATTTCATTTGGGTATTCAATTACATCAAAAATTCTTGCCATTTTATTTCTCCTTCATAATTATGTAATTAATCCAAAAGTTACTGAGCTATTTTCATCAATTCAGAGCGCTTGTTGAAAGCATCGATGCTTTCTTGAGCTTTCTGTACAGTGTTTCTCACGGCGGCAGGGAATCCATCTGAATCTAATGATGCTTCGAGGTTATCGATTGCCGATGTGACGCTGTCCACTAAATTCAGTAGAGTGAGGTCATATTGATATAATTGCGTCAATTCATTTTCATTTATTTTTACTGCATCAAAAAAACCTGCATATCCATAGGAAGCAGTTCGAATGCGGTCAACAAATGTCCTTAGCTTGATCGATGCAGCTTCTACATCATCGACTACATCTATATTTCCTGCTTTGATAATATCGCGTTGAATTCCAGATAAACGATTCCATTGTTCTTGAAATCGATCAGCGATCAACTCTCGCAGGAGTTTATCCGCAGCCCGCCGGTCTGAACGCTCAAAATAACCTTTAAAGCCTGGTATCTTTGATAATATTTTCTTAAATACATCTTGTTGGGATACAACATGATCAAAAATATCGCTCATTTTTCTCCTCCAGTTAAATAATACTCATTTTTCTAAAAACAAAGATCATAATGATTAATATTGTATACGTTGATTCAAAAAAAAAGAAGCAATTACTGGTTTTTAATTTTATCGACAATTTACTTGTATTTATATCTACTCCCGCTATAATAAACTTATAGAGATTAAAAATGGAACAATTATCTAATAATGACAATCAAAATAAAGGCCAAGGACTTATCGAATACGCATTAATTTTGGTATTTCTTGCGCTTGTAGTTGTGGTTGTTTTACGGTCATTTGGACCCTCACTTGGCTTAGTTTTCAGTAAGATAGGTTCTCAATTAGTATCATTTTAAATTTCCTTTAATTGAAATGAATTTGTAATGCAATTGTAATGTATATGTTATTGAAATTCTCCTTGTTATATATATAATATTGTAAAAATTTTATATATAACAAGGAGATTTTTATGTTAGAAATAAATGAAAAAGGACAGGGCTTGATCGAATATGCCTTAATTTTGGTACTTATAGCTGTTGTTGTAATTGTAGTTCTTAAATTATTGGGACCACAAATTGGTGGAATTTTCAGTTCGATTAGCAGTTCATTATCGGGCGCAACGGGAAGCTAATAAATATTTATTACCTTTCTATGCTGTAAGGTATTTGTAATGTTTGGTTATTGTAAATTGCGTAATAGACCTTATAATTAAATTAACACATATTTCGAAAGGAGTGATTATTATGTTATTTGCACCCAAAGAACAAGGTCAAGGTTTGATTGAATATGCATTAATTCTTGTTTTAATTGCAGTTGTTGTGATCGTAGTCCTGAAACTCTTAGGACCACAGATCGGCGGAATCTTCAGCAAGATCAGCTCTAGTTTGTCCACAAACACGCAATAGGTCAATCTATCCTTAACCTTACAAATAAGAAAGGCCCTGAATCTCAGGGCCTTTCTTATTTGTAAGGATAATTCAGTTTAAATTTGGTTGCTTTTCTGATTGATGCCGTATAATAAAATCGTATTCGCTTAGATTGTTAATTGTAGGAGGGTCCAATGGCAGCACAAAAAAAACGCAACAATAGAATATTGATTATTATTATGCTTATTTTAATTGTTGGTCTAGGCCTCGTTTATGTATTGATGACTTCAAGCCAAAAATCATCTGGCAGTGCGGCGTCGGTACCAATTCCAACTTCCACACCTAATGTTGATTTAATTGGAATTGTTATTTCTTCTCAAGCAATTCCAAGAGGCACATTAATTACTTCCGATTACCTTACTACAATTCAGTATCCAAAGAGTCAAATGCCAGCGAATACCTTCTTCGAAAAAATAGATGATGCAGTTGGTACTAAGGCCAAATATAATATTGACCCAGGTGTTCCTTTAACAACAAATATGGTTGCTCATGAGAGCGAAGGATCTCTCGCTTCTTTTGATATTCCTTCTGGAATGACAGCATTTTCAATGAAAATAACCCCTGAGACTGCGGTTTCATATGCACCTCAAAAAGGCGATCACGTAATGGTTGTTGGCTGTATGTCTATGGTAGATGTAGATACTACCTTCCAAACAATTTTACCGAATCTAACAGCGTTAACCTATAAAGCAGGAACATCTGCTGCTACAGGCTCACCCGCAACAAGTTCAATGACAATTACCTCACAAGGTGTAGTCAAGGGTCAATATACATTAGATCCCTCAACAAATGATCCAATTTACGTTTTACCCTCTGAAGCGCAGCGTAGTCGC
>Ga0182021_10012235_pt1 | contig 10196 bp, 7 predicted proteins | sample 612E3MmetaG_FD_120493 | JGI IMG/M metagenome (GOLD analysis project Ga0182021, IMG submission 120493) | Permafrost microbial communities from Stordalen Mire, Sweden - 612E3M metaG (Illumina Assembly) | ecosystem: Environmental > Terrestrial > Soil > Wetlands > Permafrost | place: Sweden... | reverse complement strand
TGTTCCCATTCGAGTTGAGTTCCCCACCGCCGGTCAGATGACTATAAAGACCTTCCAGAACATGCCACTGGTAACGTTTTAAATCCGTGGCTATAATCTCCTTGTCCGGACTCAGGATCGTATATCCCTCAAAGACGGGGTCCGGCCGGGTCCTGTAAAGTTCAATACGATTGCCGCTCTCGGCATAACGAATTGTTCCACCGCTACCGAACAGATTGATCTCAGCCACGGAAAAACACTCCTCACGGCCAGCCAGAAAATATACCGGGATCTCATCGAAACGAATACAGACATCCGGCTCCGGATCTCGACCGTCCCAGCGACGCCCTTCTGCCATGATATCCACGTGTGTCACTCCACCCAGCCAGAAGTGGAGAAGATCAATGAAATGGGAGCCATTGTTGAGGAGCCCTTTACTGTACCATACGACACCCTTAAAAAACCTACCGAATTCCCCGCTTCGGATGATACGTTTTAAAGCGATACCGCCCGGTTCAAATCGCCGTATGTAATTGACGGCCAGGGTGCATTGATGTTCCTCCGCCAGGGTTTGCATCAGTCTGGCATCGGCAACGGATGCAGCAATAGGCTTTTCGCAGACAACAGCCAGGGGTTTGTATCGGATGACATCCTGAAAAACGGATAAGTGCTTGTCAACGGGTACGGCGATGGAAAAAACATCGGGCCGGTGCTGTGCCATCAACAACGACAAATCACCGTAGGCGGGCCTTTGAAATTTGGCTTCGAATCTTTCCCGCTGCAACGGATCGGGATCGACGGCGGCTAGCAATTCATAGGCCGGATGCCGGGCGTAGGCGGATGCATGGGTCGCGATTAACGCATCGTCGCATCGGTCGTAATCGAAGCCCTGCCCGATCCTGCCCAGCCCGATGACGGCCGCTGTGTAATGCTTCACTGGTTTTTCCTGCACCGATGCCACTTCTCTGAAAACCTCACCGTATCGGTTTATCCTCAATGTGCCGGTTGATTTCCATCAGTTCCGGCCTGCGTCCCAGAAGATCGATGATGTCATAGAGGTCGAAGAGCGGTTTGTGAGGATAAAGTTCCTCGAAGATGATCCTGATGAAATCGAAATCCTCAGCGTTATCCAGCGTCAGTCGCAGATCCCAGTATTTCCTGTCCAGGTTGTTCTGAAAGTGATAGATGGAGAACATGTCCGGGTGCTCCCAGACGTAAAGCGTGACGTGTTCATGGTCCACCGGATCTTGGGTCAGACTCGCGACTTTTTCCAGAACTGCACGCGAAAAGATCCGAAGCCCCAGTCCCCCAGGGTAGGAACCGTCGAGCCGATTTGCCATAAAATCGACATGCAGGTACTGGTAAGCCTTCAGCATCGAGTCTATTTTGGCAGGTTCAAGCAATGGGCAGTCCCCGGTTATCTCCACGATGATGTCCACAGAATAACTCTGGGCCGCTTTCAGCACCCGGTCCAGGACATCCTCTTCACTGCCCCGAAAACACCTTACATTCAGTCGCTGTGCCAACTCCTCTATTGGATCATCGGCGTTTGTGTTTGTCGTGGCTACTATCACCTCGTCCAAACAGCGAGCCTGTTTGATCCGTTCAATGAGCAACTCCAGAATCGGTTTCCCTACAATCGGTTTCAATACCTTGCCAGGCAACCGTGTCGATTTCATCCGTGCTTCAATGATAGCCGCTTTATTCATTCGTTCCTCCCCTTTTTCATTCCTGAAGTCCGCGTCATCAGATATCGATTCGTCATCTATTGCCTCCGCTTTGGAAAAGGGGAAAACCCGATATGATCCCCCTTGCGAAAAAAAGGGTGATTTTTCATGCTTCTTGGTGTTCCGCCTGACATGGATTATTTATGGGACCATCATTCCTGAAGTCCGTTTATCAGGACTGGTTTTCCCTTGTTCCCGGATGTTCCGGCCTCAGCCAGATTCCCCCGGGATCATCGGTCGGTTCAAAGGTAATTGGATTATAGATGCCACGACGTATGCGATGCTGTTTAGCTTTCTCCGACGGGGCGGGCTCCTTTTCCCCCGTCCCCAGGGCCTGTTCGAGGCACCGCACTTGGCGGGCCATCTCGCCGAACTCTTCCATGGTCATGGCGAAGGGATGATCCGGCCCCGGTAGGGACCGGTCGAAGGTGACGTGCTTCTCAATGACTGTTGCCCCGAGGGTGACCGCGGCAATCGGGACAAGGCATCCCGGTGTATGATCGGAAATGCCGATCGGCAGACCAAATGTATCTTTGAGTGTCACGATGGCTCGGAGATTCATTTCCCTCCATTGCGGTGGATAGTTGCTGACGCAATGCAAAAGAACAATGTCTCCCGATCCGGCTTGCCTGAGAATGTTGAGTGCTTGTTCGACGTCATGCAACGAACTGCCACCCGTGGAGAGAATGACTCGCTTTCCCGTTCGCCCGACCGCTGTCAGCAAAGGCCGGAACGTAATGTCGCCGGAAGCGATCTTATAGGTATGGACACCGACTTTCTCCAGCAGATCTACCGCTTCCAGGTAGAAGGGGGTTGACATGAATTCGATTCCCTGTTCATCGGCCGTCCTCTTGAGAATGAAATGCCATTTGTCGGGGAGGCCCAAATTACTGAACTGCTGATAGACGGGATTGTCGGCAGTTTTTCCATTAAGCCATACCTTCGGAGCTACCAGTTTATCCTTACTTAAGGTTTGAAATTTGACAATATCGGCTCCACACTGCTTGGTAGTTTTTACATATTGAACTGCTGTATTCAGATCGCTATTGTAATTCGACCCTACCTCGGCAATAATTGTTACATTATCCGCCATAAGCTACTGCCTCACTTTCCTTTTGTCGGTACCGTGATGAGGGTGGGGACCTCAAATCGTGACACCGCAATGCCAGTTGATCCGGGGGCAAAGCGGGTCCATGCTATGTACTTAGATAAGCCGTCGGACCCGTGAAGAATTTTGCTTGGTCTGTTGTTGTCATAATCATCGTCCGGAGAAATTTCTCCGAAATATGGGCCCTGATGGTCCAGACAGCAGATATAGCACGTTTCATTTCTCATGAGAGGTTTACGACAATCCACCAAATCGCCTTCGATGTTGATAACCGTGCCCGGCCTTGCAGCCACATGCGAAGAAAAATAGATTTTCACCGCGTAGGTTCCATCGCTCAGATCGACGATGAACGTTCCCGGTTCATCGCTGCAGAAGAAACTTCGTGTGATTCTGTCACCTAACTCCCTAATCACGCCCGACACGTTTCCCTCAAATCCAAAACCTTTCCGCGAATTGTACCGGCAGTCGTCATCCGTAATGTGAATAGCATCTTCTCCCATGTCCTCCTTTCGCGGACCGAACGTATAAAGCTTATGGAATGTTCCGGCTGGATCCCTGATATCGACGGCGTTCAGCACCCAGAGAGCATTGCCTGGCGTCTTGTCGGCTCGCAGATTGATCCTCATTTGTCTCGACGTGATATTGACTACGTATTCTGCGTTATAGCTTCCCCATTCATTGTTCTGGCAGGCTATCCAGATGCTTCCGGACGGAGTAAGACTTACCCTGGGTTTCGATAGATTGACGTTGACGAGCCCAAAGACCTCGCGATCATCACGCCATTGACGCTTATCATCGGAAAAGGCCAATCGAACAACATCCCGAATGCCATTGTTGCCGATGTAGGCCAAATAGAACGTCCCTTCGATATCTGCCGCCAGATCGGGAAATTTACCTCCCGAGATGGGTTCGGGGAGTTCGGCAGGATCTTTCCACATGAGCCCATCTTTTGAGCTGGAGATGAAAAGGCGCCTTGTTGATCGCTGAAAAAATACCATCCATAAAGTTTGATCCACGGATTCGGTTAGTGTCGCATATTCGTTGTTGGACAATCGGGGGAACGCCATAGAGGGTTCGGTCCAATGGAATCCGTCTTCCGACTTAGAGACCCATATATTACAGATGTCTCCGTCTGCAGAGAAAGGTTCTCGGCCAGGGTTGCGCCACGAATGCCAAGCGATCAGATAAAAACCCGAACAGCACCAGTGAAGACAAGGGCCGTTGTTGTAACTTACACCCCTTGAAACATTCACGGGTTTCGTCCAGTGATTATGGGCGTCCGATCGGGCAAACCAGATATCCGATGGCGCAGGCTTGTCCGGCGACGCGTATTCGTACCAAGAACACGCCAAGCCGCGGTTTTCCTTGAAAGTCAGGGAAGGATAAAGAGCAATATTACCGGAAGTTGATATGATTTTCATTTGCTAACTGTTAAGATTACCTCATACCCGCCGTGTATGAGAACTTCATATTGTTCTTATGGTGGAGTGTCTGCATGCCAGTTTTTATCATTTTTGCTATATCGTAAACTCGCTCTGCCGTATCGTTTATCTGCTCTATTCCCCATTCATCCGACAGGACATGTCCCCGTCCACCTGCCCAACACATTGCCCCGTACTGGCAAGTCTTGTCCCCGTTGCCAACAATAAGGCATCCATTCCTGATGAATGGCAACCATGATGACATGATAGTAGTCTCAGCCCCACCAGATCGCCTAGCCGCAATAGCGATGATTCCGACAACTTTGTAGTTCAGAGCGAAGTCTTGATGCCTCAAAAGGCGGGTTCTCATGATAAATTTGGAGAACAGATCTGTTGGCAAACCGAAATAAACGGGTGTGGCTACCAAAAAACCATCTGCAGCCTTCATTCGTTCGAAGATCAATTCGAGGTCATCGTCAATTCTACATTCAATAAACTTGCCCGTATCTTTCGTCTTCCCGCATGTGTCGCATGCGAGACAATGCTCGATACGATGCTCTTTGAGGCTGATGATGTCCGTTTTAACATCCTCATATTTTGTCTTCAGAAAAGATGTTGCCATTTCAAGAGCATCCTTGCTGTTACTTTTTTCCCGAGGACTGCAGTTTATACCCAGAATATTAACTATCATATCTAATTCTCCTTAATAGAAGTTGAAAGTTTCTTTTTACTTTGAAGGCACAAAATATTCAAAGGAAATGCATGGTTCAGGCGGTAAATGTCATTCGTTTTACGACATCATCGTCTGAAGGTTTGATATTGATCATGCTGGCAGATGACAGGTGAAGTGATCCATTCTTGAAATCAAGACCGTCTTTAAATATTTTCTTCTTAAGTTTAAGAAAACCGTTCATTTCTCCTGCTTGATTGAACTCTTTGAGAAAGGTGAGCCAAAAGGCAGCTTCCTGGTGATTATTTAAGGGCCCGGATACGCCGTTTCCAAGAATTACTTTAAGCCCGTATTGGTTTGCCGTTTCCAACATTTCCCGAAGATAAAACCATCCACCTTGTTTCATCCATTTCAATTTTATCATGTCAGCTGCTTTCAGCTCTGCAGTTTTTACAATTGAATCACTATCCGTAATCGATTCGTCGAGCATAATAGGCACAGGTGATAAAGAGGACAATTCTGAACAGTCTTTCCATGCACCAATAGGCAAGGGTTGTTCGAGAAGTTCAACCTTCCCAGGAATGCATATAGAAGCAATAGCCAGGGCCTCTTCTAAAGATAGGGACTGATTGGCATCGATCCTGATTACTTCACCCTTACCTAAGACCTTCTGAAATTCGTTAATTCTTTCCCTTGATTTTTCGACATCCCCATGACCGACTTTAATCTTGAATGTCCTATATCCATGTGAACGGACCCGATCAAGGGCCTCTTTCGGAACTTCACTCGGCCTTTCTTGCACCAAACCCACCAACGGCACTTGTCCTTCCGCCGGAAGGATCTTGCCGGAGGCCATTTCGAGGGCTGTCCATAGGGCAGTGATCAGAAACCCATCACATGATCTTGGTGGAGCAGATAATATTTCTTCGTTGTTCCTTCCGGCCCATTGTGACGCAATCGATAGAGCAGAGTCCCATACCATTTCCATGTTGCTGTCACTGTACCCCGGCAGTGGTGTACTCTCTCCCCAGCCGACAGCCCCGTTTGTAAGGCTGATCTTTGCCCAGAGACTGTCTAAAAAAGTAATAGAACCGTAGGATAGATGATAGGGTTCTTCGAGATACAGGTTGCTATGGAAAAGATCTATTTGCTGGATCATTTCATTCCGAGGGAAGCTAAGATACCATCGAATTTATATTGTGCGTCTGCCATTGATAGATTTTTACTTTTTTAGGTGATGCGTTTCTTTATCCTTGTCCTTTTCCCACATTCTACTCAACATTAACATCAGCAAAATTAACCTAATTCCTGCTCAATAGGAAAGGGGCATTTCTCAAAGATGATATCTTCCGTAATGCGCAGCATGGTCACCCCAAGCCGGTACCCTGGATCAGGGCCCACATTCCGGCCCAGAGATAAATCCACCGTATCCACTGGAAAGTTGCTTCCGGCTCTGACGGCCAGATATCCGTATCCCCATAACCGTGGATTTATTTCAATAAACTTCATCCTGTTGTCCCGTGGATCGAGCATCCACTCCACGTTGACAGGTCCCCTCCAATGCCCGATCAACCGCATCATTCTTTCGGTCTCTTCAATTAGATTCTCGTTCTGAATGCTTATACCTGCCGTCGCCGGGCCGCCGCCAGGAAAGAGAGTACGAATACTTCTTGATGAAAAGCGACGTACCACACGATTATTTTCGTCATACAGAAGACCTACAAGGTGCATGCTACCTACAGAACCTGGTATGAACTCCTGAATAATGAGGTCTTCTCTGGCATGTGACAATATACGGATCGCTTCCTCAATGGAAGAGATCTTTAAAAAACCTCTCATGCCATGTCCCATGGTTGGTTTAATGATCCAAGGGAAAGTACACTCACATAGGAATTGATCAACTGAAGTAGCTATGCTTTCTATTCCGGTCCGAGCTCGAACGAGGATGCTTCGGGGGCAGTCTATATGATTTTGAAGAGCAATAAAGGTGCTTATCCCTTTATCCGTGGCTTTTTTGATGAGGGAGCTCTCTGGCAGAAGAGCTTTTACTCTGTGGGCTTCCAATTCGTCACGATACTCCGATAGTAACAAAATCTCTTCTTCAATGCAGGGAAGGATTACCGATATACGCTCCTTGGCGATCAGCGTAAACAGGTTCTCAAGATAGGCATCCTTGTTTGATGCCTTGGGCAGAACCACGTGATTCGTTTGAAAATGATAAAGAGCCGGAGAACGAACGTCCGCATCGGCGGCTATTAGCCTGTAGCGGTTGGATTCTTTAAGTGCTCTGAGGGCGTTGAGACCAGGTGGTGCGCCGACAGCAGTTACAAGTACGACGGGCTTTGCTTTTGGATGCATAATAAATGATATTAATAATCAATTTGCCGAAAGATGGGTTCAACCGGCGGGCCTAATAGAAACTTCATAGGATTGTCCTCCATATAAGCTTTGGCCAAGACCTTAAATGCCTCATCGTAAACCACTATTGTTTCTTCTATCTGCTGATCTGTCGTCATCTGGCAGATTTTAGGAGCTCCGTTGAAGAGTATGCCGCGACGGATGCATTCCTGCTGAAATAGACTCTTATAAGACAAGTCGTCATTACTGTCCCGGTTCTTGAATACGTTGATGGGCCGTGGAGGGAACCCCTGGCACCAAGTTAATTCATATAGTTTGTGCTGTCGTGAAAGGTAATTGTAGGCATCCTTCAGTTTACGGCCGAGAATCCAAATGTGGGAGATAACATTTTCATTTATCATGACGTCGATTGTCGCCATGGCAGCGGCCAAAGATACTGTTTCGCCCCCAAAAGTAAAAGAAAAGAAGGACCTGTCAAATTCTTCCATTACATCCTTCCTTCCGACGACAGCCGAAATGGGATATCCGTTTGCCATTGCCTTTCCGAAACAGGCCAAATCCGGAATCACACCAAAATAGTGTTGTGCTCCTTTCAGGTCCATGCGGAAGCCCGTTACAATTTCGTCGAATATGAAGAGGGAGCCATGATGATGAGCTATATCCTTGACTTTCTGTAAATAACCATCAGGTGGAGGAACTGTACCAACCGGTTCCATGATTACTGCTGCAATTTCTTTATTATGCTGCTGGAAAAGCCTTTCCAGTGCCGTCAGATCGCCGTAGGGAAAGGGGATTGTCAAGTTCTTCGTGGAAGAAGGTACACCCCGGTTTCGATATGTCGTTCCGATGTACCAGTCCTGCCAACCATGATAGCCGCAGCAGAGAATTATTTCCCTTCCCGTAACGGCTCTAGCGACTCGGACAGCACCAGCCGTTGCATCAGACCCATTCTTGCCGAAACGCACCATTTCGGCACAAGGAATAATATCGCATAAGCGCTCCGCTAATTCAACTTCAAGGCGGTGAGGTAATGAGTGCGAGGTACCTTTGCGGAGCTGAGCTATTACGGCCTCATTCACTTTTTCATGATTATGGCCCAGACTTATTGAACCAAGCCCGAGCGGATAATCAATGTATGAATTGCCATCCACATCAAAAACAACAGCTCCCTCACCCCGTTCAATAAATATAGGACTTATTCCCTGCACGTATTGAGTATACCCCTTGCTGAAGGTTTGGGTACAGGAAGGGATCCTTTGTTTGGCTCTCCTAAACAACGCCTGTGATTGATCCAGCCTAACTGGTCGTGGCTGGGGGTTAAACCTATCAGGATCCGACAGCAGCGACTTGAAATACCCTTCATTAATAGGCACACTAGATTGTTTACCAAGCCATTCCGGGTGGGCTTTCAGTAAGTCCACTATGTCCTCAAAATGGAATAAGGGTTTTTCAATCAACAACTTTTGAAAGATCCGTTTAATCAAATTCAGATCATGTTTGTCGTCAACGGACATATGAAGATCAACATATGGATGGTAATGATCATTCTCGACAAACCGAATTCTGAACTGGTCGGTATTTCGCCTGATATATGAGGTTACGTGTTCACGATCTGTCTTTGTCCTTGCTTCCTGGTATGCTCGATGAAGAGCACTTTTTTTAATAATTTCTGTTCCGAAACCATCTGGATATGTATAGCTCGGCGATGTGGCACAATAGTCAACCTCAGACTTAAGGTATTCATTTGCTATTCTATCCACGATGGCAGGATCAATGAGTGGACAGTCTGCTGTGAACCTGGCGTAAGCTTCCGCAGGATATTGTTTAGAGGCATGATAGAATCGATCTAAAACATCATTTTCAGAACCCCGGAAAAATGGAATTCCCTGTTCTATGCAATAGCTTGATAGAACGTCATCTGCGGAATTATTGGTTGTTAATATTATGACGTCGCTCAAAGATTTCGCTTGTTTCAGACGATACCAAACATGCCAGAACATAGGTCGCCCCTCTATGAGCATCATAATCTTCCCAGGCAAGCGGGATGACCCTATGCGGGCCTGCACAAAACCGTTTATCATGAATTATTCTCCGCGGTATACATAATCGGATCCTTTGAGTTGACGAATCACCCCGAAATGGTTATCCCATCCTATATCCCTTTTACCTATACAAATGGTACATATCCCCAAGGGGGGCACCTTAATTTTGATTTTCATGGTGGCGTGTCCCTTTATAGGATCAAAGAGAAAGTAGCGCTCGGGCGACACGCCGGGCGCCCTCACCATCCACAATGGTTTGACCTGCGGTGGACATGGCTTGCCGACGCTCTGCATCCAGCATCAGGGATATCATTTCTTGCTGTACGTTTTCCTGATGTAGTTGGTCCAGATGTCCCAAATCAACACCATAGCCACACTGCTGCCAGGCCCTGGTGATGGGCACCTGATTACCGGCAATCTGCAGAATCAGCACCGGGATTCCCAACGCAGCCATCTCAAACACGGTCATACCGCCGGCCGTTATCGCAAGGTCGGCAGACGTCATGTAAGGAACCGTTTCCTCCGCATCCATGACGATCCTGACATTGTCTCGACCTTCTCTACACCACGTAAATATGTCTTCCTTCCTGGGATTCATACTGCTCAACAGGACGACTCTTTCAACATCTTCTCCCAGGAACTGAATGGCTTCTAGACAAAAGAGCATCGCCCCGCGGTCATCGCCTCCACCAAAGGTCAGGAGAATTCTTTTGACCGGTCCACTTTTTTTCATCCGGAAACGCTGTTGTTGGAATTCCTTGCGCAACAGGGCATAGCGGGGTCCAAGCAGAAAACGGGTATCCTTTCTCGGCTTGAGTTTTTTATAGAGTTCTTCTGAAGCTGCGGGACTCATGTTCAGTACCCAGTCCGCCCAGATTGGATAACGGGCCG
>Ga0182021_10012234_pt1 | contig 10196 bp, 8 predicted proteins | sample 612E3MmetaG_FD_120493 | JGI IMG/M metagenome (GOLD analysis project Ga0182021, IMG submission 120493) | Permafrost microbial communities from Stordalen Mire, Sweden - 612E3M metaG (Illumina Assembly) | ecosystem: Environmental > Terrestrial > Soil > Wetlands > Permafrost | place: Sweden... | reverse complement strand
CGTCGTCCGGCGCGCCGGAGAATCTCAGGGATTCGGCGCCGCGGTGGGCATGGGCCGAGGCAGCGGCCGGTGCGGTGTCCGCGAAATAACTGAACAATCGAATTCTAAAAACATCCCAAAAATCTGCGTTCATCGGTGTTTATCAGCGGCCAATAATAACTGGGTGAGCCTTGGTCGAAAACGGCGCTTTATGATGATGGGCCGCTGATGAACACCGATGAACACGGATACTTCGATGCCTTGGCCGAGCGAGTGCCCGGAGCTGTCTTCGAAGTGTCCAATGCTCCGGGCGCGGGATTCCTGGAGAGGGTCTCCAACTGCGTGCCTCGGGCCGGGTAGCCATCGTTTCGTCCAGCTATTCTCTGGACAGCACGCTACCGGCAGGCCTTCCAGAAGAGCAGGGCGGCGCCGGCCAGCAGCCCCGCCAGCGCCTGGTATTCCTCGTTCTTCCAGTACAGGCGCCACTCGAATCGGCCGGCGGAGGCCCACGGAGCGAGGCGCGGCCAGAGCATCCGCACCCGCTGTGCGTAAGCGGCGTACTCCGGGAACAGCTCTCTGAGATACTGCTCTTCGAGCTGGATGGACGGCAGATAGACGAGGGCGAAAACCAGCGCGAACAGCGCCGCCAGGAGCGCCTGCCGCGACGCGGCTGCCAGACCGGCCGCCGCGAGCGCCGTCCCGAGGTAGAGCGGATTGCGCACGTACGCGTAAGGGCCGCCGGTCGCCAGGCGCTGGTTCTTAGCCAGGTGGCCCGCGGCCCAGGCCCGCAGAAGCAGGCCCAGAGCGGCCACCGGCAGTCCCCAGGCGAGCGACCGCGCAGTCGGCGCGGAGAACCAGGCGAACGCCGCCACCAGCACGAAGCCGAACGGCACGCGCAGGCGCGCCACCGCCCGCGCATACGGGTCAGGAAACCAGTAGCGCGGCATCAGGCGGAACTCCGCCATGATTTGCCGGCCGCGGCGCCAGGGCGGCATTCCAGGGGGCCGCGCGCATCGGCCATTGGCGCCGACATGTCTACTCCGCTCCGCAGCCCGCGGGCCTGCCCTTGGGCTGTAAGCGGGCCTTCAGCGCCTCGAAGACGGCGTCGGGCGTGATCTTCAACATGCTGGCGTCGGGTTCCGGGCGGCGCTTGTAGGTGGTTGCGGAGTCCGGCCAGCGCAGGACCGTGAAGGAATCCCCGTACGGCCCGTTGCGGACCGGGTCTGTGGGCCCGAAAATGGCGACTCCCGGCTTCTCCAGGGCCGCCGCGAGGTGCGTCGGACCGCTGTCAAGGCCCAGAACCACGGCAGCGCGCCGCGTGGCATGGATCAGGCCGGCGAGACCCGAGGCGTGGACGAACGCTCCGTCCACGTGGGCCAACTGGGCGGCCGCGGCGGGCGGTCCGTTCAGAACCAGCGCCACGCCCAACTCCTCGTTGAGACGCCGGGCCAGCAGGCGGTAGAAATCGAGCGGCCACTGCTTGCCGGCCCATCCCGCCAGCGGGTTTGAGAGGACGAACTCGCCTCCCGGCAGGTCGCCTTCGGGCGCGCCGGCAGGCAGCGGGAAGGTCACCAGCATGGTGGAGGCCCCGGTCGCGGCGGCCAGTTCGAGGTTCGAATCCACCACGTGGCCGGGTGCCGTGCGCACCTCGTTCGAGTAAAACGCCGCCGCCACTTTCTCGCGGACCTGGGTGCGGTGGAAACCGTAAATCCGGTCGGAGCGGGAGAGCGAAGCGATGAGGGCCGATTGCGCCAGCCCCTGGAAATCCACGGCGAATTCGTAGCGCAAGGAGCGCAGGAGGCGCCAGGTTTCGCCCCAGCTTCCCAGGCCGCGGCGATCGAAGGGAATCAGGCGATCGACGTAAGGGTTGCCCTCGAGCAGCGGAATCCAACGCGGCTGCACCAGCCAGCTTAGCAGCGAACCGGGGAAGCTGTGCTTGAGCGTGGCGACGGCGGGAAGGGTGTGGATGACGTCGCCCATCGAGCCGAGGCGCACCACCAGGATGCGCGGTCCCTGGCCCGAAGCCCTAGCTTTGGCGGTTTTGAACATACAGAATGAAATCCTGCGCGAGGCGCTGGCCGGCGCTCTCCTCCCGGCAGACCTCGTCGGCCTCAAGCGGCGCGTCGCCGGGCACCACGTAGTCTACCATTCCCAGCGCGGCCACCAGTTCCGCGCGCGCCGCTTGCGGGAGCAGGGGCCGTGCGGGCTCGCGGACGGCCACGAATAGCACCGCGCCCGATACCGCGATCTCGCGCAGCCAGCGCGCGTGAGCCGCCAGCAGCGGATCGAAGGTCCCGGTCGCGAGCTTGACGGTCTTCCCCGCGCGCCTGGCTTCGGCTGCTTTCTGGGCGGCGGCTGCGGGGTCGAGGATCTTGGTCCTGGTGTCCACGATCCTCTATTTCACCAGTTCGAGCGCCGCCGCCGCCACTTGCTCCGCGGTGACGCGGGTCATGCAGCGGTGGTCGATGGGGCAGTCGCGCAACATACAGGGGCTGCACTCGACCGGCTCGCGGACGATGCGTGCGAGGGGGCCGGCGGGCGCGGTGGCGGCCCAATCCGTGGGGCCGAAAACGGCCACGGTGGGGACGCCCAGCGCGGAGGCGACGTGCATGGCGCCGGCATCGTTGGCCAGAAAGACCCGGCAGGCCGCGGCCAGTTCGACGAACTGCGCCAGCGCGGTCTCGCCCGCCAGGCTCAACACCTGGACGCCGGCGCGCCGCACCTGCGCGGCCATCGCCTGGCACAGATCCCGCTCCGCGACGGAGCCGAAAATGGCGACCGATCCACCCAACGCCGCCTGGATGCGCAGCGCGCTCCCGACGAAGCGATCCGGGAGCCACTGCTTGGCGCGGCTGTTCTGCGCTCCGGGACCGATGCCGATGACCGGCCCCTCCATCCCCATTTGCCGGAACAACTCGCAGCCGGCGCTATGGGCCTCGGCGGCCGCGTGAAGCAGGATCGGCTCGGCCGGCGACAATTCATCCAGGATGCCCGCCCGGCGCAGGAGTTCCAGGTAGTAGAAGCGCTCGTGTGGAGGCGTCTGGCCGGGCTGGGGCGGCGGGATGGGGTCGGTCAACAGGAAGCCGCGCCGGTCGCGGTCGTATCCGATGCGGCGTGGGATGGCGGCCAAGCGGGCCTCGAGCGCGGCCCCAAACGAGTTGGGGAACAGGATGGCGGCATCGAAGCGTTGTTTCCGCAGGACGCTGCGCTTCTGCGGCGCGACCAGCACTTCATCGGCGCACGGTTCGCGGCGGTACAGATCGGCCACCCAGCCACGCGCCAGCAGCGTGACGCGCGCTTCGGGGCAGCGCCGGCGAATCGCCCGCAGGGCCGGGAGCGACATCACGGCATCGCCGAGCCAGTTCGTGCCCCGCACCAGGATCTTCGCCCACGCCACTCGACCAGCGTACTCTATGGGGGCGGGGAGTGGCGGGGCCGAGGGCCGTGGGGCAGCCGGCCCGCCGACCGGCCGTGCGCTGGCCTGGCAGCGTGCCCCACAATAGCCGTGCTCTCTCTGCGATAGAATCTTAGGGACGGGTGGAAAAAGCCCGAGGGGCCGCGCCCGGCGCCGGACGGCCGGGGCCAGCCGCCAGCGCAGGCTGACGGCGCGGCGCCGCAGTTGCGGCCAGACCCTTGAAATGCTATTACTTTAAAGCTGCCGATGACCGAAGTCCCCTACCGAGCTACAGGTATACCTCGCAGCCGCTGCCTGGATGTGCGCGGCATCGGTAACTGGATTTTTTCGTTAATCTTAGCGCTGATTCTCTGGTTCCCTGCGAACGCCCAGAGCACCCCCCAGCAGACGGTTCTGATCGTCTACGACGGCCCCACCGATTATCAGGCGAAAGGCGCCATTCACGCCCTTTTTGTCGAGAATCTTCTGGGGCACTTCGGGATGACGGGCGAGATTGTCCCCTCCGGGCAGTACCAGCCGGGCATGTTGCAGCGCTACCACGCCGGGTTCTACATAGGGGTGACGGCGGCCGCGACGGTTCCCGAGGCGCTGATCGCGGACATACGGAGCTATCAGCAGCCGTTCGCCTGGCTGGGGCAGCACGTCGAGAGCCTGGTCAACACACCGGAAGGGCGGCGCCAGTTCGGATTCGCCTGGCAGGAATACAACCGCTACCTGGGCATCACCGGCGTGATGTACAAGGACACGCTGCTGCCGAAGCACGAGCCGGACCTCAGTATCGTCTCGGTAACGGACAAAAAGAACGTGCAGGTGGCGGCGACGGCGGTGACCAAGGACAACGCGTCCTACCCCTACGTCCTGCACCGCAACCGCTTCTGGTACTTCGCCGACAGCCCCTTCGCCTATCCCGACGAGGGCGGGCACTACCTGGCGTTCTGCGATCTGCTGCACGACATCCTGGAGGTTCAGCACGCGGCCGAACAGCGGGCGCTGTTGCGGATCGAAGACGTGAGCGTGGACGACGATCCGGTGGAGTTGCGCCGCGTCTCGGACCTTCTGGAGAGCTACCACGTCCCCTTCCAGGTGGCGATGATCCCGATCTTCAAGAGCCCCTCGAAGGAGATCGAGGTGCGGCTCTCGGACCGGCGCTCGTTCGTCGATTCGCTGCACTACATGGTCGCCCGCGGCGGAACGATCGTGATGCACGGGGTGACGCACCAGTATCGCGGGGAGAGCGGCGACGACTACGAGTTCTGGGACGACACGGGCGACCGGGCCGTGGCCGGGGATTCGACCGAGTTCGTCATGCGCCGGCTGCAGCTCGGGCTCCAGGAATGCTTCGCGGCGGGAATCTTCCCGGTGGCGTTCGAGACGCCGCACTACGCCGCGTCGGAGACCGACTACCGCGCCTTGATGCGGGTCTTCACGCTGTTCTACGACCGAACCATTTCGACGCCGAGTCTGAGCTCGCAGCAGTACTTTCCCTATCCGCTGGTCGACCACTGGGGCCGGCAGGTGCTGCCGGAAGACCTCGGCTACGTGCCCATCGAGAACCCGCAATCGAGGGAGATCCTCCAGGCGGCCCGGAACCTCAGGGTGGTGCGCGACGGCGTGGCCTCCTTCTACTTCCATCCCTTCATGAACATCAAGCTTCTGGAACAGCTCGTCAACGGGGTGCGGGATCTGGGCTACCGGTTCGTTTCGATCCGCGAGTTCCCGAGCGCGGTGGATTTCCAGGGGCGGTACGAGATACGCACGGCGTCGGGAGAGGTGCGGGTGGCTCCCCAAAGCGAATTCTGGCGGCTGCGCCTCTACGACCAGGGCGGCAAGCTGGTGGAGACGCGGCTCTCGGACCAACGGGTCACGGGATCTGTGGGGGTCGCCGTGAACGTGCCCGCGGGCGGCTGGGGCGCGGTGGACCTGCTCAAGGAGCGTCCGGTGGCTGTGGCCGAGCCTACGTTCATGACGCGCGCCCGGCAGTGGTGGACGGAACTGGTTTCGAGCGAAACTTCCCCCGCCCGGGCGGCTCAGACCTTCGCCACCGGGAGAAAGGCCTGGATTCTATGGCTCGACAAGGCGCCCGCGCCGGTCTCCCGGAACCAGCAGAGTTACCAGACCGTCCTGGACACGTTCGGCTATGAGATCAAGCTGGTGAGGCCTGCGGAGTTCACGCGCGTTCCGGCGGATCGAGAGACCATCCTGGTGGTGCCGGAAGCGTCCGGAGCGAAGCTCAACGCCGCGCAGCAGCAGAGGATCCTGCAATACCTCACTTCGGGCGGACCGGTGGTGGCGGAGGGCAAGCAGAGCTGGCTCACCCAGCTCGGCTTCGTCTGGCAAGGCCGGCAGCTCACCATCTCCCTGGTGACGGACGATCTCTATCCGGAACTGCAGGTGAGGTGGCGTCCGGAAGCGCACATCGAGCGGTTCGACGAGCCGGACGGCGTGCGCGAGTTGATGACGGACAGCGAGAGCGACCAGATGCTGGCGTTCAGCGGAGAGCACGGCGCCGGCCGCTACGTCTACCTGGCGGCGCCTCTGGACGACCACACCACCGACGGCACCAGCCACTATCCCTACTTCCCGCGCTACGTCACCGACACCTTCGGGGTGAACACCTCCCTGCGCAGCCCGCGGATCGAAGCGTACTTCGATCCCAGCTTTCGCACCGGGGCGGACCTGGACCGGCTGGCGGTGCAGTGGCGCAAGTCCGGCATCCGCACGGTGTACGCCGCGGCGTGGATCTTCTACCCGCAGTGGTCGTTCCGCTACGCCGATTTCATCAAGGCCTGCCACCGCAACGGCATCGCCGTGTACGCCTGGTTCTGGCTGCCGCAGGTGACGCCCAAGTTCTGGGAGGACCATCCGGATTGGCGGGAGAAGACGGCCACGGGGGCGGACGGCAAGGTGGGCTACCGCTCCCTGATGAACCTGGAGAACCCCGCCTGCTACCGCGCCGCGATGGACTGGGTGAAGGGCCTGCTCAACCAGTACGAGTGGGATGGCGTCAACATCTCCGAGCTGAACTTCGACTACGACCTCAAGGACCTCTACGACCCGGCCCACTTCGTCCCCATGAACGCCGATGTGCGGGCCGACTTCCACAAGCGCGCCGGCTTCGACCCGATCCAGTTGTTCCAGCCCTCCTCGCCGCGCTACTACAAGAACGACCATGCCGCGCTCGAGAAGTTCCTGCGCTACCGCGAGAACCTGGTGGCCGACTGGCACCGCAAGATTCTGGGGGAATTGGAGCCGCTGCGCCGCGCCAAAAACTTCGAGGTGATCGACCAGATTCTGGACAGCCTGCACAGCAAGAGCGTCCGGCCGGGCACGGGCATGGACTCGCGGCGCGTGGTGGCGCTGATGAAGGACTTCAATTTCACGCTTCAGGTGGAGGACCCGTCCGAGTTCTGGATGAAGCCGGCCGACCGCTACCGCCGCTTCGCGCAGACTTACTTGAAGCTGGTGAAGGATCCCTCGCGGCTGATGTTCGACGTCAACGTGGTGCCCCGCGACATCACGCCTACGAACCTGCCCACGCTCACGGCCACGGGAACCGAACTGGCGCGCACGGTGGTGGCCGCCGCGTCCGCCTCCAACCGCGTAGCCATCTATTCCGAGAACACCGTTCCGATGCAGGATTGGATGCTGCTCCGCATCGCGCTCACTCGGAACGCGACCCTCACGGGCGCGAGCGGAGCCTGGAAGGTGACGAGTCCGGTTCCGGTGCTGTTGACGCCGGCCGAAGACCGCGACTACTACGTGGATGGCAGGTTATGGCCGGCGGTCTCGAGCGATGGCGTGCTGGCGGCGCCCGGCGGCCATGGGGTTTCGACCAAACGGCCCTGGTACCACTTTCTCGATCCCGGCACCATGCCCGCCCGCTTGATGAGCATCTCCGGGGATCTGCTGGACGCGCGGGTCATGCCTACCGGACTCATCTTCCGATACAACAGCCCCGGCCGCGCGGTGGTGGTGTTCAACGAACGGCCGCGCGCCATCCTGATCGACGGCAGGCGCGTCGAAGCGCCGATCGAGCCGGGCGGCGCCACCTGGACGGCGATGCTGCCCGCGGGCGAGCATTGGGTGGCCGCGGTGACCAACACCAACGCCGGCGTGGCGGTGAATCTGTGGGGTTGGGCGTCGGCTTCGGCGATCAACGCGTTGGGGGGGCTTGCCACGGGGCTGATGGTTCTGATCTACTTTGAAGTTCGCCTGCGGCGGCTGGTCCGAAAGCGGGCCTGATCTCATGTTCTCCAGCGTCTTCATAGACGGCCTCTTTGTCGCGTCGGTCACGCTGATCTGGTTCATGCTGGGCTACCAGTGCCTGCTCTTTTTTCTGGGCCACCGGTATTACCGCCAGACGCGGCTGGCGCGGGGCCGGGGGCACGCCGTTTCCGAGGACGATCTGCCGGCCGTCTCCATCCTGGTGCCGTGCCACAACGAGGAAAAGGTAATCGCGCACACGGTCCGCGCGCTCCAGGCGATCGAGTACCCGCCCGGCAAAATCGAGATTCTGATTATCAACGACGGCAGCACGGATAAGACGGCGGAGGTGGTGGCCGGACTTGCGGCGGACGCGCGGGTGAGGCTGCTCAACGTTCCGGCGCCGCTGGCGGCGCGCGGCAAATCCGGCGCGCTGAACTATGCGCTGGGGCAGGCCCGCTTTCCCGTGCTCGCCATCTACGACGCCGACAACCTGCCGGAGCCGGGCGCGCTTCGCCCGCTCGCGGAGAAGCTGGTGCTCGACCCTACGCTCGGCGCCGCCATCGGCATGTATCGCGCCTGGAACCGCAAGCGGGCCTTGCTGACGCGCTTCCTGAACATCGAGGGCATCGGCTTCCAGTGGATCCTGCAGGCCGGCCGCTGGATGCTGATGCGGCTCACGACGCTGCCGGGCACCAATTACGTCATCCGGCGGTCGCTGGTCGAGCAGCTCAACGGGTGGGACGTCTCCGCGCTGACCGAAGACGCCGAGATGAGCATACGCATCTACCAGGCCGGCTATCGCATCCAGTTCGTTCCCGATTCCGTCACCTGGGAGCAGGAGCCGGAGGGCCTGAAGGTGTGGTTTCGGCAGCGGCGGCGCTGGGTGCGCGGCTCCAACTACCTCTTTCAGAAGTACGCCGGGGGCCTGCTCAGAACCAAACCGCGGCGGATCGGTTTTGAGTTGCTCTATTCTCTGGCGCTCTATTACGTCTTCTTTCTGGCCGTGGTGATCTCGGACGTGCTGTTCGTGCTCAGCGCCTGCGGCCTGATCCGCATCGCCGTGCCGGGGCCGTACGCCATGGTGTGGGTATTCGCCTATGCCACCTTCGTGGGCCAGCTCGTCATTGCGCTCTCCTGCGCGGAGGGCGAAGACACGGCGGTCAATATCCTTCTCACTTTCCTGATGTATTTCACTTACTGCCAGCTCTGGATTCCGGTGGTGGCGGTGGCGTTCTGGGACGATTTCATCGCCCGCCGCGAGAAGAAATGGGCAAAAACGGAACGGTACGAGGTCACGCCGGGATCGGGATCCTGAAGCGGGGACGCAGGCGGAACCGCCTGCGCCACGGGGAGTGATGGGCTCGCCTCTACGGACCATGCTGTTGTACGGGCTGACCGGCGCGGGGGTCTACTGGGCTCTGCACTGGCTGGCGACGCGCGTGGTCTACCAGGGATCGCGGAGCGTGCCGGAGGCCACCGCGGCCGATGGACTGGGAGCCGAGGACGTCTGGCTCCGCACGGAGGATGGGGTAGCGATCCACGGTTGGTGGGTGAAGTCCGAAGGCTCGCGCCTCGCCACGCTGTTCCTGCACGGCAACGCCGGGAACATCGGGCACCGCGCGGGGCACATCCGCGAGATTGTGGCGGCCGGTTCGGACGTGCTCATCATCGACTACCGCGGCTACGGCCGCAGCCAGGGCCGGCCGACCGAGCGGGGCCTGAAGGCGGATGCCGGCGCGGCCTGGGACTACCTGGCCGCCCGTGGCAAACCGATCGTGATTCACGGAGAATCGCTCGGCGCGGCGGTAGGGGTGGAACTGGCCACGCGGAGGCCCGCGGCAGGCCTGGTTCTCGAAGCGCCGTTCACATCGCTCCGCTCGGAGGCCGGCTATGTCGCGCCCGTGCTCGGCCCGCTGCTGGTGTGGGGCTTCGACTCGAAGTCGCGGATCGCGAGCCTGCGTGTCCCGCTGCTGGTCATTCACGGCGATCGGGACCGCACGGTGCCCTGCCGGCTGGGCCGCGAGCTGTTTGACGCGGCGCCCGGCCCGAAGTCCTTTTGGGCGGTCCGAGGGGCGGACCACAACGACATTCTCGATGCCGCCGGCCCGGAGTTTCGGGAACGGCTGCGGCGATTCTACGCGTCGATCGAGGGCCCGGGGAGCGCGGGGGCCGGGCGGCCGTAGGGGAGTGTCCAGGGAAGAGCTGGACAGACGAAACGACGGCTACCCGGGCAAAGGCGGCGCGTCAGTGGACGATTCGCTTCCACTCACTCCGGTCCGAGGCTCGCATGCATTCGAGACACTGCGCGGTCGGTTCGTACAAGCACTTCTTACACGAGGAGTTCGTGGTGCGGCGCACGCTGGTAGACCTTCTCCAGGAATCCCGCGCCCGGAGTAATGGACACTTCGAAAACAGCTCCGGGCACTCGCTCGGTCAGGGCGTCGAAGTATCGGCGTTCATCGGTGTTTATCGGCGGCCCATTATCATAAAAGACCGTTTTCGACCAAGGCTCTTCCAGTTATTATTGGCCGCCGATCAACGCCGATGAACGCTGATTTTAGGACGACTTCAGGGTTCGATTGTTCGGTTATTTCGT
>Ga0182021_10012233_pt1 | contig 10197 bp, 9 predicted proteins | sample 612E3MmetaG_FD_120493 | JGI IMG/M metagenome (GOLD analysis project Ga0182021, IMG submission 120493) | Permafrost microbial communities from Stordalen Mire, Sweden - 612E3M metaG (Illumina Assembly) | ecosystem: Environmental > Terrestrial > Soil > Wetlands > Permafrost | place: Sweden... | reverse complement strand
GGACGTTGGCTCAAGAACCGGGGAAATAATGAAAAACGGCACCATAATAGTTGGTGGAAATTCAGGATTCATGAGCGGATTATTCATGATGGGCGGCCGTATTATAGTTCTTGGTGATATTTCTGAAGATGCAGGCGAATCAATCATAAGAGGGGCAATATACGTCCGTGGGAATATTAAAAGCTTAGGTAAAAACGCCAAAGTTGAAGAATTAGATGATGAAGATAAAAAGGAACTAAAGGAACTACTGCCAAAATATGGGTTTGAATTAGAAGAAATTGAATATGATTCCTTTAAAAAGATAGTTCCACGTTCTAAAAGACCATTTTACGGTAAAGAATCAGAGGAGGGATGAAAATGGGAGAAACAATCACAAATAGAAAAGTAGCAATGGTTGGAACACCTTGCCACATGGTAGCAGCCAGCAAACTGGACAGATTTTCAGATGTTCTAGGAGAATCACCCATTAACATTAAAATTGGACTCTTCTGCATGGAAAACTTTTCATATAGTTATATGAAAAAGCTTCTAGAAGAAAACAACGTCGATATGAACGATGTCAAAGAATGCAGAATAGAGAAAAACTTCCTATGGTTCTACCTCAAGGAGGGTAAGGTATTTAAAATACCAATTGATAAGGCCAAATCATGCATACGAAAAAACTGTAATATATGTATGGATTTCACATCAGAACTTTCAGACTTATCAGTTGGCTCTGTTGGTTCCCCAGAGGGATGGTCAACCATTATTGTTAGGACAGAAAAAGGTTTTGAACTGTTGAAAAATGCAGAAGCTGATGAGTATATACAAACAAAACCCATAGATGAATCTGGGCTTAAAGTCATAGAAAGATTAGCGAACAAAAAGAAAAAAGAAAATTTAATTGAAATAACTAAAAGGGAAAGGGTTGGAAGACCTGTTATTTACAGAAGACAAATGCCCATTACCGAATTTACTGAAGAAGTATCAAAATGTCAGTTTCAAGATCTCAAAGATGATGTGATCGATATTGGTGCTTGTGTACTTTGTGGATCATGTGACTATGTGTGTCCAGAGTGTATAATTAAGATCGAAGATCGAAAACCTCAGATAAAGGGTAAATGTCCAGAGGGATGTAACCTCTGCTATGTTGCATGTCCCAGAACCTATATACCTGATGATATTTTAAACAAAGACGTGGATAGTAAACCTTTAGGGGATTACATCAAGATATTATCTGCAAAAGCTCCGATGTTAAAGGGTCAAGATGGTGGAGTTGCAACAGCAATTTTAGACTATGCATTATCCAAAAAACTAGTGGATGATGTGATAGTAGTTGATAAAAATAATATAGAAGCTTGGAAACCGGAACCAATACTTACAAACAATGTAGCAGACGTAATAAAAGCTGCAGGAACTAAGTATGCAGCATGTACTGTATTTACACCGCTTAAAGATTTAAATAAGGGAAATGGGGGAGTTTAATTGCCATTTAAAGTTGAAAGAGATCAAAATCTCTGTAGGAGAAACTTCGACAGACCAGGATGCTGCTGGTATATGTGTGATAATAGGGATGAAGAACTGTGCAAAAACTGTTATTCATGTGTTAACAACTGCCCACACGAAGTTTACGAAATAATAGACGACGAACCTTACCCACTTCATCATGAAAACTGTGTTGGATGCAGAATCTGCGAAGAAATGTGTCCAAATAATGCAATAGAAGTGAATGCTGTACCAGAGGATAGAAGAAATGTCTGGTCTTTAGGGGACATTGTTGAGATAGGCAGAAAATCTACCGAAGGATCGTATAAAGTGAGGGGATGTGGAGCAACCCGCGTAATACCCACCTTTGATGACCTTGTGATTATACCTGCACAGGTTTCAAGGCCACCCATAGATAAATATAGGGAGCCATGTAATACAAAAGTTACTTTGGGTGCTAGGTATGCTGAAAATCCCTTGATTTTGGATACCCCTATAATGATAGCTGCAATGTCCTTCGGAGCACTAAGCAAAGAGGCAAAAATTGCACTTGCAATGGGTGCAACACTTGCAGGAACAGCTACAAACACAGGCGAAGGTGGAATGCTCCCTGAAGAGAGGAGATACGCTTCCAAACTTATAGCCCAGTACGCATCAGGAAGATTCGGTGTGTCAGCCAAATACCTGAACAATTCAGAAGCTGTTGAAATAAAAATAGGCCAAGGAGCCAAATCAGGAATGGGTGGACATTTATTGGGTGAGAAGGTAACAGCAGATGTTTCACGTATAAGAATGATACCCGAAGGAACTGATGCATTAAGTCCTGCACGTCATATGGACATTGTAGGCCCTGAAGATCTATCAATGAAAATATCTCAACTACGTGAAATAACAGACTGGAAGATTCCAATCATTGTTAAATTTACATCCGGACGAGTAAGCGATGATGTAAAGATCGCAGCCAAGGCAGGTGCTGACATAGTAGTTGTTGATGGTATGCAGGGAGGTACTGGAGCCGGCCCTGATATTGTAACAGAACACTCAGGAGTTCCCACCATAGCCGCAATTGTAGAGGCAGATGAAGCTTTAAAACAAATAAATTTACGTGAAAAAGTGAATTTAGTTGCTGGCGGAGGTATTAGAAACGGTGCCGATGTTGCAAAAGCAATAGCTCTAGGGGCAGACGCTGTATACATAGCAACAGCCGCCCTTGTTTCAATCGGTTGTAGAGTCTGTCAGATGTGCTTTGCTGGAACCTGTAGAAAGGGTATAGCAACACAAAACCCACAACTAAGAAGGCGTTTAGACTATGTTGAAGGTGGTAAAAGAATAGCCCGTTACATAGAGGCTATGACTGAAGAGGCAGTAATGTTAACTCAACAGGCAGGAAACACAGATATATTAAAGCTTGAAAAGGACGACTTAAGGGCACTTACAGTAGAGTCTTCTGTACTCACCGGAGTTAAGATGGCAGGTCTAGAAGCTCCAATGAGATCTAAAGGAATCTTATAGATTTCAGGACAAGAATGTCCAATTTCTCTCTTTTTTTTCAGATTTTCATTATTTATCTGACTTAGTTAAATTGGGGTTAAATCAGAACTATCAAACTTTTTAGAGATATATGTATATCTAATTCAGCTCTAGCTAGTTAAAAACAATCTGTTTAACTTCAACTACTACAGTAGTATTTAAACTTTCGATATATGAATTGTCTTCTATTTCTTTAATTTTTTTAATTAAATTATTTTTATCGCTTTTTGGAATATTCGATTTTTCAACTGCCTTCTCTAAAGCTTTTAAATATACATTAACAGTAAAATTATTTATTGTAAAATCTTTACAAATATCCACTGCTTCATTTTCAAAACCTTGAATAAGATTTTTTTTGGATCTTCCATATTTCTGAAGAAATTCTAACTCTGGTATAAGTATAACTTCTTTGTGACCCGGAGGACGACTATTATAAGCCCTAACTTTTTCTACAACTAATGGTTCATCTCTATTAGGTATAATAACATAATCTAATCGTTTTATATCAACATCAAGATCGAAAAAGCTTATATCTGATTGAATAACAGCCTTAACATCATCTTGGATTTCTTCATTCTCAGAGTTATAATTTCTAATAATTTTAACTAATTTTGATTTCATCTTAGAATCCTCCAACAAAAAAATTTTTTCAAATTTAAATCATCTAAAATTATCGAAATTTATATGACTTTACATCTATAAGAATCTTTTTTCTTTAACAAATCATATGATTTTCTTACGTTAATCTTAATAATTATTTATCCAATTAATATCAATTGTTCGAGTAAAAATTTCCAAAATTAATTAAACATCTACATACTATCTTTATTTGACTAATGAATTAATTTTTATTATTCGTCATAATAACATTGAACAAAAAAAATTGGTAATTTGGAGTGAAAAATATGCAAATAACTAAGATAATAGCATTCATAGGTTTAGTCCTATTAATAATTTTATTGTTATTATTAAGGCCAATACTCGGGATAACTTTCTGTGTTGTTATTATAGTTGTAATTCTTTACAACAGATATAAAAACATGAAAATTGAAAATGAATAGATTAAAGTACTTAATTTTTAATTTTCAACTTATTCTTATTTTTTTTATATTACAATAGATCATAATATTATGTAATATTAATTCACAAAATTTGAATATAATCAATTACATCCAAATATGCTTAATAAATTATATTACAAATAAAAACTCTCATGTTATCCAAATTATTCAATGCCCAAATATCTTATAATTAATTTTTAAATCATCAATTATAAATCAATAATAGTTATATGTCTTAAAAAGGTTCATTCAATTTTTTTATATTCTCAAAGCTTGTATAAGTGTTTTTTCTGATCTTGTTTTTACCGCAATGGTTAAATAATAATAAACAAAAATTATATCGGAAGAAGGTTGCCTTTATCCTATTGGTGATCAACTTAATTGGAAACAAATATATTGGGGAAATTTCTTGTATTCCCTGATTTCATCGGTTTTAAAAATAACCTAAAACTGAATGAGACTTTTAAATTAAACAAGAAATCTAAATGATCTAAACTTTTATGGAGGAAACAAAATGGTAGTACCAGTTCTTAACTCTGGTGATACAGCTTGGATGTTAGTGTCCACAGCATTAGTAATTTTAATGACTATTCCTGGTTTAGCTCTTTTCTATGGAGGGCTTATTAGGAGAGAAAATGTTTTAAACACTATATTTTTATCGTTTGTAAGTTTTGCAATTGTGAGCATACTTTGGTTTATTTATGGATACGACCTTACTTTTGGTCATGATATATGGGGATTCATTGGAACAGTTTCAAATCCACTCTTTGGAGGAGTAGTTGAATCAAATTCACTTTCCACATATGCACCAACTATCCCTACGGGATTGTATGCAGTATTCCAAATGACTTTTGCAGCAATTACTGTTGCACTTATCTCAGGTGCTGTTGTAGAGAGAATGAAATTTTCAGCTTGGTTAGCTTTCATACCTGTATGGATAACAATAGTATACATGCCTATAGCCCACTGGATGTGGGGTGGAGGATGGTTAGCACAGATGGGAGCTCTAGATTTTGCAGGAGGTACAGTTGTACATATAAATTGTGGTATGGCAGCACTGGCTCTTGTACTATTACTTGGTACACGAAAAAACTCTAATTTGCTCCCACATCACCTAGGATACTCTATAATCGGTGCTGGACTATTATGGTTTGGATGGTTTGGATTCAATGCAGGATCAGCATTAGGAGCAACTAATCTTGCTGTTTCAGCCATGATAGTAACTAATTTATCTGCTTGTGTTGGTATGATGACTTGGATACTTATGGATAAACTTCAAACAGGCAAACCAACAATTTTAGGAGCACTTTCAGGCGCAATAGCCGGTCTGGCCGCAATAACCCCAGCTGCAGGTTACGTAAATGTCACAGCTGCAATAATAATCGGTTTTGTAGCATCTATATGTGCATACTACGCAGTTTCACATCTGAAACCTCGTTTTGGATACGATGATTCTCTGGATGTATTTGGAATACACGGAATTTGTGGAATAGTTGGAACCCTGGCTGTGGGAATCTTTGCAACCCCATTAATTAACAGTGCAATTAAGGGAGGTTTAATAGCAGGCAATCCTATGCAAATTGCCATTCAACTTCTTGCAATTGTTGTAATTGCATCATACGCATTTATAATGACCTTAATAATAGGTAAAGTAATTGACATGACAATTGGATTGAGAGTTGAAGATAAAAATGAAGTGCAGGGTCTTGATTTATCTCTACACGAGGAATCCGGTTACAGACTGTCATGAATAGGTATAAGTGAGTATATCGGAATAAATAATCAATAAATGGATTTGAGGTGTACTAAATGAAAAGAATACTTGCGATCATAAGACCGGATAAATTAGAAGTTGTTAAACAAGCCCTAGAAGATATTGGGTGCCATGGTTTAACAGTAAAGGAAGTAAGAGGTAGAGGAAGACAACTTGGTATAACAGAAAGTTACAGAGGACACGATTACAAAGTAGATCTGCTTTCAAAGACTGAAATTGAAATTGTTACTACAGATAAATATATCGAGGACATAATACAAGCCATACTTGAAACCGCACAAACAGGTGATATTGGAGATGGAAAAATATTCATATCACCCGTAGAAGAAGTTATAAGAATCAGAACAGGTGAGAGGGGAGATAAAGCTATTTAATCCTTTTTCTAATTTCATTATTTTAAATCTTATTTTTTTTATCTCAACTTTTTCGAATATTTTTTTTGAATATATCATGTATGATCATGTGGAATTCAAAACATTTATATACCAAAAAATTCAACTAGAAATGTCGGAAGTATGTTTCCTACATCCGATATCCATTAAAGTTAGATCAAAAAAAAGTTAGGTGACGAATTGAGATTGAGGTGAAGAACATTGATCTAGTTAATTTATTCCCTATGAAAAATTCACTAATTAAAAAAATAAGATAAAAAAAATTAAAAAATTACTAAATTTATAAATAATTATCAAAAGGAGGAAAAAAAATGGACCCAACAGCTCTTAATTCTGGTGATACAGCGTGGATGCTCATGTCTACTGCCTTGGTAATGCTTATGACTGTTCCTGGTGTGGCATTATACTACGGTGGTTTAGTGAAAAAAGAAAACGTCTTAAACACGCTATTCATGTCTCTTATAGCTTTCTCAATTACAAGTGTAATTTGGGTTATATATGCATATCAACTTGCATTTGGAACTGATGTAGGAGGATTTATTGGTAATGGAGCGAATTTATTCTTTGCTGGAATAACTTCAACTACACTTGCACCATTAGCACCAACTATACCTGTAACAATTTATGCTGCTTTCGAGTTAGTATTCGCAGCCATTACTATAGCACTTATATCCGGTGCTGTGGTAGGTAGAATGAAATTCAAAGCATGGCTCGCATTCGTGCCACTATGGGTAACTATTGTTTACGTTCCAATATCCCACTGGGTGTGGGGTGGAGGATGGTTAGCAAAACTTGGAGCACTCGACTTTGCTGGTGGTACAGTTGTACACCTTGACTGTGGTATAGCCGCTTTAGTCCTTTGTATATATCTAGGTTCAAGAAAAGATATAAGATTATTACCACATAACTTGGGATATTCAGTAATAGGTGCAGCATTATTATGGTTTGGTTGGTTTGGATTCAACGCCGGATCGGCACTTACAGCGGGAGGACTCGCATCATCCGCATTCCTAGCAACTAATACAGCAACCGCAGCAGGTATGATTTCTTGGATGTTAATTGACATAATAAAAACAGGAAAACCTACTGTCTTAGGTGCAATAACTGGTGCTGTATGTGGTTTAGTTGCTATAACTCCTGCTTGTGGTTTTGTAACTGTCACTGGTGCATTAATAATTGGATTTGCAACATCATTCTTCTCGTACTATGCAATGACTTGGTTAAAACCACGTTTTGGATACGATGATTCACTCGATGTATTTGCTGTACATGGTATTTCAGGATTATGGGGAGCACTTGCAACAGGTTTATTTGCAGCACCATTCATAAATTCTTTAGGAGTAGGTTTATTCTATGGTAACCCTATGCAGATGGTATGGCAATTAATCGATATTGGAACAGTTGTAGTATGGTCTGGTGGTTGGACATTAGTCCTAGCATATGTCCTAGACAAAACCATAGGTCTTAGAGTAGAACCAGAAGAAGAAAATGAAGGACTCGACATAACATTACACGAAGAATCGGGTTACAGAATTTAATGGGAGTTGTTATATTGAAAGAGATAACTGCAATAATTCGGCCGGATAAATTGGAAGCTGTTAAAAATGCTCTTCAGGAAATTCAATGCAATGGAGTTACTGTGGCAGAAGTCAAAGGTCGTGGAAGGCAACTAGGAGTAACTGAAAGTTATAGAGGACGTGACTATAAAGTGGACCTCCTCCCAAAAACTAGACTGGAAATCATTGTTAACGACAAGGATTTAGAGGAGATCATTGAAACCATTGTAAAAACAGCACAAACTGGAGACATCGGAGACGGGAAAATATTCATTTCTCCTGTTGATGAAGTTGTAAGAATTAGAACAGGTGAAAGAGGAGAAAAAGCAGTTTAAATCTGTCTATTCTTACATTTCCATATTTTTTCTGATGAAGCAGTGCGATCCTAACAGAAATAAAAATCGAAATTTTTTTTTATTAATTTTTTTATTTGTTATGAAATTAAATATGATTAAAAAAATTAATTTTTAAATTATTATATCAAGGAAAAATAAAAAATATCATTTTAAATTTAAAAAAAATATTCAGGATTCATTATGAATCCTTTACCAACCTCTTTTTTGCAGTATCTCATTTTCAGGTATTTGACTTATCTCAAGACCAGGCATTGCCTTTCCAAGTTCTGTTGAAACGTTAGCAATTACCTCAGCATCTTGGTAGTGTGTTGTGGCCTCGACTATAGCATTAGCAACTAACCTCGGATTTTCTGATTTGAATATTCCTGATCCAACAAAAACTCCATCTGCGCCTAGCTGCATCATAAGAGCTGCATCTGCTGGAGTTGCAACACCACCTGCAGCAAAGTTCACTACTGGAAGCCTACCCAATTTAGCAGTTTCTCTCACCAGTTCGAGTGGTGCTTCTATTTCACGTGCAACACTCCAAAGTTCTTCTTCAGTCTTATCTCGAAGTTCTCGTATACCGCCCAAGATTTTTCTCATGTGACGAACAGCTTCAACTACGTTTCCTGTTCCTGCTTCTCCTTTGGTACGTATCATTGCAGCGCCTTCATCTATTCTCCTTAAACCTTCACCCAGATTACGTGCACCGCAAACAAAAGGTATAGTAAAGTTTTTCTTATCTACGTGGAACTGTTCATCGGCAGGTGTTAAAACTTCACTTTCATCAATCATGTCCACTCCGAGATGTTCAAGTACTTGTGCTTCAACAAAATGTCCAATACGAACTTTGGCCATGACTGGAATGCTCACTGCATCCATGATCTCTATAACTTTAGAAGGGTCAGCCATCCTTGCAACTCCACCAACCGCCCTTATATCAGCCGGTACTCTTTCAAGGGCCATAACAGACACAGCACCAGATTCTTCGGCGATCACAGCCTGTTCAGCATTAACAACATCCATAATAACTCCACCCTTAGTCATCTTTGCAAATCCTTTCTTTAACACTTCAGTTCCATGTAACATAAGATTCCTCCATTATTAAGTTTATTTTCTATTTTAATCGAATTGAAAATTATTTCATAAAATAAAAAGTCAGAATTCGTTATTCGAACTTTTTATAACTCAAAGAAACAATTATAAAATATTTTTATTATTATATTCTAATTCAGTTTTGAGTGATATTAAAAATTTTGTATTTATTAGAAATTTTTTATTTATAAAAAGCATTTTCACTTTGATTTACACAACGAATAAATAGGGTAACAGTTAAGAAGGTGTTATGCAAAAATTGTTGAAGGGTAGTTTTATTATCCTCATTGGAATCATTATATTCAGAATTGGCGGATATATTTACGTGGTTTTAACTCAGTCTCTTTTAGGAATAGAAGGGTACGGAATGTTGAGCCTGGTTATGTCATTTCAATGGATCCTAATATTAATTGCTGTAGCTGGACTTCCACCGGCAATTGCCAAGTATGTCTCTGAATATCTAGCCAAGGATGATAAGTACATGGTGAAACAGGTTATTAAAACCTCTTTTAAGATAATGCTTATAATGAGTCTAGTGTTCACTGCAGTATTCTTCTTTTTGGCCAAGCCACTAGCAAGTATTTTTAACGGTGGCCCTGAAGTTGTGATTTTATTTCAAGCAGTCAGTTTCATAGCTCCTTTCAGTGTTATTTTAGGACTTTTCAGAGGTGTATTCCAAGGTTACCAACGAATGACAGACATCATGATCACAAGGGCTGTTGAGCAGATTTTCATGATAGGAATGGCAGTTGTATTCATACTAGCAGGATTTTATGTTTTAGGAGCAGTTTTAGGAACTTTAATAGGTTTTGCAATTGCATCAACCTCTGCACTTTTAATATTCAGATTTTATATTTGGGATGGTTTGAAAGATGTAAAGAAACCAAAAATTCCTGTAAACGAGTATAAGCTAGCAAAAAAACTACTGATCTTCAGTTCCCCGATAAGAATAACTGGGCTAGCAGAGCTAACACTATTTCAAACTGG
>Ga0182021_10012232_pt1 | contig 10197 bp, 10 predicted proteins | sample 612E3MmetaG_FD_120493 | JGI IMG/M metagenome (GOLD analysis project Ga0182021, IMG submission 120493) | Permafrost microbial communities from Stordalen Mire, Sweden - 612E3M metaG (Illumina Assembly) | ecosystem: Environmental > Terrestrial > Soil > Wetlands > Permafrost | place: Sweden... | reverse complement strand
TTCGGTGCCTACCACCCGCGTGAAGGTGTCAAAGGCGCGTCGGAAGCCGCAGCTGAGCACGAGCCTCTGGTCCCCGTAGTCGACGATCGCGACGGTCTCGGTGTCGACAGCGCCGTTTCCCGTGCTGAATCCCACGACGTCACCCGGCACCGGGTCGCGTGTCGAAAGGACGTCCTGCGCCAGGCGGACCGGATAGCAACCGAGGTCGGCAAGGGCGCCACCGGCCAGCTCGGCAGAGAGGCGGATGTCCACCAACGCGGACAGTTTGAAATGGAACGGGCCTACGAGCTCGCGGACCTCCCCTATGGCCCCGGACGCCAACAGCTCGAGAAGCCGGCGATGCTGGTCTTGAAACGGGAACACGAACGACTCCCACAGCAGTGAGCCGGTGGAGGCGGCGGTACCTAGCACGGCGGCAGTCTCGGCCGCGCTGGCACAAAGCGGCTTTTCGCACAGGACCGCCTTGCCGGCCTCGAGCGCCCGCTGGGACCAGACGGCATGATGTGAATTGGGCAAGGCGACGTAAACGGCGTCGATCTCAGGCGAGTCGATCACCGCCTCGTAGCCTTCGGCCGCGCCGTCGACGCCCTCCTTGCGGGCGAAGTCCTCCGCCGTCGCCCGGTCCCGGCTGGCAACCATGGCCGCTCGACCCCCTCCCGCCTCACGCAGGCCCGGAAGGAACGACGTCCTCGCGATGTGCGCGGCGCCGAGAATGCCCCACCTCACCTCTCCGGCCGGCCCTGGTCGGCTCACTGAGGGCCGTCCCCCGGTGCTGGTGGCGCGGTCTCGTTGGGGCGCAGGTGCCGGAACCTCACCGACCTGCCGAAGTCCAATACGGCCTCCACTCCGGTCTCTATCGCCAGGTCGGCCAGGCGGCTGATTGTCTGCTCGCTTCCCGACAATTGGCAGGAGATCCGGAACGTCGGCTCTGTGCGCCGCGCATGAGCCTGGTCCTGGTCCTCGTCATTGCCTTCGTCTGCGTCATGGAGCCTCGGCTCGAGCTCAATGATCTGCGCCAGTCCGGCCAGCCTGGGTATCAGGCCGACCACCTCTTCCAATTCGAAGTCGAAACGACTGATTTCCATCTGACCACCGTAGAACCTCCGGGAGTTTCAGGTCGCCCCGGCACCGCCGATAGCCTCGGCGTCGTGCTCATCGCCGTCATCGGGGGACTCGGAGCGGCGGTGTGCTGGTCGGCAGCGGTTCTTTGTGCAACGAGCTCGAGCAGGGAGATCGGCGCCGCGTCAACGCTTGCCTGGGTCATGTCGCTCGGGTTGGGCGTGATAATCGTCCCCCTCGCGATAGTCGGACATCCCGGGAGCCTGCCTGGGAGAACCATCGCTCTCTTGTGTCTTGCCGGCTTCGCCAACATCGTCGGGCTCGGGCTCGAGTACGTCGTGCTCCGCCATGTGTCACCCGGCATCGTGACGGCCATCGCCTCCACCGAGGGCATGGTGGCAGCCGTGTTGTCATCGCTGTTCGGGGCCCCTCTCGCCTCCAGCACGATCGTCCTGCTCGTCGCGATCACCCTCGGCGTGGTGCTCGCGGCTGCGCACCTCGACCCCGTCCCTCTCGCCGGGGACGGCTTGCCGCCGGCGACGGGGTTCGCGTCGAGCCCGATGGCGATGATCAGGCGCCTGGACGCGAGGCGGACGCTCTCGACGCTCCTCGTCGTCCCGGTGGCGCTCCTGTTCGGAGTCACCCTCTATGCCACCGGACGAGCCGGCACGCAAGCACCGATCATCTGGGTCCTGCTTCCTGCTCGCCTGTTCGGCACGGCTCTTTTGACCGCGCCACTTTTGAGCAGGAGGCGATTGCGGATCAGCCGGCGGACGTTCCCCCTCGTCCTCACGGCCGCGCTGGGCGAGATCGTGGGGCTGGTGAGTTACTCCTTCGGGGCGCGCCAGCAGCTCGCCGTCGCGGCGGTGCTCGGGTCGCAGTACGCCATGATCACCACCGTCGCCGCTTTCTTTCTCTTCGGCGACCGACTCCGCCGCCATCAGGTGCTCGGCGTCGCCATCGTGGTGGCCGGCATCGTGGCCCTGAGCGCTCTCGGAGCTTGACGGCTGCGCAGGGACTCTCCGCCGCGCCCCTTTGACCCTTATGATCGACCCGTGCGCCTGAGCTTCGAGGAGGGACGGGTCATCGGCTCTCTCATCGAAAAGCAGCTGACCACTCCCCAGCAGTGTCCCCTGACCCTCAACTCGCTTGTCCTGGCGTGCAACCAGACGTCGAACCGCGACCCGGTGGTTTCCTACGAGGAGGGATCGGTGCAACGCGCCCTGGCCTCGCTCAAAGAGGCAGGGGTCGTCCGCTTCGTCTACCCGTCGAGCGGCCGCTCGGCGACTCGGTACCGACACGTGATCGGCGAGGCCCTGAGCCTCGGCGAAAGACCCCTTGCGCTGCTCGGCGTGCTGTTGCTCCGGGGCCCGCAAACGGTCGGAGAGCTCAGAGCCAGGACGGAACGAATGACGACGTTCGACGACCTCGGTGCGGTCGGCGCCGAGCTGGAGCACCTGGCCGGCCGCGTCGAGCCCCTCGTTGTGCAGCTGAGCCGCCGCCCCGGTCAGAAAGAGGAGCGTTGGGCGCAACTGCTCACTCCGGACGCGACGCCGAGCGATCTGCCCGGGACCGGCGACGGCGAGGACGCCGCACCGGACCAATCTGTCGTTCCCGTCAGTTCTGTCCGCCCCTTCAGTCTCGGCGGCGCGAGAGGCGCTCGAGAGCAAACCGACGGCGACTTCGAAGCGTTGTCCGGCGAGATCGCGTCACTTCGCGGCGAGGTCGCCGAGCTGCGGGCGATCGTAGGGCGACTGCAGACCAGACTCGACCCGGAAGGAGACGTTTCTTGACGACAACGGCACCGAAGAAGAAGGTGGGCTTCGCCGGGCTCGGGACGATGGGCTCTGCCATGGCCGCAAACCTGGCGCGGGCCGGGTTCCCCCTGACCGTCTGGAACCGCACGCCGGGCAGGGCCGAGGAGCTCAAGTCGCTCGGGGCGACCGAAGCCGCCAGCCCGCGCGAACTGGCACGCGCCAGCGAGCTGGTCGTGACCTGTGTGACCGATTCGCCGCAGATGGCCGAGGTCGTCTTCGGCGCCGACGGCCTGGCCGAAGGACTGGCCGCGGGGTCTGTTCTGATCGACTGCTCGACGATCAGCCCGGCGAGCACGCGCGAGCTCGGGGGGCGCCTAAAAGATCTCGGCGTCGCGATGCTCGACGCACCCGTCTCGGGGGGATCCGAGGGCGCGGTGGCCGGAACGCTCACGATCATGGTCGGCGGCGACCCCGCCGACCTCGAACGGGCGAGCGATGTGCTGCAGGCCATGGGACGCACGATCACCCACATCGGGCCGCTCGGATCGGGGCAGGTTGCCAAAGCCGTGAACCAGGTCATCCTTTGCGGCACCTACCTGGGGGTGGCGGAGGGCGTCGTGCTCGCGATGAAAGCCGGCCTGGACCCAGAACGCGTCGTCGGCGCGCTCGCGGGCGGGGCGGCCGGCTCGTGGATCCTCCAGAACAGGAGCGGGCGGATGATCGACGACGTCTACCCGCTCGGTTTCAAGCTCGCGTTGCATCGCAAGGACATGGCGATCGCGCTCGAGCTCGCCCGAAGCGCCGGGGCGGTACTTCCCGTCGCCGCCCTGGCCGCGACCCTCGAGGACGGGTTGATCGCGAAGGGCCACGGCGACGACGACAATTCGGCGCTCGCCCGGGCGGTTCGCGATCTCTCCGGTCTGTGAGTCTTCCCCATTGGCCCGAACAGTTGAGTGGGCGATAGGCAAAGGCGCGCCCGCGTGAGCACGCCTCGCCTGGACGAGAGCGCGGAGCTGGCTCTCGAGCTCTCCTGCGCGCTCGGCGAGTCACCGATCTGGGACGCTCGTACCGAGGAGCTCGTCTTCGTGGACATCCCTCCCGGGGACGTCTACTGGTGGTCACCTGCTACAGCGAGGCCGAGAAGGGCCCGGCTGGGTCAAAGCGTCAGCGCCGTCGCTCCGCTGGCATGGGGAGGCTACGTGCTCGCGACGCGCTCAGGCTTCGCGGTGCTCGACGAGGGAGGAGATCTCGAGCTGGTAGCTGCGGTCGAGCCTGACCGGCCGGGAAACCTCATGAACGACGGCAAGTGCGACCCTCGTGGGCGATTCTGGGCGGGGACGATGTCAGCAACCGAGGAGCCGGGCGCAGGCTCGCTCTACAGGCTGGAGCTCGACGGCAGCGTGACCAAGGTCGTCGAGGGGGTGACCGTCTCCAACGGGCTCGACTGGAGCGGCGATGGAAAGACCATGTACTACGTGGACAGCCTTGCACGGGGTCTCGACGCCTTCGACTTCTCGATGGAGACCGGCGACGCCACGGCCAGGAGACGAGTGGCCGACATTCCCGCGTCCTTTGGCGTGCCCGACGGCATCTGCGTCGACGAGGAGGATTACATCTGGGTCGCGCTCTACTCGGGGCGTGCCGTGCACCGCTACAGCCCAGAGGGCGTCCTCGACGCCAGAGTCGAGCTGCCGGTGGCTCTGGTGACGAGCTGCACCTTCGGCGGTCCGGACCTGAGAGATCTCTACATCACGACCGCCCGCTCCCCCGGCCGCGACGAGCCGCTGGCGGGTTCCGTCTTCTGTTACAAGGCTGCGGTCTCCGGAAGACCTGGGCGTCAGTGTGAGCTGCGGGTGGCGCCGCCGGCTGAGCGAGCCCGATGAGAGTTGACCTGCCCTACGGCGAAGGTGTGCTGAACATAGACCTGCCCGACTCGTCCACGGTCGTGATCGAGCCGCGCCAGTACGGAGGGGTCACAGATCCCCGTGCGGCGTTGGCGCAAGCCTTGACGAGACCGGTCGCGGGGCCGCCCTTGCGCGACCTCGTGCGCAGAGGCCAGACCGTCGCCATCTCGGTCTGCGACGGGACTCGTCCCCAGCCGAGAGCCCTTGTGCTTCGCGCCGTCTTGGAACAGCTCGACGGGATCGTCGACCCCTCCGACATCGTCGTGCTCGTGGCGACCGGCACTCACCGGGCGAACACGCCCGCTGAGCTCGAGTCCATGCTCGGAGCAGAGATCATCGACACGGTGCGGGTCGTCAACCACGACTGCCGGAACCCGGCCGGCCTCGGCTACGTCGGGGTGCTCGGCGAGGGGGTGCCGGTCTGGCTCAACAGCGAATGGCTGGCGGCTGACGTACGCATCACGACCGGGCTCGTCGAGCCTCACTTCTTCGCCGGGTTCTCAGGAGGCGCGAAGATGGTGGCCCCGGGTCTCGCCGGCCTCGACACGGTGCTCGTGCTCCATGATTCCAAGCGCATAGGCGATCGCCGTGCCCGCTTCGGAGTCATCGACGGAAATCCGGTTCAATCCGACGTACGGGCCATCGCCATGGCGACGGGGGTCGCCTTCGCCCTCGACGTGGTGGTGAACCGGCGGCGGGACATCGTGGCCGCCTTCGGGGGCGAGCTGCTCTCCATGCACGAGGCGGCAACGAGGTTGTGCCGCGACATCGCCATGGTCCCGGTCGAGGCTCCTTTCGAAGTGGTCCTCACCACCAACTCGGGCTATCCGCTCGATCAGAACCTCTATCAGTCCGTGAAAGGCATGTCGGCCGCGGCACAAATCGTCGTGAAGGGCGGCCGGATAATCTGCGCCGCGGAGTGCCGAGACGGTTTCCCGGGTTCATATCGGGACCTTCTCGCCTCGGCAGGCTCGCCCGCGGAGATGCTGCGGGACATCGAGGGCCGGAGCGAGACCGTTCCTGACCAGTGGCAGGCACAGATCCAGGCGAAGATCCTCTGCGAGGCCGACGTCGCCGTCCACTGCAGTGGGATCTCCGATGCCGAGCTGGTCGAGGTCGGACTGGCACCGGCAGGAGACATCGCCGCTTGCGCCGGAGAGGCGCTGGGCCGGGCCGGAGCGGGCGCTCGCCTCTGCGTGCTCCCGGACGGACCGCAGACGATCCCTTACATCACGGTCTGATCGACGAGGCCCGGGCCGGAGGCGGCCCGGCCGGAGCCCTCTCGTACGATATGGCGATGCACGCCGAGCACACCTATGAGCTCCGCCTCGAGTGGACCGGCAACAGGGGTTCGGGCACGAGCAGCTACAGCGCCTACGGCCGCGACAACGAGGTGGCGTCCGCCGGCAAGCCTGTGATCGCCGGGTCGTCCGACCCGGCCTTCCGGGGTGACCCGCAGCGCTGGAACCCCGAGGAGCTCCTTGTGGCGTCCCTGTCCCAATGCCACATGCTCTGGTACCTCCATCTGGCCGCGGCAGGCGGCATAGTGGTCACCGCCTATCTCGACACGCCGGTCGGCCTCATGCACGAGAACCCTGACGGCAGTGGCCGGTTCACCGAGGTGCTGCTGCGCCCCGAGGTCACCCTCGCCGACGCGGCGGCGCGCGAGCGCGCGGCGAGCCTGCACGACGACGCCGGGAAGATGTGCTTCATAGCCCGCTCGGTGAGCTTCCCGGTACGGCACGAGCCCGTGACAGTGGTGGAAAGCGGCTGACCGTCGTCGACGCCGAAAGCTCGTCCTCGGCTCAGCCCACCCCGAGACCGGCGAGGATGTCGCCGAGCGTCCCGCCCATCACGAGTCGGAGGTCGTCCTCGGTAAGGAAGCTGCAACGCGTTCGGACCGCCTCGAGCGACTGGCGGAACGTGCAGAACCGCTTGGAGGCGGGGAAGTCCGAGCCCCAGCAGAGCCGGGCGGGCCCGTAGGCATCGAAGATGCGGCGGAGCACCTCGAGGGCGTCGGGCCAGGGATAGTCCCAGCCCGCCTCGGCGGCGTAGTGGAAGCCGGATGCCTTCACGTAGATGTTGGGGACGACGGCTGAGGCAACGACCTCGGCAAGCCCCGCCGGGTCTCCGACGTGAAGGTCTCCGAGATGATGGCAGAGCACCGGCACGTCGGGATGACGTCGCGCCAGCACCCGCAGGTCGGCCTGCCAGGACGGACCGGCGGCGAGGCTGACGAGGAGACGGCGCTGCGCCGCGGCACTGAACAGCGCCTCTGCCTGGTCGCTCAGCAGCCAGCCATCGTTGTGTTTGTCGAGGTAGTGCGTGATCCCGGTGAGCCCGTAGCGGTCGTCCAGTTCACGTAGGCGGTCCGCGCTGCCTGGTTGGTGGTATGTGCTGCTCCAGGTGCAGTCGAGGTCACCTACCAGGTGGAAGCGGCCGGGGTGGCGCTCGCGGGCGTGGGCGACGTACGCGGTGTTGTCCGGGTTGGCCCCTATCGCCGCGCAAACCACCAGCGCCTGGGCGACGCCGTTCGCGTCCATCTCGTACAGGAGCTGCTCGACCGTTCCTCGGGCGTCTTCGTCGGGAACAGCGGGCGGGTACGGCCACAGGCGCCAAGCGTGGCTGTGGCTGTCGAGGATGGCTGCCCCTTGGGGCGCGGGAGCGGGGGCGGTCACGACTCCGCGGTCCGGTCAGGCTCCGCGCGGGCTGTAGCGGTTGAGCTTCGCGCGCGCCGTCGTCGACTGGCGCTCGATGAGCTCCGGCTCGAAGCGGATGTCACCGTGGCGATGCAACGGATCGACCGTCTCTGCGATCAGCAGCTCGGCCGCGGCCTTCCCCAGCTCGTACTTGGGCTGCCGGATCGAAGTAAGCGTCGGAGAGAGCATGCCGGCGAACTCGACGTCGTCATAGCCGACGACGCTCACGTCGCGCGGCACCCGCACCCGGCGCTCGGCCAGCGCCCGAAGCACCCGGAAAGCGATCTGGTCGTTCAGGCAGACGACGGCCGTCGGGCGATCCGCGATCGCGAGGAATTGGTCGACGGCGTGCTCCGCCTGACCGGAGGCGGTGATCGGGTCGATCGTGTACTCGATGATGCAGCTGTCAGGGTTCAGCCCGGCGTTCCGCGCTGCCCTGCGCATGCCTCGGCGACGCTCCGCGCACTGCGAGAGATGCAGAGGCCCGTTGATGAAGGCGATCAACCGGTGCCCGAGATCGAACAGGAGAGCGGCTCCGAGCTCCCCGCCTCGCACGTGGTCGATCGAGACCGAGCACAGCTCGCCCTGATTGCTCCGCCGGTCGAGAAGCACGACGAGCGTGCCTCGGTCCCGCAGCTCCTCCAGATGGCGGATGCTCCGCGTGGCCGGGGTGATGACGATGCCCTGGACCCTCTGCTCCTCGAGCCAGCGCAAGTATCGCGCCTCCCTGTCCGGAGAGCCGTCCGTCGAGCAGAGGACGACGGCGGACCCCTGCTCGTGCACGGCGTCCTCGAGGCCGCGGACCGTCTCGGTCGCGAACGGGTTCGAGGCGTCGAGGACTACTGCGCCGAAGCACCGGCTGTTGCTGCGGCTGCGCATCTGGTGCGCGGCGGAACTGCGCACGAAGCCGAGCTTGTCGATCGCGCCGAGGACCCGGGCCAGGGTATCGGGTGCCACCCGGTCGGGCCGGTTCAACACGTTCGAGGCCGTCCCGAGCGACACGCCGGCGTGCTCGGCAACGTCCTTTATCGTCACGCGCTCCCGGGACGGAACCGACCGGCGCGCGCCGGCGGCACCGGCAGCCGGTCCCCCGGACCGGGATGAGGGCTTCGGAGTGTCGTTGCGGCGCAGGGTCACTGGTCTCCTAATGCGGGGGCCCGCCTGATCAAGTGGACTGATCTCACAGGCGCCATACCCCCGGGCGAAGGATAGCGTCGCGAACCTCGGCTTCGGCGATGCAGCCTGCGGTTCGAGCTCGGGGAGCATCGCCGGCCAGCGCCGGCCTCCTCGTGTCCGGCGCGACGGGCACCTGAAAGTGTAACGTTTCACTCCTCCCGACCGGGCAAAGCCCACGCGCGAGGCCGTGGTCACCCGTGGTCCCTGCCGGAGCATCTGGAGCGCGTGGCCTTAGGATTGCGGAATGCGGATCAACACGTCCGACGAGGTGCGCTCCTACGTCCAGTCGCACGGCGGAGTGCTCTATGTCAACGCCCATCGTCGCCGCTGCTGCTCCGGCTCGCTGACGGTCCTCGACACCTCCACACGTGAGCCCGCAGATCACGCCGCTTACCGGATGTTCGACTCGGGGGGCTTGTCCGTGCGGTTGCGCACCGGAGGGCACGAGGAACCCGACGAGCTCGTCATCGAGATGAGGGGTCTCGGCCGCAAGCGCCCCGCCGCGTACTGGAACGGCTGCGCGTTCAAGATCTGAGCCCTGGTGCTAATCGGCGATATCGAGCTCCTGCCCCTCAGTGACGGGGTCTGCAAGATGCCGCAGTCGTTCTACGTCGGGCTCGACTTCGCGACCCATCAGGACATGGTCGCCGATGACGGGTGCGTGCACATTCCGGTCGGATGCTTCCTCCTCCGAAACGGGGAAGCGACCGTGCTCGTCGACGCCGGGCTCGGTGACATCGACGTCGGCTGGGCGCGGGGCGGAGAGCTGCCGGCGGCGCTGCGTACCGCGGGCGTGTCCCCGGAGGACGTCGACGTCGTCGTGTGCAGCCACTTGCACATCGATCACATCGGCTGGCTCGCCGTCGACGATCGTCCCTTCTTCCCGAACGCCGTCGTTCGTTACGGAGCAGCCGACTGGGCGCAATTCGTCACCGGCCCCGAGGCCGAGGGCCGCAGCCGCCAGATCATGGAAGCCCTCGCCGCCGCAGGGCGGCTCGAGCCCCTCGAGGGCGACATGTTGCGCATCGCCCGGGGCCTGACGGCCCGCCACACTCCGGGCCACACTCTCGGGCACTACGGCCTCGTCGTCTCCTCGGGCGCGAGCCGCGCCGTGCTGCTCGGCGATGCCGTCGAGTGCCCTCTGCAGCTCGAGGAGCCGGACTTCTACGCGATGTCGGACGTCGACCCGGCTATGGCGGCCCGAACGCGCGAAGCTCTCTGGCGCGAGCTCGAGGGAACAGATACGGCGGTCGGGGCCGCGCATTTTCCCGGCTTGCAATTCGGCCGCGTGCTGCAGGGCGCGGGCAGGCGCCTCTTCGGCCCTCTGGGCTGACCGCCTCCGAAAAGGGCCGCCTCCGAAAAGGGCCGCCTGATTGCCGGCGGCGCCCCGGCCGAGCCGGAGATGAGGGCTCAGCTCGGCTCAGTGCGAATCCGGACTGTCCCCGAGGTCAGCTCGCTCCACGGCTCCAGGCCCTCGAAGTGCGCAAAACCTTGACATGACGGTCTGCGGACCGGATCCTTTTGCAGGGCTACGTAGCCAAGCTGCAGTCAGTCGGGCAGGTATCCCGGCTCCTGCGTTCGAGCTCGGGCAAGAGCCGAGCG
>Ga0182021_10012231_pt1 | contig 10198 bp, 10 predicted proteins | sample 612E3MmetaG_FD_120493 | JGI IMG/M metagenome (GOLD analysis project Ga0182021, IMG submission 120493) | Permafrost microbial communities from Stordalen Mire, Sweden - 612E3M metaG (Illumina Assembly) | ecosystem: Environmental > Terrestrial > Soil > Wetlands > Permafrost | place: Sweden... | reverse complement strand
GCCCAGTGGGCGCCGCTCGGCGGAGGGCCTGCGTCGGGCGTTGCGTCGGGGCCGACGTCTGCGGAGGCGTCGACGGGGAGCGCGGCATCGGCGTCGCTACCCGCGTCCGACGGGGGCTGTGCTTCGTCGGAGCCGCATCCGTAGAGGCTCGCGGCGAACACGAGAAGCCCAAGGCGCCCGAATTGGGAGGTGCACATGTCGCGAGTGGGTGCAGCGAGCGTGCCACGCGGTCGCCGCGGAAATGTGGTTTCCGCATGCGCAATGGCATGCATTCGGCGCGCTAGATGAAGGAATTGCGCGCGCGGCGAGTTAGACGAGCCGAGCTCCACCGCGAACGAGTGGTCGTCTACCTCCGTTCACGATCGTCGCGCAGAGCGCGGAATTCTCGGCGTTTTGCGCGCGACTCCCGTGGCACGCCGCGTGCTAAACGGCGGTCGTGAATCGTCGAGCTCGTCCGGTCCGTGTCCTCGTCGCTGCGTTCGTTCTTCTTGCCGGTTGCGCCGTCCAGCCGGGCAGCGCGTCGAGTGCGGGGGCAGGTTGTGTCGCCACCATCACCGGGGCCGTCGGGGCGAACAACGCCCTTCAGAGTCTCCAGGGTGGCACCGCCTCCGGCGACTGGTCGCGAGCGACCGGGTTGACGATCGTCTGCGTGACGATCTCGCAGGCGCTCGAGGTGAACGTGACCGGCGCGTCGCCGAACGTCGGCATCACGTACGGCGTCACGTCGGATCCGAGCGCGCCCGGCAACGTGGCGACGGTGAAGTACGGTGAGACGGTCAAGAACGCGGACGGCTCTTCCGGTCACGTCACCTGGAGAGGGACGGGTGGCACCGTGAAGATCGATGCGGCCGCCAAGGACACGGTGAGCTTCAGCTTCTCCGGCGTCATGGCGGTCGTCGATCCCGACAGCTCCCAGAACCTGGCGACGGGCACCATGACCCTCGCGGGCAGCGGGCGTGTGGATGACCTGCTCGGCTTCGCTCCGTGAGCGAGTCGATCACGGCATGGGCCGGGTCGTCCGTGAGGGCGCGAGAGGCACGCCCGGCCACCCGTTGCTCCAGCTGACCGCGTCCGTCAGCACCAGGCGACCCGGCCCGCCTCCGACCGAGCCGCTCTCCCACGCGTGGAAGACCATGTACGTGTCGCCCGCCGGCGTGTCGACGACCGAGCAATGCCCGGGGCCGGCCCATGCGCCGCGCGTCGTGAGGATGGGGCCGGGCGCCTTGGTGAAGGGCCCGAGCGGCGAGCTCGCCCGCGCGACGCCGATGGCGTAGCTCGCCCCGGCGTAGGCGTTGCCGCTGTAGAAGAGGTAGTAGCTGCCGCCGTGCGCGATCATGAAGGGCCCCTCGACGAGGGCGCCCTCCCAGCCCTGATCGTTGGTGATGAGCGTGCTCGCGCCGCCTACCAGCGAGAGGCCGTCCGGCGCGAGCTTCTGCGCGTGGATGGGGGTCTGCTTCCCCACCGCGTTGCCGTCTTCCTTCCAGAGCACGTAGGGCGTGCCGTTTGCGTCGATCTCGCTCGCGTCGATGAGGCCCATGTTGGGATCATGGATCAGCGGGTGGCCGATGTCGGTGAAGGGCCCGAGCGGCGAGCTGGCCGATGCGGCGCCGACGCTGAGCACGCCGCCCTGATCGCGCGCGGAGAAGTACGCGACGTAGTGGGAGCCCACCTTGTGGATCTCGGGCGCCCAGAAGTCGCTCGTCGCCCACCCGGGTCGTTTGCCGGAGGGGAACACGTGGGCCTTGGCCGTCCAGTGCACGAGGTCCGCCGACGTGAAGATGGGGAAGGCGTCCTGCGCGTTGCCCGACGTGCACGTGAGGACGTACTGGCCGCCGTCGGCGAGCACGCCGGGGTCCGGGCAATCGAAGGGGATGACCGGGTTCTCGTAGAGCCCGCCGCATTGCGTGTACGCGAAGGAGGTCTCGCACGTGCCGTGGCCCGTGAAGTGCGGCTGCCACCCGTTGGAGAGGTCGGCGTACGAGTCGGCGCCGCTGTCGGGGCAAAGGCCGTCCGAGAACACGCGGCCGGCGAGGTCATCGAAGGCGTTGGGGTGGTTGGGTGGCGGGAGCCACGCGCCTCCGTACGAGACGCGCGTCGAGCACGCCTTGCCGCTCGCACAGCTCCCGGCGTAGTCGAGCGCGACCACGCACGCACCGTGCCCCTGGAAGTAGGGCTTCCACCCGTTGGAGAACACCGCGTACGAGTTGGCCCCGTCGTCGGCGCACCGGCCGTCCCACGTCACGGCGCCGCTCGCGACGTCGAACGAGTCGGGGTGATTGGAGCCATGGATCCACGTGGATCCATAGGACACGCGCGTGGTGCACGGGTCCGCGTCCGGCGCCGCGTCGTGGGTGCTGCCGCCCGCGTCGGCGTCCGGCGTGACGATCGCGCCATCGTCACCGGGAATGCCGGCGTCGTCGGGGCTCCCGGGTGGGGCGTCCGCCGCCGAGCACGCGACGAGCAGGAGAGCCAGGGCCAGGGCGAAAGGAGAGCGCACGCCTCCACGTGCTGCAAGGCACGTTCCCGCCCCGTCCGCGCGGTCCTCGTGACCCCGCGCGACCGCCCGCGGCGCCGCGCGACCACCCTGCTCAGCTCCAAATTCGCGGGGGTGCCGCGCTCTCTGATACCCTGGCCTCTCCCCCATGTTGAACGCGGTCCTCGTCATGGCTCTGGTCGTTGCGGTAGCGGTCGGCATCATCGCCTGGTCGCGTACCCGCGGTGACGTGCCTGCGCCGAAGCCGCTGGCGGTGCCCAAGGGCGAGTGCCCCGACTGTGGCACCGCGTTCGTCCCGAAGGTGGACACCAAATGCAGCAAGTGCGGGCGCGCCCTCGCCGGCCTGGGGCCTTCGCTTCGCCGGCTCCCCAGCGTGAAGGACGACGAGGAGGACGACCCGATGGCGCGCACCGTCGTGACGTCCGGCCGCACGAGGACGCAATGCAAGTCGTGCGGCGCAGCGCTCGAGGGAAGCACCGAGTGCCCCAAGTGCGGCGTCCGTCAGGGCTGATGCGTCCCCGAGCAGCAGACCCTGCGTAGCGGCGCACCTCGCGCGTCGCGCGGTGCGACTCGCGTCGCGCGATTCCCCTCGTTCCCGTGCGGGTCGCTTGGCATGCGCGATGCTCTCGCAAGAGCACCGGGTCATGCAGAGCTCACGCCTCCTCCTCGCCCTTCTCGCCGTGACGCCCATGGCCACTTCGGCGGGCTGCCGCTGCGGATCCCACCCTCGCGCGCGGAGCGAACCCCCGCTCTCGTCGGTCTCCCAGACCTCGCTCGACGCGGGTGACGGATACGCGAAGGCGGCGGCGATCATGGCGGCCTTCGCGGACCGCACGGGGCTCACCAGCGAGAGGCGCGAGCAGCGCTACTTGTGGACCGATGCGTTTGCGGTCTGCAACTACCTCGGCCTCGCGCACGCGACGGGCGAGGCACACTACGCGGAGCTGGCCCAGAAGCTCGTCGATCGCGTCCATCACAGCCTCGGAAGGCGTCGCTCCGACGACCCACGCACCGGCTGGATCAGCGGGCTCGATGCGCAGCAGGGCGAGGCGCATCCGACGCGAGGCGGGCTGCGCATCGGCAAGGACCTCCCCGAGCGCAGGCCCGACGAGCCGTTCGATGCCGAGCTCGAATGGGAGCGGGACGGCCAGTACTTCCACTACCTCACCAAGTGGATGGTGGCCCTCGACCAGACGACGCGATCGACCGGGAAGGCCGCCTTCAACGCGTGGGGGCGCGAGCTCGCCGAGACCGCGCATCGCGCCTTCGTCTACCCCGTCGACGGCGGCGTGCGCCGGCGCATGTACTGGAAGATGAGCATCGACCTCTCGCGTCCGCTCGTGCGGTCCATGGGCCAGCACGACGCGCTCGACGGCTACGTCACCTGTGCACAGCTGCGCGCGACCGCAAACGGACAGGAGGGCTCCGACGGGGGCCCCGTCCTCGACGAAGCAGCTGCCGACTTCGAATCGATGATCGAACGCGATGGGCTGGAGACGACGGACCCGCTCGGGCTCGGCGGCCTGATGGCGGATGCTTTCCGCCTGGCCCAGCTCGCCGAACAGGGCGCGCCCGTGGATGTCCGGCTGAAGGACGATCTGCTCGACGCGGCGCTCGGGGGCCTCGAGTCGTATGCGCGGCAGGGGGAGCTCGAGGAACCGGCGGAGCACCGTCTCGCCTTTCGAGAGCTCGGGCTCGCCATCGGGCTTCACGCGGTCGCCGCCATGCGGCAGAGCGCCGCGGGTGGTCCCGTTCTGGGAAGACTCGGCGCCTACGATCCGCTCCGCGCGAAGATCATCGCGTTCTGGCTGGAGCCGGAGCATCAGAAGGCGAGCACCTGGACCGACCATCGCGACATCAACGAAGTCATGCTGGCGACGGCGCTCGCGCCCGACGGCTTCCTCGTGCTGCGCGCGCTGTCGCACGAGCGGCCGTAGACCAGAAGTGCACCTCGTGACGGGAACACGCTACGCTTCGGGGATGCGGCGCTGGGTCTGGATGCTGGGCGTGCTCGCCTCGTCCGGGGCCCTTGCCGCCTGCGCCAGCATCCTGGGCATCGACGACGGGCTCCCGCGCGAAGACGGCGGGTCCGACGCGACGCTCGACGTTCTTGCCGGAGACTCGGGCGGCGAGGGGGGCGGGGACGCGACGCCCGACGTGATCGCCGACGTCGGCGCCGACGTTCCCGTCGACGCGCCTCACAGCCCGCTCTCCTGCGGCAACGGCGTGTGCAACGCGGTGACGCAGGGCTGTTGCCGCACCGGCGCCGGAAGCGACGCGTCGCCCTACGACTACGTCTGCGTGGACGACGGCGGGGTCTGCACGGGCGGCTCGGCGGTGCTCGTGGGGTGCGATCGCGCAGCGAACTGCACGGCCCAGGGGAAGCCGGGCGACATCTGCTGCGCCAACGTCCCGATCAGCACGAAGGCGACCGCCGTGAGGTGCGTGGCGCCATCGGCCTGCAACATGGGCACCGGCACCATCGTGTGCGGCCCCGGCGACGACGAGCTCTGCACGGCTCAGGGCCACAACTGCCTGCCGAGCTCGGTCACGATCGTCGGCTGGGACATCTGCCGGTAGGGAACACGCAGTATGCTGCGCTGTCGACGGGATGCTGGAGCTTCTCCCGCTCGGTGAGGATTCGTGGCGAACTCGTTCGGGCGTGCACACCATCGTGATGTGATGCGTTCCACCTCGATCCCCTGCCTGACGTGCCTCCTGCTCGCGTGTGGCGAAGGGGGTCTCTTTGGTCCGACCACCAGCGACAAGAACTACGACGATCCGGACGATCCCGGTGTCGTCGGGGTCGTCGATCCGAGGAAGGACGCCAGCGCCGGCGACGCGTCGGGCCGCGCCTGCGTGGCCGATCGCGACTGCCCCGCAGACTTCCGCTGCAGCTACCCCATCGCCAAGGGTTGCTCTGCGGCGGGTGCCTGTCAGCCGTCCGTGCAGGGCACCTGCGTGAACCAGACCGGCTGCGGGTGCGACGGCGTCACGGTCACGTACTGCCTCCCCGCGGGGTCGGCGCCCGAGGCGCTGAAGAGCACGACGGCGTGTGAAGCTCCCGACGCGGAAGCCGACGCCGCAGGTGAGTGAGACGACCATTCTTGACGGGAGTCGTCCGGGTGCGCAAAGAGTTCCCACTCACACACACCCGGAGATCCAGATGACAGGCCCCTCGCTCTTCGCCCCCGCTTCCCTCGGCGCGCTCACCCTCTCGAACCGGATCGTCATGGCCCCGATGACGCGCAGCCGCGCCACGGGCAACGTGCCCAACGCGCTCATGGTCGAGTACTACGAGCAGCGCGCTAGCGCGGGCCTCATCATCACCGAAGGAACGTCGCCGTCCCCCAACGGGCTCGGCTACGCCCGGATCCCCGGCCTCTACTCGGAGGCGCAGGTCGCCGGATGGAAGGCCGTCACCGCCGCGGTGCACGCCAAGGGAGGGCACATCTTCGCGCAGTTCATGCACACCGGTCGCGTCGGGCACCCGCTGAACCTCCCCGAAGGCGCCGAGCTCGTCGCGCCGAGCGCCATCGCGGCGCCGGGCGAGATGTACACCGATCAGAAGGGGATGCAGCCGCACCCCACGCCCCGCGCGATGACCGAGGCCGACATCGCCAAGGCCCGCGACGAGTTCGTGCACGCCGCGAAGAGCGCCATCGCGGCCGGCTTCGACGGCGTCGAGATCCACGGCGCCAACGGCTATCTGCTCGAGCAGTTCATCAGCCCGGCCACCAATCATCGCACCGACGCGTACGGCGGTTCGATCGAGAAGCGCGCCCGCTTCGTGCTCGAGGTCGCGCGTGCCGTGGCCGACGCGATCGGAGGCGCCAAGGTCGGCATCCGCCTCTCGCCCCACGGCGTGAACGCCGGCATGGCCCTCTATCCCGAGACCGACGAGACGCACGTCTATCTGGCGACCCATCTCGCGGCCACCGGCATCCAGTACCTCCACCTCGTCGACCACTCCGCGATGGGCGCCCCGCCCGTGCCCGACGCGCTGAAGGCGGCGATGCGCAAGGCCTGGCCGCGCACGTTCATCACCTGCGGCGGCTTCGATCGGGCGAAGGCGGAGGCCGTGCTCGCGGAGGGCAAGGCGGATTTCGTCGCCTTCGGCCGGCCCTTCCTGGCCAACCCCGATCTGGTGACGCGCCTGCAGAACGACCTCCCGCTCAACAAGCCGGACTTCAGCACCTTCTACACGCCGGGCCCCAAGGGCTACACCGACTACCCGGCGCACGGCGGTCGCTAGGCCTCACTCGCGAAAGCGGTAGGTTCGCTGCGTGGCCTGGGGAATCGCGAAGCTCATCTTCTGGTACTTCGAGACGCTGAGGTTATCGAGCACGGTCGTGAACGGGCCCGCGGACGAGTCGGCGGCTTCGATCACATACTTGTGCCCGGGGATCATCGTCGTGGTCTCGATGGTGAGCGTGCCGTTCGCGAACTGCGAGCGGAAGCCGTCTCCGAACGGGCGCGCCAGCGGCTCACCGATGAAGATGCCCATGCCCGGAGAGGCCACGGACTTCCAGTAGGCCTCGATGAGCGTGTTGCCGCCGAAGTAGCGCGGGATGAGCACGCGCGGATCGGGGAATTTCTGCTGGAAGGCGTACGGCTCGACGACGGTGCCGAAGCTGCCGGTGGCGCCGGCCTTGATGAACTCGAAGCAGCTCATCTGGCCGGAGGTGGGAATGTCGCCGCCGTAGGACGTGAGGTGATCCGCGACGGCACCCGGCAGATACGTGTTGGTCGCGAGGTTGGGAACGCTGGCCAGGCCCTCCACGTAGAAGAGAACGTCGGTCTTGTTCTGTACGTCGTCGGCCACGACGATGCTGGCGCCGATGCCCGAGGCCACAGGGTCCCAGGTGTCGAGGAACAGCTGGCACTCGTTCACGTAGCCGTAGGTCGGATTGAGCACGCAGCGCGCGCTGCGGATCGCGTCGCTGGTCTTCATGAGGTAGGCGCTGCCGGTGGGCCACGTGCCGTCGGAGGCGACGCCGCGATCGATGAGCGCCTTGGCCTCGTCCAGCGTCGTCGCCGGGATGGTCATGGACGGACGGAAGGCATGCTCGGTGAAGGGCGAGGTCGACGCCGGAAAGGCGACGTACGGGTTGTCGGGTCCGCACTTGGGGCCGCTGTTGCTGCAGGGGTTGGTGGTGGCATCCACCGGGATGTACCCGAGCGAGAACGCGCTGGTGATCGACATGTAGTCGACGCGGTAGGGCTGGGTCCACGTGATGGCCATCGCCTGCGCCGACGTTGCGAGCAAGGCGGCGTCGACCTGGGCCTTCAGAGGCGTGAAGGCGCTCACGGAGAGCACCGCGGTCGGCGCGCCGAGGTGCAGGTGCACGACGTTGGGAGCGGGGATCTTGCGTGCGCCGACGTAGTAGCTCGCGATGGAGACCGAGAGCGGATCGTCGTCGTTCACCAGCACGGCCATCTGATCGGCGGTGATGCCGGTGCGCGGAAACAGGACTTCGGGAGGCAAGGATGAGCCATCGACGTCCGGACCGGCGTCCGATCCACCGTCGCCTGTCTGGGCATCACCGGGCCCGGCATCCGCGCCGGGAGGCGCGGCCGCGTCGTCGCCGCAAGCGGCGCCGAGGAACGCGGAGAGGATGAGGAGGGCGGTGCTGCGGCCGTATCGTCGTCGGGTCAAGGTGACCTCAGGATATCGCGCTTCCGCTGAAGCAGACCCCGGAAGAAAGTCGTGAAGGTTTCCGGTGGGTGGCCCTCCAAGGCAGCAAAGGAGCTTGGAGGACGTGATGAGCGAGACGATCTCTTGGATTCGATGTGTTCCGGGGCTCCTGGCGGCGTCCGTGGGGGTGGCCGCCGCCGTGGGGTGGCAGCGCCGCGCACGAGCCCCGCTTTCGGCGCAGGCCATCGGCGGCGCTGCGTGGGCGGTCTCGGTCGCGCTCAAGTTCGCGTGGGCCGTCCCCACGAACGGCGCCGTCCACCACGCGCTGCTCGGGTTGCTCGGCTCCCGGATCGCCGAACCGCTCTACTGGTCGTACATCGGCCTGCTCACCGGCGTGTTCGAGGTCGGCGCCACGCTCGCCGTCGTGCGCGGCTCGCGGCTCCGGCGGGCGGAGCGCGCTGAGGCTCTCGCCTTCGGCGTGGGCTTCGGCGCGGCCGAGGCGGTGGTCGTGGGCCTCGTCGGGGTCGTTCCCGCGGCGCTGATGGTCCTCGCGCCCGGCCTCTTGCCGCATCAGGCGCAGGAAGCGCTCGCGCACGCGTTCGGAGGTCCGGTGGGCTTCGCCAGCGTGGTCTTCCCTCCGCTCGAGCGCGCCTCGGCGCTCGTCATTCACGTCGTCACGTGTGCGCTCGTCATTCACGGCTTCCGCGTGGGTCGACCATGGGCGTGGTTCGGCGTCGCCTTCGCCTACAAATCGGCCGTCGACGCGGTCGCGGCGTGGGCCATCCTCTCCTTCGGGGTGACCCACTCGAACGCCAAGCTCGCGGGGTTCGAGGTCGGCCTTGCCGTGTTCGCCATCGCCTCGGCGTGGGCGCTGCGTTACGTTCTGCGAACGCCCCGAGCGTCGGCGCCCGTGGTGGGAGCGGCGCCCGTCGCCTCGGCAGCGTCGTGACCCGTCCCATGCCCGACTGCCAGCGCTTCGAGATCGCCGTCGACCAGCGGCTCCGCGGAGCGCTCGCGGAAGACGAGGCAAGCGCGCTCGCCGCGCACTGCGCCACCTGCGAGAGCTGCCGGGCGTACGAGGAGGCTGCCCGGAGCATGCAGCTGGGCCTGCATGCGCTCGCGAGCGACGCGCGCGAGACCGTGGACTGGGACCGCGTCGAGCGAGGCATCGAGAAGCGGATGCGGGCCCGGATCCACCAGCTCGTGCTGGCCGGCGTCCTCGGCGCCGCCGCCGTGACGCTCAGCACCTGGGGCTTCGCACCGCCCGGCGGCGTCGCGCCGTTCGCGGCGGAAATGATCGCGATCGTCGGCGCCGTCGTGCTCGTCCGCGTCGTCTTCGTGGCGCGCGAGGTACGGCAGATTTCACGCCTCGCGCGTGGCGACGAGCTCCTCGCGAGGCACCGCGCGATGCTCGAGCGGCAGCTGCGAACCCTCCGCCGGTTCCGGTGGATCGCGCTCGCCGTGGTGGCGTGGAGCCTCCTCAACGCGGTCCGCTCCCTCGAGACGCGCCACGCCATCGTGCACGTCGGGCTTGCGTGCATCGTGGCGTTCTCCTGGCTCCACGCGCTGCTCGTCACGTACCCGCGCGTCCGCCGCGAGCTTGCCGAGCTCGATCCCAAGGGTCCGCGCTGATGGCCTTCCCCTTGCTCGAGCCCGCCGCGGAGGCGCGCATCCTCGCCGACGTGCGGGGGGACTCGGCGCACCGCAGCGCCGCGGTGGCCGAGGTGTTCCGTACGTTCCGCGGGCCGGTGCTCGGCCTCTGTCTCCACCTCACCGGGCGTCTCGCCGACGCCGAGGACGTGGTGCAGGAGGTGTTTCTTTCGGTGCATCGAGCGCTCCCGCTCTTTCGCGGCGAGTCGCGCCTCTCGACGTGGATCTACCGCATCGCCATCCGGGCCTCGCTCGAGCACCGCGCGAGGCGTCGCCCCGCAGAGCCGCTCGATCCGGAGCTGCCGGGGCCGAGCAACGAAGAGGAGCTCGTGGCCCGCGATCGGGCGCGCAGGCTCCTCGTGGCCATGGGCCGGCTCTCGGCCGAGCACCGGACGGTGCTCTCGCTGTTCGCGGTC
>Ga0182021_10012229_pt1 | contig 10199 bp, 8 predicted proteins | sample 612E3MmetaG_FD_120493 | JGI IMG/M metagenome (GOLD analysis project Ga0182021, IMG submission 120493) | Permafrost microbial communities from Stordalen Mire, Sweden - 612E3M metaG (Illumina Assembly) | ecosystem: Environmental > Terrestrial > Soil > Wetlands > Permafrost | place: Sweden... | reverse complement strand
GCGGCCGCCCCGCTCGCGCTGCTCGGAGCCGCCTCCGTCATCGCCGGGGTCTTCCTCATCGCTGGAGGCCCGCGCATGCTGGAGCGCCGGGACCCAGGCGTCGGCCGGGGCATCCGCTACGGCGTGTTGACCGGCACCTTCATCGCCTCGTACACGGTGCTCGACGGGTACGCGGTGAAGACGGCGGGCATCGCTCCCCTGCTCCTCGATTACCTGGGGAACGTCCTTCGCTCGGTGTTGCTGGGCCCGGCGGTGCTCGCCAACCGCTCCGCTGTCCGCGAGCAGTGGCGTGCCAACTGGAAACTCGTCGTGGGGGTCGGCGCCCTCGCCCCGCTGTCCTACGTGCTCGTCCTGTGGGCCGTGCAGACGACACCCGTGAGCCACGTGGCGCCGGCCCGGGAGGTCTCGATGCTCATCGCGGCGCTCTTCGGTGCCAAGCTCCTCCGGGAGAAGGACGCGGCCGCGCGGATTCTCGGGGCTGTGCTCATCGCCCTGGGCGTCGCGGCCCTCGCGTTGGGCTGAGGGCGCGCCGCCGACGGGTTCCGACCGTGTAGACTCTCGGCCCAGATGGAGCCTCTTTCTCGCTCACACGCGCACGACGTCAACACGGCCTGGCTGGTTCGCCTGCGGTGGCTCGTTTGGGCCGGCCACGTGGTGCTGGCGCTGTGGGCGACGCAGCTCTTGTCCATTCGGCTCCCGGTGCCGTGGATCTCCGTCCTCATTGCCTTAGGCCTGGGCAGCAACCTCGCACTGGGGGCGTGGCTCCGTCGGGGCGGTCGCTCGAGTGCGACGCTGGTGCTCTCGGTGATGCTGACCGACACGGTGCTCCAGACGGGCTACTTCTTCCTCACCGGCGGCCCCTTCAACCCCTTCACCACGCTGTACCTGGTCAACCTGGTGCTGGGCACGCTGGTGCTGAGCCGGGCCCAGCAGTGGGTTCAGCTCGCCGTCAGCTTCCTCGCCTTCGCCTCGCTGTTCTGGCTCGAGCGCCTGGCGCCCGACTCGCTCCGGCTCCCCAACCACCAAGAGATGATGCGGCTCCACCTCGGGGGCATGCTGGTGGCCTTCGCCGTCGCCGCGGGCTTCATTGTCTATTTCATGCAGCGGGTGCACGCCGCCATGCGGGCGCGCGACGCCGAGCTCGAATCGGCCCGGAAGCTCGCGGCGCTGACGACCCTGGCGGCCGGCGCGGCCCATGAGCTCGCCACGCCCCTCGGCACCATCGCCGTCGTCTCGAAGGAGCTGGAGCGCGCCCTGGGCCGGCTCCCGGCACCCGCGGCGTGCCTCGACGACGTCAAGCTGGTGCGCGAACAGGTCGCCAGGTGCCGCGGCATTCTCCAGAGTATGTCCGGCGCGTCTGGCGAGCTGGCTGGGGAGGCGATGGTGCGCTTCCCAGTCTCGGCCTGGCTCTCCGATGCCGTCGGCGGACTGGCCGAGCGCGACCGAGTGGTGCTCGAACCCACCACTGACGAGGTGCGGGGCCCACGGGCGGCGCTCACGCAGGCGCTCAAGAACCTGGTCAAAAATGGGCTCGATGCCACCGCGGCGCCGCGTGGCGTGAAGGTGCGCTGCGACCGGGTGCTGGGCTCGGTGGTGGTCGAAGTCATCGACGAGGGGCGCGGTATCCCCGCTCAGGTGCTGGCGCGCATCGGCGAGCCATTCTTCACCACGCGCGAACCAGGCCGAGGCATGGGGCTCGGGGTGTTCCTCGCGCGGACCCTGGCGGAGCAGCTCGGCGGTACGCTGGCCTTCGAGTCCGAGGAGGGCCGCGGCACCACCGTGCGCTTGGTGCTCCCCAGCGTTGCACTGCCCCTCGGGAGCCCTCATGATTGATGGAATGCCCAGCCCCGCTCACGATGGAATGAAGACGTCGGCGCCGACCCTGCTGGTGGTGGATGACGACGAGGTCTTCCGCGAGCGGCTCGCCCGGGCGTTGACGGAGCGAGGCTACGCGGTGACGACGGCTGGGTCGGCTGATGAGGCGATGGCCAAGGTCGATGAAGCGCCGGAGTTCGCCGTGCTGGATCTGCGAATGCCGGGGCGCTCTGGGCTCGAGCTGCTCAAGGTGCTCAAGGAGAAGGACCCAGCCACCATCGTGCTGATGCTGACCGGGTACGGCTCGATTCCCACCGCGGTGGAGGCGACCAAGATGGGCGCCGTGGGGTACCTGAGCAAGCCGGCCGACGCCGACGACGTGATGCGGGCGTTGAATGGAATCTCGACCGAGGGCCGGAGCGACCCCGAAGACACGACGACGCTCGCTCGCGCCGAGTGGGAATACATCCACCGGGTGTTGTCAGACGCGGGTGACAACATCTCCGAGGCCGCTCGACGGCTCGGCATTCACCGGCGCTCGCTCCAGCGGAAGCTGCAGAAATACCCTCCGCAGCGGTAGCGCTGGCGTCCGTTGAACCGGCCTTCCAGCGCGTGCTACACGAAGCACCCATGTCATGGCTCTCCAGCCTCTTTGGCAGTTCGAAGCCCACGAGCGAAGTTGCTCAGCCCGCCGACGACCAGGTCATACAGCAGTGGGCCGTTGAGCTGGGCGAGCTCGTCCAGAAGACGGCCCGGGCCCAGGCCAAGCTGGCAGTGAAGCTGGACGACGTCGCCGCGCGCGTGGAGGGCGGCTTCGCCAACCTCGAGGCCCAGAGGAAGACCTCCGAGCCCGTCTCCGCCGAGGAAGTCGACTGGGAGGAGCTGCTCGACGCCTTGGACCTCTTGGAGGCCGCCCTCGCCTCGGCCGAGGTCGTCGCCAGCCCGGCCCTTGGCGATGGGCTGCGTGGCGTGCTCCGGCGATTGGAGCGAGTGCTCTCGTCGCACTCTCTGACGCGCCTCAAACCCCGCGGAGAGCTCCCCGACGGCCGGCTGTTCCGGGTCGTGGGGACGCACCCCGAGCCGGAGCTCCCAGAGGGGGTCGTCTCTCGCGTGGTCCGCGCGGCCGTCATGCGCGGCGAGCAGCTCGTCCGCGAGGGTGAAGTCCTCACCAACCGGAGGTCCGCGTGAGCGCCCCATTCGGCATCGATCTCGGCACGACCAACTCGGTCATCTCCCGGCTGGTCGACGGCCGTCCGGTGCCCATCGCCATCGCCGGCGACCCCATTGTTCCGTCGGTGGTGCTCTTCGCCGGGGACCGCGTCGTGGTGGGCCGGGAGGCTCGCAATCTCGAGCTCGAGCACCCCGAGCAGACCATCCGCTCGGTGAAGCGGAAGATGGGCCAGGACTTCACCTACGAAATCAACGGCGCCCGCCGCACGCCCGAGGAGGTCTCGGCTGAGATACTCCGGGCTCTCAAGGAGGGTGCCGCGGCGACGACCGGCGTACCGGTGCAAGATGTCGTCATCACCGTTCCAGCCTACTTCGACGACGCCCAGCGGCGGGCCACTCTCAAAGCGGGGGAGCTGGCCGGGCTCAACGTCCTCCGGCTCCTCAACGAGCCCACCAGCGCCTCCTTGGTGTACGAGAAGGTCGACCGGGCGCGGGCCACGGGCGAACCGGAGCTCATTCTCATCTACGACCTCGGCGGAGGCACCTTCGACGTGTCGGTGCTCGAGTGTTTCGAGGGCGTGCGCGAGGTGCGGGCCACCACCGGCAACTCAGCGCTCGGCGGCGACGACTTCGATGAGCTCTTGGTGCGGCACTTCGTCGATTCTCTCAAGGGACGACAGGGGGTCAACCCCAGCGACGACCCCCGCGCGATGGCCCGACTCCGCCGGGTTGCCGAGTCCACGAAAATCGCCCTCTCCACGGCGACCTCGGTGGAGGTGCGCGAGGAGTTCCTCACCAAACACCAAGGCAAGCCCATTCACCTCGAGCTCGAGGTCACCCGGCGGGAGCTCGAGGCGATGATCGCCCCCCTCGTCGACAGCACCTTGGCGCTCGTTCGCCAGGCCGTCGCTGACGCGAAGCTGGGAGACCAGCGGCTTTCTCACATTTGCTTGGTGGGCGGCTCGACCCGCATCCCCCTCGTCCGCGCCCACCTCGAGGCGGAGCTGGGGGTCGACGTGCGCGACGAGGTCGACGTGGATCTCGCCGTCGGGCTGGGGGCCGCGATTCAAGCGGGCATTCTCCTGGGGGCACCGGTCGAACGGATCCTCGTCGATGTCGCCTCCCACAGCCTGGGGCTCAAGGCGTTCGGCCAGGAGGACGAGTTCCGCGACGAGGTGGACACGTTCGTCCGGCTCATCCCCCGGAACACCGCGCTCCCGGCGCTGAGAGCCGAAGAATTCTACACCATCGTGGACCAGCAGGAGCGCATCAGCGTCGAGGTCTACCAGGGTGAATCCAGCCGGACCTCGGAGAACACCCGGGTCGGCGCCTTCGACTACCCGCTCAAGCCGTGCCCGGCCCACACTCCGGTGAAGGTGCAGTTCGAGTACGACCTCAACGGCGTGGTGAAGGTGAGCGTCACTCAGCGCGGGGCCGAGGAGAAGACGGTCGCCCTCTCGGTGGCCGACGCCTCGGCGGCTCCCAGCTCCGCCACTCTCGGGCCCGCGGCGCGACTTGGAAGCGCGGTGGAGCGAAAGGGTCGCCGGTTGCTCGAATCTCTCGGTGGGGCCGAGAAGGCCCGCCTGGAGGCACTCCTCACCAGGCTCGAGGGCGCCTCCGACGCGCAGCGCGAAGCGTTCGAAGACGAGCTCCTCGACTTCTTCCTTGACGTCGAGGCCGACTGACCATGGGCGCCGAGGACGTCCTCAAGGGGCTCCGACGCAACGACGCCGAGGTGGCCGTGGCCGCGCTGCTCAAGCTCCCTCCCGAGGGCAGAGCACCTTTCGCTGAGCCGGTCGGCGCCCTGTTCCGCGCGTCCGTCGTCGAGGCCCATGCTCGCGGTGACTGGAGCCGGCTCGGCTTCTGGGTCGCCCGGGCGGCGAAGGAGGAGTCACTCGCTGGGCCCCCGAGCTCCGATGACGCTGTGAGGTGCTGGTGGGCGTTGTTGTGGGGCGCGGTGCGAACCAAAGACTTCCCTCGCGCCGAGCTCGCGTGGCAGCGGGTCGAGCCGTTGGCGCGGTCGCGGGCCCCGGCGCTGGCCGAACCAATGCGGGCCTTCGTCGAGAGCCAGGGCCAGAAGGTCTCTCCGGTCGTCGGCGTGCCCAGTCCGAGCGTGGATCCGCGTCTGGGCTACGAGGCGAAGACCGTCAAGCGCGCCCTCCCGCCCCTGCCCACCAGCCTCGAGGGGGTCGAGCCGGCCGTCCTCGCCCTGTGCGCGCTCCAGGGCTGGGGCGTATTCGCTGACACCATCGAGTCGTGGGCCAAGAAGGTCGCCCCAGCGCTCGCCGCGCCCCTCAAGGTCCTCGGCGTACGGCTGGCCATCAGGGAGCTGCTCCTCCGCGCGCGAGTCCAAGGCGCCATCGAGGCACCGGCGGTGCTCATCGGCCGACTCCTCCGAGAGGGTGTGGTTCCTCCCGAGCTCGGCGCCGACGTTCTCAACGCGTTTCGGCTGGTGAGCTCCAGCCTCCCCAAAGGCCCCTTTTCCACCGAGGCGGCGGCCAGGGCCTACTGCCTGCTCGGCTCGGCGGCGGCGGCATACGCCGAGAACGTGACGCTCGTCGCCCGCTCATTCGGGGGCCGCCTGTTCACGCCCGCGGCCGCCAGCTCGGGCCTCCGCCTGGCCGAGGAGCTCTCGCGAGCGGGCGCAGGGCTGGAGCCTTCCGTCCAACTCCACGTCGCCTTCAAGGGCCTCCAGCTGTGGCGCCTCACTCAGGTGGAGGAGGTGCCTCCGCTGGCGCCGGAGTGGCTCGCGCGAGCGTTCGAACGGGTGGCGGCCGAGCGGACCGCGCTCACCGCTCACCTCAACGGTGCCTCCCCCAAGGAGCTGCTCGAGGATCTCCGGGTTCTCGGAGAGACGCTCCCGACATCCACCGTCGAGACGTGCTTCGAGGCGGCATGGGACGGGGCATCGGAGGCGGCGCGGAAGGCGCTTGCCCTGCTGATGCATCTGCTGATGGAGCGGGTCAGCGACGGCGCCGCCTTTCAGGACGCCAAGCGGAGAGTAGCGAAGGCGCAAGGCGAAGAGGAGGTCGAGGCCATCATCGACGAGCTGTTCGGCGGGACGCCCCCGCCAATGAGCCCGGCCGGGGTGCGACTCGTTCAGCGGCATGCGGCCACGCTCGCGTCCGTCGACGCAGACTTCCTGCTCCTCGCCCTCGAGGGGACTCGCTCGGCTCGCGAGGCGAGGGCGATGCTCGAGCGCTTCATCGACGGGAAGGGCTCGGTGGCCATGCTCGAGGCTGCCAGCGTCGCGGCCAACGCCGACTGGGGAGCGCTGTCCTTGGAGCTCGAGGACCGCGCAATCGCCACCTGCAAGGGGGACACGCGCGCCTTGGCCGAGGCGTTCCACGCCGCCCAGATGCTCGGGGCCCCCAAAACGACGCTGCGCCGCGTCGGTCGGCCGCTGCTCACCGCGTTCGCCCAGAGCCCGAGCGACGCGCCGACGGTGAAGCGGGCCGTTCAGTTCGCCAAGAAGGCAGGCGCTCGGTTGACGAAGAAGCGGGCGCCCAAGGGCAAGAAGGCAGCCAAGTCTGAGGAGCCGGAGATTCCATTCTGACCGGGAGCAACGAAGTGGAAGACGCCCTCGAAGCTCTGGAGCTTGCCCCGACCCTCGACCGAGGCGCCCTCAAACGGGCGTACTTTGCCGCGCTGGCGAAGCACCCGCCGCACTCCGATGCCGAGGGCTTCCGCAGGGTGCGCGCTGCGTATGAGGCGCTCCTGGCACCGGGAGGTCTCGAGCGGGCCTTCGCCGCCGCGCCGCCGGAGGTCGAGAGCCTGCTCGCCGAGTACCGGGCGCGTTTCGACGAAGCCCTGGCCCGTGCCGCGGAGACCGCTCAGGCCGGGGCCGATGACGCCGAGAGGCTCAAAGACTTCGTCGAGCGGCTCTCTCGGCTCGACTGGCGTGATGCAGTGGCCAGCGCCGGCCCTTCCGCTTCGCTGTCCAGAGGGTGAGCCAACCTCAGGGGCCCACGGGAAGCCGCGACGCGTAATCGCACACGGCTATGAGCTCCTCGGGGCCGTACGCCGCGAGCGAGCGCACCATCTCGGGGTTGGCGTTTCGGCGCCGCCCGTTGCTCGTGTCGACCACCTGCCGGAGCATGTATTTGTAGTGCTGCCCGGCGACTTGGGGGAAGAATTTCGCCGAGTCACCCTGGCCCGCCGCGCCATGACAGACACCACAGTCCTTCTCATAGAGCGCCTTCCCTCGAGTCAGGTTGGTGCCCGGGCCCCGGCCGTTCTCTCGCGGAACGGGGAGCGAGGCGACGTAGGCTGAGACGTCCGCCAGCTCCTGTGGGTCGGTGAGGGTCGCGGCGAAGCGGAACATGAAGGGGTTGTCTCGCAGCCCCACCCGAATGTCGGCGAGCTGTTTCATGAGGAACGCGGCGTGCTGTCCGGCCAGCCGGGGGTACGTGCCGTCGGCGGTTCCCTCGGCCTGGTGCAGGTGACAGGCGGTGCAGACCTCGAAGCTGTCGGCACCCCGCCGGAGGTCGCCCTTCTTCTTCAACGCCACCACGAGCTCGGCTTCCTGGGTGTTCCACTTGTAGCCCGACGACTCGATGCCCTTGACATGGGGGGCCTTGGGGCCCGCGGCGGTGGAGAGACTGAGGAGCGTGGTGAGCAGTACCCTGTTCATGGCGTCGATTCCTCGGTGGCGTTTTCAGCAGGAACCGTGCCTGTCTTCCTGGGGAAATTGACGTCGAATTCCAGGTGCTTCGGGGGGATTTGGGGTGTGCGGTTCGCTCGAGGAGTCGAATTGGACTCTCGACGCCCGAACGGGTAGCGGGGCGTGACATTCGGGCCGTTTCCGGTAAAGGCAACGAATGACGCAGCAAACGACGGCATTCACCGGACTGGGGCTCTCGAGCAAGAGCCTCTCCGCACTGGAGGCGGCTGGGTACCAGCACCCGACGCCCATTCAGGCCCAGACGATTCCACATGCGCTGGCCGGCAAGGATGTCATCGGCTGTGCGGCGACGGGAACAGGGAAGACGGCGGCCTTCGTCTTGCCCATCGTCGAGCGGCTCAAGGGCACCAAGGGGGGCCTCAAGGCCCTGGTGCTGGCGCCGACCCGCGAGCTGGCGCTGCAGATCGGCGAGCACGCCCATCGCTTCGGAGGGCCGCACGGCGTTTCGGTGGTGACGTTGATCGGCGGGGTGGGCATGGGTCCGCAGATCGACGGCCTCAAGCGGGCGCAGCTGTGCATCGCGACGCCGGGCCGGCTCATCGACCACGCTCAGGGAGGCACGGCGATTCTGAGCCACATCGAGGTGCTGGTGCTCGACGAGGCCGATCGCATGCTGGACATGGGCTTCAAACCCCAGCTGACACGCATTCTCGCCAAGCTGCCCAAGACTCGTCAGACGCTGCTCTTCTCGGCGACGATGGCCGGCGAGGTGGCAGACTTCGCCCGGGCTCACCTGAAAGACCCGGTGCGGGTCGAGGTCGCCAAGAGCGGCACCACGGCGTCGAAGGCTACCCAGTGCTGCTACGAGGTTTCGCAGGGTGAGAAGACGGCGCTGTTGTTGTCGATCCTCGCCTCGTCGGGCGATGACAGCACGCTGGTCTTCACCCGCACCAAGCGCCGGGCCGACAAGCTGACCAAGGCGCTGACCCGTGCCGGGCACCACGCCGAGCGAATTCACGCCGAGCGGAGCCAGGCTCAGCGCAAGCATGCCCTCGACGGCTTCAAGTCGGGCAAGTACCGCGTGCTGGTGGCCACCGACATCGCCGCTCGTGGCATCGACGTGGCTGACATCGGGCACGTGGTGAATTTCGATCTCCCTCACGTCCCCGAGGACTACGTGCATCGCATCGGGCGAACCGCGCGAGCCTCGAAGAGCGGCCACGCTTCGTCCTTCTGCGCCCCCGACGAAGCGCCCCTGCTCCGAGACATCGAGAAGCTCACCCGCGCCAGGGTTCCCCGTTCTCAGGTGCCGGTCGACGACGAGGTGTTCCAGAAGGCCGTGGCCTCCGAGCGAGAGCGCCAGGTCGACCCAGGCCCCCGGCGCTCGAGCCATGGCCAGTCGGCAAGGCCCGCCGGTCAGGCCCCCGGTCGACACGCCCGCACCCACGCCAAACCTCACCGGACCGAATCAGGGAGCGGTGGCGAGGGAGCCAAGGGCAAGGTCGTCTTCAGCGGTGGTCCGCGCCGGGGCCGCTGACATCGAGGGTCGAGGCAGACCCGGGATCCTCCGTTATTTGGGTCGATGAGCTCGATCCCAATTCGTCGAACTCATGAGGGCTGCAGTCTTCGCCCACCCACGTTACCGATCAACGGGGAGTGCGATGAAGAACGTCCTTGTCGTCGATGACAACGCGATTGTCCGGCGACACCTCAAGGGTCTTTTGGAGCGCGACGGCTGCCTGGTCTGCGAGGCGGCCGACGGCCAGCGCGCCATGGACTTTCTCGACGGCCGCTCGTTCGACGTGATGTTCCTCGACCTGCACATGCCCTCGATGGACGGGACCGAGGTGCTCAAGGCGCTGGCGGAGCGCAAGAAGACGGTGCCCGTGGTGCTCATCACCTCGAGCGAGTCGAGCGGGGAGATTGTCCGGGCTTTCAAGATGGGGGCACGCGACTACCTCACCAAGCCCTTCCGCGAGCCGCTGGTGCGCCGGGCGCTCGAGAAGGTGACGGGCCTCGACTTCACCACGATTCAACGCACCCGCACCGACCTCGCCTTGCTGGATTCCGACGAGGGGCTGGCCCAGGTGCTGCGGACCATCGCCACCGATGGCGAGGTCCACCTCGTGGAGGTCACCTCCGAGGTGCCCGAGTGTGTACAGAAGCCCCATCAGCTCGTCTTCATCGGTGGGCTCGACGGGCAGGACGGAACCAGTGACGCCGAGGCCGAGGCGCTGGCAGAAATCGTCCTCCAGCACGACCCCGGAGCGCTCCTGGTGCGCCTGGTGCCGGCGGGGACGGTGCTGCCCGAGCTGACCGTGTTTCACGCCGCCGTCCCCCGAGAGGACGAGGTGGCCATCAAGCGGGTGTGGCGGGCGGTGCGCTCCGGCGGCGCGATGGCTGCCGGGCGGCAGGTGCGGGCGCTGCACTTCGAGGGGCCTCCTGAGCTCGAGCACGCCTACTGGTGGACCCTGCGCCACTCCCTCGAGACGGCCTTCCGCACGCTCGCCGCCCGGGGCTCCAACGTGACCTTGGACCTCTCCCTCTCCCCCGAGAACGAGGCGCAGCTCGCCGCCGTGGTCGACTGGGC
>Ga0182021_10012227_pt1 | contig 10199 bp, 7 predicted proteins | sample 612E3MmetaG_FD_120493 | JGI IMG/M metagenome (GOLD analysis project Ga0182021, IMG submission 120493) | Permafrost microbial communities from Stordalen Mire, Sweden - 612E3M metaG (Illumina Assembly) | ecosystem: Environmental > Terrestrial > Soil > Wetlands > Permafrost | place: Sweden... | reverse complement strand
TCTACCCAGGACGCTCGAAATTAGGGTAGAATGTCTACTAGCGCTATGCCGAACCAATCCTCCGAACGAATCCAACTGCTGCAAGGCACGCTGGACATGCTGATCCTGCGCACGCTGCTGCTGGGCCCCGCCCATGGGCACCGGATCGTCAAACACATCCAGCGGACCACGGAAGATCTGCTGCAGGTCGAGCACGGGTCGCTGTATCCGGCGCTCCACCGTCTGGAACGCCAGGGCTGGATCGCGGCCAAATGGGAGGCGGCCGGCAAGGACTCGAAGCGCGAGTTCAAGTATTATCGCCTCACCGCGGCCGGGAAGAAACAGCTCGGCGCGGAGGAATCCAAGTGGAAGCAAATGACGGGCGCCATCGCACGCATCATGTGGCCCGCCGAGGAGAACTGAAATGCGCTGGTGGCCGATGAGAGACCGCGAGCGGGACCTGGAGCGCGAGCTGCGTTCCGATCTGGAGCTGGAGGCAGCCGAGCTGGAAGCCCGCGGCCTGCCGCCCGAGGAAGCGCGCCGTGCCGCCCAGCGTGCGTTTGGAAACACCCTGTTGGTGGAGGAGGAGGTACGCCAGGCGTGGGGATGGGCGTGGGTGGAATCCTGCCTCCAGGACCTGCGCTTCGGCGCGCGGATTCTGGTGCGCAGTCCCGGTGTCAGCGCGGCGATCGTGGTTTCGCTGGCGCTCGGTCTGGGCGCCTCGACCGCCATGTTCTCGCTCTTGAATTCGCTGCTCTTCAAGGCGCTGCCCGTTCCGCAGCCCGAGCGCCTGGTGGTGATGAGCCACGGCGTGGGCGCCGACCTGGACCCCACCTTTCCCTATCCTCAATTCAAGCTGCTTCGCGACCGCAGCCAAACCACCGCCGATCTGTTCGCCTACACGAGCGGCGGCGGCCTCCATCTGCGGTCCGGCGGCGCCGAGGTCACCGTCGAGAGCCAACTCGTTTCCGGCGATTACTTTCGCGTCCTGGGTATCCGGCCGTTTCTCGGACGATTGCTCGAACCCTCCGACGACGTTCCCGGCTCGCCATCCGCCACCGCCGCCGTCATCGGCTACCGGCTCTGGCAGAGCGCCTTTCACGGCGACCCATCGGTCGCCGGGCGCCACGTCACGCTGGATTCGGTCCCCTTCACCATCGTGGGCGTGACGCCGCGCAGCTTCTTCGGAACGGAAACCGGCGCCAATCCGGACGTCACGTTGCCGTTGGCCAGCCATCCGATTCTCTTCACCCAGTTCAAGATGCTGGAATGCAAGGGCTGCTTCTGGCTAACCCTGATGGCCCGCCTGCGGCCCGGCGTGGACACCGGCCTCGCGCGAGCCAATCTGAACGCGGTCTGGCGACCGGTGCGCCGCGAGACGATTAGCCAATCCGTGGTGGAGCGCTACCAGGCCTACTACTATTCCGAACGGCTGGTGCTCGCGCCCGGAGCCACCGGTTCCTCCAGCTATGACGGCCTGCGCATCCACTTCACCCGGCCCTTGTACGTGCTGCTGGCGATGACGGGCGTGATCCTGCTGATCGCCGCCTCGAACGTCGCCAACCTGCTGATGGCGCGCTCGCTGGCGCGTCAGCGGGAATTGGCCGTGCGCCTCGCGATCGGCGCCTGGCGCGGCAGGCTGGTCCGGCAACTGCTGACCGAAAGCGCCCTGCTGGCGGTGGCCGGTCTGGCCGCCGGTGCGGGCGTCTACCGGTTCTGCGTTGGCAGCCTGCTGCGGTTCCTGCAAGCGCGCCAGCCCGACATCTACCTGGACACCGCTCCCGACCTGCGGGTCGCGCTTTTCGCCGCCGCTTCGGTTCTGCTGACGCTGGCGATCTTCGGGCTCGTCCCCGCCCTGCGCGCCACCCGGTGCCGCCTAAGCGGCGCGCTAGCGGAAGTGTCGCAGACGGTGGCGGCGCGGTCCCGCCTGAGCCGTCTTCTCTTGTGCGGCCAGATCGCCATGTCCTTCGCGCTGCTGGTGGGCGCCATCCTGCTGGCGCGTAGCCTCTACGATCTGCGAACCTTCCACGCGGGCTTCCGCCGCGATCATCTGCTGCTGGTCACCACCCGGGGCATCCCCAAGGGCGCTCAACTCCGCCACACCCAGCTTCTGTTGAGCGGAATTCGAGGTCTCGCGGGCGTGCGGAGCGCCAGCGCGTCGGTAGTCATTCCCATGGAAGGATCGAGCTGGCAGCGCGATTTCACGGCCGCCGGATATACCGCCAAACGCGACCAGGACTATGGCTGCTACGACAATCTGGTGATGCCGGATTTCTTCCGCACCATCGGAACCCGGCTGCTGATGGGCCGCGACCTGACGGAGCACGACGATGGCGCGGCCCCTCTGGTCGCGGTGGTCAACGAGTCTTTCGCCCGCCGTTACTGGGGCGCCGAAAACCCGCTCGGCAAGGAGTTTCACCAGTTGGATGAGAAAGCACCGATCACCGTAGCCGGCGTGGTGGAGGACGCCAAATACCGGAACCTGCGCAAACCGGCGCCGCCCACCGTTTATCTGCCGCTCCTCCAGGCGCCTTCCACCTTGGGCTGGGACATAAACCTGGAGATCTGGACCCACGCCGAGCCGAATTCGCTGATCAAGCCCGTGAGCGGCCTGCTGGACCGCGAGTTGAATGGCGCGCCCGCCACGTTTCGGACCTTCACCGAGCTGATGGACCGGCACCTCCTTTACGAGCGTCTGCTGACCGCGCTCTCGGTCTGCTTCGGCGGGCTGGCCTTGCTGATTTGCGGCATTGGCATCTATGGTGTGGCCGCCTACTCGGTGAGCCGCCGCACCGCCGAAATCGGCATCCGCATGGCGATGGGCGCCACGCCCGCCTCGATCGTGCGCCTGCTGCTGGGCGAGCAGGCACTCGTGGTGCTCTCTGGCCTCAGCGCCGGCGCCGCGGGAGTCCTGCTGCTCACCCGTTTCCTGAGCACCTGGCTGTTCGGAGTCTCGCCCACCGACCGCCTCACGCTGATAGCCGGCGCCATATGTCTGGCCACCATCACCGCCGCAGCCACGCTGATCCCCGCCCGCCGCGCCACCGGAATCGACCCCATGCGTGCCCTGCGCCACGAATAGTGTGGGGCGGACCCCCTGGTCCGCGCGGGTCCCCCTGGACCCGCTCTTCGCCCGAAGAGAGCCGGCCAGGGGGCCGGCTGCGGACGGGGGCGTCCGCCCCACGCTACGCGGCCAGGACTTCCAGGTCGTACATGCGCTGGCGCAGATCGCGCGCCAGGCGCTGGATGGTCTGGCGTTCGTGGCCGCCCCGGTTGGCCCGGTCGCAGGCCTGGCGCAGTTCGGCGGCGATCTCGTAGGCGCGGCGCTCCAGCGCGTCGATGTGTTCGCCGAGCGGAAGCGGGGGCGCCAGCGCGGCCGGCGCTTTCGGCGCGGCGGCTTGGCGCAGAGCCTGCACGGCGGCGGTGACGCGCTGGGCGTTCTCGCTAGTCAGCGCGATGGTCTCGCCGTTGTACTCGATGGTCTTGTCCTTGACCGCGTGCGCGATGGCGCGGTAGCTCTCGGGCGAGATGCGCACGATGCGGGATACGTCGAAATAGGATTGGCCGAATTCCTCGAAGCGCTGAATGATGTTGTTGGCTTCCGACTTACTAATGTCCAGATACTGGGTGCAGAACTGCGACCAGTTCACCTTCTTGAGACGGTACATCCTCTCATCCCGCATGCGGCGGATGCACTCGGCATCGGCAGCCGAACAGCTATCCGCGATCCGGCTGAAAGCCCGGCGCTCTCCCAGAAGCTGGTCAAGATCGGATTCGCCGGCGTGTCCGGCAGGCATTGCGACTAACGTCTTCTTCATTGGTTCTCTCCCCCGGTTGGCCACAGTGTGGCCAACGGCACCCGCAACCTGCTGAATCTAAACAGGCGCGCTCGGACGAGCTGGCCACGGTGTGGCCAACTCCCTAATTCCATCTAAGCAGACGCCCCCCCGGAAACCGCCCCCTCCCCTCCAGGCCGTTTTCCGTAACCGCAGGACACGCCGCGACTTAAGCCCTCGAAAATATTCTGCAAATTCTTGTGAACGGGTTTCCTGGCCCGGCACGATTGCCACGGGGCCGGGGACTGGCCACCCGCCTGGCCGCTGCACAGCACGAGCTCGGGCGCTGTCTGGCAGCCATAAGAGGATGGCCGCTGCTGGGCTGACATCGAGTCGATGCCAGGCGTGATGGCATACGGCGACACCCGCGAATCGGCGATCGCCTCGGTTCGAGCGCTGGCGCTACGCGTCGCCGCCGGCTGGCCCGGGACAGGTGGCCCAACTACACATTTGCGTTTCACGACCAGGAAGAAATCGGTCCTGGGCTTCTCGCGCAGATCGCCAAGAAGACCGGCCGGGCGGCCGCCGCGTCGGACTTCCCCTACAGCGGCTCGGCGCCGCTCAGCGTGAGAATGGTATTCGGGAACGCCTTCGGTTCGGGACATTGGCCCGCCGCCACGGCAAGGTCCTTGCCCTGAAGAATCTTGGCGGCATCGCGTGGCTTCGAGTAGGCCCCGCGGCGCGTCCCGATTCTGAAAATCTCCTGGACGCGATAGGCCGGAGGCCGCATGTCGACCTCCGGAGGTGTGACCTGCATATAGACGAGCGTGGTCTGGATTTGCGCATGCCCCATCGACTGCACGAGGGCTGGCAGACTCACGCCGGCCCGGACCATATCTGAGGCGAAGGTGTGCCGGAAACGGTGCGGGTTAGCAATGGGTTCTTCTTTGCGGCTTTGCGCCTTTGCGCCTTGGCGTGACAAGTTGTCCTTTTCACGGCTTCCGAGGGAGCGGCCGGCACTGTTGTCTCCGGGCGCATCCGCAGCCGCCATACCCGCGGCCAATGCTGCGGCGGCGTGTTCCTGCTCGTTGACCAGGCGCCACGCATCCAGTTCCTGCGCCCGGGCGTTGACCCCGCCACGTTTTCCGGGGAGACGGTGCCCGGGCAGCCGATTGTGGCGCTCCCACCTCTGCGCGGTGGTCTTCTCGACGTGCAGGTAGCCGGTGGCGGGGCGCCGGGATTTCTTGCACGCCCGCGGCCCGTGTGAGAATGATGGTTTCATGACCGAACGCCTCTACTACACGGACAGCTACCTGCGCCGGTTCACGGCGCGCATCGCCGGCCTGGCGGATGACGGCCTGGGGGTCCGGCTCGACCGCACCGCGTTCTATCCCGCATCGGGCGGCCAGCCCTTCGACACCGGCACGCTGGCGGACATTCCCGTGGTGGGCGTCGCGGAGGACGAATCGGGCATCCTGCACCGGCTTGCGTCGCCGCTCGATCCCGGCCGCGCGGCGAGCGCCGTCGAGTGCGCCGTCGATTGGGAGCGCCGCTTCGACCACATGCAGCAGCACACCGGCCAGCACCTTCTCTCGGCGGTTTTCGAAGCGCGCTTCGGACTGAGGACCGCCAGCTTCCACATGGGGGCGGAGAGTTCCACCATCGATCTCGATGGCCCCCTCGATCCCCACGCCGCCGCGGAAGCCGAGACCTCAGCCAACCGGATCGTGTGCGAAAACCGGCCGGTCGCCATCTTGTTCGAGGAGGCCGCCCAGGCGCAGGGTCTGCGCAAAGCCTCGGGGCGCCAGGGCGAGCTGCGGATCGTCTGCATCCAGGATCTGGACCGCAGCGCCTGCGGCGGGACCCATGTGCGGTCCACCGGCGAAATCGGCGCCGTGCTCTTGCGCAAACTCGAGAAAGTCCGCCAGAGCGTGCGCGTGGAGTTTCTGTGCGGAGGCCGCGCCACTCGCCGCGCGCGCGCCGATTACGAAGCCCTGTCGAAGGCCGCGCAGGTTTTCTCGGCGCCGCTGGACGAGGTCCCCGCCCTGGCCGCCGCCCAAATGGAGGCGGCGCGCGCACAGGAGAAGGCGTGCCGCAAACTGGAACTGGAACTGGCAGCCTTCCAGGGCCGGGATCTCTACCGGGCCACCGCTCCCGGCGCCGGCGGTTTCCGCCGCGTCACACGCCGCGCCGAAGGCGGGAGCATGGAAGCGCTGCGCGCCATTGCGCAGAGCTTCACGGCGCAGCCCAAAGCCGTGTTTCTGGCGGCGCTGGCCGATCCGCCCTCGGTGCTGCTGGCGGTCTCCGCGGATGCCGCCCTGGACGCCGGCAAACTCCTCAAAGCCGCCGTCACCGAGGCGGGCGGACGCGGAGGCGGCGCCCCCGGCATGGCGCAAGGCAGCGTGCCCGGCGCCGCGGAATTGGACCGGGTGGTTGCCAGCCTGACGGCGGACAGCGGAGGGCGGGGGCAGTAAGAGCCCGTCAGGAAAAACCCATTCCGATCACGGGCCTCCGCTCCTGGCCCAGCCCGCATTTCCCGCTCGGGACAAGCGAAGGTACGCGCCCGGGGGCGAAAACACCGGGGACAGACGGCTCCGTCCACGCGGCGCCAGGAAACCCGGTATTTCCGCTGGGAGCGGCGGGCGCCTTGGGACGGAGTCGTCAGTCCCCGCGTTTTCGCGCATCCTCGCCAGGACGAAGGGCGGCATGGGCCAAGCCCGTCACTTCGCCGCGGGCGGAAACCCTTCCACGCTGGTAACGGTGACGCCCACGCGGCGGAGCTCGAACCCGCCTTCGTCGCCGGATCCGTCCACCGTGTCGGCGGTTTCCGAACTCACGGTGAACGTTTTCCACTTCTTCCCGAGCGCCTGCCGGTAGGCCGCGAAATACTGCCGGGCGTTGTCCGAGGTATCCCACTCCACGGCGTACAGCAGCACCGTCCGCCTGGTCTTGCGGTTTTCCCGCAACTGGAAGTTGCAGCCGCGCCAGTGCGGGGCCAGTTCGCGGGCGGTGTCCTTGCCGGCGAATTGTTCGATCAGGATGGCGTGTTCGAACTCGCCCAGCGAACCTCCGACGAGGCCCTTGTAGGCCGGCGGCAGGCGCGGATGGGGAAGCTCCGGATCGGTCGGATCGAGGTGCGCAAAGTACTTTTCGGGGTGCAGGATCTGTGAAGTCGAGACGGGCGCGCGCTGGAAGACCTCGGCGAACGCGTCCTGGCCGTCGCGGCGCAGGACCGCATCCTGGAACAGCATGCCCTGGGTGTAGGGAAACACCAGGGCCTTGCGCAGGTAGAACGGCTCGCTCTCGAACACGGGATACTGTCCGCCGGCGCCGACATTCTCGTCGCCGGGCAGCGCCACGGCCTGGGGCAAGTCCCGCAGCGACTTACCGGAGCGGCGCGCCAGATACTCCGACATCAGCCAGGTGGCCTGGCCTTCCATTACGGCCAGGCGCGCCGTCGAGCCGTCGTCGCTCTTCCGTCCCTGACGGATGTAGCGCGCCAGGTGAAAACTCTGGTCGGCCAGGGCGTGCGCCAGTTCGTGCGCCAGCACGGCATCCTGCGATTCCGATGGCGTGGTGTCGGCGATGAACAGCTTCTTGCGGTTGTAGTCGTAGAACGCCGCGGCCTGTTCCGTTAGCAGATCCACGGTGCTGTCGGCGAGGTTGAAATCCGGGGGCACGAAGCCGAATTTCTTGAGCACCATTTCCTCGGCGCGGATCTCCTGGGGACTCTCGCCGTCGCGCACGCGCTTTTTGAGAAACTCGTTGATCTTTTCCCTGGCGATGAAGGCGCACGGGACGGGGTGCAGCAGCTTCATTCCGGAAATGCGCGTCAGGCTGCGCGCGATGTCCGGCACCTGGCTGCACAGGTTGCGGGTCCCCGTGGCCGGCTGCGCGCCAGCCCAGGCAGTCCATAGCAGAACCGCCACCACCGCCCACGCCGCCCGCCGGAGGGGAACCATACCTTCAGCATACATGCGGCGCAGGCCGAGGGCGTGCGGGCGAGAGAACGCCTCCGTCCCGCTTCTCGCTCGATCAATCAGGTGCTCGCTCCCGGCGAAGGGCCGGCCAGGGGGCCGGCCGCGGACGAGGGCGTCCGCCCTACATTGGCCAGCGCCCAGCGGGCATGCCCGGCAACCAGCGGGTCGGAGGATTGCGCCAGCTTTTCGAGCGGAGCGCGGAACCTCTCCATGCGGCTGTTCCCCATGGCCACCGCCACGTTTCGCAGCAAGCCCGAGTAGCGGGCGCGCTCCACCGGCGTTCCCCGGAACAGCCGCCGGAAATCGCTTTCGCTCAGCGCCGCCAGCCGGTCGAGCGGCAGCGCGAAGTGGCGCGGCGCGAAGGCGGGGCCGGCCGTCTGCGGCGCGCGGCGGTTCCAGGGGCATACGTCCTGGCAGATATCGCATCCGAAAACGTGTCCGCCGAGCGGCCCGCGGCGCTCCTCGGGTATCGCCCCGCGCAGTTCGATGGTGAGGTACGAGATGCACAGCCGCGCGTCCACGCCGCCCTCGGGCGCGATGGCGCCGGTGGGGCAGGCGTCGATGCACCGGCGGCAGGTGCCGCAGCGATCGGGCGGGGGCGCGCATTGCGCGTCGCCTTCAATCGGAATCGAGACCAGCAACTCTCCCAGGAAGTACCACGATCCCGTGCCCTGGTGGATCAGGCACGCGTTCCTGCCAATCCAGCCCAGGCCCGCCGCGCGCGCGTAGGAGCGCTCCAGCAGCGGCGCCGTGTCCACCGAGATTTTGGATTCGTATCCCGCGCCAACCCGCGCGGCGATCAGCGCGTCCAGACGTTCCAGGCCGCCGCGCATTACGCCGTGGTAGTCCGCGCCCCAGGCGTACCGCGAGATGCCCCCGCCCGCGGGCCGCGGCGTCCGGTACAGCTTGGCGACGCACACCACCGATTGCGCCGGCGCCAGCAGATGGCGCGGATCGTCGCGCACCGCGGCGCGCCGGTCCGTCAGATACCGCATCTCTCCGGCGAAGCCAGCGGCCACCCAGCCGTGGTACCGTGCGAGGTCGCCGGAGGGTACGGCGGGGGTGACGCCGGCCAGTTCGAAGCCGCAGCGCCGCGCCAACACGCGAACTTCGGCGGTACTCACGTGGGCATTCACGTGGGCAATCATAGGTCGAGCCCCACCGACCGCATCAGCTCCAGGGCGTTGCTCTTGCGCACCACCCCCGGCCGCATGACGTAGTCGAAGCGGATTTGCCCATTCTCGAGGTGGTCCTCGAAATGCACGTTGGCGCCTTGCCCATCGAGCGATTCCACGATCTCCGCCAGCGCCAGGTCGTGCGTGGTGACGAGCCCGCAGGCGCCGCGCTTCAGCAGCCCGCGCACCAGCGCCTCGGCGCCCGTCCGCCGGTCGTGCGAGTTGGTGCCGTGGAAGAATTCGTCGATCAGGAACAGGACCGGCAGCGCGCCCGCCGTGAGGTCCACGATCTGGCGCAGACGCAGGAGTTCCGCGTAGAAGCGCGAGACGCCGTCTTGCAGCGAATCGACGATGCGAATCGAGGCGCCCACCGCCATGGGGGCAAGCACCATGCGGCGCGCGCGCACTGGCGCTCCCGCGGCAGCCAGCACCACGTTGGTCCCCAGGGTGCGCAGCAGCGTGCTTTTGCCCGACATGTTGGACCCGCTGACCACCAGCAGGCGCGGCGCGGTGCCCTGCCGGCCGCCCAGAGACACGTCGTTGCGCACGGCGCGCGCTTCCGGAATCAAGGGGTGCGCCACCTGCCCGGCCTGAAGCCAGGGCGCGGGCCCTTCCACAAACTCCGGAAACGCGTCGGCGGGGTGTTCGAAGGCGTGGCTGGCGAGCGACGAGAGCGCCTCGATTTCGCCGGTAGCGTCGAGCCATCGCCGCACCGCGGGGCCCGAGCGCCGGCGCCACTCCTCCACCTGGAGCGCCCAGTGCGGCGTCCACAGGATGAATACTTCGGCAATCCGCACGAACACGTTGTCGCGCGAGTCCAGGTATTCCACCAACCGCTTCAAGCGCGCAAGCTGGCGCGAGGGCGGGCCGCCATCGGCATCGAGCGAGGCCCGCAGCGCCGTGAGCAGCGGACTGCGAAAGGTTTCGCGCTCGAGCGTTAGCAACACCTCCGAGAGCAGGCCCAACTCGTGGGCGGCTTCCTCGACGGCCGAAACCACCGCGGATAGCAGCTTGTGGCGGGTGTACAGGTAGTAGCCGTTGGCCGCCAGCACCACCAGCATCCCGTCACGCAGCAGGGCGGAGACGCCCTCGGAGAGGCGCAGTGCGCCAGCCGGCCCGGCCAGAAGCGCGATGCCCGCCCCCGCCGCCAGCACCCCCAACCCCGCCCGGACGCGCACCTGCGTCAGCATCCTCCGGGTATCGAGCGCCGGACCCTGGCCTTCGCCCCAGGCAGCCAGCCCCACCGGGTCCACGCCGGTGCGGGCCTCTTCGGCGACCACCGCCAGCGC
>Ga0182021_10012226_pt1 | contig 10199 bp, 7 predicted proteins | sample 612E3MmetaG_FD_120493 | JGI IMG/M metagenome (GOLD analysis project Ga0182021, IMG submission 120493) | Permafrost microbial communities from Stordalen Mire, Sweden - 612E3M metaG (Illumina Assembly) | ecosystem: Environmental > Terrestrial > Soil > Wetlands > Permafrost | place: Sweden... | reverse complement strand
TCATTGCTCTTGAATGGATTCGTGAGTTATTATCAGACCAAACTTTCTATGGAGAAAATCATCCGTGCTCATCTGATGGGATACGGATGCTATTTGGCATTTTCAGTCACCGCCATTTTCTTCAGGACATCTCTCATGGTGCTCATGGGAATTATTCCGCTGACCGAAGGGATAATCCTTTATCTCTTGATTCGACGATATACAGAAAATTCTCCGCTTCGTATTCGAATAAACCTTCATTTTATTCGATCATTCTTATCGGAAAGCATCTATGTCGGCTTGGCCGGAATCGCGGTTGTGATCTATTTGAGACTGGATAATGTTATGATCAGCCGAATTTTAGATCTTAAAAGTGTTGGACAGTATGCAATTGCCTACCGGTTGACAGAACCGTTTTCTCTTCTCTTCTCTTCATTTGGAATCTCTCTCTATGCCTCATTGTCCGTTCTATCAATAGAGACGAAAGTCCAGGACCGATTCCTCTATGCAAAAAAAACTTTCCTCGGGATGCTGGCTGTCGCCTGTGCAGGTGTGCTTGGCTATATATTTATAGTTAAACCTCTTTTACCGATGTTTTCTGTTGAATATGTTGAATCAGGTCATGTGCTCTTGATTTTAAGCTTTGTTCTTATTTTTAAGGCCTTGAACACTCAAATGACAGCCATTCTGAATTCAATGGAAAAATTTCGTATCGTAAGTGGAATTACATTTATGAATCTTGTAACCAGTTTTATTCTGAATTTCATTTTTATTACGCATTTTGGTATCGTTGGCGCTGCTATGGCTGTTGTTGGGACTGAATTTATGAATTCGTTATACCAAGGTGCTTCATTACTCTATTATCATTCATGTGGTATATAATTGGATGAACCATGAAGCGTACATTACCTGATGATGAGTTGCTCTATTTAGCAGGAACAGAAGAGTTAACGGAAAAAGTCCAAGCTCGATTTGTTCCCTATTTTCTTCATGCCCCGGGTCTGGTCTTAGAGATTGGTTGTGGAAAAGGTGTCATGCTTTCCATGCTTAAGGAAAAAGGTATTCATGCATACGGCATTGATTTATCGGATACAACGGTGAAATATTGTCAGGAGAAGGGACTTGACGTAATACAGAGTGATCTTCTGTCGCATCTTCGGAGCTTGAAAGACGGCTCACTTGGAGGTATATTTTGTGCACATGTGATTGAACATTTACACCCTTCTGATGCAATTGAATTTCTTAGTCAGGCAGTCCGGGTATTAAAAACGAAGAGCAGACTCGTACTGATAACACCGAATACGAAAGATCTTCGTACCACAGAACGGTTTTGGCTCGATATAACTCATGTTCGTCCCTACCCGGAAAAATTATTACGTGCACTTCTTCAGCGGGAGGGATTTCAATCCATTCATGCATTTGCCGATAAAGAACCGGCTCGGAATATTTATGAACGTATTATAAAAACTCTTGTCCATTATTGGTTTCTTGGATATATGTTTGTCGGTGATCTTGTTGTTGTTGCAGAACGATGAAAAAAGCACCAATACATGTCCTCATGGTTTCTAAGGCGCTTGTCGTTGGTGCGTATCATTCAAAATTAGAAGAAATGACTGGTTTAGGTATTCATCTGGATGTAGTCATCCCGCGAATTTGGGGAAACCAAAAAGCAGAAAGAGAACAAGCGAACGGATATACGATTCATGCTCTACCGGTTATCTTCTCCGGGAGAAATCACTTCCATTTTTATCCTTCTCTCTCCGCTCTCATAAAGAAATTAAAACCTGACATGATTCATGCAGATGAAGAATCGTTTAGTTTCATTACGTTTTTTATTGTGCGTCAGGCACGTGCTTTAGGGATTCCTGTTGTGTTCTTTAACTGGCAAAATATTTATAAAACATACCCCTGGCCTTTCTCTGCATGGGAACGTTTTACCATGAATAATGCATCCTCCGGTATTGCAGGTTCTGCAGAAGTGAAAGATGTGCTGAGAAAAAAAGGATGTTCCATACCGCTTTATGTTATCCCGCAATTTGGTGTTGACACCAATGTCTTTTATAAACAACCTCAAGCGGAATTGAAAAAGAGTATAGCCGGCAATACGAAGATTATTCTTCTGGGGTACATTGGACGTCTCGTACAGGAAAAGGGAGTTGGCGATCTCCTGCAGGCAATGACTCTTCTTCCGCAAAAAGTTCATATTGTTTTCATAGGCAGCGGCGATCAAAAATTAGAATTGGAAAAAAAAGCACGTCTATTGGAAATTTCCGAACGTGTTCATTTTGTCGATCATATCCGTTCGTCAGAAATGCCCAGATATATCAACATACTGGATTGTCTTGTTCTACCGTCTCATACGCGGTCCAATTGGAAAGAACAATTTGGCCGTGTCTTAATTGAAGCAATGGCATGCGAAGTTCCGGTGATCGGTTCTAATTCTGGAGAAATTCCCAACGTCATCGGTGACGCAGGATATATATTTCAGGAAGGAGACACCGTAAAACTTGCTGATACCATCCGGCAATTACTGAGTGATGAAGGAAAACGGAAGGAGATGGGAGCGGCAGGACGAGTACGTGTTGAGCAGCATTTCACACAAAAGAAGATTGCTTGGGATACGGTTCATGTCTATCAAACGATTCTTGATAATCGAGTTGACAGTTTATGAGGCATACGTACCTTACAACCGTTGCTTGGAAAAGAGTGCTTCAACAGTATACAGATTATTTTGTCGACCTCTATGCCTATCTCTTTATTACAAGAGACACGGACGGCGTGGTGCTGCCCTCAGTACCGAAATTTCTTTTTATCAGCTTTGGACATTTAGGAGATGCACTGATTCTTTCCTATATCTTCCCGCTTGTCAAGAAGTTCTATCCTGCTGCCACTATTGATGTTCTCACAACAAGCAGCGGCGTATCGGTACTTCGAAACAATCCTTATGTGCGCACTCTTTACATTTATGATCATATCCGTATTAACCGTGAAAATATTGCATGGTGGAAAAAGATATACCGCCATTCTGTCGATTCAAAACAGGTGTTGAAAAATATTCGAAAAGAACACTATGATATTTCCGTGGAAGGTCGTGTACATTATCCCAATGGTAATATTTTTACACTTCGCGCCAGGATACAACATCGCATCGGATTCGGTTCCGGCGGTTATGGCGGGCTCCTGACAACGGAAGTAAAACTTCCTGTATCTTCACCGTTTCATCTGGTACAAGCGATAGTACAAGAACTGAAGGTTGTAGGAATTTATGAATGTTTGGAAAATATTCAGCCGTATTATCCATTCCTGCAATCGCAAAATACAGACATAAGGCTGCCGTCTCCATATATAATTATTCATCCTGAAAGCGGAGCGGAAAAAAAAATGATTACGCAAAAATTCTTTTTGGATGTCATGCGGCTGGTATTGGATACTTCACGGTTTCATATCGTTCTGTGCGGTATTTTACCGGAGACAGAAAAACTTATCGGCCAACTTTATGTTGCATTCCCATCTGCGAAACAACGTATGACAAATCTCATAGGAAAAACGTCGCTTGATGAGTTTTATAATTATGCGGTGCATGCTGCTGCCGCGATTACCAATGATTCCTTTGCCGCTCATTTTTGTGCGATTGAATGCCCGACATTTTCATTCTTTAAAAATGGGTCAGGGGCTCTTTATTTTCCTTTGACGAGGCGCCGAACCGTAGTTGTTCATAATGATACGGCATCCCAGAATCTATCACTGTGCTCTAATATTGAATCGCATTATGTCCAATGTGTGGAATCTGACGAAGCGCTTCAATTATTAGCCGCATTTCTTTCAGATTACAAAAATACTGGCAGGGTTCATGAAGCATAAAGAAATATCTCATATCGTACAAAGAGAATCACATGGCCGTATCGGTATCTTTGGCGGAACTTTTGATCCGCCTCATAAAGGACACATGGCAATTGCAGACCAAGCGATGAAACAGCTTGGACTGGACGCTGTGTATTTTGTGCCGGCATACATTCCACCGCACAAACAACAGTATTCATCGACAACAGCACAACACCGAATGAGAATGTTGAAATTAGCAGTCAGGGGAAGAAAAAAATACAGAGTGTCCGCTCTTGAATTACAACGGCGGGGAATATCCTATACCATCGATACGTTGAAAGGATTTAAACAGCGGTTCCCCAATTATGATTTAATACTCATTCTAGGAGCCGATAATCTTTTGCAGTTTCATTCATGGAATTCGCCGAAAACAATTCTTCAACTTGCTTCACTGGCGGTTTATAAACGAAAAGGTTTTTCTCTACCGTTGAAGGAACGATCGGTTGATTTTATTTTATTGAAAGGCCGGATGCTTCGTGTATCTTCAACGGAAATTAGAAATAAAATTGGAAATGGAATTCCTGTTCGAACATTCGTTCCTCACTCTATCGTTCGCTACATAAAACAGCATGCACTCTACTCGACACCGACATACGTTCCACCTATAAGGCAATACCATGAAAACCACCGTGTCTCCTAGCGCCGCACATCGTATTATATTTGCGGACCATCATGATCCATTTTCTGTGTTAGGCGCTCATATCGTAAATAGTAAAGGCAAACGAGGAGTTGTCGTGAGGGCATTTCTACCGGAAGCGAAGAACGTCAGTGTGATCCATACAGCAACTTCCATGGAATATGAAATGATAAAAACAATGGAAGAAGGATTGTATGAGGTCCTTTTTCCGGATATTTCCGAAGTATTCTCCTATAAGTTAAAAGAAGTAGCACAAGATAATACAGTACAAATATTTAACGATCCTTATTCATTTCTTCCAACATTGAGCGAATATGATTTGTACTTATTCAAGAGCGGTGATCACCACCGCATTTATAATAAATTAGGGTCGCATGCCATTCAGGTGGATGGAGTAAGCGGCGTGCAGTTTGCTGTGTGGGCCCCCAACGCACGGAACGTGAGTGTTGTAGGTAGTTTTAATAGTTGGGATCGGCGGAGGCATGCAATGCGCGAACTCGGTGCTTCCGGAGTATGGGAAATATTTATTCCGGGTCTGAAAGAAGGCGAACTCTATAAATTTCAGGTAAAAACAAAATCCGGAAATATTCTCGACAAAGCCGATCCGTATGCAACAGAAATGGAACAGCGTCCAAAGACTGCTTCGAAAATAAACTTCCTTCAACACTATAAATGGAACGATGAAAAGTGGATTACGTCCCGTGCAGAATCGGATCATCTTGGAGAACCTATCTCTATTTATGAAGTACATCTTGGTTCTTGGGCTCGCGTTGCAGAAGAGCAGAATCGATGGTTGACGTACCGTGAACTGGCGGAGAAATTGGCGGCGTATGTTCTAGAGCGAGGATACACGCATGTTGAACTGCTCCCCATTATGGAACACCCTTTTGATGCTTCATGGGGATATCAAGTAACCGGGTATTTTGCGCCGACGAGCCGTTTCGGAACCCCTCAAGATTTTATGTTTTTTGTGGATCACTTTCATCAGAATAACATCGGCGTGATTCTTGATTGGGTGCCGGCACATTTTCCAAAAGATCAATATGCACTTGCACAATTTGACGGAACTCACCTCTATGAGCATGCGGATCCGCGGAAAGGCGAACATCAGGATTGGGGGACATATATTTTTAATTACGGAAGGAATGAAGTTCGTAATTTTCTTGTCAGTAACGCGCTCTTCTGGATAGAAAAATATCACATTGATGGATTGCGGATGGATGCAGTTGCGTCGATGCTGTACTTGGATTATTCACGCAAGAAAGGTGAATGGATTCCTAATGAATACGGCGGGCGGGAAAATTTAGAAGCGATTGCGTTTCTGAAAGACACAAATAAACTTGTACACCAGTACTACCCCGGTGTGCTGACGATCGCAGAAGAGTCAACCGCCTATCCAGGAGTAACGACAGATCTGCAGTATGGAGGGCTTGGTTTCAGTTTGAAATGGAATATGGGCTGGATGCACGATATGCTGGAATATTTTTCGAACGATCCGCTCTTCCGCACATATCATCATAATAATCTTACTTTTACGCTTTTGTATGCGTTCTCAGAACGCTTTTTACTTCCACTTTCGCACGATGAAGTGGTCCACGGAAAATCTTCGCTGATTCACAAAATGCCGGGCGATGATTGGCAAAAATTTGCAAATCTCCGTTTGCTCTTCGGCTTGATGTATGGATTCCCGGGAAAGAAATTACTGTTTATGGGATGCGAATTTGCGCAGCGGGATGAGTGGAACCACGAGCAGTCTCTCGATTGGCACCTTACTCAATTCCCGCCGCACGCGGGGATACAAAAATGGGTCTCCGATTTAAACCGAGTCTATCGAAAAGAAAGCGCGCTTCATCAGGTTGATTTCCATTATACCGGTTTCGAGTGGATTGATTTTCATGACAAAGCAAGCAGCGTTATCACATTTATAAGAAAATCAAATGATGGAAAAGAGAAGGTTATAGTGGTATGTAACTTTACACCGGTGCCGCGGCAGAATTATCGCATCGGTGTTCCGGACGGAGGATTGTATAGAGAAATATTGAATAGCGATTCATCCTATTACGAAGGAAGCAATGTTGGAAATGCAGGGGAGATACAAGCGGAATCTATTTCCTGTCATAACCGAACGTATTCACTGAATCTTACTTTGCCCCCGCTTGCCGCGGTTTTTTTAAAACGTATTTCATAATTATGCAACTGGCATTCGGCATCATGGATAAATAAACAAAGGATCATATGACGGAAATAAATACAGAACAAGACCAGCAGGCCGGGAATGTATTGCAAAAAACCTGGAATGAAATAACTCAACCATTTATTGATCTCGTGCATGCACCGCGTGCGCTTTGGGGAGTGAATCTCGCTTATATGATTGAAGGATTGTCCTACTTTGGAATTCTTACGTATTTGGCTATTCATTTTTCGGATTTCATCTTTCAAGGTGTCGAGCATGCAGATATATGGTCTCACGAAATGGTCATGGTTCTCACGGCAGGTATTGCAATTGCTATGGTTGTCCTGGGATTTGTACCGGACAAGTTGGGGGTTCGCCGCGCACTAATATTTTCATTCGTCTTTCTCCTGATTGGAAGGATCGTGATGTCGGCTGCTCCGACAGTTTTCGGGTTGATACCTAATGGAGTTTGGTCATCCCTGCACATTCTAACCATGGTGGGGATTATTTTTGTCGTTATCGGATATGGTGTCTATCAGCCTGCTGCTTACGCAGCGGTTCGACAATTCACTACGCCTAAAACGGCGTCCATGGCATATGCAATGCTTTATGCGCTTATGAACGCCGGATCATCGTTAGCAATGATGGCATTCCTGTTACGTGATGACAAATTTCTTGGTCTTGGTATCAATGGAACTTTTTGGGTTTACACCGCTCTCACTCTTGTTTCGTTGCTTGTGACAATCTTTGTATTGTCAAAAAAAACGGTTGAAAAAACCATCGCAAGTGTAAGTGCAGAAAATGCTTTGATAGCATCGAAGAGCAAATCTCTTGAGACGCAAAAACAAATAACTGACAGAGAAAACCTGTCCGTACCGATGAAAGTACCCGTCACTTCGTGGATTGTTCTTGTCGGTATTCTGATAGCAATTTATTTTAGAGTTATGGATCCGTGGCGTTCTATTGTCGGGGCGATTGTACTTGCAGTTCCTGTAGTCATCGCACTGTTGCCGAGTCGTTTTAAAATTCCTGTCATTCGATGGGTGGCTGCGCATCCCTTAGCAGATCCGAGATTCTTTTTCTTTATCTTCGCACTTATGCCGGTACAGACTCTCTTCACCTATAATTGGCTTGTGTTGCCTCAATACATTTCCCGTGCCTTTGCTGGCGGATGGATCGGCGAGTATTATGAGATTGCATCCAATGCAAATCCTATTCTTATCTTCATTCTCGTTCCAGTGATTACAGCTCTCACATACAAAAGAAATGTGTACAATATGATGGTTTGGGGAACATTCGTTATGGGTTCTTCAGCATTTATTCTTGCACTTGGGCCAACTCCTATAACACTTATTGCATATATCATTCTGATGACAATTGGTGAAGCTATGTGGTCGGCACGTTTTCTTCAATACGCCACAGAAATTGCGCCCGCAGATCGAGCAGGACAATACCAGGGAGTGGCACAACTCCCATGGTTTCTTACAAAGTTTCTCGTTCCATTATTATATTCTGGCCAAATCATGGAGCGTTACTGTCCGGCAGAAGGCCCGAAAGACACCGGACACATGTGGCTCATCTTCGGCTTTATAGCAGTTATGAGTCCAATTTTGTTATTGGCTGCACGTCCATGGATGATAAAAGGTTTTAAGATAAAGCATGAAGGATAGGAAAAAGAAAATATATTTTAGAGTGAAGAGAATAGGGATACAAAGCGAATTATGATTGGAATTGAAAATTATTATACATTCCTTTTTGCCGGCATACTATTAAATCTAACGCCCGGGGCGGACACGATTTATATCATTTCAAGAAGTGCTGCACAGGGAAGAAGGGCAGGAATAGCATCCGTTCTTGGAATTATGACAGGCAGTATGATACATACAACCTTTGCTGCCTTAGGGTTGTCGATGATACTCGCAACGTCCGCTCTGGCATATGAGATTGTAAAGTACGCCGGTGCAGGATATTTGATGTACCTGGGAATAAGAATGTTGGTCGTTCCATCCGGTACATTCATAACTCAGAATGAATTACAGAAGGATCGATTGATAGAAATTTATCGGCAGGGTGTACTTACAAATGTTCTGAATCCTAAAGTTGCGCTTTTTTTTCTATCATTTTTACCTCAATTTGTGAACCCGCAGTATGCAAAAGGGCCTCTTCCGTTTCTCCTTCTTGGACTCACATTTACCGCGACTGGTACCTTGTGGTGTTTGATCGTAGCATATTCTGCTGCTTCTCTTACAAAACGACTGAGGCAAAACCAAATACTCATGAAAATTATGCAAAAGTTTTGTGGTTGTGTATTCATATTATTAGGATTGCAATTGGCGGTCCGTAAATAGAAATGGCAAAAACTCATGTAGCGGTCGTTCAAACAAATCCGACATTCGGTGAAGTGAAATTGAATGTCCATGAGGCATTGTCGCTGATGGAAACATCTTCCGCCGATCTCTACGTTTTGCCGGAAATGTTTAATAGCGGCTACAATTTTATTAATGATTCTGAAGTACGAAGATTGGCAGAGCCGGCAGACGGCTCGACTTTTCGGATGATGAGTGAAAGGACCAAGAAACATTCCACTAAAATAAACAGGTCAACTATGAGCACAGCATTTATTATTTTTGGAGCATCCGGCGACTTGACTGCCCGGAAACTTATTCCGGCATTGTATAATAATTATCGCAAGAAACGCTTTCAAGAGGCTGTTCAGATTATCGGATTCTCCAGAACACAATATTCCGATGATGCATTTCGCGAGAAGATGAAAGAAGCACTCACTTCTTTTGTTGCCGATGAATTTGATAAAGAAGTTTGGAAAGAATTCGCTCAAAGTCTTCATTACCAATCGGGTGATATTGATAATATCGAACATTACCATATTCTCGCACAACGAATCAGTCAGTTAGAGAATCGGCCTGACAACCTGTTGTTTTATCTTGCGACAGCACCCGGGATGTATTCTAATGTCATTGCAAGATTGCATGAAACATCGCTAACAGTGGAAACCGATCAGAGTGGATTCCGGCGCATTATTATAGAGAAGCCGTTCGGAAGAGATCTTGCATCTGCAATTGCCCTCAACAACGAACTTCATGCTGCGGTAAACGAAAAACAGATTTACCGCATCGATCATTACCTTGGAAAAGAAACCGTTCAAAATGTGCTTGTATTTCGGTTCGGAAATGCAATCTTCGAACCCCTCTGGAATCGAAATTATATTGATCATGTTCAGATTACCGTAGCAGAGACAGTAGGCGTCGGACATCGCGCCGGGTATTATGATCAAACCGGAGCATTACGCGATATGTTTCAAAACCATCTCTTGCAACTCTTGATGCTCGTTGCAAAGGAATCTCCGGTTGTCTTTGAAGCGGATGCCCTGCATAATGAAAAAATAAAAGTTTTAAGAGCAATAAGAGAAATTCCGCCTGAATATTCATCACGGTATACGGTTCGTGGACAATACGACGGATATCTTTCTGAGGAGGGAGTCCATCCGAATTCCCTGACGGAAACATATAC
>Ga0182021_10012224_pt1 | contig 10199 bp, 12 predicted proteins | sample 612E3MmetaG_FD_120493 | JGI IMG/M metagenome (GOLD analysis project Ga0182021, IMG submission 120493) | Permafrost microbial communities from Stordalen Mire, Sweden - 612E3M metaG (Illumina Assembly) | ecosystem: Environmental > Terrestrial > Soil > Wetlands > Permafrost | place: Sweden... | reverse complement strand
CACCACCACGCTGCACAGCGCCGTGGTCGAGCTCGTCGCGCTCAAGGGCGCCAAGATCCAGTACATCACCGTCCAGAACTGGGCGGCCAACGTCTTCAACCTCGTCACCAAGCGCGGCCTCGCGCACGAGGAGGCCGAGATCAAGTGGATCGATTGCAACATCGGTTCGCGCCTTACGATGAAGTATCCCGGCGTCGTCCTCAAGGGCCGCAAGGCCCGCGGCGAGGTGCTCTCCATCGCGCTCGCCAACGACGGCCAGCACCAGGACACCGGCGCCAAGATGATCCACGCCGCCGACGAAACCACGTCCAACATCATCGCCAAGTCCATCTCGGTCGGCCAGGGCCGCAGCACCTACCGCGGCGTCGTGCACATTCCGAAGCACCTGAAGGGCTGCAAAAACAACACCGAGTGCGACGCCCTGCTCATCAACACCAATTCGCGGACCGACACCTACCCGGCCATTAGCATCCGCGGCCAGCGGCACGCCGCGCAGCACGAAGCCAGCGTCTCTAAGGTCAGCGACGAGATGATTTTCTACATGAAATCGCGCGGACTCACCGAGGCGCAGGCCATGAGCCTCGCCGTGAATGGTTTCGTCAACGACCTCGTGCGCCAGTTCCCGATGGAATACTCCGTCGAGCTCAAGCGCCTCATCGATCTCGAAATGGAGGGCTCGGTGGGCTGACGCCCACGAAGGGCTGAAAAACTGAAGGGCTGAAAGGCTGATAATCCTTTCTGCCCATCGTTCAGTTCTCCGCCCTTCCTCCCTCAGCCCTTCAGCCTTCAGCCCTTCAGCCTTCAGCCTTCAGTCCTTCAGTCCTTCAGCCTTTCAGCTTTTCAGCCTTCAGCCCTTCAGCCTTTCTCTTACATGTCCGCCCTTCCCGACACTCTCCCTGCCTCGCCCAACGGCAGCTTCACCACCGACCTTTTCGCGGCACACCTCGCCACGCAGTCCGATCTGCCCGCGTGGTGGCTCGAGGCCAAAAAGGCTGCGTGGAACCAGTTCCTCGCGCTTCCGCTGCCTAAACGCACCGACGAGCTCTGGCGCTTCAGCAACCTCGCTGGCGTGAAGCTTGACGGCTTCACCCTGCCCGCGGCGGTGCGGCCCGGCGACTATCAGGGCGCCAGCCTCGGGTTCGCCCCCACGGCGCAACTCGTCTTCGCCAACAACACCCTCGTGCACCGCGTACCGCTCGCGCCGGCCCTGGCCGCCCGCGGAGTGATCGTTGAGCCGCTGCACTACGCGCTGCGGCATCACGGCGAACTCGTCCGCCGCCATCTCAACGCCCAGCACACCAACCTCGGCGGCGCGAAGTTCCGGGCGCTGCACACCGCGCTCGTGCGCGACGGCGTCTTCGTTTACGTGCCGCCGGGCGTCGAGCTCGCCGACCCCATCGCCATCTTCCACCACGCGGCTGGCGACGGCACTTCCGTCTTCCCGCACACGCTCGTCGTCGCCGAGGACAACGCCCGCGCCACCGTCGTCGAGGTTTTCGGTTCGCTCGAAACCGACGCCCCGCAGTTCGCTTCCGGCGTCAACGATCTCTACGCCGGCCCCGGCGCGCAGCTCACCTACATCGCCGCGCAGGCCTGGTCGTCCGCCACGCTCTCTTTCCAGCACAACGCCCTCACCGCCCAGCGCGACGCGCGTCTTCTCACGCTCAACCTCCACCTCGGTGGCCGCCAGGCGCGCCACGAGTCGCACAGCCGGCTGCAGGGCTCCGGCGCGCACAGCGAGATGCTGGCCCTGACCATCGCGCAAGGCACGCAGGAGTTCGATCAGCGCACCTTCCAATCGCACCAGGTGCCGCACACCAGCTCCAATCTCCTCTACAAAAACGTGCTCCTCGACCAGGCGCGCACAATTTTCTCGGGTCTGATCGTCGTCGAGCCCGACGCCCAGAAGACCGACGCCTACCAGAGCAACCGCAACCTCATGCTCAGCGACGAGGCCGAGGCCAATTCCCTGCCCGGACTCGAGATTCAGGCCAACGACGTCCGGTGCACCCACGGCGCCACCACCAGCCACCTCGACCCTGAGCAGGAGTTTTATCTCCTCTCGCGGGGCATCCACAAAGAACAGGCTGACGAACTGCTCGTCTTCGGTTTCTTCGAAGAAGTGCTTGGCAAGATCGAACACGAAGGCTTGCACGACGCCCTCCGCGCGCTGATCAAATCGAAACTGAAAAAGCAAACATCTCCGGGCATTGAGGACAAACTGTAGGAGCGGCTTTATGCCGCGATTCCGACAAACCATCGCGGCGTAAAGCCGCTCCTACAACCAACCAAGCCGAAGCCGGCTTCGGGGTATCGGACCCACAGCGAATGAAGATCACAAAAGACAACGAAGAACACGAAGAACGTTGAGTACTCAGTGCTCTTTGTTTCCTTCGTTGCCTTCTGTTCAAGCAGAACCATGCAACGCGAACGCACCCTCTCCCGCGACGTCACCGCCACGCAAATTCCGGCCGGCACCAAGCAAAAACTGGCCACCGGCACCATTGTCTTCATCCACCAGACGCTCGGCGGCAGCTACACGGTGCAGACCGATTTCGGCCTCTTCCGGATCGACAATCAGGATGCCGACGCCATCGGCGAGCAGGTGCTCGATGCTGCGGTCAAGTCCTCGACGCTGACCGACGGGGCGCCTGACCCGGAGACGATCTGGGACCAGCTCCGCAAAGTTTTCGACCCTGAGATACCGGTCAACATCGTCGACCTCGGCCTCGTTTACTCGATGGACGTGGGGAAGCTGCCCGACAACGGCGGCTTCAAAGTCGATGTTGCGATGACCCTCACTGCGCCCGGCTGCGGCATGGGCCCGGCCATTGCCGAGGACGCGAAGGGCAAGATCATGCTCGTGCCCGGTGTGGCCGCCGCCGACGTGCGCGTCGTCTGGGAGCCGCCGTGGACCCAGTCGATGATCAGCGAAGAAGGCAAAATGAAGCTCGGTCTGATCTGACGCCCGTAGCCACGAGCGTGAGCGAGTGGACTTGCTGAAACCCGTAGTCACGAGCGCAAGCAAGTGGACCCGCTGAGATCCGTAGCCACGAGCGTGAGCGAGTGGACTCCGCTGAAATCCGTAGCCGCGAGCACCAGCGAGTGGACCGCCGACGCTTGCAGTTTTGCCTTTGCCGACCGCCCCCCCCAGCGTTCATGTGTTTGCCATGTCCTCCGCGACCGATGCCATCACCGAAGCCGAGCGAGCCGGTTTCGATCTGAGCTTGGTCGAGCACAGCCTCACGCTCACCCCGGCGGAGCGGGCGCGGGAACACGATGGCGCGCTGGCGCTCGTGCTGGAACTGGAGCGCATCCGCGACGAACGCCATGCACACCCTCAATCAATTTCTCCTGCGTCTCGCTGATGCGGGTGTCGATTTTGTCGTCATCGGAGGTTATGCCGGGGTTTTGCACGGCTCCTCTCTCGTCACCCGCAACCTCGAGATTTGCGCTGTTCTCACGGAGGCGAATGTCGCGCAACTGCGCCGGGTTCTCGCTGAGCTGCATCCGAAACACCGGCTGACGCCCCAAGCGCTTTCCTTTCTCGACACACCTCCGCCGGGAACCCCGCTGGACAACCTTTATCTTCGCACGGACTGGGGAACGGTGGATATTCTCTCTCGTGTTCTCGGAGTTGGTGATTTCGAACGCCTGAAGCGCCAGGCGGAATCTTTTGTGCTCGAGTCCAAAAGAATCCGCCTGATCGCTCTCGACGATTTAATCCGGGCCAAGGAAGCGCTCGGACGAGAGAAAGATCTGCTCGCGGCCAAGGAGCTTCGTGCGATCGCAGCGCTGCGCGCCAAAGACGATTCGTGAACAGCCACCCTTTGCGCAGTGATCGCCCCGGCCCAGCCCAACGCTACACTCGGGTTCCCGCCGCTACGATGCGCGCAAGACCAGCCGTCGAATTGCGCCTCGACCGCGCGCGTTTCTCAGTCGGTTTGAGCGCGGTCATTAATTGCGTGAGATACTGGTCGAACGCCTTTCGCCCGGAGCCGGTCAGCCGCAACAGCGTCTGAGGCACTTTGCCGCGATAGGTCTTCTCGATCTCAATGTAGCCGGCTTGCTCCAATCGGGTGAGATGGCTGGATAGGTTGCCTTTGTTCATCTCAGTTTCGTGGAGCAGGTAGAGGAAGTCGCATTCCTTCACCGCCCCGAGCAGCATAAAGATCATCATCCGCCCGGGTTCGTGAATGACCCGGTCCAGTTCGGAAATCGATCGAAGTTCCTCGTTCATGCTGTTTCCTGGGTGGGGCGTTGGGTGTGCCGGACAAACCAATACAACGTAACCCCGCCGGAGCCAATCCAGGTGAGGCCGGTGACCAGCAGCATTGTTCGCCCCATCGCTGCAAGATCTCGGGAAGCAACGACGGCGATGGCGCAAAGCCCGAGTACCATGAAGAGTAAAACCAGCCGTTTCCATGGGTAATTCCGGTCTTTGCTGCAAATCAACCAACCATAGTTCGCCACGTTAATGACCGCCGCGCCGATCCACCCAAAGTTGATCCAATCCTGAGACCAACCCAGCACCCCATGCTGTTCAGCCAGCCCAAAATTGGGCGGTCGTTTTAGGTAGGCAACGCTGGCCGCCATGACCGCTCCCAAAACGGCTATCGTGATCATCACAGTCCAAAAGGATTTCTTCGATTTCGCCGTGGGGCCGCCAAGGTGGTGGGCGACGTATCCGGTGCGCGGCCAGGTGATGCGCCGCTTGATGGCCCGCGAAACCCAGTGCATGAGACCAGCCATCAGCAGGAAGCCCGCGAAAAATAGTAAGGCTTCGGCGAACCCGTGCCTCCCGATCGAATTTTGCGGCAGGATGGCCTGCCAGGAGCCCAACAGCGCAAAGCCCATCGCCATGATGCCGACGACCATCTCGGCGGTTCCGTCGTTTTTGTCGTAGCGCTTGGGCCGGCTCAGGGGATTTCGCAGTGTGGCATCCATGACAAACAGGTTTGTGGTACCAACCGGTATGCTATGTCAACCCTTTTGATCGCCCTCAGGTGGGCGCCCGGCCCTTGCTGCGGAAAGTTCGGTCCGACCCATCAGGCATCTGACTCGGCGGATTCGTTCGGCGATTGTATTTGCACGTTTTCGTGCTCTCCGGCACCTACGGGTGAAATATTCTCCTCTAGCTGCTCGTGAAACCCCGCCCCTATATTTGGATCGTCTCTGGTGTCCTGTTCGCCGGGGCTACCGTCTGGATCAATTACGAGGTCAAGGTCAACCTCCAGGCGGCTGCCGCAGATGGCACCACCCGGGAGATGGGTAATATCAAGGTCGGGCAGCCCGCCCCAGACTTCGCGGCGAAGGACCTCGCCGATCAGACCGTGAGGCTTGTCGACTATCGGGGCCAAAAGGTTGTCCTGATCGATTTTTGGGCCACCTGGTGCGGACCGTGCCGCATGGCGATGCCGGGACTTCAGAGCGTGCAGGATGATCTTAAGGGCCGCGGCTTGGAGATCCTGAGCGTCAATCAGGGCGAGTCCTCCGAACAGGCCGGCGCTTTCATGAAAACGAAGGGATACGGCTTCCACGTGCTGTTGGACCCGGACTCCGCAATCGGGGCCAAGTATGCCGTGCGCGGCATCCCTACCATGGTGGCGGTCGACAAGAAGGGGGTGGTTCGATGGATCCGCGTTGGGTATCGCCCGGACGACACCGACCTGCGGCAGGAACTGGAGCGACTGATCAAGGAATGAAGTCCATGACGGCGATCCGCATTGAGAATCTGAGCAAGACCTACCGCGACGGCTGGAGGAGAACTGCCGTCGCCGCCTTGCGAAATCTGAGCCTGGAGGTGAAGGAGGGAGAGATCTTCGGCTTTCTTGGTCCCAATGGAGCTGGCAAAACCACGACGATTCATCTGCTGCTCGACCTATTGCGCCCGACGTCCGGGTCCGCCCATATTTTCGATCAGCCTGCAGGCGATGCAATGGTTCGACGCCGCCTCGGCTATCTGCCCGAGTCGGTCAACCTGCCGGACTATCATAGCGGGCGCAGTTTGCTCGAGTTCTACGCGGCGCTGAACGGTATGCCGCGCCCGACCCGAGCCGGCCGGATCGACGAACTCCTGAAACTGCTCAAGTTGGACGAGGCTGCGGCCCGAAGGGTAACGAAGTTCTCCAAGGGCATGCTGCAACGGCTCGGCTTCGCCCAGGCACTGCTCCACGAACCCGATCTGATCGTCCTCGACGAGCCAACCTCCAGCCTCGATCCCGTCGGACGCAAAGAATTTCGAGACATCCTCCTCGAGCTCAAACGCCAGGGGAAAACCGTTTTTATCAGCTCGCATATCCTATCCGAAGTCGAGTCGGTCTGCGACCGGGTTGCCATTCTGTCGAAGGGCGAACTCGTACGGATCGGAACCCTGCAGGAGCTGTCTGCGCCCAAGAGTGTCAAACTGATCGTGCGCAGCGTGCGAGAGGCGTTGCTCGAGGCCTTGGCTGCGACGACGGCGGAAATAAGTTTGGCGCGCGGGGAAGCCACCATCAAGTGCCCGGATGACGCGACCCGGGCCACGGTCGAGAAACTGCTGACTGAACATCAGGTTGGTATCGAACGCACCGAGGTCGAGACGCAGTCGCTCGAGGATATCTTCTTTTCCGCCATCGCCTCTAAAAAGGAGCCGTGAAAACAACCCTGCTCATCGCGGTCGACAGCATCCGCGCCCTCCTGCATCAGCGTCTCTTGCTGGGGTTGATGCTGATCGCCCTGGCGATGATCGCCATCTTTTCGGTCGTCCTGATCGGCCAGCGCAAGTTCGTAACCCAGGTGGTCATTGATGAGAGCGTGGCCAACGCCCCCGCCAGCGAGAACAGTGAGGGCAAAGCGGACGCCGATGCGCACGCGGGTGCCGCCAAGACCAAATCCCCGGCGAGCGAGCGGCACTTGAGCAAAGAGGACCAGCAAAAGCTGGCCGAACAGATGGATCAAATGGCCTCGATGTTCCAGGCGGCGTTTTACCAGATGGCCTCCTTTGGGGGCAGCCTCGTATCCCTGTTCATTTTTAGCACGGCCGTCGCCACCGAAATCCGCAAGGGCACCATCCGCATCACCCTGACCAAGCCCGTATCGAGAAACCAATACCTGCTGGGCAAATATCTCGGCGGAATCGCCGTCATGGCCGGCTATGCGCTCATCGCCAGCGCGGCAATCATGCTCTTCGCCCGGTTCGCACGGCTGGAACTGAGCCCGGCGATGAAATTCGCCCCTTGGTTGATGTTCTGTCGCCAGCTCATGCTCGGATCGCTGGCGATGCTGCTGTCGCTTTACATTCATCCCTTTCTCGCTTCCGTGCTGGCCTTCTTCGCCGGCAACGGCCTTTACTCCAAATACAATCCCCTGTTTTACATCTTGCCGAGCTATAGTGGATTCAATGTTTTCAGGCAGATGCTGCAAGGCTCTCTGGTCAGCGGCAAAGACGTCCTGCTACTGAGCCTCTACGCCCTGGATTTCATCATCGTGATGATGCTGCTTGCGTGGTGGCGCTTCCGCACCAAGGAGCTGGTCTGATTTGGATCGCAACCTGCCGCCTAGCGTGGTCGCGGCGCGAGCTTTCGCAGCACCTCGGGAAAAGCGTCGCGCAAAGGCGACGTGGCCAGATATTCCGCCGCCTCCGGCTTGTTGCCACGCGAGCAAAGCCCCGCGTAAACGTGCAGCTCGAACTGCACGCGGAGCTGATCGCATTCCCGCTTTAGGCCGAGCGCATCGAGCAGAAACAGCAATGCCTCGACGGTGGAGAATTTGCCTTCGCCGTGTTGTGCGCGCAGCCAATAGCGACTCGTGCCGGACATCGGCAGATTGATCTTACGTCCCCACCCTTCGATCTGCCGCATCATCTCCGAGGCCTGCGGCCAGTTGCCATCGAGCAGCAGAACTTGCAGGTCCGACGGCCGTACGCCGACCGGCATGGGCTCGCCCGACGGGTGGAGAATCCAAAGAGTCTTGCCCGGTTGCACGATCGCCGACCGGTCGAGCGGACGTTCGCGCCGGTAGATATGCTGCCCGGCCGTCGGTATCACCCGCTGGATCAGGTGACCCGTGCTGCTGGGCCGATAGGTCTCCATGTGATGCATGAGGACATCCACCTTGACCGGGCAATCGATCTCCCGAAACCCATCGCAGATGCACCAGCGGAGCTGTTGCTGGCACCGTTCGCAGCGCGGAGTTTGATTGTGGACGACACTTCTCCCCATGCCGTTGTGGGTGCGGCATTCCCCCGCCCAGGTCAATCCGGAGTATGGCCCTTGCGTCCGTCACCGCCTCCGGGCCCTCGTTCTCGTTCTCGTACTCGTTCTCGTTCTCAATTCCCAATAGGTTTAGATCTCAGAATTTTACAAAAGGTAACAAAGAAAACGAAGAGCCGTAGTTATCGCTCTGGCCCTTCGTTCCCTTCGTTGCCTTCTGTAAAATCTGAACGGACGGATGGGTTTGGTTGCGGCTCGGCCGCACCGTGCGATCCGTGGTCATTCTGTCGTGACCGAGGGAAATCCTCCCTAAAATGGATTCCAGAACCCAGGATCAACGCACGTGGCGTGTCACTTTCGCCGGTTGGCGGCGCGACAGGTATCGGCTGATCAGCCGCTCATCCAGCAGTAGGAACGCCTCAAATACGAAAAATACCACGGCGACGATTCCGCGCGCAAATTCCTGCTCAACCTTCACCGCGATTGTGGTCAGCAGCGTCCCGACCCGCCTTACGACCAAGCGCAAGCCGCCCGAGAGCAGCGAGGTTTTGACGGTGGGAATCGAGGTTTCCATGGCGAGAGGGAGAGCAACGGACACGCCGAACGCGCTCGAGTTCCTCCCGGAATTTCCATAACGAACATTCCAAACAGATATTTTACCGCAGCCTTGTAGTCGGGGTCGGTGACCCCGGCCCGGCCTCACCGAGGCCGGCTACAACCAGGCCCAAACAAGCGCCGGAGTATCAGACTCCATACTTGCGACCTGTTTTTGCTGGAATCACCCGAGACGGATTTTTTAGAGATCGTCGTCCGCGCCACAAAATCTACGCTCCCGCTTCCATGCCGACCAAGACCCGCAGTGTCCTCGTCACCGGTGCATCCACCGGCATTGGCTTCGATGTCGCGCGCCTGCTGGCCGAGCGAGGCTGGCGCGTGTTCGCCGGTGTACGCCGGGAGGCAAACGGGGGCCGGGTACAAGCACTTGCACCAGCGCTCATCGTGCCGGTGCAGCTCGACGTTACGGACGCGACGTCCATCGCCACCGCGCGTGATTCAATCGAAGCCGCCGTGGGTCCGGCCGGCCTCGACGGTTTGGTCAACAACGCCGGAATTGCCGTGGTGGGTCCGGTGGAAACCGTGCCACTTGACGGTTGGCGACGGCAGTTCGAAACCAACGTTTTCGGCGCCATCGGCGTCACCCAGGCTTTTCTCCCGCTCCTGCGTCGTGGCCGGGGCCGGGTGGTGATGATCAGCTCGATTTCCGGACGAATTTCGTACCCTTTGCTCGGACCTTACGCCGCGTCGAAATACGCCCTCGAAGCCGTCACGGACGCACTGCGCCTGGAACTGATCCCCGATGGGGTCTCCGTGACGCTGATCGAACCCGGTCCCATCAAGACTCCGATCTGGGAAAAATCGCGCGCGGCCTCGCAGGTTTTGGCACAAGGCATGGCACCGGAGTTGGTCGAGCGTTACCGACCACTGCGCGAAAAGTTGCTCGCCGCCACCGAAAGATCGGCCGCCGCCGGGCTCGATCCAGCCGCGGTTTCCGCAGCGGTCGAGCGCGCTTTGACGGCTCGCCGCCCGCGCATCCGGCAGGTGATCGGCCGCAACGCCCGCCTCGGCCTGTTGCTCAAGCACCTGCCGGACCGATGGTGTGACCGGCTGATCGCCGCGTCCTTGGGCATCAAACCCAATCGCCGCTAGGAGCGGGAGGGCTTCGCGCGCCTGCTCCTAAACAAATGGCTACCGCCATTTGGATGAAGTAGCGCAGGCTTCCAGCCTGCCTGGAAAATGGCAGGCAGGGATGCCTGCGCTACAAGATTCCGAAATTGTAGGCCCGGTCGTTGACCGGGCCTTGTATTTCGTTCGATCGTCCGCCGCAGCGCGGCGGAATTTAGGAGTTTGTCGGGCGGGGCGGTTTGTCTTGCGGCGGATACCACGAGTGATCTCCGCGCTTTGAGCCAAAGTCCGACAAACTCCTCAGGGCGAGAGCGGTTCCAGCGT
>Ga0182021_10012222_pt1 | contig 10201 bp, 8 predicted proteins | sample 612E3MmetaG_FD_120493 | JGI IMG/M metagenome (GOLD analysis project Ga0182021, IMG submission 120493) | Permafrost microbial communities from Stordalen Mire, Sweden - 612E3M metaG (Illumina Assembly) | ecosystem: Environmental > Terrestrial > Soil > Wetlands > Permafrost | place: Sweden... | reverse complement strand
GGCGGCGAAGCTTGCCGCAACCAGTCGCTCCCATGCCAGCAGGCGCTCGCCTTCGCGCCGATAAAGCCAGGACAGGGGCCAGGATTTGGTCGCCGCATACTGGCGCCACTTGTCCGAGTCGATGTCGACAAAATCCATCACCCGCCGCGTCTGGTCAAGGTGAACATCGCGCAGCGATGCTCGAAGCTCCCCTCTCCCGCGGGCGGGATAAGCAGCGACTTGGCTGCCGTAGTTGGGCAGCCTAGTCGAATGCTTAGTAGTCCCATCAGAGGGGCTGGGGGTGAGGGGCATAACGAAGCGGGCCATCGCCGAGGAGTAGGCGAGAACCCGCTCGACGCCGCTGTGCAGATGCGCATCCACCCAGGCTTGCAGCCCCGCATGGCGATAATACGGCAGGGTCAGGGGGTCGCCGGTGAGCAGGCCGGCGAGCGCGCGAATCTTGCCCAGGCGCGGATTCAACTCGGCGAAATAAGTCGAGGCACAGACGGCGCGCAATTTGTCGCAATGCCGCCAGTCCTCGGGGTCGTCCACGAAAGCACCCAGATGCACCCGGTAGCGGCGCGACAGATGTTCCAGCAGATGCCAGGCACGGATCTTGTCGCCCTTGTCCGGCGGATAGGGGATACGGTGGGCTAGGAAGAGGAGGTGAGGCATGGGGCCTGAGGCGTGAGGCGCAGCGCCGCCTGGCGCGACCGCCCCCGTTTCCTCCGCAAGCCCGTTCTCCCTCACGCCTCACCCAAGATTTCTGATGATGTGCGGGCCGATGAAATTGGCCAGTGGCAGCGGCAGGCGTTGCCAGGCCTTGATGAACAGCCGGTACTTGGGATTGTTGGGGTTGTTCTGGGGCACCGCGTCGGCGCGCACCAGGTGGTAACCGTAATGCAGAGGCTGCGGCTCGAAACCCCAGTTGTGCTTGAAGTCCCAGGAACCGGTGCCGACCTTGCTGCGGCCGAAGTCGAACAGCTTGTAGCCTTTTTCCACCGCCAGCCGCATCACTTCCCAGTACATGAAATCGCTACCGGCGAGCGAGCGCGCCTCGGCGGTAATGCCGGCGAAATACGGCCATACCTCGTCGCGGAAGTAGAAATTCATGACCGTGCACACCACCCATTCATCCTGGGTGATGGTGACGATGTCGACGGCATCGCCGAACGTTTCCAGCACGAGATGGAAGTAGCGTCTGGGGAATACCGGCGTGCCCAGGCGGTGCCAGCTCTCGCAGAAGGCGGGGTAGAAACGGCGGAGGTCGCCGTCGATCTCACTCTTCAGGCCGGCCTTGATGCCCTTGCGCACCATTGCGCGCTGTTTGCGCGGAATTTCCAGCAGGTTCTTCTCGACCTCGGGGTCGAGCGCCTTGCGGAAGGTGGCGTAGAGATCGCTGCCGGGCCACTCGGGATGCGCGGGCGCATCGCGATCACGGTATTCCAGATGCCCCACGCCGAGTTTTCCCGCCAGCGCCTGAGCGGCCCGGTCCAGCGCCTCTCCGGCTTCCGTCGTGTCGGCGACGATGCCGCCATAGACGCAGAAGGGCATGGAAATCAGGGTGTGGCCGAACAGCGCACTCCTGACCTCGCCCAGCGGCAGCACCCCCTCGATGCGACCATCCCGCTCGGCCAGGAGGAAGTGGCAAGGTTGGCCGAGGCCTTCCTCGATCACACGGCGCCAGCCATAGCGATGGAAGAAGGTTCCCGCCGGCGCCCCCAGCACATAGGCATCCCAGGCGGCGGCGTCGGCGCTGACGGCGTTTCTGACGGTCAGGCTCATAGCGCGAGCTCGTCTGCGTAGACCTGGTCGGCGCGACCCCAACGGAAATCGCTACAGAGGCGGTCGAGTTTGTCTTCCATGCGATCCAGATTGACGTAATGACGGAAACGGCTCTTGAGCGAGGCGCCCGGCACGCGCGGCTGCGCCGGATCGACCTCCCAGGGGTGGAAATAGAACATGGCGGGACGCCGCTCCAGGCGGTTCACGCGGCCGATCAGCCAGCGCGAGGCCGCGTAGGGTAGCAGGCGGAAGTAGCCGCCACCCGCCGCCGGCAGGTTGCGCCCGGCCAACGGCACCGTGGTGGGCGGCATTTCCAGCAGCGCCGGGCAGCTTTCGGGCCGGTAGGGAAAGCGCGGCGCCTCAGGCATGCCGTAATGGTCGTGGGCGATGGGATAGATGCTGGAGCTGTAGCGATAGCCGGCCTCGGCCAAGACATCGAGCGCCCATAGATTGGCGCGGCCGATGGAAAAACTGGGCGCGCGGTAGCCCGCCACGGACACGCCGGAGAGGTCTTCCAGCAGCTTCCTGGCGCGCACCACATCGTCCCGGAAGGCCTCGGGAGAGAGGTCGCTGACGCGCTGGTGGCCATGCCCGTGGCTGGCTAGTTCATGGCCGCCAGCGACGATGGCGCGCACCACGCCGGGATAGCGTTCGGCGATCCAGCCCAGGGTAAAGAAGGTGGCGTGGATTTCGTGGCGTGCGAACAGGGCGAGGATGCGCTCGACATTGGCCTCCACCCGGGACGGCCAGCGTTCCCAGGCATCTCTTGAAATGGTGTGTTCGAAAGCGCCGACCTGGAAGTAGTCCTCCACGTCGACGCTCATGACATTGGTGATACCGCTCATTCGCTCAGGTCGTACTGTCCAGCCAGCCGCGTAGGGTGGAACGCGAAGCGGTTCCGCCGATTTAAGCGGCGGATCACCCTTCGGGCATCCGCCCTACCCATCCGGTGACCGCCATGGAACGCACGAACCTCAGTATTCATGCGGCCTCATGAGGGAATATGAGCGGTCAACCTTGGAATCCAGGATCATGCCGCGCCGTCCAGCCAGCCACGCAGGTGTGCGGCGATGCGGACAGCCGCATGGCCGTCCCAGTATTCCGGGATGCGTCCACGCTTGCCGCCGCTGGCGAGAATGTCGCGAAAGCAGGCCAGGACACTTTCCGGGTTCGGCCCGGTGAGCGTGTTGGTTCCTTCGGTTAGGGTGATCGGACGTTCCGTATTCTCGCGCACGGTGATGCAGGGCACGCCCAGCGCCGTGGTTTCCTCCTGGAGGCCGCCGGAATCGGTGAGCACCAGGGTGGCGTCCCGCATCAATCCGAGCATTTCCAGATAACCCAACGGCGGCAGCAAACGGATGCCCGGTGCCGCCAACAAGTCCGCCAGGCCAAGGCGCTCGGCGGCCGCGCGGGTGCGCGGATGGATGGGGAAGACCACATCGACCTCGCGCGCCACCGCGGCCAGGGTTTCCAGGAGGCGCCGCAACGTGGCCGGGTGATCGACATTGGAAGGCCGATGCAGGGTCACCACGGCATGTCCGCGCGCCGGTTTTTCGCCCAGGGTACGTTCCACCGGCACGGCCCGTTCCAGATGCGCGCGCAGGGTGTCGATCATGACGTTGCCGACGAACTGGACCCGTTCCTCGGCAATGCCCTCACGCAGGAGATTGGCCAGCGCCGAACGCTCGGTGGTGTAGAGCAGGTCGGATATCTGGTCGGTCAGTACCCGGTTGATTTCTTCCGGCATGCCGCGGTCATTGCTGCGCAGGCCGGCTTCCACGTGGATGACCTTGATGCCCTTCTTCGCCGCGACCAGGGCGCAGGCGATGGTGGAATTGACGTCGCCCACCACCAGCACGGCGCGCGGCCGTTCGACATCCAGCACCGGCTCGAAGGCACGCATGATATCGGCGGTCTGCACCGCATGGCTGCCTGAGCCCACTTCCAGGTTGACATCCGGGCGCGGAATGCCGAGCTGTTCGAAGAAGCTGTCGCTCATCGCCGGGTCGTAGTGCTGACCGGTGTGAACCAGCTTCGCGGCGATCGGTTGCGCCGCGAACGCCGCCATGATGGGAGCTATCTTCATGAAGTTGGGGCGCGCGCCCACCACGCAGAGGATCTCAGTGGTCATTCGTGTTCCTTGCCGGTGGTGACGGCGTAAAGCACCTTGCGCACCAGGGGGTTGAGGCGATTGACGGAGCGCTCGATGGCTTCCAGGCGTGCATCCATATCTTCCGCCAGGGCGCTGTCGGACGCCGCGGGCAGCGGCACCGGAGGAGTGGCGCTCATGGTTGCCGGTGCGGCAGGCTCCCGTTCATGTGGATGTTGATAATGGACTTCCTGTTGCAGGTCGCTGATGACCTCCTGCACCGCGGTCGAATCGAGGTGCGGCCGTTCTTCCAGGTAACCGAACAAAAGGACGCGATCGCACAGGGTGTTGATGCGCCGGGGCACGCCGCCGGTGAACTGGAAGATGGTGTCGAAGGCATCCTCGGAAAACGAGGGTGAACCTTGCCAGCCGGCGGTCTTCAGCCGGTGCATGATGTATTGCGTGGTTTCCGCGCGGTCCAGCGGGCCTAGATGGTAAGAGGCGATCACGCGCTGCCGGAGTTGCAGCATCTCCGGGCTTTGCAGGGTGTCACGAAATTCCGGCTGGCCGAGCAGGAAGGACTGCAGCAGCGGTTTGTCGCCTTCGTGGAAGTTGGACAGCATGCGCAATTCCTCGATCGCGCGGCGATCCAGGTTCTGTGCCTCGTCGACGATGAGCAGGGGTTTCTGGCCCTGGCGCACGGCCATGCGCAGGTAGTCTTCCAGGCTCTTCAACACGGCGGATTTGGTGGTACCCTCGGCTTGCAGACTGAAAGCCGCCGCAATGCTGCGCAGGGTATCGTCGGCGTCGAGCTGGGTACTGACCAGTTGCGCGATCAGGCAATTGCCGTTCTCCAGCTTCCGCAGCAGGCTCTTGGCCAGCGTGGTCTTGCCGGCGCCGACATCGCCGGTGATGACGATGAAGCCCTCACCCAGCGACAGGCCGTATTCCAGATAGGCGAAGGCGCGCTTGTGGCCACGGCTGGCAAAGAAGAAACGGGGATCGGGATTGAGCTGGAACGGCTTGTCTCGCAGGTGGTAGAAGCTCTCGTACATGGTGTGCTCAGAAGGTCATGCCGAGTTGGGCGGTGACGGCGTTTTCTTTGATGTCGCCAGTGGCGCCATTGGTTCTCTGTTCCGAATGGTGGGCATTGAGACTGCTGGTCACGTGCGGACTGATCTGGTGCGCCAGCGTCCAGTAGAGCAACCAGGTATCGCTCTGCTGTGCCGCGGCTTGCGCCGTGCTCCAGTTGGCGCCCAGCGACGTCGAGGTACGCCCGGAAAGCGGCAATGACCAGTTCGCGGCAAAGCTCGTCTGCTTATCCCCGCCGCCAGCGGCGGTGCCGAGATACTGGCGCTGGCTCTGGCTCAGAGAAAAAGCAAACGAACTCCTGCCCAGCGAGTAGTTGAGCGTACCTGCCCAGGTCTTGTTCAAGGTCGTCTGGTTGAGTAGTTGGGTATACGGAACCGGTACGGTCACCGGCACACACCCCGCCGGCATCGCCTCACCCGGAACGACGGGCTTGAACACGGTACCACACAGGTAATAGGGGAAGGAGATCGTCTGGTTGAGTTGCTGCGAGGCATTCGTGACCAATTCCGTATAGCTCAGACCCACTACGGCGCGCCGGACACGATGGTTGAGGTTGAGCGCGTAGGAAGTGAAGCCATAAGAGGAAAGGCCGTTGTTGGCGGTATTGACACCGAACGTGCCGCCGTCGAAGTTTTTTTGCGCCGATCCGGACAGACTGGTCAACACGGAGGGCGTCCAACTGCCGCTCAGGCTGTAGGCAGATGCGTTGTTGCGTTTGCCGATCGTCGCGGCCAGATTGAGCTTGCGCGACGGCGACCAGTTGCCGCTCAGGCTGTAAGAGGTGCTGCCGCCGCTCTCTCCGGCGGTGGCAGTCAGGCTGAAATAGTTGACCGGAGTCCAGTTCACGCCAACAGTCGTATAACGGCTGCCCAGCCCTTGCAGGCTGGCAACCCCTTGAGTGCTGTTGTGCCCGCCGCCGAGAAAAACCCGTGTCTTACTGTAAACAGCGTAACCGATGTTGTAGCTGTCGCTCTCGAACACCGATGTGGAAACCCCATTGGAATTGCTGCTGTTGCGGCTGTAGTTCGCCGAATAAGTCAGCCGGTTCGGCTTCGGGCCGTTGCGCAGAGAAAAATTCAGCACATCGCTGGTGCTGGTAGCGAGGGCGCCGGAACCGGCACTGGCATAGTTCAGGCCCAGGCTGGCATCGGTGATAAGGCTTCTCTCGAAAAACTCGTCATGCAGGCTCGGCGTGAGCGAAACGGAGCGGGTCTCGACCCGGTTCGAGTTGGTCGTGTAGGCATACTGGGAAGTCGCCAAGACCTGCGAGTTGTACGCTTGACCGACCTGCGCGTTGCCGTTCAGTTTGAACACCCCGGCGACCGGTTCGAGCTGCATGCTGGCATTGAGGGCCTGGGTGAGATTGTTCCGGCCGGAATCGTAGAGCAGGTCATTCAGGCTGTAGGTCAGGTTGGCACTGCCTCTTTTCCCCTGCCGGCTCAGGCTGACCGTGGGCGAAACCTGGGTAATGAAGGCGGATTGGCCACCGCCGGCGACCAGGGACACATTGTCGCTATAGGTTTCCGACAGGCTCAGGCCAGAAGTGGCTTTCCAGTCGCTTGCCGCGAATGCCGCGACCGGCAGCAGACAGGCGAGAAACCAGGCCAGGCGCGGCAAGACGTTATTGCTCCGCCGAGTACTCGCCATAACCGCCGTAACCATAGCCGTAACCGTAATCCCCGGCACTTGCCCCGGACGCGAACTTGTTGAGCACAAGGCCGACATTCTCGCAATCCGCAAGATGTGCCAGGGCATCCGTAATCGCATCCTGCGGCGTGCGCTCCGCCTCTACAACGAACACGATCTGGCCCATGTAGGTCGCCAGGACGGAGGCTTCGCTGGTGGAGAGCAGAGGGGGGGAATCGAAGATGATGATGCGATCCGGGTAACGGTTGGCGATGTCGCGCACGAAATTCTTCATCGATGAACTCGCCAGCAATTCTGTCGCATGCGAGATGTTGTCCCCCGCGGGCAACACCGTAAGCTTGGCGATGTTGGTCCTGATCAATACATCCGACAACGGCAGGTCGGGGTTCTGCAGGACATCGATGAGGCCGCGCTTGGCCTTCAGGCCGAGATAGCGGACGACCGAAGCCTTGGAAACGTCCGCATCCACCAGCAGCACGGTGTGTTCCAGTTCGGTTGCCATGCTGATGGCCAGATTGACGGCGGTGAAGGTCTTGCCTTCACCGGGCAGTGAGCTGGTCACCATGATCAGGTTGCCGTTGCGTACCCGCGCCACCCCGCCATGCCCGAAAGCATTGGCAAGTAAAGGGCGCTTGATCAGGCGATATTCTTCGGCGATCTTGCTGCGACCGGAATCGGGGGTGACCGCCCCCATTTCCTTGAGGTGGCCGATATCGACCTCGCCAAGCTGGCTGCCAACAACCGTTGCCGGACCATTGTCTTCCGCTTCCGTGGGGAATGGCCGCTTTACCAGCCGATCAAACGAGGTTTCGATCAGGTCGATCGACGCCTCGATCATGTTGCGCTCACGCACGCTTCGCGCCATCTCCGTGTCGTCGGTGGACGGGCCGGCGACTGGCGCGGGAGATGCGGAGCTGGGTGTCTTGGCCATCTTCCCGGCCGCACGCTCGATGATGCTCATGCCATCCTCCTCGTCAGGCCGCCGGTGAAAGCAGCAGGTAATAGACAATTTGCCCCAGATAGGCCACGAACAGAGCCCCCGTCGCGGCGAAGAAAGCGTAGTTGAACTTACGCTCGCGCAGCCGCACCGCTTCCGTCTGGATCATCGAGACCGCGCCCAGCAAGGGCAGTTCGGTGAGTTCACTCAATTGGCGACGATTGAGCACTGTGGGACGCAACTGCCCAAGCAGGAAGGCCAGCGCAATACCTACCGCGAGGCCGCCAAAAGGCGTAACCGTGACCAGCAAGGGGCGATTCGGCCAAACTGGCTTGCCAGCCACGCGCGGCGGGTCGATCACACGAAAGTCCACCGTATCGGTCTTGGTTTCCACTTCGCTGGTGAGGCTGGCGGTCTCTCGGCGGTCAATCAGCGCGGCGTAATTTTTCTGGTAGACGCCATAGTCACGCATCATCTGCGTGTATTCGCCCTCGATGCGAGGGACCAGATCGACGGTGCGGTAAAGATCGGCCTTTTTCCTGGCCAGTTGGGCAACGCGCGACTTGAGGCTCGCCATGTTGGCATCGGCCTCGGCGATGGCAATGGTCAATTGCTGATAAATCGGGTTCTGTGCCTTGACCGTTTCCTGGCTCTGCTTGCGCGTCGTGTCTTGCTCCTGCTTTTTCTGCTCCAGCAGACGGGCAATCAGTGTCTTGGTCCGAGTGATTTCCGGATGCAGGTCGGTATAGCGCAGGCGCAAAGTGTCTATTTGCGTCTGCAAGGAGGTAATTCTGGCGTCCAGCGCCGACGTCGCGGGGGTAACCGGAATGGTGGACACCAGTGTTTCCTCCTGGTCTTCCAGTTGGAGCGAGAGCTGTTGCTTGCGATTGCCGGCTTCCTCCAGTTCCTGCTTGGCCTGTTCGAGGGCTGAACTTACCTGGGTGTACTGGGCATAGAACCCACCCGTGGTACCGGGCATGTTGGCGATATTGCGGCGTTTGAATTCCTCCATCTCCTTTTCCTTCGCCAACAGCTTGTCTTCATAGCTCTTGAGTTGTTCGTCGATGAATTTCTGCGACTTGGTGAGATCGGTGCGCGTTCCGCCCATGCTGCTTTCCGTGAAGATGGTCAGCAATGCCTGCACGACACGTTTGGCAAGGTCAGGATTCGAGTCCTCGAAGGAAATAACGTAAAGATTGTCACCCACCGCGCCCAATGAGATCTTGCCTGCCAGGTCGGCATATAGCGACTCCTGCTGCTGTGGAGTTTTCGCGCGCAAATCCAGATCCGTCATGCGCGCCAGCTTTTCCAGATTGGGGCGACTCAAGATGGTGCGAGTTATCATGAGTACCTGCTGTTGCACGTTGGGTTGAGTCACCAAGCCGCCCAGCAGGGGTTTCAACATGGACTGAGTGTCGACAAAAACCCGCGCCGCCGCCCGATAGCGGTTCTCCAGGGAATAGATGTAGACCCAGCTGACCACGGCGATCAGCCAGGCGATGATCAGCACCAGCCAGCGGCGGTGCCAGACTCCGCGCAGATAGCCCAGAATCTGTTCGAATACCTGATTCATGCGGCGCTCCCTTCAGATCGTTTGCAAGCGGCTTGCATCGATCAGAACCAACGCTCGGGAATGATCAGCACATCGCCAGGCCGCAGCTCGACATTGGCGGAGACATCCGCATCCTTGATCAGATCATCGAGCCGCACCCCGAGCTGTTGTGGCTTGCCATCCACCACACGCAGGATGCTGGCGCGATTGCCGGCGGCGAAATCGGTAATGCCGCCCACGGCGATCATCAGATCGAGCAGCGACATTTGTTCCTTGTAGTTGAGCGTCTGCGGCTTGGTTGCTTGCCCCAGCACGCGGATCTGCTGGCTGTAAGGCCCGACACCGCCGCCCACGATCACGGTGACGATGGGATCCTGGATGTATTTGCTCAATGCCTTTTCGATCTCGCGCGCCAACTGGGTCGGGGTTTTTCCGGAAGCCGGCATATCTTCGACCAGGTTCATGGTCATCTTGCCATCCGGCCGAATGGGGAAGCCCCCGGATACCTCCGGATTGCCCCAGACGAAGACGCTCACGGAATCCCCGGGGCCGAGCAGATAGGTCCAGTCGGAACCGCCATCGGCCTTGGCGGGCGCTGGCGGATAGAGCGGCTGATTGGAACAGGCGGACAACAAAGCCACCAGAAGCAGGGGAATAAGGATGCGATGCATGGGGGTTTCCTCGCGGGGGGATCACAAGCCGGCGGATTATGCCACAGGTGGTTTGTCGGCATTTTTCCGGAAAAACGGGGATACCGGCATCCGACTATCGGCATAGGGAAGCCCGACGTTGGTACAACGCCGTCAATCCAGCCAGCGCACTAGATAGTAGAGGCGGAATCCTTCGGAAGAGCGGGAGGGGCCGGAAGCCACAGCGGCATGGTAGCCCTGTCCGGGATTGGCGGCGGCGCGCGCCGCCGCTTCGGAAGGCTGCACACTGACGCAGCCCTCGGGAAAGCGCTTGCGATTGCGTAGTGGCGCGTAGATCACCACATAGCCAGCCTGTACCAGCGACGCTTCGGTGTCGCTGATCAATGCGGCGATCGCTTCCGCCATTAACGTGAACGTCGCGCTAGCGACGCTCGAAGCTCCCCTCTCCCGCTGGGAGAGGGGCTGGGGGC
>Ga0182021_10012221_pt1 | contig 10201 bp, 11 predicted proteins | sample 612E3MmetaG_FD_120493 | JGI IMG/M metagenome (GOLD analysis project Ga0182021, IMG submission 120493) | Permafrost microbial communities from Stordalen Mire, Sweden - 612E3M metaG (Illumina Assembly) | ecosystem: Environmental > Terrestrial > Soil > Wetlands > Permafrost | place: Sweden... | reverse complement strand
GAAAAGAAAAAAGCATTCTACATCTTGAGGGATTTTTATAATTCCGATTTTACTCGGAATTAATCCTGTATGAATTCATCAATGATTTGTGGTGTCTAAAAATATCTTTCCGACTGATTAATTATTTGGACATTATCAATATCCAAAACCCTATCCTTTATAAAAAATGTTTAAATATTGTATTCGTAATTATCCTAAACTATATCAATGCTAAAAATGTGAATTAAATATTCTGTGTAAACAGCTTAGTAGGATGTACTAGATTTAACTTGGTCACAAATTATATTTTTCATATTGATTTCATTGGTTAAGACATGCATTATGTAGAATAAGTTATCTTCTGAAAAGATAAATAAACATTAATGCTAACCAAAGCTTGTTGTCGGTGAAATTTTTAAAAGAGTTTTTTTTCAGAATGAAACTGCTATATCATTCCTTAATAATTTGAATTTTCATCGAAAGCATTTAATGACTATTTCTGGTTTAATATTAGATTCTATATCCACATGTAAAAGTTGTTTTTTTTATAATCATGAAGAAGAACCGATCCATATTCCTTATTCGGAATTTATTGTAGATTCTGTTCAGAATATCCAGTTGCTTCCTAAGTAAGATGATTTCCAGTTGGAGTTGCGTTCTTGATTTGAAGAAACCAAGTAAATAATGGAATAAAGATTTTAGCATAACTAGTTTTTACCGGTAGATAATTGAAACACAAAAATAGCTTTTTAAGTCAATTATCAGGTGGATGAGGTTTTGAATATGCACACACAAACACGGCACAACAAATTAGTTAGAAATGTTGAATTTCACGGGATAGTGGAGTTTCGACCACCAAATCAATTTTCAGTTTTGCCATAAGTAGATCAAATAAAGATTTGTTTTATATGTCTTTCATATAAATTATTGGTAACACAATTATTAATTATTTCCCTAGCCCCTTCCATAGCATCGTAATAGATTTTTCCTTTTTCAGCAGCAATTTTAAAAGAGATGTGTAACAACTGACGGAAATTTGTGTCTAATAATTTACTCTTAAGCTCGTGTCTTAATGCATTTACAAGTTGGTCTTGATTCCACTTCATTACCTCTAGTGGTAAGGGCAGTTTATCTTTGAAAATTTCTACTGAATGTAAATATGGCTGTAACAATTCATCATATCTAGTATAGCCTTCGGAATAGATTTCTTTCACTAAGTTTAATCCCTTCTCACCTGATAATACTAGACCTATCAATTCTTCCAACCAAGTTGTTCCTGCTGTTTTAAGGTGGATACCAAGATTATGTTTTTTTATCAACTTATTAATTATCGGATAAATTGAATATTTGTCGCTACCGGAGTGGACACTAATTTTTAAGTTTTTTGGAAGGGTAAAAATTCTTTTACTGTATTCAATAACCAGAATTATTTCTTCAAATTCTTTTTCGAAAATTGAAACATCACCTATATAATCAATTCCTTTGAGAAATTTACCAACAAATTTTGGAGCTATTGTTTGGATTGGTATTTTTTCATAAGCAACTGCAGCAATAATAAAAAATAATTCTATCGGTGTTTGTGGTTGATCAACTTCGTCAAACGAAATTTCCACCACAAAGTCATTTTGTTTTCTCTTGGATAAAATGTGACGATAAATTCTTCCTGCTTCTTTTATTGCAGCTAAATATTTTTTTGCTATTTCTAGTAATAGTTTATCATCAATTCTATATTTATTAATCAAACATGGGATTTCGATAGTACCGATAAAATTTGAAGTTTCTTTTAAAAAAGCTTTAGTCTCTTCTTCAGTTGCTTTTGTATTTATAAATGATCCAACATCAATAGTAAAAAAATTAGAATAGACCATAAAATGATCAACAGAATTATAATTGATATGATCTGCATCTATATAATAAGAGTCGTTCCATTTGAAAGTCTTAATTGCTGATTGTACAATTCGTTTTGTATCTGCAGGATCACTTCCTATTATTGAATGTTCACGAAAGGATTTATTCCATACAGGTACTAAATTTACACCTAACTTCTTAGCTTTATTAACGGCTTCTAGTTGTGCTAGACATTCTTTTCCAAAACGATCACCAACTCCAATAGAAAATTTTTCTAATTCCACTTTTTCTCCATCTTTTACCACCTTATTTTCTAACCAGTCTTATTAGAATAATAGGGTTATTGACAAAATTGATTTCTTTCATTAAGTTAAATTAAGAAAATTACTTTAACGATAACTTTAAGGATAACTTTAAGAAAAAATATAACCATTTTAGTCTTCATTTCAAATTTTTCATTCCAAATGGATGTTTATCTTTCTTAAAGAAATAGCCCGGATAATGATAAGCCAAGATCAACTCTTTCATGAAAAGTATATCTTAATACTTATCCATATAAATATTGATGCAATAAATTTTCTGGAGAAATCAATGGAATCAAATTCATTACAAGATTTAAAAGACAAAGTTTGTATACTTACAGGCGGATGCGGCGTGTTTGGCGGTATCTTTTCTGTAGCATTAATAAATGTTGGTGCTAAGGTTGCGATCTTAGATTACAAAAAAGGAAGATGTGAAGAATGTACTGCAGGTATAGCTAAACTTTCCGGATCACAAGTATTGTGTGTCGTTGCCAATGTATTAGACAAAAAAAGTTTAATTGAAGCTAAAAAACAAATCAATTCAAAATTTGGAAAGGTAGATATTTTAATTAACGGTGCTGGCGGAAATGCTGCGACTGCAACCACGAAAGAAGAATTCATTACTGATGACAATGTTAAAGATCTGTCCAAAACTTTTTTTGGCTTGGATTTGGAAGGATTTAGAAATGTATTTGATCTCAATTTCCTTGGTACAGTTTTACCTTCTATGGTATTTGCAGAAGATATGCTTCAGCGTGGAGGTTCTATAATAAATATTTCTTCTATGAACTCATATAGACCTCTAACAAAGATTCCTGCTTATTCTGCTGCAAAATCTTCAGTTAATAATTTTACCCAATGGCTAGCAGTTCATTTTGCTAAAGTTAATGTTAGAGTAAATGCAATAGCGCCCGGTTTCTTTTTAACAAATCAAAATAGATTTTTATTAACAGATGAAAAAACTGGAGAACTAACCGCACGCGGTCATAAAATTCTTTCTGGTACACCTATGGGAAGATTTGGTGAACCGGAAGAACTGATCGGGACATTACTTTATTTGATCTCCGATGCTTCAAAATTCGTAACCGGTATTGTTATTCCTGTTGATGGTGGCTTCAGTGCCTACTCGGGTGTCTAAAATTTTAATAAGGATAAATATTTATGAGTAGCGGTTTAAATATCAAATCAAAAGGTTCGTTAGATCTTGTTTCACTCGGCGCTTTAGTCCATCGCTTGGATACCGGAATTATTCCATTTAGGAAAGCAGCAGAATGTAAAATTCATGTAAGCGGCGGAGAATTTAATGTTGCAGCAAATTTATCGGATTGTTTTAGAATGAATACCGGCATAGCAAGTGCGATGGTTGATTACCCTATCGGAGATTTAATTGCTGAGCGGGTCCGCGCAATGGGTGTTAAACCTTTCTTTAAACAATTTGAACACAACGGTGTAAACGGACCGAACATGGCAACTATTTACAGCGATCAAGGATATGGTTCAAGAGCGCCGGTTGTTTTTTATAATAGATCGAACGAAGCCGCTGCACAGTTAAAACCCGGTGATTTTAATTGGAACGAAATATTTTCCGGGGGTGTCCGCTGGTTTCATAGCGGTGGAATTTTTGCATCACTTTCTGCAACTTCCGGAGAAGTTATTATTGAAGGAATGAAAGCTGCGAAAGCTGCGGGAGCAGTTACAAGTTTCGATCTCAACTTTAGAGCAAAGCTTTGGAATATTTGGGGTGGTGAACAAAAAGCTGCAGAAGTAATTGACCGGATTGTAAAACATGTTGATGTGCTTGTCGGCAATGAAGAAGATCTTCAAAAAGGTTTAGGAATTAAAGAACCGGAAGTTGCCGCAAAATCCAAACTTGATCCGACTTCTTTCTTCGGTATGATCGATAACGTAATTAAAAAATATTCGCAGGTAAAAGTTGTTGCAACTACATTACGCGATGTACATTCGACAAATCATCATAGCTGGAGTGCGGTAGCGTGGATCAACGGCAAAACATATCAAGCGCCAACATGCGAACTTAATGTTCACGATCGCGTCGGCGGCGGAGACGGGTTTGCTGCCGGATTTATTTACGGATTATTGACGAATGAAACTCCTGAGGAAGCAGTTAAACTTGGCTGGGCTCACGGTGCGCTTCTAACTACTTATCCCGGCGATACAACAATGGCAACAATCAATGAAGTAAAAGCATTTGCGAAAGGCGGTTCTGCGCGTATTCAACGTTAATATAATTGAATTTATGAAAAGGATTTAGTGAATGTTATTATTTGCCCGCGGTAGCGAAAAAGATTTTTTTACGGCTGATGATTTACATGCGGCAATCTTTTCCAGCCTTGATAAGCTTGGACAAAAGAAAAAGGTTTTAGCTATACCGCCGGATTTTACACGATATCATTCGCAAGCAGGTTTACTTACAACTATTGTTTATAAATACTATAAAGAATATTTAACAGATATACTACCCGCGCTCGGAACACATTCCCCGATGACAACCACTGCTATTAGTGAAATGTACAAAGGCATTCCGCATAATTTATTTAGAGTACATAACTGGCGGAAAGATTTAGTTACGCTTGGAGAAGTGCCTGCCGATTTTATATACGAAGTTTCAGAAGGCAAACTTAATTACAGCTGGTCGGCTCAAGTAAATAAACTTCTTGTTGAAGGAAATCACGATTTGATTTTATCAATCGGACAAGTTGTTCCTCACGAAGTTGTAGGAATGGCTAACTATAACAAGAATATTTTTATCGGTACCGGCGGTAAAGAAGGAATTAACAAAAGCCATTTTCTCGGTGCGGTTTATGGAATGGAAAGAATGATGGGACGTGCCGATACTCCAGTAAGAAGAGTTTTGAATTACGCTTCTGAAAATTTTGCTAAGCATTTACTAATCGTTTACGTTCTGACTATAGTTGATAAAGATGATCTAGGTAATCTGGTAGTTAGAGGATTATTTATCGGCGATGATAATGAATGTTTTGATAAAGCGGCGGAACTTTCACTCAAAGTAAATTTTGAAATGCTCGATAAACCTTTAAAGAAAGTAGTTGTCTATTTAGATCCTGCCGAATACAAAAGTACCTGGCTTGGAAATAAAAGTGTGTACAGAACAAGAATGGCGATCGCTGATGACGGAGAACTAATAGTGTTAGCTCCCGGTTTAAGAGAATTTGGCGAAGATAAAACTATAGACAGCTTAATTAGAAAATACGGTTATGTAACGACACCGGAAATATTAAAATTTGTTGATGAGAATGAAGATCTAAAAAATAATTTAAGCGCCGCCGCACACTTGATTCACGGTTCATCCGAGAATAGATTTACAATTACATATTGCCCGGGCTATTTAACTGAAGAAGAAATCGAAAGTGTTAATTATAAATACGCCGACCTGAATCTTATGATGGAAAAATATAATCCTGAATTGTTATCCAACGGATTTAACAGATTATCTGACGGAGAAGAAATATTTTTCATCTCTAATCCTGCATTAGGATTATGGGCGTATAAAGATAGATTCAATAAAAAAGAAATAGGAGTTACAAAGAATGGGTAAAGCAGAGTTATCCTTTAAGGCGGATATTGGATTAATCGGTCTTGCAGTAATGGGAGAAAATCTTGTATTAAATATGGAGAGCTCTGGATTCACCGTCGCTTTGCATAATTGAACAGTTGAAAGAGCAGATAAATCAAGAGGTCTGTTCTTTCATACAAAATGGACCGGACAAGGAGGAACGACTTCATCGACTATATATACTGTTTGATACACGAAGAAAAAAGATTATAGAATAATGAGGAATAATATGGAAGTACGATATTCGCCTGATCAAAATGGATTTAAGAAAATAACAACCGAAGAATTGCGGAAATCATTTTTAATTGAGAATCTATTCAAGATTAATGAAATACCAATGGTCTATTCAGATATTGACAGATCAATTAGAGGCTCGGCAGTTCCATCGGGCAAAAGTTTGAAATTAGCTGCAACAAAAAAGGAAATGGCTGCAGAATATTTTGCTGAGCGAAGAGAAATTGGAGTAATCAACATCGGCAAAGAAGGATCTATTATATATAATAGATAGTAAACAATATAAGATGAATTATCGAGATTGCGTTTATATCGGCAGAGGTTCTAAAGAAATTGAATTTTAGAGTGTTGATGCTGCAAATTCGGCTCAATTTTATTTTATAAGTTATCCGGCACATAAAGAATATCCGACAAAACATATAAAGTTCGAAGATGCAATTCATAAAAAGTTAGGTTCAAAAGAACAAGCCAATGAAAGAACGATCAATCAATACATACTTCCACAGACAATGCCGACTTACCAATTAGCAATGGGATTAACCGAACTTGAAGAAGGATGCGTTTGGAATAATATGCCGGCTCACACACATCAAAGACGTTCGGAAGTGTACATGTATTTCAATATTAAACCAGAAGCATTCGTTGTTCATCTTTTAGGTGAGCCAACAGAAACAAGACACCTAATCATTAGAGATCGTCAAGCGGTTCTTTCCACAAGCTGGTCTATGCATGCCGGAGCCGGAACACAAAATTATTCTTTCATTTGGGCAATGGGTGGCGAGAACCAGGTATTCGATGATATGGATGCGATTGATATAAAGAGTCTAAAATAAATTTCAGTAGTTATTAAAATTTTTGAATTGAGAACATGAATAAAATTTTAGAAGAAATCGGTTTGTACAAAATTATTCCTGTTATAATTATTGATGAAGTTGAAAATTCTATTCCGCTTGCAAATGCGCTGATTGATGGTGGACTGCCTGTAGCAGAAGTTACATTCAGAACAAAAGTGGCAAAAGAATCAATTGAAAAAATAGCTAATGAATTTCCCAAGATGTTGCTGGGCGCCGGAACTGTTCTTTTTGTTGATCAAGTTAAAAGTGCTATTGATGCTGGTGCAAAATTTATTATCTATCCGGGATTGAATTCCAAAGTGGTTGAGTATTGCTTAACTAAAAACATACTGGTCACACCGGGGATAGCAACGCCGACGGAAGTTGGATGGTTAGGAACGAATTAATAAAAAATAAGAAGTTTGATGGGATAAAAAATTTAACATCAAGTGCATTAAGAATTGCAAAGTTGATAAGTAAATAGTCATTTTAGAATTCAACCCGGAGAAAATATTTCATGGAAGAAAAAAAGAAAGTTGGGAAATACCGATGGACAATTCTTTCACTCATATTTTTTGCTACGACTGTCAATTATCTTGATAGACAGGTAATCAGTTTATTAAAGGACGATTACTTAGAGCCGATTTTCAAATGGACAGAGACTGATTATGCAAATGTAGTTGTAGTATTTCAAATTTGTTATGCACTTGGTATGTTAGGTGTGGGATGGATAATAGATAAGATCGGGACAAAACTTGGCTATGCATTATCATTGTTAGTCTGGAGTTTCGCAGCAATTGGACATGCTTTTGCGCGCGGGACATTTGTATTTATGATTGCAAGAGGAGTTCTTGGCGTAAGTGAAGCGGGAAATTTTCCGGCTGCTATTAAAACTGTTGCAGAATGGTTTCCTAAAAAAGAACGTGCATTAGCTACAGGCATTTTTAATTCCGGTACAAACCTAGGTGCAATAATTGCACCGTTAACTGTTCCACTTATTGCTTTAACATGGGGATGGCAATGGGCATTTATTATTACTGGAGCCGTTGGGTTAATTTGGTTACTGTTTTGGTTTATTGTTTACGAGATTCCATCAAAGCATCAAAAATTATCTTCATTAGAGTATGAATATATACACAGTGATAAAGATGAAACAGTTAATGCAAACAATGTTAAAGAGAAAGTTAGTTGGTTAAAATTACTTTCATTTAGACAAACATGGGCATTTTTTATAGGCAAAGGTTTAACTGATCCAGTTTGGTGGTTCTACCTTTTCTGGCTGCCATCATTTTTAGATAAACAATATGGGATGAAAACAACACAAGTTGCAATTCCTATAGCAGTGGTTTACACAATGACAACATTCGGAAGTATCTTCGGCGGGTGGCTTTCAGGATATTTTATCAATAGGGGTTGGCCTATATACAAAGCAAGAAGAATTGCCATGTTAATTTTTGCATTATGTGTTGTTCCTGTTGTTTCTGCACAAGCGCTAGGACAATATAGTCATTGGTACGCGGTTTTAATTATTGGTTTAGCTGCATCTGCACATCAAGCTTGGTCGGCAAATATTTTTACTACGGCATCTGATATGTTTCCCAAAAAAGCTGTTGCATCAGTTACAGGTTTTGGTGGAATGGCCGGTGCTGTTGGCGGAATATTAATTGCAAAATTAGCCGGAGCTTTGCTTGATCATTACAAAGCATTAAACAGTATCGAAACCGGTTATTATATAATGTTTTTTGTTTGCGGATCAGCATACCTAACAGCATGGATTATCATGGGTATTCTTGCACCTAAAATGAAAAAAGTAGATTTATAGTTCAACTATTTAAATAGAACAATTCGGAATCAATATGAAAGATATTTTTATAAAAGAAAATTTTTTATTACAAAATAAAACTGCTGAAAAACTTTATTTCGATTACGCCAAAGATCAACCTATTATAGACTATCATTGTCATCTGCCCGTGCAAGAGATTGCGGAGAACAAGAAATTTGATAACTTGACTCAAATCTGGCTTAATGGTGATCATTACAAATGGCGTGTAATGCGCACAAATGGAGTAGATGAAAAGTTTATTACTGGTGACGAAAGCGATAAAGAAAAATTTTTCAAATGGGCGGAGACTGTGCCATATACTTTGAAAAATCCTCTTTACCATTGGACACATATGGAATTAAAAAAACCATTTGGAATTTCTGATAGATTGTTGAACAAAGACACTGCAGATGGAATTTGGATAGAATGCAACACACAGCTACAGAAGGATGATTTTTCTACACAGGGAATTATTAAGAAATTCAATGTCAAAGTAATTTGTACAACAGATGATCCTGTAGATTCTTTAGAATTTCATCAAATATTAAAGAAAAAACCATTCGGCACAAAAATTATTCCTGCATTCCGCCCGGATAAGGCAATGGCTATTGAAGACTTGGAAGAATTTCATAAATGGCTGATTAAATTAGAAACCGCTTCTAAAATATCCGTCACTAATTTTAAATCATTTATAGATGCTATACAAAATCGTCATAATTATTTTCATGAAAATAATTGCCGTCTTTCAGATCATGGTCTTGAAACAGCTTATGCAGAAGATTACACTTCGGAAGAAATTGATTCTATTTTTTCGAAAGTTCTCTCTAGAAAAGGATTAAATATATTAGAAATACTCAAATTCAAATCTGCAATGATGTATGAATTCGGTGTAATGGATTATGAGAAAGGATGGGTGCAACAATTACATCTTGGAGCATTAAGAAATAATAATACAAAATTACTTCGTAAACTTGGTGAAGATATCGGTGTTGATTCTATAGGTGATTTTGAAATAGCTAAGCCATTATCAAAATACTTGAACCGTCTTGATTATAAAAATAAATTAGCCAAAACGATTATTTACAATCTTAATCCACGTGATAATGAGTTAATGGCAACAATGATTGGAAACTTTCAGGATGGAACAGTTGAGGGAAAATTACAATATGGTAGCGCATGGTGGTTTTTAGATCAAAAGAGTGGTATAGAAAGAAACATTAATGCACTCTCCAATATGGGTTTACTTAGCCGCTTTGTAGGCATGTTAACAGACTCAAGAAGTTTTTTGTCATATCCCCGACATGATTATTTCAGAAGGATATTATGCAATATAGTTGGAGATGATATTGAGCAAGGATTAATTCCTAACGATATCAAATTATCAGGCAAGATGATTTCAGATATTTGTTACTTCAATGCTAAGAACTATTTCGATTTTTTCAAAATGTAATAATTAAAATTTATTTAGAGATAAATTATGCGCACAAAACATATTACTCTAAGTGATATTGCCAAGAAACTTAATGTTTCAACTGTTACAATATCAAAAGCATTACGCGGGCATCCTGATATTTCACCAAAGACAACT
>Ga0182021_10012219_pt1 | contig 10202 bp, 5 predicted proteins | sample 612E3MmetaG_FD_120493 | JGI IMG/M metagenome (GOLD analysis project Ga0182021, IMG submission 120493) | Permafrost microbial communities from Stordalen Mire, Sweden - 612E3M metaG (Illumina Assembly) | ecosystem: Environmental > Terrestrial > Soil > Wetlands > Permafrost | place: Sweden... | reverse complement strand
AGGTCGCACCCCAGCGCCGCGAAGTCGATCTCGAGCTCGGTCGCGATGGTGCGTGCCTCTTCGGTCGTGAACGTCCGCTTGGTGGCCAGCTCAACGGTTCCCACGGTCATCTCCTTCGGCTGCCAGGTCTGCGCGGGACGCCAAGGCATGGAACCTGATGCCAGTGTGTTGTCCCGACACCGCCGAGTCATGACGGTTGGTCATCTACACGGGGGACGACACGCTGCGTCCATGACGCCGAGCTTGCGACCAGCCGTCGCGCGTGAGACTCAGATGTGGATCTCGACGACGTTCTCTTCCCGATCGAGCGCGGCGCCGAAGGCGCGTCTCGAGATCAGCAGGCCACCCGGCCGATACGGGTTGTCCTCGTACCTGCCGCCGGACAGGGGCCGGCCGTTGACGTGGACTTCCCGGGGTGAGAAGCCTTCGCCGGCCACCCGGTAGAGATAGCGGACCGGGCGCCCCTCGAACTCGAAATCGAACGTGAGCCCATCGGCGCTCCTGGGCAGCACCGGGTCCAGCACCATGTCGTCAAAGTACGTGCGCAGCCCGAGGACGTTCGAGATCAGCTGGTTGATGTAGATGCCTGGCCCGCTGGAGTAGATCCGCCAGCCGCCTCGGACCCCCACCCGCCCGGCCCTGACCCGGCCGAACTGGCGGCTTGCCTGCCAGCGGTCCATGAACGCGGCATCGGAGCTGCTGAAGTAGGCATTGCTCTGGCGCGGGAGGGCGGAGGGAACGTCCAGGTCGAGCCTGATCGGGCAGACTGCTAGCAGCCCGCGGAACGCCTCGTCGGGCCGGCCGACCCTGGCCATCGCTTCGATGTACCGGATGTGAGCATGAACGTACTGGAGCCCGATTTCCCGCCCGAAGCTGGCCGCCGCCTCCGCGCGCTTGAAGTAGCGCGAGATCCCGCCGTGGTAGGCCATCGGCCGGTTCATCAGCCGGACGCCGTCGGGAAACGAGAGGTGACGCTCGATCAGCGCGACGTGCTCTCTTGCCTGCTGGTCGCTGAACAGGCCGCTGATGATGCCCCGCGTCATGGGTAGCAACCGGTAGGCAACGCCGGTCTTGCGATCGCGCGGATGGAGGAAGTACTCGATGCCGGCAGGCCCGAAATGGGCTAGACCGGCGACCACGTCGTCGGGAACAAGGTAGCGGTTGAAGTCGGCACGGATCCGGGCGCACAGGCCTGCGAGCCGATGCGCCGTTGCGTCCCTGCCTGCCCGGTCGCAGATCGTTCGATAGCGACCGAGCGTCTGGTAGGCGAGCTCGACCGTCCAGGCGCTGACCAGTCGCCGGGCCATGGCCGGGTCGGCCGGCTGGAGGGTGTCCTCCCAGTCACCGCCGGCGAAGATCGGGAGGGCCGTGCCCGGAATGCAGTCCTGATCGATCCGTCCGATCTGCCGCTCGACGTGGGCGAAGATCGTCTCGGTCGCGGCCGTGATGGTCTTCGTCTCTTCGTCGGTGTAGGACACATGCTCGTCGAGGATCGAGAGGTCGTCGGTCGCTTCCACGTAGTCGCACAGCGCCTTCATGGGCCAGAGGATGATATCGGCGTGGCTTTCGGCCGCCCGCACCTCGCGGAACCGGTCGAACATGAACCATTGCGGCCAGTCGCCGGTCCGCCGGTCCTGGTGCTCGAAGATGAGCCTCAGCAGCTCGCGCAGCGGGCCGGGGTTCCCGGTGGCGACGAGGAGCTCGGTCGGACCCTGGCAGACGTCACGCAAACCCATCGCTGCCCCGCTGTACTGCTCGAGCCCGTGCGGCGTGGTGTAGTGAACCATCGCGTCGTGGAGGTACCAGCGCAGCATGTCGTTCAGGCGGGCCAGGTCGTCCGCGCACCGTCCAGAGGCGCCCCCGATGGTCGCCTGGTGCGCGATCCCCGACCAGAAGTCGGCCGACGCCTGCTCATGATCGACGTCGGCGTCCTGGACGTGGCCGTGTGTGGTCGCCAGCTCCTCCGCTCGCTCGGCGCTCAGGACGTTGCCAGTCAGCACGAGGGAGAAGTGCGTGATCGGCTTCGTCTTCACGACGAGGTACGAGGCCCCGCGGCTGGCTCCGTCGGCGTAGAGCAGCTCGTCGCCGCCGATTGCCTCGACCTGGTCGGCGTCCGGCGACACGATGTAGAACGTAGTCTCGGGATACCGCTCGCCGACCAGAGACGTGGGCGCCGGGCGCAGCTCGACGCGCGCGTTGGCTGCGTCGATCGTCACCTGCCCGGCGGGGTCGTATTCGTTCGTGCCCAGGACGATGCTGTGGCTGACCAGGACCTCCAGTCGGCCCCCCCGCTCGACATCGATGCGCAGGCGACAGACCGGCTCCTCGAGCGACGTCGCGACCCGGATCGTGATCGTGCGCCGGTCGTCGCGATAGATCCAGCGCGCGGTGTTCGGTCCCATCTCGAAGGCCGAGGGCAGGCCCAGCAGCTCGTACCCGCGGTCGCTCCGCACGAAGATCCGCTGGCCGCTCGCCTTGAGCACGTTGAGCGGGTTGCGGCAGACGCTGAGGAGCTTGTTGAACGAGGTGTTACCAATCGTGAGCTGGGAGCCGAAGACCCCGAACATCCACGCGGTGACCGACAGGATGTCGTCGCTCGGGACCAGGTGCCGGCCGGAGCGCATGATGTGCCCGGTCGGGCGCTCCATGAGCAGCTCCTTCGCCTTCAGCACGACATGCCGCTGGCGTCCGTGGAAGAAGGACAGGAGCCTCCCGTCGCGCCGCTCGACGTGGCGCCACTTCGAGCCGAAGAACCGTTCGAGGTCGTCCTGGCCAAGATCCTGGCTCTCGAACAGGGCCGGCGCGTCGAAGAGGCTGGCTGAGCGTAGGCGCGGGGTCCGGCTGATCGTGCCGCGCCGACGTCCCGGGAATGCCTCCCGGGCGGCCAGGGCCCGTCCTGCGTCGGCGGTAGCCGTCGCGGCCGGGTGGTCGGCCACGAATGCGGCGAAGAAGGTGACTTCACCGGCCGCTCCGGGTAGGAGCGAGAGTCTCCGTGACTGGAGCGCCGGCAGCGCGAACTCGTACTGATAGTTCCGGTTCGGCAACGTCGGGCGACGCAGGGTGGCCGGGACGTTCGATGTCTTGTAGGCGAGACCGTAGAACTGGAACCCGTCGGTCAGGAAACCCACGGCGCCGTCCAGGCAGCCATGCATGATCCACGGGAACGCCGTCCCCTGGGGCAGGTTCTGCCGTGAGCAGACCAGGAAACCGAAATCCTGGTGCTCCAGGATCGTGTGGTCGATGTACTGGCTCGTGTACAGCTCGCTGCTCCGGACCGCGGCCTCGGTGGCGATCCCGAGGTCCTGGGCCAGCACGGCATCCACGCTCAATCGTCTGCCCGTCGTGTTGGCGAGCGTAATGGTCCAGAACCAGGTCGGTTGCCTCCTTGCCAGACGGAGCGTGCACGCGTAGCCAATCCCGTCGACCGATCCTTCCCAGGCTGCGCCGTGTCGGGAGACCCGAAAGCGGCTCGTGGACCCCGGCCCAAGCAACGGGAAGGACGAGATGCCAGTGCGCGCTCCCCTGCGAAGGTAGATGTTGCTGAGGGCGCCCTCGACGGGGCTTCCGAGCACCTGGTTGATCAGGACGTCGCCGTGACGGATCGCGAACAGCGAGCCGTTGTCGAGGAGCTCGATCGAGAGGCCGGCCGGGTTTCGCAGCTGCGTCGCGATCAGCGGCCGTCGGTCACCGGTGGGCGGCACGGGCGTTCGGGGGGCCGACCGGCACGAGCTCAACGAGGGAGATGGCCGGCATCGGCAGGTTGAACTCGAGCGCGAGGCGACCCCGGTCGGCGCGGACCCGGCGCGGCCGCCCGAGGGTCTCGAGGTGGTCGGCTGAGCGGAGATGCACCCAGCCCGCGTCATCCGGCCAGTCAGGCCGGCCGAGACGCTTCCAGGTCCGAACGATGTTCGAGTGGCGCGCGTCCACCCGGTAGTGGCGGACCTCGTACGCACGCGACCGGAGGCCCTCCACCTCGAGCGTGACCGCCCGACCAAGAGCCCGGACGCTGGTCCCCTTCGACTGGTCGAGCGTCCCGTTCCACACTGCGATCGCGACTCGGCCGTCGGGGTCGCCCGACGCCCACGCCTCGACGAGCGACCCCGCGCCGTCGCCGTCGAGCTCGCTCGCCAGCTCGTCCCGGCCGAGCCGCTCCAACATGGCGATCGCCCAAAAACGGGGCTTGCGGAGGTTGCCGACCGTGAGCAGTCCGAACCCGCCGTGGAAGAGCGCCGGGGCGTCGCCACCCTCGACGAAGTGGTCCGATGCGACCCAGTAGGCGAGCGCGTCGAGCCGGCCGGCCGCGGAGCGCATGCCACGTGCGACCAGCGGCGCAGCCCAGGCGCTGTCGTTGATGGGAGCACCATCACGCGGGCTGACGCCCCATTCCGTCCACCACAGCGGCAAGTCGGGCCGCCCGAAACGGGCCGTGATCGGCCGGAGGTCGAGCGGCGGAAGGCCGTAGGTGTGGGTGGAGATGAAGTCGACCGGGACCGCGTTGGCCCGGCAGTGCTCGAGCAGATCATCGATCCAGCCCGCGGCTGCCGTGGCCGGGCCACCCACGCGGAACTCCGGGTCGACCGACTTCACGGCCTTGACGCTTGCGTCGTAGAGCTGCAGGTAGTCCGACTCGGCGCCGGCCCAGAACACGCACAGGTTTGGCTCGTTCCAGACCTCGAACGCCCAACGGCGCACCTCCTCGCGGTCGTATCGATCCACGAGATGGGCGACGAAGTGGCTGACGAGGGCCGCCCACCGGTCGAGGTCGTCCGGGCGCGAGATGATCGCCCCGTAGTCGAACACGGTCCTCTCCGGCTCGGCCGCGAGGGCGAACGGCATGAACGAGAGCTCGACAATCGGCCTGAGGCCGGTCCCGAGCAACCGGTCGAGGACCTGGTCCACCTTGGAGAAGTCGTGGATCGCGCCCTCTTCCCCGTCTCGGTAGACCCCGAGCAGGTCGTGGAAGATGGCGTGCGCCCGCACGGCCTGCACCCCGAGCTCGCGCCGGACGATCCGAAACGACTCGGCAAGCTCCGCGCCGACGTCGTGGCCGCCCGGCCCTGGCCCCCTGAGCAGCATGGCGAGGTGCTCGGAGCCGATGATCGGTCGCCACGGCCGCTGCACCGGACCGAGGACCTGGCTTGCATTCACGCGGATCGCCACGTCCGCGTGCGCCGGGCCCGTGCGAGGACGGACCGGCGTCGAGAGCGCGCCGCCCTCGGCTTCGATCGTCGGCAGGCTCGAGACGGCGTACCAGCGGCTCGCCTGTCCCCGTGCACCGGCACTCCCGCCCTGCGGACGCGTCGTGTCGAGATATGGGCCGTGCGGGACGGCCAGCACGTCGCCGCCTCCCTGGTCGATGGGCTGGAATGGGCCGTCGGCCGCCGACCCGCGGTGGACCAGGTACCCGGCGGCCCCCTCGACTGGCGACCAGTCGATGGTGACCTGGCCGCGCCCGCGCACCGCCCGGACGTGCCGCGGAGGCGGGAGCGTGGTCGGCGGCGCCGGTCGGTCGCGCTCGGTCCGGGCGCCGAGCGTCGCGAACCAGGCGATTCGTGCGGAGCGCGCCGACGGTCCCACGCCCTGCGGCCCGGTGACCATCGTGAGTTCCGGGCTGGGCTGCGGCTGGCCCGCCAATCTGTCGGGGGTGTGGCGTCTGGGCATCGATTCGCCGGGCCTATGGATTGAGGAGCTGTACGGCTGGCCGGAGTGCACGCCGACGGGTGGGAACCATGACTCCTCCGATGTTCTTTGGGCGCGGTCCACCCGCGGGCGTTCGGCCGCCACGGCCTCGTTCAGCCCTTGAGGCCGGTCGTGGCGATCCCTTCGGTGATCCAGCGCTGGAAGATGACAAAGACGATCAGCACGGGCACGACGAGCATCACCGAGCCCGCCATGAGCATTCCGTTGTCGGCCTGGTACTGGCCGATCGCGAACGTGGCCAGGGCGACCGGCAGCGTGTACATCTGGGGCTCCGTGGCCATGACCAGCGGATACAGGAAGCTGTTCCAGTTGCCCAGGAAGGTGAGGATCCCGAGCGTCGCCAGGACCGGCGTGGCGATCGGCAGGACGACGCTCCAGAAGATTCGAAACTCGTTCCCTCCGTCGATCCGCGCCGCCTCGAGCAGCTCGTTCGGGATGCCGAACATGAACTGGCGCATGAGGAAGACGCCGAACGGTCCGGCAAGGAACGGCAGGATCAGACCCGGGTAGCTGTTCACGAACCCGAGCTTGCTCATCAGGATGAAGTTCGGGATGAGCGTGATCCCCGCCGGGACCATGAGCGTGGCCAGGACCAGGCCCATGATCACGCGCTTGCCCCGCCAGCGCAGCTTGGCGAGCGCGTATCCGAGCATCGGGCAGAAGACGAGATTGCCGACCGTCACCGCCACCGCAATGACCGTCGAATTGAAGAAGAAGCGCGGGAAGTCGAGTTGATCGAAGAGCCGCTGGTAGTTGTTGATCGTCGGTGTCGACGGCAGGAGTGTCGGCGGGTTCTGGAGGAAATCGATCTGCGGCTTGATCGAGCCGAGGAGCATCCACAGGAACGGCCCGACCATGAGCACCAGCCCGCCGATGAGCAGGAGGTAGATCCATAGGTTCGAAGCCTTCCGGCCGCTTCCCCGAGCAGGGCGCGACGGGGCCTGAGCGGCAACGGGCAGGGCGGTCATCGATCCACCTCCCTCACTCGTCCGACCGGAGGAACTTGAACTGGAGGAAGGCGACGATCGCGACGATAACGAACAGGACATACGCGATCGCCGAGGCGTAGCCCTGGTGGAAGAACGTGAATCCCTGCTGGTACATGTACATCGTGATCGAGAGCGTCCTGTTGAGCGGTCCGCCGGCGGTCATCACGAACGGCTCCTCGAAGAGCTGCAGGTAGCCGATCGTGGTGATCACGGTCATGAACAGGATGGTCGGCCGGAGCATGGGCAGGGTCACATACCGGAACCCCGCCATGCGGCCGGCCCCGTCGATCGCGGCCGCTTCGTAGAGCGTGGATGGGATCGCCTGGAGGCCGGCCAGGAAGACGATCATCGCGAACCCGAGATTGCGCCAGACCGCCATCGCGATGATCGATGGCATTGCCAGCACCGGGTCGGCCAGCCAGGCTGGTCCCTTGATGTTGAGGTCGCCGAGCAGCATGTTGATCAAGCCGTCGTCGGGGTTCAGCAGGAACCGCCAGACGACCGCGATGGCGACGATGCTGGTGATGACCGGCAGGTAGTACCCGACCCGGAAAGCGGTTCGAAAACGGGTGACGCCACCATTCAGGGCCGTCGCGATCAACAGCCCGAAGACGAGCGTCAGCGGCACGCCGACGACCACGAAGTAGACGGTGTTGAACAGCGCCGTCCAGAACGTCGAGTCACTGAACAGGTCGAGGTAGTTCTTGAGGCCGACGACGGTGGTCCCGACCGGGTTCGCGAGATCCTTCAGGCCGAAGCTCGTGAAGCTCAGGACGAACGAGGCGAGGATCGGGAAGGCGAGGAAGACCCCGAACAGGATCACGAACGGGGCCGCAAACGCCCAGCCGACCATGTCCTCGCGCCAGCCCGGGCGGGAGGCGGCCGGGGCCGCCTCCGCCGTTCTGCGCTGGGCGAGCGCAGGAACTGTCATCTCAGTTGCCCGTCCCGATCTTCTCCGCCTCCTGCTGCATCTCGTCGGCGGCGGCCTTCGGGTCCATGCCACCGGTTGTCATCTTCTCGAGCGTCGCATTCAGCGCGGTCGCCAGCTCGGGCCAGGTCGCGAGGGCAGGCTGGGCCTGCGTGCTCTTGAGCTGCGCCCCCCACATAACCATGTTCTTGTCGCTCGTGAGCGACGGGTCGGTCCATGCTGCCTGGACGGCCGGTAGGTCGGTGACGTCCGCGTACCAGGCGACCTGCGTCTTGGGGTCGGTGAGGTACTGGACGAACTTCCAGGCGAGGTCCTTGTTTGGGCTGTCCTTGTAAACGACCATGTTGCCGCCGCCGATGAACGAGGTCGAGCTGACCTTCTTCGGGATCGGCGCGAGGGCCCACTTGCTGCTGAAGCCCGCGCCGCCGGCCGCGGTGAGCAGGCTCATGGAATACGGGCCAGAGAAGAACATCGGGTGCGTGCCGGAGACAAATGCCGGTGTGACGTCGAAGCCTGTTGGCACCTTCGTTGGCGCCAACCCGTTCTTGAAGAACGACTCATAGAAGGTCAGCGCCTCGACCGCCTGCGGGCTGTTGAGCTGGAACTTGCCCGAGCTGTCGATGACCTGGCCGCCGTCAGACCAGAGGAACGGGAAGTATTCCTGCCAGTTCATGGTGCCGAGCGAGAGGCCCCACTGCGCGCCGCCCTTCGACTGCATCGCCGTGGCCATCGCCATGAGGTCGTCCCACGTCACGGGCGGCGAGGTGATGCCGGCTTTCTGGGCGATGTCGGTGCGGTAGAAGAGCATGCGCGTGTCGACATACCAGGGCACGCCGTACACCGTGCCGTTGACGACGTTCGTGTTCCAGGCACTCTGGAAGAACGTGCTCGCCTGGAAGTTGGCGGGCACAGGCTCGAGGGCTCCGGTGGCTGCGAACTCGCCCATCATGTCGGTGCCCATCTGGCTGACGTCGGGCGTCTGGTGGCCGGCGATCGCGGTCTGGAGCTTCGCGACGGCCTGGCCCCAATCAACCGGCGTCACGTTGACTGTGACACCCGGGTTGTCCTTCATGAACGTCGCGGCCAGGTCCTTGAGCTTGACCCCCTCGTTGCCCATCGCCCACACCGTGAGCGTTCCGGTGGCCGAGCCTGCCGGGCTGACGGCCGGCGGCTGGTTGGCCGATCCGCCGGGCGCAGCGCTGCCCGCGTTTGTACCGCAGGCAGCGACCACAAGGCCGATGCTGGCGAGCATGACGGCAAACCGGAGCGGTGTTCCCCGTGGACGGCTCGGGATCCGAGTTGATCGGGGTTGCAGCATGTCCCTTCTCCTGTGCTCTTTGCACGGAGCGTGCCGGTGCCACAGGTGCGGCTTGGGCGTTCCGGAGGCGTTGTCAGTCTCGCGTCGCGACGAGGCCGCGTCATGACGGGCCGTCATGCGTTCCGCTGGCGGTGCGCCCGACCCCCGAAGCTGCCAACCCGTCGGCCACCTCGCCGGGTATTGGACGGCGGGCTGTCGACGGGAGGCACCAGCCCGGTCAGCCCTCGTAAGCGGGTCAGCGTCTGGTGAGAGCCGTGAACCAATCACCCGGCACTGCACGAGATCTCGCGGCTGCGGTGTCCGCGTTCGAGTGGCTTGGCGATGTCGGTTGGAGCTCGGTGCTCGGCGAGCGGATCGACGGATCCGCGAGGCCCGGGCTCGGTGCGGACGCCGTCACGGAGCAAACCGAGGCTTTCTATCCCCCTGAGGGCGGCGGACGGCGAGAGCTGACCCGGCACCGGGTGCCGAGGCTGCGCGGCTACTCCGTGAGCCGGAGCGCGCGGAGCACCTCGGCCACGCCCCAGGCCTGCGCGTAGCAGCCGACCGGACGATGCGGTGGGTCGCCTTCGAGGCATTCGGAGATCGTCCCGAGGCCCGCGTCGCGAAGATGGTCCTCGAACCCGTCGAAGCGCGCCCGGACGTTCGCGGCCGGCGTCCCCGTCCGCAGGAGCGCCTCCGCGTACGCGCCCGCGAGCCACGTCCATCCGGTGCCCTGGTGGTACGCCGCGTCCCGCCGGACGCGGTCGCCGCGGTACGTGCCGAGGTAGGCCGGATCCGACGGCGCAAGCGAGCGGAGCCCCAGGCCGATCCACAGGGAGCGTGTGACCGCGTCCACGACGGCACGCGCCTGGTCGGGCGCCAGGAGGTCCGGCTCCAGGCTCACCACGAACAGCTGGTTCGGGCGGACCGCGGGGTCGTCTCCGTCCGGGCCGTCGACGACGTCGAACAGGCAGCCGCGATTCGCGTTCCAGAACCGCACGCCGCAGGCAACGGCGGCGCGCTCGCCCAGGCCGGCATATCGCTCGGCCGCAGCCGTGTCTCCGCGATCCTGGCACAGGCGCGCCACGATGCGGCAGGCGTGGACCCAGAGCGCCTGGATCTCGACAGGCTTGCCTGCCCGCGGCGTTACCACCCAATCGCCGATCTTGGCGTCCATCCAGGTGAGCTGGACACCCGGCTCGCCGGCGCGAACGAGCCCGTCGGCCGGGTCCACGCCGATCCCGAAACGGGTCCCCGCCGCGTAATGGTCGACGATCGTGCACAGGGT
>Ga0182021_10012218_pt1 | contig 10202 bp, 2 predicted proteins | sample 612E3MmetaG_FD_120493 | JGI IMG/M metagenome (GOLD analysis project Ga0182021, IMG submission 120493) | Permafrost microbial communities from Stordalen Mire, Sweden - 612E3M metaG (Illumina Assembly) | ecosystem: Environmental > Terrestrial > Soil > Wetlands > Permafrost | place: Sweden... | reverse complement strand
GTAGCCGTCCAGAGCGGCGTACAGGTCCCTCCGCCGCTGGCGCAGCCCACCGCGTAGGCATACAGCTTGCCGTCCTCGGATCCGACGTAGACGACGCCGTTCGCAACCGCGGGCGAGGAGGTGATGGCGTTGCCGGTGGTGCCAGTCCATGCGACTCCCAGGGCGCCCACGTTGGAAGGCGACAGCGTCGTCTCTAACGCGTTGTATCCCCCGTGGCTCGGGTCGTTGCGGAACTGCGTCCAAGGGCCCAGTACATGCAGCGTCGCGGTGCCCGTGGCGCTACCGCCGGTGCCGGTGACGGTGTGGTCGCCCGCGGCAGTGGACGTGCACGAGTTGCCGGTGCAGGAGCCTCCGCCTACGATGCTGAATGTCGTTGCGGAGGTGGCGTCGCCAAGGCTATTGCCGTAGACGTCGAAGCCTTCGGCGGTGTAGGTCTGGCTACTACCTCCGGCGATTGTGGCGGTCGCCGGGCTCAGGACCAGGTGGTCGAGGGCGTCTTCGTATGCATACAGCTTGCCGTCGTAAGAGCCGACGTAGACCACGCCGTTTGCTACCGCGGGCGAGGATATGACGGTGCCCCCGGTGGTTGCAGTCCAGAGCGGCGTACAGGTCTTGGGACTGCCACTGCAACCACTAACCCCGGCCGCGTCGAAGGCGTACAGCTTGTCGTCGTAGGAGCCGACGTAGACCACGCCGTTTGCTACCGCGGGCGAGGAATTGACATAGCTGCCGGTAGTTGCGGTCCAGAGCGGCGTACAGGTCTTCGGACTATCGCTGCAGCCAATAGTCCCGTTCGCGTCGTAGGCGTACAGGTTGCCGTCGATGGACCCGATGTAGACCACGCCGTCCTTGATCGAGGGCGGGGAGTCGATGTCACCGCCGGTGGCGACGCTGGTCCAGAGCGGCGTGCAGGTCTTGGGACTGCCACTGCAGCCACTGACCCCGGCCGCGTCGAAGGCGTACAACTTGTTATCGGTAGATCCGATATAGACCACACCGTTTGCCACGGCTGGCGAGGAGGAGGTCTGGCCGCCGGTAGTAGCGGTCCAGAGCGGCGTGCAGGTCTTGGGACTGCCGCTGCAGCCGGTGATCCCGGCGGCGTCGAACGCCCACAGTTTCCCGTCGAACTCCGACGCGACGTATACCACGTCGTTCGCTACCGCAGGAGAGGTTTCAATCCAACTACTGCTCGTCGCCGTCCAGAGCGGCGTGCAGGTCTTGGGGCTGCCGCTGCAGCCGGTGATCCCGGCGGCGTCGAAGGCGTACAGCTTGCCGTCCTTGGACCCGACGTAGACCACACCGCCCGCAACCGCCGGCGAAGAGGTGATGCCGCCGCCGGTCTCGGCCGTCCAGAGCGGCGTGCAGGATCCGCCACTACTAGCGCAGCCGACCTCGTACGCATACAGCTTGCCGTCGTTAGAGCCGACGTAAACCACGCCGTTCGCAACCGCGGGCGAAGAGATGATGGAGCCGCCGGTCGTGCCGGTCCACGCCACGCCTAGGGCGCCCACATTGGAAGGCGACAGAGTCGTCTCAGCGGTGTTGTATCCGACGTGGGTCGGGCCGTTGTGGAACTGCGTCCAGTCGCCGGTAAGCGCAAAGGCGTACAGCTTGCCATCAGATGAGCCGGCATAGACGACGCCTTTGGCGACGACAGGGGAATTGAGCGCGCTGCTGGTCGTGGCCGTCCAAAGCGGCGAGCAGGTCTTAGGACTTCCACTGCAGCCGGTGATCCCAGCCGCGTCGAACGTATACAGATTGTCGTCGCCGGACGCAGCGTAGACCACGCCGTTGGCAACGACGGGCGAGTCGATCGGCTGACCTGTGGCGGCCGTCCAGAGCGGCGTGCAAGTCTTGGGGCTGCCGCTGCAGCCAGTTACCCCGGTCGCGTCGAAGGCATACAGCTTGTGATCGTAGGACCCGACGTAGACGACCCCGTTGGCAACCGCCGGTGAATTCGTTAAGAAGCTGCCGGTCGCGGCCGTCCAGAGCGGTGAGCAGGTCTTGGGGCTACCACTGCAGCCGGTGACCCCGGCCGCGTCGAACGCATATAGCTTGTAGTCCATGGTATTCCCGATGTACACGACTCCGTTGATGACCGCGGGGGAGGAACTGGAGAAGGTGCCGGTGGCCGTCCAGAGAGGCGCGCACGTCTTGGGGCTGCCGCTGCAGCCGGTAACCCCAGACGCGTCGAAGGCGTACAGCCCGGTAATCGTCCCGACGTAGACGACGCCGTTGGCGACCGCGGGCGAGGAATAGATCTGGTAGCCGACGCTGGCCGTCCAGAGAGGCTGACAGGTTTTAGGCGTGCCACTGCAGCCGCTGACCCCGGTCGCGTCGAAGGCGAACAGCTTGGCGTCCCAGGACCCGACGTAGACAACGCCATCGACAACCACGGGCGAGGTCGTGGAGTCGGCCGTGGCCGTCCAGAGCGGCCCGCAGGTCTTAGGATCTCCACTGCAATTGATCACCCCAGCCGCATCGAACGCATACAGCTTGCCATCGCCGGATCCGACGTAGACGACGCCATTGGCGATCGCGGGCGAGGAGTTGATGGAGTTGCCGGTGGTGGCTGTCCAGAGCGGCGCGCATGACGCGCCGTGGCTGGCACAGCCGACCGGGTACGCATACAGCTTATGATCGTAAGACCCGGCGTAGACCACGCCGTTGGCGACCGCTGGCGAGGATCCGATAGCGCTGCCGGTGGTACCCGTCCAAGCGACGCTCAACGCTTCCACGTTGGAAGTAGAGATGGTGTTCTCCGCGGCGTTATAGCCCGAGTGATCCGGGCCGTTGCGGAACTGCGTCCATTCACCATCGGCCGCCGTCACGAACACGGCACACGCGATGAGGAGCGCGATGAACAGGAGCGAACGGAGCCTCGCAGTCACGGTTGACCTCCAACGGTGTGCGCTTTTGGGGAAGTCTTCGTCCCTCTGTCCGCTAGACGCGGTGGCTGCGCCGAGATCAATCGCCGGCAGAGAGGTGCAGCTAGAGCAGATCGGGCGCCCCGAGGAGCCGGCGCTCTCACGGCGAGACGCCTGCGCGAAAGCCTTTAGAACGGTGCTGCGCGCGTCCCGCACTAGGATCGGCAGCCGTCTTTGCGGCCACGCTTGCCCAAGTGCCCAACTCGAATTGCGGGGGGATCGCTGTCTTCATCTCACACGTCTTCGCGAGTGCTGTGAGCCTACTACCTCCTTTTCTGATGTCAACTACGCCGCGAAGTGGGTGGTGGCGGATACGAATTATGAGGCCGTGCCATGGGTTTGGACGCCGCCTCTTAGGTCATAGACAGCGGAGCACGTTCGAACCTTTTTAGAACCAAACGGACTCGAACCCGGCGAAAATCCGGCGCTGGACAACCCCAAGTCGCCTCTCGCTTTCTCGGGGCGCCGCTGAGTGTGCTTCGCCGGAGGGGACAGTGCTTCAGCACGGCCCCGGAGAGCGAAGTGCGCTCAGCGGTGTCAGGCGATTCCGGAGGCCAGCCGCGCCTGGCCGGGAGGAATCGCTGGCCGAGGGAGCGAGAAGAAGATCAGCGGTTCATTACGAAGCTGATCAACAAAATCCGGTCGTCGAGCTCGAACGCCAGGTGATCGTCGAGCGAGGCGAGGTAGCGGTCGCTGGCGCCGACGAGGGCGTGCACGCCGACTACCCAGACCTTCCACTTCCCTTTTCCGAGCAGGGCCACGATCTGCTCGCGGAAGCTGCGAGCGATGTCGTTCGTGCCGACGTGGCGCTCGCCAGGGCGCGGATCGTGAGCGCGCTTGCCGAGGTAGAACTCGCGCAGCTCGTCGTCGGCTAGGAGCCAGCGCCTGAACATCTCTTCCGCCGGCTGGTCCCACGGCTTCAGCTCGTCCAGCTTCATCTCCCAGTGCTTGACCGGCGGCTTCAGCTTCTGCCCGAGCGCATCGAAGTGGTTCTGCAGGGTCTCTTCTACGCTGCCTTTGACGTCGAGTACGAGAACGTCGTAGTCGTAGCGGTAAATGGTGAGCGCCTGATGGAACTTCGCGAACGCCTGCAGGAAGCCGCGCAGCTCTCCGATTCGTCCGAGGTTGAGTTCCGGGCTGGCCATGCTCCAGTGGATTCTCGCTGCTCGAGAGGACGAGGTCGAGCGAGATGTATCTCGCGAGCGGTTTCTCCGCCGCAGCTCTGTGGTTTTTCCACCGCTATTCTGCGCCCGCTGCCGTTTGATGAGACTCGCTTCAAGCGGTATAGTCTTGGCTCCGATGGCCAGTACGGCAATGACACCGCGTTCGTCTGGGATGACGGTTATTACCTCTCGCTCGGCTGCTCTGGCCTCGGCTAAGCGCGCTGCTAAACGCTAGCCGGCGTATCTCGTCTCCACGCCGACTAGCTCAAAAGTGGAGGCGAGGAGCTGGAGTGCCCGACTCCGGCTCTGTGTGATGACACCTACCGGAAGGGCAACGAAGGGAAGCAAGATTTTGGTTACGCGGTCGCTATACGAGATCAACAACCTGACAACCGAACGGGATGCCTGCGGAATCGGCTTCGTTGCCGATGTCGAAGGGCGCCCGTCACGGCGAGTTCTAGATCTCATCCTCGCCGCGCTCAAGCGCGTACGGCACCGCGGCGCCGTCAACGCCGACCGGCTCACCGGCGACGGAGCGGGCGTGCTCATACCGCTCTCCCCGGCGCTTGCTCCCCACGGTGGTCTGGCGATGGTGTTCCTGTACGACGAAGCGGCTCTCTCGACAATCGAGAATGCTTGCGCGGAGGAGGGCGTCGGCTTCGCGGGCTGGCGTGAGGTTCCGGTCGAGCCCGCTCGTCTCGGCGAGCGAGCTCGGGTGAGCGCGCCCAAGATCGTCCAAGCACATCTCGTTGCACCAGCGGGCGCAAGCGAGGACGAGGCCGAGCTCGCGGCTGTGCGTACGCGCAAGCGGATCGAGCGTTCGGGCGTGAATGCCTACGTCGCCTCGCTCTCCTTTCGCACGGTCACCTACAAGGCGCTTTGCGCCGCCGAACAGCTGGACGCCTTCTATCCCGATCTCGTCAATCCCGAGATCGAGATCCCGTTCGGCGTCTTCCACCAGCGCTTCGCGACCAACACGACTCCGACCTGGGAGCGTGCGCAACCGTTCCGCATGCTCTGTCACAACGGCGAGATCAACGCTCTTGCCGGAAACGTCAACTGGATGCGGGCACGCGAGCACCACTTCGGCACCGCGAACGACGCCTCGTTCTATCCGGCGATCGAGGACCCGGGCGCCGACTCGCGCACGCTCGACAACGCGCTCGAGCTGCTCGTTCGCGGCGGCCGCGAGATTCCGCATGCGTTGGCGATGCTCATCCCCGAGGCCTGGGAGGAAGCAATCGAGCTCGACGATGAGCTGCGCGATTTCTACCGTTACCACGCGTGTCTGATCGAGCCCTGGGACGGCCCGGCCGGCGTCATCTTCACCGACGGAAAGATCGTCGGCGCCAGGCTCGATCGCAACGGCCTCCGCCCGCTCCGTTATTTCTCCGCTTCAGACGGGCTGGTTGTCTGCGCGTCGGAGGTTGGGCTCGTCGATATTCCGGAGGGCGTCACGGTCGAGCACGGGAAGCTTGGCCCCGGGCAGATGATCGTCGTAGACCCGAGCCGCGGCGGCCTACTCTCGGACGAAGAGCTCAAGCGAGATTTGGCATCCCATGGGCCTTACGGGCGCTGGTTGCGCGACGGCATCACTCGAGCTTCGGTCGGCGAGCCGTTCGCCGGACCGTTCGAAGACCTGACCCGCCGGCACGCTGCGTTCGGCTACACCCGCGAAGATTTGGACATCATCCTGCGCCCGATGGGAGCGACCGGCCACGAGCCGACTTCGTCGATGGGAGACGACGCGGCGATCACTCCGCTTTCGAACTGGGCTCGCCCACTCCCGGCCTACTTCAAGCAGCGCTTCGCTCAGGTGACCAATCCGCCGATCGACTCGCTGCGCGAGCGGATCGTCTTCAGCCTCAACACCCGTCTCGGCGCGCGCGCTCCGCTCCTTACCGCGGGGCCGGAGGCCGCGCGGCTGACCGAGCTCGAGAGCTTCTTCCTCTACCCGGACGGGCTCGAAGCGCTCGACACGCATCGTCTCGACGCTACTTTCGGCAGAGAGGAAAGTCTCGAGCAGGCCTGCGAGCGCCTTGCCGCCGCCGCCGTCGAAGCCGGCGAAAAGGGCGAGCAGCTGCTCCTCATCAGCGACACGGCGATCTCGGCCGAGCGGGCATCGATCCCGATTCTGCTTGCGGTCGGGATCGTGCACCAGAAACTGGTGCGGTCGGAGCTGCGCGCCCGCGTCTCGATCCTGGTCGAAAGCGACGAGCCGCGCGAGACCCATCACTTCGCGACCCTGATCGGGTACGGCGCCGAGGTCATCTGCCCGCGTCTCGCGCTCGAGACGATCGCCGCGCTCGCCGCCGAGAGCGAGATCGACGGTCACACCGACGCGACGACCGCCCAGCAACGCTTCCGAACGGCGATCGAGGACGGCGTGCTCAAGATCATGTCCAAGATGGGCATCTCCGATGTGGCCAGCTACTGCGGCGCCGAGATCTTCGAGGCTGTCGGGTTGGGAGCGGAGGTAATGAAGGCCGCCTTCGCCAACACCGCCTCGGCTGTGGGCGGCGCCGGCTTCAGCGAGCTCGAGGCGGATGCCTGGGAGCGCATCGACGACGCTTTCGGCGGCAAACCGGCGGTCGAGAACCCCGGCAACGTCAAGGCGCGGGTGAACGGCGAGCAACACGCGACCAGCGCAGAGGTCATCAGCGCCCTGCGTCAGAGCATCAACGTTGGCGGCGACTCCGCCGATCAGCTTCTGCGCCTTGCCGTCAGCAACGGCAGCTGGGAGCAATACGAGAAATTCGCCACGGCCGTCAACGAGCGCGAACCGCTCGAGCTGCGCGATCTCTTCGAGTTCGCCCCGACCGGCTCCCCGGTTCCACTCGACGAGGTCGAGCCGGCGACCGAGATTGCCAAGCGCTTCTCCGCCGGCGCCATGAGCCAGGGAGCCCTTTCGGCGGAGGCGCACGAGACGATCGCCGCCGCCCTGAGCATGATCGGCGCCCGTTCCAACTCGGGTGAGGGCGGCGAGGCGCTCGAGCGTTACAAGACGCCCAACAACTCGACCATCAAGCAGGTCGCTTCGGGCCGCTTCGGGGTCACTCCGCCCTACCTTCGCTCGGGCAAGGAGCTGCAGATCAAGATCGCGCAGGGCGCCAAGCCCGGCGAGGGCGGCCAGCTCCCGGGGCACAAGGTCTCGCCCGAGATCGCCAAGCTCCGTCACACCGAGCCCGGTATCGCGCTGATCTCACCGCCGCCGCATCACGACATCTACTCGATCGAAGACCTGGCCCAGCTGATCTTCGATCTAAGGCAGGCCAATCCGAGCGCCGAGGTCTCGGTCAAGCTGGTCTCCGAGGCAGGTGTGGGTATCGTCGCCGCCGGCGTCGTCAAGGCGCTGGCGAACATCGTGCACATCGCCGGCTGCGACGGCGGCACCGGCGCGAGCCCGCTTTCCTCGATCAAGAACGCCGGCGCTCCCTGGGAGCTCGGTCTGGCCGAGACGCAGCAGGCGCTTGTCTCCGAGGGGTTGCGCGGCCGCGTACGGGTGCGCGTGGACGGAGGTTTCAAGACCGGTCGAGATGTCGTCGTCGCGGCCCTGCTCGGCGCCGACGAGTACAGCTTCGGAACAGCGCTCCTGCTCGCCGAGGGCTGCTTGATGGTGCGCGCCTGCCATCTCGACAGCTGCCCCGTGGGAATCGCAACCCAGCGGCCCGAGCTGCGCAAGCGCTTCACCGGCACTCCGGAGAAAGTGGCCGCCTACCTCCTCTTCGTCGCCGAGGAGGCACGCCGCCGGCTCGCCGCGCTCGGACTGCGCTCGCTCGACGAGGCGATCGGGCGCACCGACCTTCTCCGCCAGAAGAAGACCGGCGACGCGCGCAAGGATCTGATCGACCTCTCGCCGCTGCTCGTTCGTGCCGGCGAGGGCCCTGTACGCTTCGTCGGCGAATTGCCGATCGACTCTGTTGGTGGCGAGCTCGGCGACCGGCTCTCGATCGATGCGGCCGAGATCCTCGAGCGCAAGGTCGAGCTCGAACTCGAGTACGAGATTAAAAACGGCGATCGCACCGTGGGTGCCCGCCTCGGCGGCGACGTCGGCGAACGATTCGGCTTCGGGGCCCCGCCCGGAACCGTGCTCGCTCACTTCCGCGGTGCCGCCGGGCAGAGCTTCGGCGCCTACCTCGCCGACGGAATCAACTTCGAATTGATCGGTGTGGCCAACGACTACGTCGGCAAGGGGATGAACGGAGGCACGATCGTCATCCGGCCCGGCGCGGACATCGTCGGGCATCCGGTACTGGCAGGCAACACGCTGCTGTACGGAGCGACCGGGGGGCACCTCTTCATCGCCGGAAGAGTCGGCGAGCGATTCGCGGTCAGAAACTCCGGCACCGTCGCCGTCGTCGAGGGCGCCGGCGAGCATCCCTGCGAGTACATGACCGCGGGGACGGTGGTCATCCTGGGCGATTTCGGGCGCAACCTCGGCGCCGGTATGAGCGGCGGCCAGGCCTTCGTCTACGACCCGGACGGGCACCTGGACGTGCGGATGAACCCCGACCTCGTATTCGCCGAGCCGCTCGGAGAAGCGGCCGCGGGGAATCTGCGCACACTGCTCGAACAGCACCTGGAGCTCACCCGCTCGCCGCGGGCGAAGGCGATGCTCGAGAACTGGGAGTCCACGCTCAGCGACTTCAGGCGCGTACACCCGAGGCGGAACGTCGCCCGGCTCGAGGAAGAGCACGAGGGCTCGGCGCAAGAGGCCGCCGAGGGTGCCGCTCCAGTTGCCGGCTGAAGGCTAGGAGACAGCCGATCCCGCGTCGACGATGCCGGCTCCATAGGCGTCGTCGGAGGAGATCGGATGCTTGAAGTCGAGGTGGCAGTAGCCGAGATCGCAGGCCGTGCCGTCGAGCCCCGGCGTCATGTTGCTCGGATCGTTCGGGCCGGTGTGGTTGACCACTCCGTCCCGAGCTGTCCGCGCCAGCTGCGCGAGTAGCGCATCGGGCCTGTCCCGCAACCAGCGATGCGTCGCGAGAGCGAGCACTGCGACTCCGCTCACGTTCGGAGCGGCCATCGAAGTCCCCTGCGACCAGGCAAAGCCTTGTCCGCGGATCGCGAAGCAGGCCGAGTTGTAGAAAGCCGAGATATCTGGATCCGTGCAGTAGGCGGAATCCGGATCGACCGCCGAGAAGGTGCCGTATCCGTCGGCGAGAATGTCGCCGGTGCCACCGTCGAAGATCGGAATGTTGAACTTTCGCGCTCCGCCCGGTGCGGCCACGTCGATCCGCGAGCCGTAGTTCGAGTAGTAGGCGAGCTGGTCTCGCGCGCCCACCCACTTATTCGGCCAGCGAACCGACGGGTCGGCAGCGGGTGCGCCGACCACTTCGTTCGACGTCGCCGAGACGAGGATCACTCCCGGGAGCCCCCCCGGCACCAGCAGCATCCCGCGAAAATCGGTGAAGTAAGGCTCGAGCGGATCGCCCGGGTAGAACGTTCCGATTCCCTGCGAGCCGGTGGAGACCCGGCCGGCGCCAACGAACTTACGACCGGCGACCTTGATGTTCGTTCGGTCGATACGCACGTGCTCGTTCCCCGCCGAGGCGATGATCGTCGCTCCGCGCGACCGGCAGTAGTTGGCCGCGTCCGCCCAGAGCAAGTAGTCCTGAGCGTCGGCTTCAAGCGTGGGATCGTCGTAACCGACGATCGACATGTTGAGAATGTCGGCACCGTCGTGGCAGGCCTCGACCATGCCGTTGACGATCCAGCTCGTGAGGCCACCCCAGTCGCCGGCGAGCACCTTGTAGCTGCGGATGGTTACCTTGGGCGCCACACCGTTCGATCCGAATCCGTTCGCTGCGGCCCCGATCCGACTTGCAACCCAGGTTCCGTGACCGGAGCGGTCGCCGTTTCGGCACTCATCGAGGATGCCGTTGTCGGTGAGGAAACCGCGGCCGTAGTCTCGGACGATCGCTCGGCAATCGAGCGAGTTCTCGGACATCCTCGCGTCGTAGTTGTCGCGGAGCTCCTTCGTGTTGCCCTGAACACCGGTGTCGAGCACGGCAACGACGATCGAGTTGTCGCCCTTCGTCTTCTGCCACGCGCTCGGGACGTTCATGCGGTTGTCGTCCCACTGCACTATCCCCTCGGCGTTGGCAGCGGT
>Ga0182021_10012214_pt1 | contig 10205 bp, 11 predicted proteins | sample 612E3MmetaG_FD_120493 | JGI IMG/M metagenome (GOLD analysis project Ga0182021, IMG submission 120493) | Permafrost microbial communities from Stordalen Mire, Sweden - 612E3M metaG (Illumina Assembly) | ecosystem: Environmental > Terrestrial > Soil > Wetlands > Permafrost | place: Sweden... | reverse complement strand
CCGATAGTGCTGCGCACATTGATCGTTTGCTGGTGGGCCTCAATAATGTGTTTGACTATTGCCAGGCCAAGCCCTTTGCCTTTTCTTGAGATTTCACGGCCGCGTGATGTACGGTAAAACCGTTCAAATACCCTGGGCAGGTCATCCTGGTTTATACCAATTCCGTTATCGGTGATCTCCACAAGGATGTTCTCGTCCATATCGAAAAAACTGATTTTGGTTTTCCCGCCATTTTCAAGTGAGTAACGGAAGGAATTATCGAGGATGTTTGTAATAACATGGCGGATCTTTTCCCGGTCGGCATAAACCCAGATTGGTTTATCAGCCTGGGTGATGCTGACCTGTATTTCCTTCTCCCTGGCCGCCATCTCAAGCATTTCCACAACCTCCCTGGTCACGGCCACGATATCAAAACGCAGCTTGTTAAGAATCAACTGCCCCGACTCCAGCTGGTTGATCTCCCCCAGGTCTTCCACTATCCTTATCAACCTTTCAACGCTTACTTCGGTCCGCCTGAGGTATTCCTTGTTTATTTTCGGATCATCCAGTCCGCCATCAAGCAAGGTGGAAACATATCCCTGCACATTGAACAAAGGCGTCTTTAATTCGTGAGAGACATTTCCGATGAAGTCTTTCCGGTATTCCTCCAGTTGTTTCAGCCGTTCGATCTCCTCCAGTTTCTCCGCGCCCCAATGTGCCACCTCCTGTTCGGCATTTTCCAGGATGGTCCGGCTGGAACGGAAGCGCTGCCGGTCCTGTTTCTGGGCCTTGACATTATATATTGATTTATAGATCAGGCGGATCTTCGAATACAGAAATTTGTCAACAGTGTATTTAAAGAAAAAATAAGTACATGCAAACAATATTCCCGATCCGGCTAACAGCACCAGATAGGTGGTGAATCTTACCAGCAGTAAAGGTTCAAGGGTCAGGACGGATAGCAGGAAAATCAACAAGTATCCCGCAGCCATAGCAGTGGCATTCAGGTAAGCAATAGCACGGGGGTCATGGAATTTCATTCCTCTTCATATTTGTAACCGACTCCTTTGATGGTTTTGATGTTCTCGGTCCCGACTTTCTCGCGTATCCTGCGGATATGCACATCAATGGTCCTGTCGCCGACAATGACTTTTTCTCCCCATACCTGCGTAAAGATATCTTCGCGGGTGAAGACTTTATTAGGGCGGGAGACCAGGAGCTGCAGTATCTCGAATTCTTTCCTTGCCAGGATTATTTCCTTTTCATTTTTCAGCACCATATAGCTGTCCATATCGACTGTAAATTCTTTTGTTACGATCTTTCCTGATATCTCAGGAATGGACTTTAACCTTCGCAGGAGGGCCTGGATACGGCTGACCAGTACTTTGGGCTTGATGGGCTTGGTGACATAATCATCGGCCCCAGCTTCAAAGCCGGCTATCTGCGAATAATCCTCTCCCCGGGCAGTGAGAAAAACGATCAGTGAATTTTGCATTCCGGGTATCCGGCGCAGCTGGTTGCAGGTTTCAATACCATCGAGACCGGGCATCATGATGTCGAGTAAAATGAGATGAGGTTTATGCTCCGATGCCAGGTCCAGCGCTTTCTGGCCGTTCCTGGCCTTCAGGATCTGAAAACCTTCTTTCGCCAGGTTATAACCAAGAAACTCCAGGATATCGGCTTCGTCATCCACCAGCAGGATAATCGTATCTTTGTTTTCCATAATAAAATGGAATTGATCCAACAAATTTAAGAAAATCACGTTACATCCTGGTCAACCATGGTATAATGCAGAGGATACTGATTTGTTTATTGTTTTTATTGCCGCTGACGGGTTTTTCCCAGAAGTTCAACGGCGGAGTCCTGTTAGGGGGAAATGTAAGCCAGGTGGACGGGGATACGTATGACGGTTATCATAAGGCTGGCTTCCAGGCAGGAGCTTTTGTTTATCTGCGTGTTTCACCGCATTCATCCTTCCAGATGGAGATGGAGTATTTTCAGAAAGGCAGCCGCAGGGCATCCAATCCCGACAGCGGAGCCGGTGATAATTCCTATCTGTTAAGGATACATTACCTGGAGATCCCTGTTTTATACCAGTTTATTTTTGCAAAGCGTTTTGAGGCCGAAATCGGACCGGCAGTGGATATTCTGCTTGGCTCGCTGGAAGAAACAGGCGGTCTGCCGGTCACCAACACCGTCGACTTGCGGCCGGTTACACTGTGCGGTATCCTTGGGTTTGCCGGGTATATTACATCGCACCTGAAAGCTGGGTTACGGTTCAATTACTCCCTTTTATCCATACGCAAACCGGTTGAAGTTGAACCCCCCGGATACAGGTATATCCTGTTTGAGAAGGGGCAGTACAATAATGTATTATCTTTGACCCTTTCATGGGATTTCAAGGAATTTGAAAAATAATTCAGGACCGTAGCATTTCATCAGGTTTGGACCTGCGGTTTCCTTTCATGACACTGAATATTGAAAAATAAACTTATCATCGGTATCACTGGGGCCTCCGGCTCTATTTACGGTAAACTCCTGCTGGAAAAACTTGTGGGCTTAAGCGGGCAGCTGGAGGATGTAAATGTGATTTTCTCCGAAAATGCAAGGGCTGTATGGGAATTTGAGCTTGGGCCTATAGATGTTGCGTCAATTCCCTTTACAATCCATCGTCCGAACGATTTCTTTGCCCCTATGGCCTCGGGTTCCTCAGGATATACCGCCATGATCATCTGTCCGTGTACAATGGGAACCCTAGGAAGAATTGCCGCAGGTGTTTCCAATGATCTCCTTACACGAGCCGCAGATGTCATCCTCAAGGAAAAACGCAAACTGATCCTGGTCCCCCGTGAGGCACCCTACAACCTCATCCATATAAATAATATGAAGTTGCTTACCGAAGCAGGTGCCGTAATCTGCCCGGCATCACCTTCTTTTTATTCCAAACCTTCCACAATAAATGAAGCCGTGATGACGGTTGTCGACAGGGTCCTGACCCTGGCCGGGCTGGAGGTGGATATGTATCATTGGGGAGCTTGGAGGAGGTGATTATTCCAGGTTCCTGGCATACAATATATTCCTCATCAGTCTCTCGTAACCATTTTCTTCAACCGGGGTCCCGGCAAATAGCTCTTTGAATTGCTCCCTGCCAAGATTGATCCAGTCCTTCTTCCGCATAGTCATCAAGGCTTCGGGGGGATGAAAATGGGTTTCTTTGGTTGGTAAAGCAAAACGGTTAAAGGGACATGCATCCTGGCAGATGTCGCAGCCATAGATCCTGTCTTTGAGGTTATTGCGCACCTCGTCGGTCATGACTGCATTTTTAACTGTAGTGCAATATGTTATGCATCTGCGGATGTTCAGTTGGTAAGGCCTGTCGATTGCACCGGTTGGGCAGGCTTCCATGCATCGTTTACAGTTTCCGCAATGATCGGTTTCGGGCCGATCGGGTTCAATCTCAAGCGTGGTAAGAATGATCCCGATATAAAAATATGAGCCTCCCCCGGGATTGACGACAATGGTATGCTTTCCTATCCATCCGATGCCGCAGCGCATGGCCCAGGCTTTTTCCAGAACAGGTCCCGAATCGACATAGATCTTTGACCGGGTTCCCTCTTCCAGGGAGGCGATAAGATCTGCCAACGGCTCCATTTTTCTTTTTATAAAAGGCGGATAACGTTTTCCTGCAGCATATTTTGAAAGAATGAAATTATCCTCTTCGGGGATAAGAAAAGGGGGGTAATAATTCATCAGGACAGCAATGACGGACTTTACCCCGTGCAGCAGGTCAGCAGGTCTGATCCTCTGGGTAGCATAACGCTCCAGATAATCCATGGTGGCCTGCCTGCCTTCTTCAAGAAAATGCCGGTAAAAATCACGAAGGTCATCCAGGGGCCTGGCCTCTGCAAATCCGCAGGCCGAAAAACCCAGCTCCAATGCATGCTTCCGGATTTGTTCTTTCATTACAGGATTCAAAATAGTGTTCCAGGTCCGGTTCCCTTGATCTTCCCGAGATGTTTATATGCAAGTTCCGTAGCTTCCCGGCCACGGGGGGTCCGCATTAGATAACCTTCCTGGATGAGAAAAGGTTCGTATACCTCTTCGATGGTTCCTGCATCCTCCGAAACAGCGGTTGCTATAGTGGTCAAACCCACCGGGCCGCCCTTGAACTTGTCAATGATCGTGGAGAGTATTTTGTTATCCATCTCATCCAGGCCGTGCTTGTCCACATTCAGAGCCTTCAGGGCATACTGGCTGATCCCGAGGTCGATCCGTCCATCACCCTTGATCTGTGCAAAATCACGGACCCTGCGTAGCAGGAGATTTGCAATGCGGGGAGTTCCCCTGCTGCGGCGGGCAATTTCAACCGAAGCGGCATTATCGATATGGACTTTCAGGATCTCGGCCGATCGCCTGAGAATCCTGTCCAGTGTTTCGAAATTATAATACGAAAGCCGGGAATGGATCCCGAAACGGGAACGCATAGGGGCCGAAAGCAGCCCTGACCGTGTTGTTGCCCCGATCAGCGTGAACGGGTTGAGTTTGATCTGGACCGATCGGGCATTAGGTCCTGTCTCGATAAGAATATCTATCCTGAAATCCTCCATGGCTGAATACAGATATTCTTCGACCACATGCGACAGGCGGTGGATCTCGTCTATGAAAAGCACATCATGTTCCTCCAGATTTGTAAGCAGCCCGGCAAGATCCCCGGGTTTGTCTATCACCGGACCCGAAGTGACCTTGATATGGACATTCATCTCATTGGCTATGATATGGGCAAGAGTGGTCTTCCCCAGCCCAGGAGGTCCATGCAACAGGACATGGTCAAGGGCTTCATTCCTTTGCCTGGCCGCTTGTACAAAGACCTTGAGATTATCAACTATGGCTTCCTGCCCGGCAAATTCGAAAAAACCGGACGGCCGTAGTACAGACTCAAATTCTTTCTCCACCGGGCTGAGATTTTGCCCGCTGGGGTCGAGATTTTCATTCATCCCCGCAAATGTAAAAAAATCAGGGATTTTTATTAATGAATTATTTTAGTTACTTTTACCATATTAATCACAAAATTTCCGGCTATGCAACCTATCGTGGTAGCGGTCGACTTCTCAAACTCATCAATCCACGCGATTGATTACGCAATCCCGCTTGCGAATAAATTTAAAAGTGACATCATCCTGGTTTGGGTTGATAAGATAAGCACCATCGAATCCCTTTACCCGGATACATCCACCGAGAATCGCAATGAAGCCAAGAAACGTTTTGAAGAAATAATCAGGCTGCACGAGAAGAAGATGGGCAAAGGCCTCAAAATGGAGTATAAACTGAGGAAAGGGAAAGTGTTCCATGAAGTGGATTCCCTGGCAAAATTACTGGGAGCCCTGCTCGTAATAGCCGGATCCCATGGCGTCAGCGGGTTTGAGGAATACTGGATCGGAAGCAATGCTTTCAGGATCGTGACCTATGCTTCCAGCCCTGTCGTAACGGTCAGGTTTGATTTTGAGATCAAAAAAAGTATTGAAAGAATAATTTTGCCTGTTGATGGATCGGCTGAGACTATCCAGAAACTTCCCTTCGTTGTCAGGCTTGCAAAACTTTTTAAATCGGAAATTCATGTCGTGGCGACCCACTCCAGCCACCTGAGTTCCATACAAAAGATGGCCGAGAAATATGTCCAGATGTCGATAGCCTATCTTCAGGCTAACGGATTGAATTTTGTGGAAGACAGTATAATTTCCAATGATGTGACGAAGGCTTTACTGCAGTATGCGGTGAATGTGAAAGCCGATATGATCGCCATCATGACCGACCAGGATACCCCTGCAAATATCCTTCTTGGTGCACAGGCCCAGCAAATGATCAACCAATCAGCAATTCCAATTTTAAGTATTCATCCCCAGGAGAATTTTGGTCTGAAATAAATCATGAAGATACTGGTATCCATATTTATTGTCCTTTTCGCGTCATCTTTGCCCAGAGCCTGGTCCCAGGAGCCGTCCGGGGACACCCGGAATGTGAGTATCTACCAGGATAAACGCCTGGATGAGCTCGTACAGAAACAAATTAAAATCAGCGAAACCAACAATAACCTCGATGGATACCGGATCCAGATCTTTTCTGATTCAGGGAACAATTCAAAGACCAGGGCACAGGCCGCGATGGACGGGTTTTTATTGAAACATCCTGAAGTGAGGGCATACCTGGTATTCAAATCACCCAACTATAAGGTCAAGGTCGGTGATTTCCGCACAAGGCTTGACGCACTAAAATATCTCAGCCTGATATCTGCGGATTATCAAAATGCGTTTATAATATCAGATCAGATCAATTTACCTCAAGTTGAACCCTAAAACCCGGATTTATGAGCAAGATTATTGTTGCCATTGATTTTTCTGATTGTTCGATTAATGCGTTTCTTCACGCCTTGTCAATCGCACAGAACACCAAAAGTGATTTAGTCCTTGTTTGGGTGCAGAAGGCTGCAGATCAAACTGATAAATTCGAAAAAGGCGAACCGGTCGCCACTAATGAGGTTGAAAAAGCCTTTGGAGATCTCATCAAGAAATACCAGCCGGAACTTCCAGCCAATAAAATTCTCTGGAAGATCAGGACAGGAAAAGTATATAATGAAATCCCGAAAGAAGCAAAAACCAGCAAAGCCTTCCTGGTTGTTGCCGGAACCCATGGAGCATCAGGCTTCGAAAACTTCTGGATCGGCAGTAATGCCAACCGTATCGTATCGGCCTGTAACTGCCCTGTCATCACAATACGGGGGGGGATCAACATCCAGAGGCCGTTGACAAAAATTGTCCTGACGATTGACAGTACTCAGGAAACGAGGCAAAAAGCATCATTCACCGGAGTACTTGCAAAAGCTCATGATGCAGAGATATTTATCCTGAAGATTTACTCTTCGAAAATGAAAGAGGTAAGGCAAAATGTAGACCTATATGCATCACAGGTTGAAAGGTTTTTTATCGAGGAAAACGTAAAGTTCAATACCACAACAAGGGAAGCCGAAAATGTTCCGACTGCTATTATTGATTACGGAAAGGAAATTGATGCCAACCTTATCTCCATTATGACTGAACAGGAGTCCAAAACCTCCTCATTGTGGCTTGGTCCCTATGCCCAGCAGATCGTGAACCAATCCCCGATACCGGTGCTGAGTATCCATTCAAGGGATGTTTATACAGGGCTGGGGTTTTAAAGGGATAGAATATTGAATGTAGAATGTAGAATATTGTTCGGCGAAGCCGTAATGAACACCAATGAAATAAACAATTTCGTGAATAATGTATAACTTTTAATTCATCATTCAAAATCCCTGATGCCTGATGCCTGTCAATACCTGTTGAGGCAGTTCAGATCGTTGAAAGCAACTTTCAGCCTCTCGATCATTGATTTCTGGCCATCACGCAGCCATACCCGGGGATCATAATATTTTTTATTCGGTTTATCCTCGCCTTCGGGATTTCCGATCTGTCCCTGCAAATACCCTTCGTTCTTCTTATAGAATTTCAATATCCCTTCCCAGAAAGCCCATTGGGTATCTGTATCGATATTCATTTTCACAACCCCGTAAGAAATAGCTTCAGTTATCTTTTCAGGTTCCGATCCTGAACCGCCATGGAAAACAAAATTTACAGGATTGGGGCCGGTTTGGAATTTCTCCTGTATGTATTTCTGGGAGTTATGCAGGATGATGGGCTGCAGCTTCACATTCCCGGGCTTATAAACACCATGCACGTTCCCGAACGAGGCGGCAATAGTAAAATTATTGCTGATCTTCTTTAATTCCTCATAGGCATATGCCACATGTTCAGGTTGTGTATAGAGGCGGGAACTGTCAATACTTGTGTTATCCACACCGTCTTCTTCACCACCCGTGACTCCCAGCTCAATTTCCAGTGTCATACCCATTTTATTCATACGGTCGAGGTAGCGCTTGCAGATCTCAATATTCTCCTTAAGAGGCTCTTCCGAAAGATCAAGCATATGGGAGCTGAACAGGGGTTTCCCTTGTTCCCTGAAATATTTCTCCCCGGCATCCAGAAGTCCGTCGATCCAGGGAAGCAGCTTTTTTGCAGCATGGTCAGTATGGATGATCACGGGAATACCATACAGGTCTGCTATGGTGTGTATATGCATAGCGCCGGAAACAGAACCCCGGATCGCCACTGACTCATTTTCATTTTTAAGTCCTTTCCCTGCAAAAAATACCCCTCCTCCGTTCGAAAACTGTATGATTACCGGGGAATTGACTGTTTTCGCAGCTTCCAGCACTGCATTCACGGAATCAGTACCCACAACATTCACTGCCGGAATGGCAAACCGGTTCGCTTTGGCAATGCGGAATATCTCACTCACGGCTTCCCCGGTGGCGACACCGGGTTTTACTTTATCAAAGATTTTTTCTGACATATGCGTTGTTTTTAAAATTGTAACGATCTGGGTTCAAAATTAGCAAAAAATACCGACAGGGAAGCAGCTTCTTCAGGGTAAAAACATGTGAAATTTCTTGACATATAGCATTTTATTTTATATCTTTGGAATTCAATCGGAAAAGATAATTTCCCGGCATAACAACCGAAACTCCGTTCACGCTAAGTTATTCTGATTGATTTGTTTCCTGATCTGTAATCTTAATCTGACATATAACGAAGGAAAATGAAGACAATTCTTTCAGGAATTATTGCGCTGATATTTCCTGTTTTGATATTTGCACAAACTGCAAAGGAAGCGCAGGATCTTACCCAGATCCACCAGAAAATGAATTCAATTGAGAAAGAAAACCAGCAACTGAAACGCCAGCTGTCAGGGGTCCAGAAAACGCTTTCCAAAATGAATGAAGCAGAGGTCGCGGAACAGGCAACGTTTAAAAAGTCCGATTCCATTGTAAAATCAGGACAGGATACGGTGAAATCCTATTCTGCAAGAATACTTCAGGTCAATGCGAACATTGCCGAAATTGAAAATGCCCTGAAGCTGAGAACCATCGGGATGATCATTGTACTGCTGGTCCTTGTTTTAGGAATAATGCTTCTATGGTTGACGCACCGCGGAATCCACAGCAAACAGCAGAATGAATTGCTGGATAAGATGAAAGCCCAGAGGGACGAGCGTGAACAAAGGGTCAGTGAGCTTAAAGGAATGATTGCTGCAACCGAAAATGAGATGGCCCTTTTAAAAAAAGAAGTTGAAGAAAAACATGCCGCGCTAAGCTATAATATCAGTCAGGTCAATAAAAACCTGCAAACCCTGGTGGATGAAAAATCCGGCAGTCTCGAGGCACAGATAAAAGAAGGTTTTGCCCGGCATAAGAAAGAATACGAGGAAGGAGCAAAGAATCTTTCAAAAAGGATAGACGAAGTTCATTCCATGATTGGGAACCGGCTCAATGAACTGGGGCAAAAGGTCGTTGATTCAGGTAAGAAGCTCGATGACCAGATCAGCGCAGCACATAAAAAAGCCGATGAACTGAAGACTACCCTGGCAAAGGAAATCGAAGCCATCAGGTCGAAGTTTGAGTAGAAGGAAACTTTGAATTACAAAGTTTTTATAAAGGCCCGAAAAAACAGGGGGCAACATAAGTAAATGGTGAAGTGGTAAGGGCCATTTCGGTCATGGCGATTTCACCTGTTCGCTTTTTTTTGCTATTTTTGCACCCGTTCCGGCCCCGTAGTTCAATTGGATAGAATGGCAGATTCCGGTTCTGTTGGTTGGGGGTTCGAGTCCCTTCGGGGTCACCGGATAATTTTGTTAGAACGTTGAAATTAAATCAGTTTCAACGTTCTTTTTTTTGTCTGTTCGATAACTATTCGATTTTTCTCTCTTTTATATTCTTTTATCTTAGGTTAACTTTGTTAGAAAGCTTTTCTTATGGACAATTTAGTTGAATTACAAACTTGGTTGAATTCTAATGAGCACTAAATCCGTTAGTAAGGTATTGGATAAGTTCAACAAGCTAAGAATCCATAAATGGAGAAAATCCATCGAAAGCTTAGCTGTAGAGCTGAATCCAATCATACGGGGAATCAAAAACTATTACTGTAAGTTTTGGTCAGAACACACCCATTACCTATGGTGGCAGTTGAATGCGCGTCTATTGAAATGGGTTCAATGGGAAAAAGGGCTGTATAAGAAAGCAGCCCTTAGATGGCTCCGGAATAAGTATCGGGAAAGTCCCCGGCTTTTTCCCCATTGGGAATTGGTATATCCATAAT
>Ga0182021_10012213_pt1 | contig 10205 bp, 8 predicted proteins | sample 612E3MmetaG_FD_120493 | JGI IMG/M metagenome (GOLD analysis project Ga0182021, IMG submission 120493) | Permafrost microbial communities from Stordalen Mire, Sweden - 612E3M metaG (Illumina Assembly) | ecosystem: Environmental > Terrestrial > Soil > Wetlands > Permafrost | place: Sweden... | reverse complement strand
GGAGACGTGCAGATCGACATGCCCCGCGACCGCGACGGCACGTTCGAGCCGGTGATCGTCAGGAAGCGGCAACGTCGGCTGACCGATGTCGACGAGGTTGTTCTGTCCTTGTACGCCAAGGGTTTGACGACCGGAGAGATCAGCGCGCACTTTGAGCAGATCTACGGGGCCGCCGTCTCCAAGGACACCGTCAGCCGGATCACCGACAAGGTGATCGAGGAGATGCAGGCGTGGTCGAACCGGCCGCTGGAGCGGATCTATGCGGCGGTGTTCATCGACGCGATCATGGTCAAGGTCCGTGACGGGCAGGTCGGTAACCGCCCGGTCTACGCCGCGATCGGGGTCGACCTGGACGGGAAGAAGGACATCCTGGGGATGTGGGCCGGCGACGGCGGCGGTGAGTCCGCGAAGTTCTGGATGGCGGTCCTGACAGACCTGAAGAACCGGGGCGTCGCGGACGTGTTCTTCGTGGTCTGCGACGGCCTCAAGGGGCTGCCGAACTCGGTGAACACCATCTGGCCCATGGCCACGGTCCAAACATGCATCATTCACCTGGTCCGGGGCTCGTTCCGTTACGCCTCACGCAAGTACCGGGACGAGCTGTCCAAGGACCTGCGCCCGATCTACACCGCGACCGGCGCCGACGCCGCCGCGGCGGCCCTGGACGCCCTGGATGACAAGTGGGGCAAGAAGTACCCCGCGATCATCCGGTTGTGGCGCAACGCGTGGAGCGAGTTCATCCCATTCCTGGACTACGACGTCGAAATCCGAAAAGTCATCTGCTCGACTAACGCCATCGTTATCTGGAGCCTCTTGCCGGGGGTCTTTGACGTGTACGACGGGCCTGTTCGGTCCCGGGATCTGTGTGCTGGACGTGGTTATCTGCGGTTGTCCAGCAGGCGGGTTACCGGGAGGTTTGATGTTCGTTCAGCGAGTGGTGGTGCCATCTTCGCGGCTTGAGTCTTGGACGGTGATCGGCCAGGACGGGGCGCCGATCGATTCGGTCGAGAGGTATCTGGCGTACTTGACCGACGTGGAGCGGTCACCGAACACGGTCAAGGCCTACGCCCACGATCTCAAGGATTGGTTCGTCTTCCTCAACTACCTGACGCGGGACTGGCGTGAGGTCCGTCTTGAGGAAGTAGGCGAGTTTGTGGCTTGGCTGCGGCTGCCACCAGCGGCCAGGGATGGGCGGGTGCTCGTGTTGCCCTCGGTGGCGGGCTACTGCAGTGAGGCCACGGTGAACCGCAAACTGTCGGCGGTCAGTGCGTTCTACCAGCACCAGGCGCGCAACGGAGTCGACGCCGGTGACCTGTTGACGACCTGGCAGCCTGCGGGGCGCCGTGGGAGTGCGTGGAAACCGTTCCTGCATCACATCAGCAAGGGCACGCCCCATGCTCGGCGTGTGATCCGGCTCAAGGTGGCGGCCAAGCATCCCCGGATCCTGACGGTCGCTGAGGTGCAAGCGATCCAAGCTGGGTGTGACCGCCTGCGGGACCGTTTCCTCTTCGCCGTCTTGCATGGCACGGGCATGCGAGTTGGTGAGGCTCTTGGGTTGCGCCACGAGGATTGGGTTATCCCCGAACGGCGGGTCTTGATCGTGCCGCGCCGCAACGACAATGGTGCCCGGTCCAAGTCGGGCAGGCCGCGGACGATCCCGGTGAGCGCGGACCTGGTCCGGCTGTATGCGGACTATCTGCACGGCGAGTACGGCGAGCTGGACAGCGACTACGTCTTCGTCAACTTGTGGGGCGAGCCGCGGGGCATCCCCTTTCCTATGCCGCTGTCTATGACATGGTTCGCCGGCTGCGTCGACGGACCGGCGTGGACTTCGACCCGCATTGGTACCGGCATACGTATGCCACCGCCCTGCTGCGGGCAGGCACCCCGGTCGAGGTGGTGAGCAGCCTGTTGGGTCACGCGTCGGTGACAACGACTCTTCAGGTCTATGGCCATCTGGGTGTCCAGGACGCCCGTGCCGCGTTAGAGAAAGTCGGCTGGTTTGCCGATAGCGCGGTGCGACTGTGAGCGGCCAGCCCATCCCCAGCAGGCCGGCGACGAGCAGGCCGGGGCTGGTGGAACAGCTGATGGCCACGGTCCGGCCGCAGTTCCGCAGCCAGTTGCTGATCTTCGCCGCCGACGACCCCGTGTTCGGCACCGGTATCTGCCACGTCCAGCAGTGTCAACGTCCCACCCGGGGCCGGGGCCTGTGTCAAGGCCACTTTCGTCGATGGATCAGTGAAGGGCGCCCGGCGGTCGACGTCTTCGCCGCGAACACCGATCCGCGGTGGCAACGGCAGCGCCCCAACGCCACCTGCAAGGTACCGGGGTGCGGCTACGGCACGGCCCGCGCCGGCCTGTGTGTCCTACACGGCCAGCGATGGAACCGTGCCGGCCGCCCGGACCAGGACACCTGGCTGAGCGAGCTGGCTCCGACCCGTGAGCCGGTCGAGGGTGCGGTGTGCCGGATCGCCCACTGCCAGTTGTGGCCGCACGCGGCATTGCCTTTCTGTCATGCGCACGCCAAGACGTGGAAGGTCAACGGTCGCCCCGACATCGATACATTCGCCACTGGTTTCGCTCAGGTCTCGTTGACCGACGACCAGATTGTTCGGCTGGACCAGCTCGGCCCGCAGTTGAGCCTGGAGCTCCAGTACGCGTTGCAGTGCCGAAACGACGAACGCGCGATTAAGACGTTCCCGGCCGTGGTGATGCAGGTCGTGCGGTTCCTGGCCACCACGACCGCGACCTCGCTGCTGGACGAGACCGAGGACACGTGGAGGGCCCTGATCGGTCGGCCGGCGCCGAAGGACTCCAACCCGCGGGCGTTGCTGGTCTACTCCCGGCGCAAAGTCGAAGACCTCGCCGATGCCGGCGGGTGGGACGCGGAGTTCCCGCGAGAGGTCTGGCAGCTGCGCCGCCTCGGCTTCAGCGGCGACCAGAAGTTGCGGTTCGGCGCCATCCCGCAGCCGTGGCTGCGGGAGCTGGTCAAGCGGTGGCTGCGGTGGCGGTTAGGCACCGGGCTCGGGCTGGAAGTGGCCCGTCGAGGACTTCGTTCGCTGACACGGTTCGCCAGGTTCTGCGACAACATCAACGTGCCCGGCCTGCTCAGCATCGACCGAAGCCTCCTCGAGCGGTATCTGGCCGACCTTCATGCCGAATTGGGTAGCCGGTCGCAACAAGGGGTCCACATCGGACAGCTACAGGCGTTCCTAGACGCCGTCCGACAACACCACTGGGCCGAAGTCGCACCAACCGCAATGCTATTCACCGATGACTACCCCAAACGTGCCGAGCGGCTTCCGAGGGCCCTGACCGAACAGGTCATGGCCCAGGTCGAGGCCGTCGGCAACCTCAACCAATGGGCCAATCTCAGCCATCGGCTAGTCACCCTCATCTTGATCCGCTGCGGACTTCGGGTCACCGATGCGCTTCGCCTTGAACACGACTGCATCGCGGTTGACGCGGAAGGTGCTCCCTACCTGCGCTACTTCAACCACCAGATGAAACGTCAGGCGCTGGTCCCCATCGATGAGGAACTGCAGCAGATGATCGTCGAGCAGCAGGCACGCGTCACCTCCGACTTGGGCGCGGCCGCCGCTGTCCTGTTTCCACGGGCAACCAAGAACCCCGACAGGCAGGCCCCTATGGGCAGCGCCACCTACCGGTGCGCGCTCTATCGCTGGCTGCAACGCTGCGACGTCCGCAACGAACATGGCCAGGCCGTGCATCTGACACCTCATCAATGGAGACACACGCTGGGCACCCGGCTGATCAACCGGGACGTCCCCCAAGAAGTTGTCCGCCGCATCCTTGATCACGACTCACCCCAAATGACCGCTCACTACGCCCGGCTACACGACACGACGGTTCGTCGGCATTGGGAAGCCGCCCGCAAGATCGACATCAACGGACACGCCGCCATCGTCGACCCCGAGGGTCCGCTGGCCGAAGCAGCCTGGGCCAAACAGCGACTTGGCCGGGCCACCCAAGCACTGCCGAATGGTTTCTGCGGCCTGCCCGTCCAACAAACCTGCCCTCACGCCAACGCCTCGTTAACTGAACTAGCGCCGGGTTTTCGTCGTGTCGTGAGCCCCCCAAGCTAGGACGTCGCTAACTTCTCAGCGTGGTCGAATCCGATTCAGGACGGGATCTTTCGGGACTGGTCGTGTCCAGGGCAGGTGGCCTGGTTGCCACGGGTGACGAGCGGGAACCGTACCGGCTCGTCGACTCGGCCGGGCGTGTGGTCGAACCGGTGTCGGTGTTCCTGCGCGAACTGCAGGCGATGGGCCGGTCCTGGGCGACGCTGCGGTCTTACGGGATGGATCTGCTGCGGTGGTGGCGGTTCCTCGACGCGGTCGGGGTTGGCTGGGAGCGCGCGTCGCGGGAGGAGGCGCGAGACTTCAGTTGTTGGATCGGGCTGACAGTCAAGCAGCGGCTGCAAACGTCGCGGCCCCGGGCGGCGCGGTGGTCCAGCGGGGTGCTTGGCACACCGAATCCGGTGACGGGTAAGCCGGGCACCGGCGATGGGTACGCACCGGCGAGCATCGCGCACAGCGAGACGGTGTTGCGCCGGTTCTACGACTTCCATCGTGATGCCGGCAGCGGACCGATCGTGAACCCGTTCCCGCTGGACATGGGTCGGCGGTCGGGTCGTGCGAATGCACACCACAACCCGATGCAGCAGTGGCGGCCCGAACGTGTCGGGCGGTACCGGCCGACCGTGCCACGGCGGTTCCCTCGGGCGATCCCCGATGCTTGGTTCAACGAGCTGTTCGCGGCGCTGCCGTCGAACCGGGATCGGGCGTTAGTGGCGTTCTGGATCTCCACCGGGGCGCGGGCCGCCGAGCTGCTGGCAGTGCGTCGCTGCGATGTGCACCCGGGCGAGCAGCTGATCAGCGTGGTGCGGAAGGGCTCGCGCGCCGTGCAGCAGGTGCCGGCGTCGGCTGACGCGTTCGTCTGGTTGCGGCTGTATCAACAGGAGCTGTTCGGGCAGGGGATCCCGCGCGGCCGGAGCCAGCCGGTGTGGTGGACGCGGCGTCGGCCGTATCGGCCGCTGACCTATCACGCGGCGCACCGCATGTTCGAGCGGGCCAACGACGTGTTCGGCGCCGACTGGACGCTGCACGACCTGCGGCACAGCGCCGCCACACGCATGGCCCATGACCCGCAGCTGTCATTGACCGACGTGCAGTGGGTCCTCGGGCACGCCCACCTGACTACGACGCAGCTGTATCTGACGCCCACCAAGGAGGAGGTGGTCCAGGCTGTGCTGGCTCACCACGCTCGCCAGGAGCGACGACGTGATGACCCGCCGCCGCCACCCGCGGCGGGTTACGACCCGCAGTCGCTGGCCGTCTTGTTCGGCAGGCCGTGATGAGCGTCAAGCATGTTGCCCGCACACCGCTGGCCGTCGCGAACGCGTCCCGCGCGCAGGTTCCGGCGCGCAATAGCCAGCTGCGGGCGCGGTTTCCCGCGCGTCCAGTCGAGGCGTGCTGGCCGGAGACGATGCGCACGCTGGAGGATACGGCACGCCGCCTGACCTCCCCTCCGTTCGTCCCCAACTCACATGCGACCTGCGCCGGTAGGCGCCAAGGCGTGTTCAAGCTGTTGCGCTGGCTGTCCACGATCCCGGGCAAGACGTGGCAGCAACGCTGGCTAGCAAGTGGAGTCGAAGACCATCTGGGTGCGGCCTGGTCGCAGCTACCGGTGGCATGGCTTCGCGAAAGCGGCGAGGCTGGGAATCGTGACGCAGAGGAGCTGTCCTCCGGTCTGCTCATGCTGATCTGCGGCGACGTGATCCGCCCTGGGCTGGCATGGATGCTCACCCGCACGCACCGATACCTTGCCTCGGAAATGGCCCAGATCCGCGACCCGGAGGGGTTCGCCCGCCTCCATGAACTCGCCGCGGCCGGACCAGCAGCCGCGCGCATGGACGCGCGGGTCGCCGGGACCAGGATCGCGACCCTGCTGGCCTGCAAGGGCGGCACCATCGACGAGATCACCGTCGGCGACTGCGTCGAGCTGGTTGACACGCAGCGGCTGGTGCACGCCCGAGGCGGGCAGAAGAAGGTCGACTTCTACCTGCGACTGCGCGGGCTGGGTATCTTCCCGGCCGACGCCCCGGCCACCATCCGGGCGTTCGGGCTGGCGGCTGGGCAGCTGAGCATCGAGGAACTGGTGGGACGGTACCGGCTTCGCTGCACGCCGGTGCGCGACCTGATCGTGGACTACCTGAGCGAGCGTCAACCATCTCTGGACTTCGCCAGCCTCGACGCGATCTCCGCTACCCTGGCCGGCCTGTTCTGGGCCAAGATCGAGACTCTGGCACCGGGTATCGACTCGCTGCGCCTCCCACCGGAGATCGCCCGCCAGTGGAAGGAGAATCTGCGCACCAAGACGCGCACGGTCATCAACACCGCCGGGCAGCGGGTTGAGATCACCAGCCCCCGGCTCAACGTTAAAGAGGAACTGCTGCGGGTGCGCGCCTTCTACCTCGACATCGCCCAGTGGGCGGTGGAGGAACCGGCCCGCTGGGGGCCGTGGGCGGTGCCTTGCCCGATCAGTGACGCCGAGATCGGCCGCGCCAAAGAACGTAAGCACCGCAAGTCCCGGATGGACCACCGCACCCGCGAGCGGCTGCCGGTCCTGCCCGTCCTGGTGCGCACCGCGAACGAGCGGCGCCTGGCCGCCGCGCGCCGGCTGCGCGCGGCGGCCGAAACCCCACCCGGCGAGCTCATCCCCGACACCAACGGCGCCCTGCGCAGGGCCGTCATGGCCACGACCAAGAGCAACGGCCGCAGCATCTGGGCACAGGACACCGCCACCGGCCGGCGGCGCAACCTGACCTACGAAGAAGCCGAGGCGTTTTGGGCCTTCGCCGCGATCGAAGTGCTGCGCCTGACCGGCATCCGCGGTGAGGAGCTGCTCGAGTTGACCCATCACAGCATCACCGAATACCGGCTGCCGTCCACCGGCGAGCTGGTGCCGTTGCTGCAGATCGCCCCATCCAAGACCGACACCGAGAGGCTGCTATTGGTCAGCCCCGAACTGGCCGACGTGCTCAGTGCCATCGTCAGCAGGTTGCGCGGATCGAACGGCGCGATCCCGCTGGTGGCCGCCTACGACGTGCGCGAACGGGTCTGGAACCCGCCCATGCCGCTGCTGTTCCAACGCAGCATCGGCAGCGAGCGTCGGGCGATCACCCCCACCGCGCTGCGCAAACTGCTCCTCAACGCCCTGGCCGCGACCGGGCTGACCGATGCCGCCGACGACCCACTCGTCTTCTCTCCCCACGATTTTCGAAGGATCTTCGTCACCGACGCCATCATGAGCGGCCTGCCTCCGCACATCGCGCAGATCATCTGCGGGCACGCAACCATCGCCACCACCCTCGGTTACAAGGCGATCTACCCAGCCGAATCGATCGAGGCCCACCGGGCGTTCCTCGCCCGCCGCCGCTCGGCCCGGCCCGGCGAGGAGTACCGCACCCCCACCGACGAGGAGTGGGACGACTTCCTCGCCCACTTCGAGAAGCGGAAGGTGTCCATCGGCACCTGCGCACGGGCCTACGGAACACCCTGCGTTCACGAGCACGCTTGCGTCAGATGCCCGCTCCTACGAGCAGATCCGGCACAGCGGGCGCGGCTAGTCGAGATCTGCGACAACCTCCACGCCCGCATCGTCGAAGCCGAACGGAAAGGCTGGCTCGGCGAAGTCGAAGGACTCAAAGTCAGCCTCGCTGGCGCCGATGACAAGCTCGCCCAGATCGACGCCACCCTCGAGCGACGAACCGCCACCATCCAGCTCGGCATGCCCACATTCACCGATAGCGCCGGCCGCACCGCTCCGCCTTGATAACACCCACATTCAGACACACCAGGACCGAGAACCAAGTTCAGATAAGCGTGCCTGACCTGCCCGATGTTCCTGACCACCAGCGAGTTCCTTCCCCAGCACCACGCGCAACGTGAACAGGTTCTTCAGATCATGACGGCCGCCGAAGCTAAGGGCCACCGGCGGCTGCTGGAAATGAACCAGCAGGTCCTGACCAACCTCGACCGGATCATCACCACCCTGCAAGAGGACCCCAGCGCCGACAGTGAGCAGGTGAGCGATGCGAGCTGACAACTCCCAGCACCTCATCGCGGCGGCACGCAGGCGGTCGCAGGCCACCCGCCGGCGAGCCATCGCCGCGCTGCGCCGCATGGATGACACTGGTGCCGTAATCAACTTCGACACCGTCGCACGCGCCGCGGGTGTTTCTCGGTCGTGGCTTTACAACCAGCCCGACCTACGTGCACAAGTCGAACGGTTGCGACAACCCCGGACCGCGGCGAGCCGGCGCACACCTCCCGACCGTCAACGCGCCACCGACGCCTCGCTCCTCGCCCGGCTCGACATTGCATCCGCTCGGATCCAGGAGCTTGAGGCCGACAGCAAGCGACTGCGCCGCGCCCTGGCCGAGGCCCTTGGCCAGCGCCGGAGGAACCCCAACCGCGACACGCCGAAACAGCAACTTTCGCGAGCAACCACACCACCCTGAACAGCCGCGTCGAGGACACCATCCACGACACAAACAAGCAGGCCACAGGCCTGAACCCGACCCCGGCTCGAGATAACCATCGAGAGCCTGAACGCCCGATACCGCAGGGCGGTCAAGGCCCGCGGACACTTCCCGACCGAGCAGGCCGCGATGAAGTGCCTGTACCTAGTCACCCGGTCCCTTGACCCGAAAGGTACCGGTCAGACACGGTGGGCCGTACGGTGGAAACCAGCCCTGAACGCGTTCGCCATCACCTTCGCCGACCGCATGCCAGAACCCGAGGACCGATAACAATGAAACGCCATTTACACCGTTACTCGGACACTCCCCAGATCCCGGGGGATCAGGTTTGGGCGGACTGGGGGGCTCGGTCAGGGGGTGCCAGGCGTCTGGGTCGGTTGTCATGGTGCCGGTGAGGGCATCGCGGGCGCGGATGGCGATGGCGGTGTCGATGGGGCCAGGTTGTTGAGCAGGTCTAGGTCGCGTTCGTCCCCGGCGTGCAGATGGGCGAGCACGGTGACCAGGTCGGCCTAGCCGGGCTGCTGACTGCGGGTTTGGAGGGTCTGTTCGAGGGCGTGAGTGGCGTCGGTGTTGCCGGCGCGGGAGGCGCCCAGGGCGGCGACTTCCGGCTCTCACCACTCCAGGTATTCCTCTAGGTTGTGCGCCTGCTCGATGGGTATGGCCGCGGCCAGGCGCAGGATCTCGTCGAGGGCGGCCTGCCCGGTCGGGGAGCGGGCTAGGAGGGCTGCGACGAGGTCAACCAGGTGGACCTCTTCGATGTTGTCGGTGACCTGGCTGGTATCGGCGAAGGACTATGTGGTCTCTGGATGCTCGCGTCGGGCCAGCAGTCGGGCGATGGCGTCCTTACCGATCTCGAAACGTTAGCCAACGACCGCGTCGTCCAATGGGTCGAGGTGTCATCGGGGGCCTCGTGGCAGGTGACCCGCACGATCTCGGCCACCGTTCCCTTGGGCAAGGCGGGTTTGCGACCTCGTCCCTTCGCGATAACCCGACCCCGTCAGCCCTTTGTCAGCAACTTGGGCCCGCCACCGCCACAGCGTGTCCGAGTCCACCTCGCACCGACGAGCGATCTCATGGTTGGCCAAGCCCTGCGCGGCCCATAGCAACGCCTTGGCCTGCACGACCTTTCGGTGCGGCAACGTCGTAGACGCCGTCATCTTCTGCAACTGGACCCACTGTGTCTGGGTCACCGGCAACGCCAGTGCGTTCATCACTGGCATACCCAAATGCTTCCGTACTATTTCACAGACAGAGCTTCTAGAGGAAGACGTTCCAGCCGGTGCCGATCTTGGTACTGCCTCCGATGAACCCGCCGAGTCCGTTGCCGTGGTAAAGGTACAGGCTGCCGGCGGCGGTGAGGGCCAGGATGTCGGACTTGCGGTCGCCGGTGAAGTCGCCGGGGGAGAGCTCCTTAGCGAAGACGCTCCAGCCCGCGCCGATCTTGGTGCTGCCTCCGATGAACCCGCCGAGTCCGTTGCCGTGGTAAAGGTACAGGCCGCCGGCGGCGGTGAGGGCTAGGATGTCGGACTTGCGGTCGCCGGTGAAGTCGCCGGGGGAGAGCGAGGTGGCGAAGATGTTCCAGCCGCTGGCGATCCTGGTGCCACCCCCGGTGAACCCACCGAGTCCGTTGCCGCGGTAG
>Ga0182021_10012212_pt1 | contig 10206 bp, 11 predicted proteins | sample 612E3MmetaG_FD_120493 | JGI IMG/M metagenome (GOLD analysis project Ga0182021, IMG submission 120493) | Permafrost microbial communities from Stordalen Mire, Sweden - 612E3M metaG (Illumina Assembly) | ecosystem: Environmental > Terrestrial > Soil > Wetlands > Permafrost | place: Sweden... | reverse complement strand
GGTAGCGAGCAAGATGGCGGAACCGAGAGCGCCGAGAGCACGACGCCCCAGAAAACGCCGTCGGGAACTTGCCTGATTAATCCCTGGCCTCCTTCGCACTTACCGAGCGTAGACCTCGTCGTGTGGCCCTGCTCGGGCACTCCGTCGCACTGTCACCCTGTTTCCACGAAGCCACGAAAGGTCGTTTTCGCGTACGGGCATGTCGCCATGGCTTACCGGCAGAGGTTCAGGATGTTGACGGTGGCGACATCACCTGCCCGCACGGTCACAGCCCTGGAACGCCACCATCCGACCAGCCGATAGGTCCCAGGGTGTACTGAAAAGCGATACTTGGCTCCTGAGCGGATCGTCTGGGAAGCAACGGGCCTCGACCCCGAGTAAAGGCTTACCTTGACCTCCTGGCGACCTGTGACGACGGGGGGAAGTCCTGAGCAGGCGTAGGCCACCCCGGTCACGACGCCTGTGGGTTTGGCGGTGGTCCTAGATGCAGCCCTCAACGAGTACAAGATCGTCCTGGCGATCATGCCGTTCCCGGCGAGACCGATGGAAACGTACACAGGCTTCGAGCGTCCTGGCACCGTGACCTTGAGGACGAGGATGGAGTACGCGGGAGATGTCGCCGGGCAGACCGTAAGGTCATTCAGGGCGGAGCAACGGGTCGAGAAAACAAGCGCGAGAGCCTTCACTGTTGCCTTGCCTAGCTCAGAGGCGACTTCCAGGCCATCCCGTGGGGTCGGTACTATTTCCAGGCCATCCCGTGGGACCGGTAGCGAGGATGCTCCTGTGAAACACGAAGCGAAACTCTTGTCAGTGCTTAGTACGACCAGTGGGGTGACGTGATTCGAAATCATCCCGGGGCACATCGTCGGGCCGAAGTACCGGTAATAGGTTGGGGTATGTTCGACAGGCCACTCGGCGGGTGCTGCAAACGCCAATCCCTGGAAAGTCAACTTCCGCCAGGACGCCGGGACCGAGGGTGCAGGTCCTGTAGCGAGTGCGACGCTGCGCGGTGAATGACTCAGGGTATGAAGGACTCGTTGAGCAAGCGGCCCGCTTAAGCTGACTTGGAGGCCAAGCGGTGGGACGAAATAGGTTCCGCTGTCGTCGTAAACCGAGAAACCGTTTATGAAGCGGTGCCCATCGCTGCTCGAAGGTCGAAATCCAGCGTAGCTACGGGAGACTAGCCAAACGACGTTCTTCGGGCCTTGGCCAGCCATCGCCGGGGGGCAGTGCGCATCTGTTGGATTGACGACAACCTCCCCCGGCGGTGAACCCGTGGGGCAGCCCACGTTGTAGAGGACCCACAAGTTCGAGGGCACCGACAACCCGGCGCCCCTCTCGGCGGCCGGCTCCCGACCCGCGGGTGTACGCGCGCGACGGGAGGCTGCGTTCTGGCTCTGGCTGAGCCTGTGGAACAGGCTCGCGTGAGGTAGCGGCACGAAGAACACCACCACGATGGCCGCGGCCACTGCGACGACGATCAGGCGGTGCTCAGTTACGTGCCAATCCCGGCGGGGCTTCCTTATAGGGCTACTCGCCCGGAGCACCACTTCGGTCTGAGAAAGCGGCGATGCGGCGTTCTCGACCATCGCTCGAAGCTGACGGTTCAGTTGTTCATCGTTCATCGGTCCTCCCTTCGAGCGCATGACGGAGGTTGGCGAGGCCTCGTTCAAGATGCTTCTGAACAGTCGGAATCTTCGTTCCAGTCAGTTCAGCGACTTCTCTGAGAGTCCATCCAAACCCACAAACCAGCACTACTGCAGTCCTCTGGTTGATTGAAAGCGCCTTCACTGCGGGGGCAAGACCAGGCTCGAAGGCCTCGGCGTCGTTCGCTGCGTCAGCAAAGATCACAGGCGTTCTATGTTTCCTGGTCCGACTCTGGCCTACCCGGAATAGGTACGCCAAAGGCTTGTCGATCTTTGCAACCCGATCCCAGTGCTCCCACGCAAAGGCTAGAGCCTCGGCGGCAGCCTCCCGACCTCTCTCGCCGCCGTAGGCGGCAACTAAGGCCCGCCGAAGCCGACTTTCGTGTTCGATGAAGAAGGCCGTAAATCCTTCTTCGTTGCTCTTCGTTGTCCTGGTTTCAGGTGCCAACTGGTCTGGGCATTTCGTGGTCGCCCCCGTTCTGGACACGCTCACCACTTATATAAACCATCGAGCGGCTCAAATTTATGACACTGACTTTGAGAAGCCCATGTCCGCCACGGCCAGCACCGGGGGTGCCGCTGCGCCAGATACCGCCTGATTACTTGGTGGCTCAGGGACCGTCGTGGTTGTCGTCGTTGGCCTGCCCGGGAGGGGAATAACAACTGTTCCCGCCGTTGTCATGTGGACGTTGCCAAGCAAGGGGTTGCTAGAGATGGTCAGAAATAGCCCAAGCGTCGGATAAGAGTTAGGTCTGTCTAACCTCCAGGTCAAAGTTGCCGCCCGACTCCCAGACACCCTCGGCACTCGTATCTCCATCGCAAGTGTGGCTCGCTCATGCCGCCCGAGTAGTTCGACGGACTTGCAGTTGAGAAGGAACGAGTACTGATGCACTCCGCCCGCGTAGCCGAGTGCTTCTGTGTAGCTGGGGCATGGGGTCAGTCTGCCAAGCTGCACCCGCGGGTCGCCCAGCGTGATGCTGTAGTTGAGGACGCTGTCTGTCCTGACGATGTCGGGCGCGGTGATGCCGGTGCTGCCCAGGCTGAGCGGCTGCAAAGGCGGCTGTATCAACTCGCCAAGCTCGCTGTCCCAGTACGGGGTGGTAGGCGGGCACAGTTGGACGTAGGGGCCGTAACGGACGGAACCTTCTCCGTGGGGTAGGTAAAGCACGACCATCGGTTCTGGCTTCGCGGGACCTGACGTAGTCGTCGTCGAGGCCTGGACGAGGCCACAGGAGTACTCTCCGACCAGGAACCCACCGGTGGCTCCAGGGGCAAGGTCGGCAGGGCGGCTTGTGACAACGGGATAGTCGGTGCGGTTCTGCGGGTGGTGGCGCAGCCTGAGGGGAATGTGGTTTCCGTCCGGCGTCACGACCATCGCGGTCGCGTAGCCGGAGAGTCGGCAGGTCGTCTTGGCAATGTTGGTGACATAGACGGTTTCGCCGCTCCCTCCAAGGGGCGGACCGAGCCTTGCCTCCAGGCTGGACTTGCTGCACACTGCCGCTGGGGCAAGCGTCGTCGTGGTCGTGGTGGTCGAAGTCGTCGGCGGTGCCGGGGTCGATATCCAGGCGATGAGGCCGGAGGTGTGGCGAGCAGGTGGGGCGGACGAGCTAGTGCAGGCAGCGAGGACCAGGGCCAGGACAACCATCACCGCGATTCCGAGCCTGCGCACCTTGCTCGTCCTCCTGCAAGTTTTAGGGCTGCCAGGACCCCCCCCCGTTGTTGGCAGTCGGGTTATGACCTGAGTGTATGCCTCACCGGTGCTTTCTACGACAAGCCGCCACGCCTTTGGCTATTTGTTCTTGCGCCTTTTCGCGGTGCTGCCAGGCTGCCCGGTACTGAGGGGCAGGCGTGAGGCTCAACTCCTGGGGCCACCATTCCGTTGACGTGACCCACTTCCCGGTGTTGGCGTTGACCAAATCGAGGCTAAAGCCTCTGAGTGGTGCCACCACGCCACAGGAGCCTGCGGGTCCGCCCGACGCCAATTGCGGCATGTCGATAAGGACCCAGTACACGCTATGACGGGGTTGCCCGACAAGACCTCCGTGCTTCGAGCCGACTCTTGCCAGCAGTGGGTGCAGAGTGGAAGGGATAGCACCGTTCCTTACGTCCCGAGCCACGGCCTCCGAAGCGCTGAACGGAGGTACCCGCCTGACCGTGACCGGGCAGACCATGTAGCCGTTGGCGACTAGTTGGGTCCAGACCCTGGCTGGAAACGCCGCCTCGTTGTGGGCACAGGTTGTGGCTCGGGGGAGGCTGGTGGTCCCCGACGGCAGGGTTGTTGTGGTCCTGTCGCCGCTTGGGGGAGGAATCGTAGTAAGGACTGTGGACTCCGCGGCCACGGTCTTGGTCTTGGTGAGCAGGGCGGAACTAGTACACCCGGCCAGAGTCAGCACCATGGCCATTGCCGAGATAGCGCCGAGCTTGCGCACCTTTCGAATCGCGCACCGGGTCGTCACGACAGCACTCACGGAAAGACCTTAAAGCTCTGATACATACTTGCGGCGTCGAGTACGGTGCCGTTGTTGGTATTCACGTTCCAGCCGATTGCCGCCGGAATTGCTTTCGCCACCATCGGCACCGGCAGTTCCATTGCGAATCGCGCCGACTTACCGGGGGCTAGTTTCCCTACTGGTCCACAGTTCAGCTTGTAGGTCCGGGTGTGTACCTGTCCCAAGTGGCCGGGTACGTACAAGTCCAATGACTCCGTGTAACCGGGGCACGGTATAAACGACACGGTGCGGTTGGCTTCCTCACCCGACGGCCCGTACACCTGCCGCGGATTGGCAAGGACGACAGTGTAATGAAGCATATGTCCCGCTCTCACTCTCGCAGGCGTGTCAATCGTGACATCCAGTGCGGCAAGCGAGCCGGGTGGTGGCAGAGCAGGCTCCGGTGGTTCGACCCCGATGCTCAGGCTCACCGGCACGCAAGGCGGTATCTCGCTTGTGGTGAATGACCCTTCCCCGTTGGGCAACACGACCTTGGCGTACTTGTAGGGGACGGGCTTGACGCGAGTGCCGTACGCGCCCGAAGGAGAGCACTCGTCGGTGCCCCAGATGATGAAGTAGCCAGAGACTCCTGGGGCGATGTTGCCGGGGCCGACCGCAACAGGTAAGTAGCCGTGGCGAACGACTTTCGGCACCGGCTTACCGGATGTCGCGCTGGGAAACAGTTGGGGATGACCCTGCAAGCGACATGTGCTCTTGGAGATGTTCGTGAGCCGAAAAACGTCCGAATACTGACTGGCCCCGGCACCGAAACCTAGAAACTCGACACGCAAGTCGGCCGTTGTGCACAGCCGTGCTGACGGCAGCGTCGTGGTAGTCGTCGGCGGTGCGGGGGTCGAGGTCCAAGCGACAAGGCCACTGGACGGAGGGCGAGCGGGCAGGGCGGAACTAGTACACCCGGCAGCGAGCATCACCGTGATGGCCACTGTCGCGAGAGCGCCGAGCTTGCGCACCATGAGTATCTATACCACCAGCGCGGGTACCCGGTACGTCGGGAAGGCCCCCGCCCTGACACCCTGACCGGCTCTTCATCACCCTCGGCTCTCCAGATGCCCCGCAGACGACGCGATGACCATGAGCACCGGGCATGACACCGGTCAGGACCTGTACGCCATGGCAATCTGTTCGAGCGTCTCACCCTGGCGATTCGCCTGGCGCGAGACCCAGTTCTCGCTCAAGAGCCGCTATCTGCTTCTCGTTCTCCCGAACCATGCGCTCGACGACATCACGGGGCACAATCTCAATCCTGGCAGCGGTCGGCGCATAGGTACCCAGCAGGCGGTTCCTTTGGTCTTCAATTCGCTGCAACCGGTCCAGTGCCTGCAAGTTTGGGAGCCGGTCAGCCAACGGGGCTTTCACTCCGGCCTCGTCCGTGACATAGAGGAGCCGCCCGTTGCTATGAGCAAGATGCTCCTCCTCAGCGACTTCTTGCGCAATTTTGGCCATCGCGTCGAGTCTCGCCAAAGCAATTCTCTTCGCCGTTGCAATGTCGTTGTCCGGTTCTGCTCGAAGCGCTCGTTGGACTCGGTCATAAGCCGTCGAGACCGGGATACCGAGATGCTTCCCGGTTTCCGTGTAGCTGTTGAACCTTGCATACAAGAGAGCGGCCTCTTGGTCGAGGTGCTGTTGCTCGATACCACGCGAGAATCGACCTCGCCCATTGCGCTGAGCAGCGGCGGCATCTTTTCTCGACATGGCTGTCTCCTTCCGGGCGGCTATCTCTCCGAATGGTATCGGCTCTAAAGCGGTGGCCCATTGCTAATGAGGGTGCTCGACGCACGCGGCTCTACCTTAAGGGTGTGCGCAAGTCGGCGATGATAAAAGGGTTTGGCTAGTCCCGTGGAATATCACAAAGAATTTTCGGAGGCGTTCGGTTTCGAGACCCCCCTGGCACCCTTTTCGGCGACCCGGAAAGGGCAATGGACCATCCACCTTCCCGGTCGCGTTCGCTAAAGCACTTGACTTCCGCTCAAACGGACGCCTAAAAGAGGCTGGTCAGGCCCGGTGCATACGCGTAGTACGAGCGGTTTACGAGTCTCCCTCAAACGCTCTGAAGCGGTCGGCTTCAGCCTCGAATCCGGCCATGTAGTCGTCAGCTGCGGACGTGGACCAATATCCACTTTCGATAGCCCGTGGTAGCTCATCTGCGAAGTCGGATGCACCCCTCAATACCCCTCGGTCATAAACCTCCCCATCCACGCGCACGAGAGGAGACTTCTCAGCGGGGGGTGTCAAGGGGTGCACATCGGAGCTCAGACCGGGGAGAAGTCCTATCCCGACTGCGAACCTGGTGCGCTTGCCGACAACTTCGACGCCGTGACTTTCGAGCGCCCTCACGAAGTCCTGGTCCCGTCCCGGTCGCAGGTCGTTTGCCTTGGCCCAATCCGTCCAAGCTCCCCGAAGCTGCTTTACCGGTGTCCGGCCTCCTATCGGCACGGTCGAGTCCTCCAGGAAGTGCTGGAAGGTGTCCTCGCTCTCGCGGTATCCCATTGTTGCCGTCGCCACGGCCTCTGCCTCACCCAGGCCGTTGGCGTAGTACTCCACTGCTCCTTGGACCACCCACGCCAATATTGCCTGGCCGTGCTCGGTCGCGAGCCACGAGCCGTAGTCGGGGATGCGTTCGGCGACCGGGATGGTGACCGCGAAAGGAACCAGGCGAAGGCGACGCCAAATTGCCTCGTCGGTTCCGTTTACTCGCGGTGGAAAATTCGTCAGCAGCCAAATCGTGTGCGTCGGAGTGAAATCGAACCGACGACCGTAAAGGTGTCGCGCCGAGAGCCTTGCTGCGCCGGTCAGCGACTTCACGAGCCCCTCGGCGAGAGTAGACCGCTGCTCAAGCTCGTCCGAAATGACAAGACGCCTACCTCTTAGAACGGCTTTCCGTTCCTCGTGCTGCGAATTCCGTTGCTGGACGAGCAAGCCTTCGGGGGCCATCATCGCGTGTTCGCCGAGGATAATCTGCAGCGCCCTTGCAAACTGGGTCTTCCCGTTCGCCCCGGTGCCGTACGCAATGGGCAGTACGTGCTCGCCTGCCTCGCCGGTGGCGGAGTAACCCGCAAGACGCTGCACATATCCCAACAGCTCATGGTCGCCGTCGAAGATTGTGTCCAGGAAGCGGTCCCAAGCCTCCGATGCCGCCCCTGGCACGAAGTCAAGGCCAACTCCTCGGGTCAACAGGTCATCACCTCGTGCCGCCCTGAGCTCGCCGGAGCGCAAATCGACCGTACCGTTCCGACAAGCCAGCAGATGTGGGTGCCGGTCAAGGTCATCGACGGCGACGGCGACGGCTCGGTCGGTCCTCGCAATCGCGAGCATCCCATCTCGGCGTGGTGCACGGGACGACTCTTTGTAATGGGCGGCTCGGCTCTTGAACTCACCCGGGGAATCGGCTCGGCCAGCCCACTGCCGCAGACCGTCGATTGTCTGGCGAGCGAGGTCGCAAACAACCTCGGTGCGGTCCTCCTCCCACCATGACCCGTTCCACACGAACCATCTGCTCAGCTCCGGCGAGTATCGAACGCGCTCACCGTGCTCCTCGACGAACATGGCCGAATTGAGGTAATCACCGGCACGGTCGGGCTCGGACGCCGTCTGCACCAACTGCATGACTCTCGCGACCGGTTCATCCACGACCCTTGCCTCCACGGTCATGGCGAGCTCGCACGAGAGCCTTGACAATGACACCGACCGCGAGGTCCTCCTCGATGCCGAGTCGGCGAGCTTGGTCGAGCACCGCCTCGGCCACGCGAGGCTCGTCCTTGCAGAAACGGCTTATCTCGATGACGACAGCGGCCAACCGCGATGGGTCCTCTCGCAGCCAATTGTTTGGGCCGTACGGTACAACTCGGGTCGGTGGTGCTGCCGGGGCGAAGGCACCGAGAGCGGAATGGTTCGGAGTCAGCTCCTTCCAATGTGCAGCTAGGACGATGGATGGGTGCGCCTCGTCGAGTTCCCCTTGAATCGCCTGGGCCTCCGCCTCGTCGATGCCGCCCGCTGTAAGGGCACGGTGGACCGCGCGCTCGACATCTGCTCGGAGCTTGGGGTTGAGTGCGCGTATCTGCCGTCGCTTTTCGAGCTCCTGCCAAGCCCTCTCCAGGCCGCTCGCATCGTCGAGGTCAACGAGTCGGACCACTACCGTGCCCCCACAGCTTCGGCGGGGCCCCGCTTCGATGCCTGCGCCCGCGCGGCGAGCAGCATCGTCATCGCTGGCCACCAGGCTCGTCGTGGTCTCGCGGCGTCGGCTCAATGCCGATGGCCCTCAATGCGGCAGCGGTCGAGAACACGACACGGCGACCGATGCGAATTGCCGGCACGGGGGAGGTACCACTTTTGACGGCCTGGTAGATGGACCACGTCGAGACACCAAGCAGCTCGGCTACTTGAGCGGCATCAAGGGTGGTCGGCAGCTCTGGGACTTGGCTCAGCTTCACCGCGACACTCCCCTATCCACCCCTTCGACCTCGAACAGGTCGCCCACTGAGACGCCGAGACGCCGAGCGACGAGCACCTTGGTGGCGGGGCGTAGGTTGCGCTGACCCCGCTCCAGTCGGCTCAATACCGACTGTGACAGCCCTGTAAGCCCGGCTACCTCTTCCAGGGACCACCCAGCCTCTTCCCGCCACTGGTGGAATCTTGTCGTCAACTTCGCCCCCTTCTCAAGCGTCGCTACACCGACACCTGACCATACCACGGTCAGGCAGTCGGCATGACGACTGGCTTGAAAAGAGGTAAGCTACGTGGCAATGAGCCCGACATCGCGGAAGGCTAAGAAGACCACGCTCTCGCTGAACGTGGCTCTCGGCCACCAAATTCGTTTCCTGCGGACCGCGAAGGGATGGTCGCAGCTTCGCCTGGCTGAGCTGGCCGTCGAGAGTGGGCTGCGCGACTGGCGTCGTCCCCTTATTGCCAATTTGGAGGCTGGTAATCGGCGGCTCGACTTGGGAGAGACCATCGTCTTGGCCTCAATTTTTGGTGTCCCACTCGTGGACCTGCTGCCGTCCGAACGGCTCCTCTTGACCGAGCACAGAGCCATGTCGCCAGACCACATCCGGTGGCATATGACCGGGGGCCGCGAGGGAACGGCGAGCGGGGACCGGGATTTGGAGATGGACGCGGGCTACCTCGCGTGGATTCTCGCTCGTAGCACCGAAAGGGAAGAGGCCACCGCAAAGGCGGCGCGGGCTCTCGGCATCAGCGCAGCCGACCTTGCTGACCTCGCTGAGACCGTGTGGGGCGCGAGCCTTACTGCCGAACGGGACCGTCGGCTCGCAGAGATGCCGGACGCGGAACAGGTCTCGGTTCGTTCTCGCCAAGCCCGTCGAGGACACATCACGAGAGTGCTCCTGTCCGAGTTGCGCCAGCACGTGACCTCCAAGCGGCCCAGAAGGGCCAAGAAGGCATCACCGCGATGAGAGGCAGTGTTCTGCGACAAACGGTCGCGTGGACGGCAGAAGGTCAACGTTTCAAGACCAAGGCGGCAGGACTCGCAGCCGGGTTCAACCCGGACGAGTTGCAGCCGGTCCGCGAGGCGAACTGGACAACCATCTACCGGGTCGAGGACCCCGCAACAGGTCGCAAGCGCCAGGTCTCAAAGGGCGGTTACCGCACCCGGAGGGAGGCAGAAGTCGCACTGCGCAAGACCGTCTCGACCATCGACAGCGGGTCATACACGCAGCCGACTTCGCTCACGCTGCGCGAATTCGTGGAAGGGTCCTGGCTGCCCGGACTCGAAGGCGGTGACCTCCGGGCGAGCACGGTGGCGATGTACAAGGACAGCGCGACTAGGTATGTGCTCCCCCACCTTGGCGGTCATCGTCTTCGAGATGTGAAGCCCGTAAGACTCAGGACATGGCTCGACGGCCTAAAGGCCGCGGGCGTCGGTGACCGCACAATCCAAATTGCCGGGATTACCTGCCATAAAATCTTCAAGTCGGCTCTCGACCTTGAGCTAGTTCATAGGAACCCAGCCGACAATTCCGCGGTACGCGAGGCCCGACCGAGGGCAAAGGCAGCTCCTCCGACCATATGGAACGCCGAACAACTGCGGACCTTTC
>Ga0182021_10012211_pt1 | contig 10206 bp, 6 predicted proteins | sample 612E3MmetaG_FD_120493 | JGI IMG/M metagenome (GOLD analysis project Ga0182021, IMG submission 120493) | Permafrost microbial communities from Stordalen Mire, Sweden - 612E3M metaG (Illumina Assembly) | ecosystem: Environmental > Terrestrial > Soil > Wetlands > Permafrost | place: Sweden... | reverse complement strand
TAAAGGAAGGAAAAGCTCCGATTTTGAAAAAATGGATACAGTTCTGTTTAAACTCCAGGGTGGACCAGTAACCGTTTTGGAACTTGATCTCGCTAAAAATACCGAATCTGTTCTGACCAGAGAGGCTATGCAAAATTACAATTACAAGATTTCAGGTGTTGTTGAAATAGCTGGCAAGCCACATTATGTAATCGACTTTATTCAAAAACCATCGGTAGAATTACCTTTATTCATGGGTAGCCTGTACATTGAAATGGAATCATATGCAATAACTGAAGCTGAATTTGGATTCAATCTTGCAAACAAGGAAGCTGCACAATCAATATTTATCAGGAAAAAACCGCTTGGAATGAAAATAACTCCGGTAATTGCAACATACAGAACCAAATATCGTGAACAGGGAGGCAAATGGCACTTCGAATACTCCAGAGCTGAAGTCAAATTTAAAGTTGACTGGAATAAAAAACTCTTCAATACTTATTATACTACAATGTCAGAAATAGCAATAACAGATCGTACTGACCAGGAAGTTATTAAATTTGCAGGGAAAGATAAGATAAAATACAATGATGTATTTTCCGAAAAAGTTACCGCATTTACTGATAAGGCATTCTGGGGAGATTATAACGTGATTGAACCCGACCAGAGTATTGAATCAGCAATACGCAGACTTAGCAGAAAGCTTAAATTCAGCGACAGGCCGGAAAACAAATAAGATTAGATAAATGATCAGGGATACTGAGATAATACGGAGGATCAGAAATGGCGATGGAGGACAGTTTGAATCGCTTTTCCGATCCTCCTATGTTTCCCTGGTTCGATACGCTAAGACTCTGATAAAAGATCATGACACTGCTGAAGAAATAGTTCAGGATCTGTTTTTCAGACTCTGGCAGGATAAGGAAAAATTAAATATTGAAAGTTCTTTGAATGGGTATCTCTTCAGATCGGTGCATAACAAATGCCTGCATCATATTGAACATAAAAGGGTTGTAGAGCGACATGCTGAAGAGATTTCATACCATCAATCAGAAAGTCAGGAGAGTCCTTCCGACATCCTTAATTACAAAGAGCTGCAGGAGAAAGTGGCAAGGATACTGGAAAGACTTCCCGAAAGATGCGGAAAGATATTTACAATGAGCAGATTTGAAGGACTTAAATATAACGAGATTGCTGAAAAACTATCAGTCTCGGTTAAGACAGTTGAAGCTAATATGGGCAGGGCGTTAAAAGAATTCAGAAAGGAATTAACACTATAATGAAAAAGATGAAAAACACAGAGAGATTCACTGATAAGGAATGGGAGGAACTTGCCTCTATACTTTCAGATGAAAAGGGTGAACAGACAGATCTCCTGAGCCGGTTCATGGCCGGAGACAAAAATGATTCAGGTAAAAAGTGGAAAGAGCTGGAGAATATGAATAATACAGAGGAAATAGATGTTGATAAAGCCTGGAATAATGTTCATTCAAGGTTGATGGAAAATGATCTTAAAATAAATGAAAGCCCTGTCAGGATCAGCTTTATTAAAAACACGTTCATGAGAATTGCAGCTGTTGCTCTCATATTGTTAAGTCTGGGAACTGCTGCAATTTACATGAATAACTCAGGTTATCTTAGTAAAAAAATTACTGTCTTAGCAGGAAATGATCAGAAGAATGTTCTGGTTACGCTTCCTGATGGAAGTAAAATTTATCTGAACAGAAATTCTGAATTCAGTTATAGAAAAAATTTTGGGATAAAAGGAAGGGATGTAAAACTTACCGGAGAAGCTTTCTTCGAAATATCACCTGATAAATCAAAACCATTTATAATTGATGCCGGTAAAGCTAAAGTAAAAGTTGTCGGAACATCCTTCAATGTGATAACAAATAACAGGGAATCTGCTGTTGAAGTCTTCGTAAAAACAGGAAAAGTTCTGGTATCTGATAATTCAGGATCACAATCAATTCAGCTCGATCCGGGTTTTGTTGGCACTATGAATTCAAAAGCTGCAGCTAAAGTTCTAAACACGAATCCAAACTATCTTTCATGGAATACCGGGTACCTTGATTACAGCGGACAGAAGCTTAGCGTTGTGTTCAAAGATCTTAAGAGAGTCTATGATATGGATATTATTGCTGATGATTCGCTTATACTCGAAAACCCCTGGCATGCCCCTATTGTTAATTCATCGCAGGAAACAATAATTAATATAATTTGTCGTAGCTTTAATCTGAATTATACTAAAGATGGCAATGTTTACCATCTTTCAAAAAAATAACTCATCGCCGAAAAATGTCATCTCTCAATGGCAATATCTGCATTAAGTTCCTGGCCATTGCATTATTCCTTCTGATGATTCTTCCACAAAGAGCGGAATGCCAGCAGGGCATTCTTGACTCTATATTTACCTTCAGGGCCGGAACAGTAAAAACAGGCAGCGCCCTTGATATCATCTCCAGGCAAACAGGATATAACTTTACTTACGACAGCCGTCTGATAGACCAGGAGAAAAAAACGATGATGACATTTGACAACACAAAACTTAGTGTTATCCTGGATAGTATTCTTAAAAACGATTCCCTCATATTTTCGGTAATTGACAGATATATAATTATTTCACATGCCGAAAAACGTACTCTGCTTCCGGCTGATTCAATAAATCCGGAAAATGTAAAATACATCACAGGGAAAATAATTGATGATGAAAATTCCGAACCATTGCCATTTGCAACACTTGCATTAAAGAACAAGGGAAAAGGAACTGTTACCAATAATAATGGTGATTTCGGTATGAAAATCACGCCTAATTTAGTTAACGACACTCTCTCTGTCTCATATCTGGGATATCTGGGAAAAGAAATCCCTGTAAAAAAAGCCTTTGAAAATAACCTGACAATCAGGATGAAACGAGAATTCATATCTATCCCCGAGATCATCATCAAAAATCAGAATCCACAGGAAATAATCTACCGTGCACTTAAATCAATACCCCAGAATTTCGGAAATACACCTGTATTAATGACAGGGTTTTACAGGGAAGGTGTATTGAAAAAATCTGAACTTCAAACCTATTCCGAAGCAATCCTGCAGATTTATAAAAGTTCCTATTCCGGAACTCTTTTGGGAGATCAGATTAAAGTTTATAAAAGCAGAAAGATTGAAAACACCGATCGCAGCGACACCCTTGCAATAAGACTTAAAGCAGGACTCAGTACATGTCTTGATCTTGACGGGGCTAAAAACATCTTTGATTTTATAAGCCTGGAAAGTATGACAGACTACACTTACAGGATGACAGATATTGTAACCTACGATAATGAAGCCGCCTATGCAATTGAGTTTGAGCAACACGAAAACGTTGATCTGCCTCTTTTTAAAGGCACTATATATATAAATACAGTAGATTATGGGATCCTTAATGCGGAATTCGAAATCAACCCGAAGCTGATCCATAAAATGAAAGATACCTATATCACAACCGCATCACGCGGATTTAATACCTGGCCATTATCAGTTAAATATTCGGTGAGTTACCGGAAAATGAACAACAGATATTTTCTAAACCATGTAAGAGGTGATCTGGTGTTCTCTTCTAGCCAGAAAAAGAGGCTTTTCAATTCACAGTTTAAAGTATTTTTTGAATTGGCCATTACAGAAACACAATTAACGAATGTTACACGGTTTGACCATGAGGAACTAGCACCAATTCATTCAATCTTTGCAAAAACTATTAAGAACTACGACACACAATTCTGGGGAAATCAGGATTTTCTGAGGCCTGAAGACAATCTCCTTAAGGCTCTTAAGAATATGAATGTGAACCTGCAGGAGTTTTCCAAATAAATCAAATTATCTTCAGTAATCTTCCTGAACTAGTATTTATTTATCAGATTATATAGTTCAGTCAGATCAGGAGTAAGAACAATTTCAGTCCTTCTGTTTTTCTGGCGGGCATCATTTGTATTATGCTCATCTACAGGTGAATATTGGCTTCGTCCTGCGGCAGTTAACCGTTTTGCATTTATACTTGACCCCTCAAGAAGTACTCTGATAACAGTAGTGGCACGTTTTACACTCAAATCCCAGTTGTCTTTTAGCTGGCTGTTACCGGGGTTATAAGGAACGTTATCAGTATGTCCCTCGATCATAACCTGAATGTCCGGATTTTTTTCAAGGACACCGGCCAGTTTCTTCAATGCATTTTTCCCATTGGCATCAATATCCCAGCTGGCTGATTTGAAAAGGAGTTTTTCATCAAGGGAGACATATACTTTGCCGTTCTTCATCGTTACAGTAAGTCCGTTGTTTTCAAAGCCAAGGAGAGCTTCAGATACTTTGGTCTTCAGATCCTGAACAATTTTTTTCTGTGCATCGAGTATTTTTTCAAGCTCAGCAAGCCGTGCATTCCTTTTTTCCAGCTCAAAGGTCAGCTCATCAAGTGAGGCTTTTTTGGTATCAAGGTTCTGTTCCAGCTGACGGAGAAGATCTTCTTTCTTCTGCAGGTTGCCTTGTGCTGTCTGAAGCTCAGTAAGTAATTTCTGAGTCTCTTTCACATTCCCCTTGATCAGATCTTCCTGCGCATTCTGCAACTCTGTATATTTAGAAGAGATCTTATTATAATCTGTCACAGCTTTGTCGCGTTCACTCTGCGCCGCTGCAATATCCTGCTCTGCAGTACCAACCTGCTTTTCAAGGACTGCCAGCCTTGCTTTAAGTTCCTTATTCTGCATTTCAAGCCCGATATTGTCGGTTTTGAAAGTGTCCCTCTCATTCATAAACTGTTTGCTGGTATCCTGCAAACTGCCGTACTTCTTTGCAGAAACACATGATATTGAAAAAATGACTATCACAAAAAACCCCGTGATGTAAAAAAATGATCTCTTCATAACCTCATTTTGATTTTATTTATAGCTTCTGTGCAGTATGAAAATTGTATCTCGCCCATCGAATTCTGAAACAAAAATAAGAAAATCCCGGGTATGGTTCTTCAAACACTCAGGAATAATAATTGTTATATTTGACGGTTATTTCTTTTAACCATCCCTAATGACCAGAGAAGAGAATTTACTCTCTAAAATATATACTCCCGAAGATCTCAGGAAACTCGATCCGGGCGATCTTGCGCAGGTAAGTTCGGAACTCCGCCAATATATAATTGATGTTGTATGTAATAATCCGGGGCATTTCGGAGCCAGTCTGGGTGTCGTTGAGCTAACAGTAGCTCTTCACTACGTCTTTAATACCCCTTACGATAAAATCATTTGGGATGTCGGACACCAGGCATACGGACATAAAATACTTACCGGACGCCGGGAAAAATTCGCAACAAACAGGAAATATAAGGGAATAAGTGGTTTCCCAAAGATGGCTGAAAGTGAGTACGATTCATTTGGCACCGGTCACTCCTCAACCTCCATATCCGCTGCTCTGGGGATGGCTGTTGCTGCAAGGGCCAAAGGAGAGAACAGACATGTTGTGGCAGTTATCGGAGATGGAGCAATGACAGCCGGACAGGCTTTTGAAGGACTCAATAATGCAGGTATTGGTAACTCAGATATACTCGTGATCCTTAACGATAACAAGATAGCTATCGATGCCAATGTTGGTGCCCTGAAGGAGTATCTCCTTGATATTACAACCAGTAAAACTTATAACAGGTTTAAGGACCGGGTTTGGAAGATACTTGGAATATTTGGACGACTTGGACCAAATGCGCGAACTCTGGCTTCCCAGCTTGAAGCCGGAGCCAAAAGTACAATACTCGACAGGAGCAACCTTTTTGAAGGTCTGAACTTCAGATATTTCGGTCCGATTGATGGTCATGATGTCCTGCATCTCACAAGGGTCCTTGAGGACCTGAAGAGAATCCCGGGACCAAAGCTTCTTCATTGCCTTACTGTTAAAGGGAAGGGGTTCAAACAGGCTGAAGAGGACCAGACTACCTTCCATGCTCCAGGCAAGTTCAACAAAAAAACCGGGGAGATAATCAATATTTCATCTGTAAATACGCCATTAACCTACCAGGAAGTATTTGGAAGAACTATCCTTGAACTTGCCGAGCTTAATAGCAAGATAACCGGCATAACACCTGCCATGCCTACAGGCAGCTCCCTCAACATTATGATGAAAGAGATGCCTGACAGAACCTTTGACGTTGGAATTGCGGAACAGCATGCTGTTACTTTTTCTGCCGGTCTCGCCACACAGGGGATGATTCCATTTTGCAATATCTATTCATCGTTTATTCAGAGAGCATACGATCAGATAATCCACGATGTTGCGCTTCAAAACCTGCATGTGGTTTTTTGTATCGACAGAGCAGGCCTTGTCGGTGCCGACGGAGCAACTCACCATGGTTTTTTTGACATGGCATTCTTGCGCTCTATTCCTAATATGATTGTCTCTGCTCCCATGGATGAGATAGAACTCAGGAATCTGATGTTTACAGCTCAGCTTGAGAAAAATAACTTTCCGTTTTCCATCCGATATCCACGCGGACGAGGAATATATACAGACTGGAAAAAACCATTCATTGAAATTGAAATCGGGAGAGCACGTCAGATAAGTGAAGGCAACGATATGGCGATATTAACAATCGGCCATCCAGGGATCTCTGTTTCTTCTCTTGTGAATAAGCTGGCAAAAGAAAACATCTCGATTACACATTTTGACATGAGGTTTGTAGCTCCGCTTGATACAGAGGTTCTTCATTCCGTTTTTAAGAAATTCAAACATATCATTACAGTGGAGGATGGTGTGCTGAAAGGCGGGTTCGGAAGCTCTGTCATTGAGTTTATGAGCGATAATGGATATAACTCTGAAGTCAGGCGTCTCGGGATTCCCGATTATTTCGTAGAGCAGGGTACACAGGAAGAGTTGTACAGGGAGTGTGGGTATGATGCTGAGGGAATTGAGCTGGCAATCAGGGAGATAATTTTGAAATTGAAGAGGTGATGGGGAGAGAGGGAGAATGGGAGAAAAAAAGACAAAAGACAAAAGTATAAAGACAAAAGTTTTTCATATTTTCGCAGCCTGTTCTTTTTATGCCCGGATGGCAGGGGCGAGCGTTAATAAAACACCCTGTGGGTGTTTTTAGCGAGCAGCCAGACTGCAGGGGTGGCCAATTCCGCCATCCAAACCGGTTAAAAGAGTTCTTTATTATGTATTGAAATTTATGATATTCACCAAATTCTATTTATGCCCGGATGGCGGAATTGGTAGACGCGCTGGTCTCAAACACCAGTGGTAGCAATGCTGTGCCGGTTCGATCCCGGCTCCGGGTACTTTTCTGAGCAAATAAAGCCTTGATATTTAATAATAACGAGGCTTTTTTTTACTACTGAAACAAAGCTGAAACAATTCTAAGGATTTAAACTATTTCTTAGAAATGGACAATGTTCACATAGTAAGATATTGTTAATACAGTTCTAAAGTATCCATGTACCAATTCTCCATAAATATGTCAAATGCGTCTTTTGAGCATTTAACCTGTAATCTTTCAGAAGCTATGACCTTAGTCCAATAGACAAGTCTTACTTCAGATATAGTTGTCTGTTGCGTTTTCATGTTAGTTTGATTAGTGAGTTAATAGAAATGAAAAAGCCTGGTTTCAAATCCCCAGGCTATACGATTGAATAATTATAATGCTGATATATAGGTAGATATATTATAGTGCAATTACAACAAAACAGTTAAATACTAAATATTAAGCGATTTAAAGTATTGTTGCGTTTCTATATTGCAGTATACTATAGGAATATAGAAATTACATGAAACAAATCAAAAATGGCATTATATAAGGTTATTATTATATCGTATATTGCAGATATTCAGTTTAATGGTAATAATGGGGAATTGGGAAGCAAAGTTGCAATAAGTCAGGTAAAAAGAAAGGAATAATTTTTATTCATATCGCAACGCTTCTACAGGGTTTCTTGTTGCTGCACGCCAGGTTTGCCAGCTAACAGTTATTAAAGCAATTCCTAACGCTATAATCCCGGCTAATCCAAAAATCCACCAACTAAGTTCTGTTTTATAAGCAAAGTTTTGCAACCATTTATGCATGACATACCATGCAATCGGGCTGATGATAACAAAAGCAATAATTACCCACTTTACAAAGTCTTTAACCAGCATTAACATTACTTCTAAGACTCTCGCACCATTTATTTTGCGAATACCGATTTCCTTTGTGCGACGCTTTACTATGAACAAAATCATACTCAATAACCCCAGACAACTAATAAAAATGGCTATACCCGATGAAGCACCAATTGTAGCGGTCAATCGTCTCTCTTGCAGATATTGCTTTTCAATCATGTCATCATAGAAAAAATAATTCAATGTTAAATCAGGACACATGCTTTTCCAAACCTTAGCAATATAATCTAGTGTTTTAGGTACATTTTCTGAAGAAATTCTAAGGCTTAAACAAGTCAAATCTTCATCAGAGAAGAGGATAGCGCCGGGTTTTATTTCACTATGCAACGATTCCGTATTAAAATCCTCAATAACTCCAACTATTGGTATATCCCTACAGGTTGCTGTGGAGAGATCCTTAAACCCGGCTTCTTTATAAAACTTTTTATTAACAATATATGCTCTTCCTTTTTCACTTGGCAAAAAGAAACGACCTTCCCTTAATTTAATATCAAGTGTAGAAAAGAAATCTTCATCACATTTTATTTCCCAATAACTCATTCCCTTTTCGTTAACTTTGTTATCACTTGACAAATAAACATTACCTGGTGCACCAAATGATGCCGTAGCTTGTAATATGGAAGGATTCTTTAGTAATTCCTGTTTTAATGTAAGTGTCTGTTTACTGAACGTATAATGAACAGAGATAAATAATAAATAATCAGGTTTATATCCCAATTGGTGCATCTTAACATATCTGGTTTGTTTGACAATAGTTATCACTGATATCAACAGGGCTATTGTGGCCACAAACTGAAATATTAAAGTTACTTTTGAAATGCCATTGAAGGAGGAATTGTTAAATCCTCTTTTCCTGAAAAGATCTATCGGGTTAGCTTTTGCAAAATGTAACGAAGGGTAAAGCCCAATGCCAAGGGTTAATAATATAAAAGTCGCGATTATAAACAACAGGTAGGGCAGACTTATAAAGGTTTTTATGCTAAACTGGCGTTCTACTTCTATACTAAACCAGGACAGTGTTGTGTCAATGATGATCAACGCTACGATTAAGGACAAAATTAGTGTCAGAGAGATGGTGCTCAAGCCCTGCCATACAATATGATGTTTTGCAGCTCCGGCAGATTTTAGTATACAGATTCGCTTCATCTCTTCGAAACTTTCTGAAAGCAAAATGTTAATTGTATTAATTATTGCTAACAACAACACTACACTGCCTATAGAAAGCAATAGAAAAAGTAGTTTCTTATTAGTGTGTTTTAAATTCCCGGATTCATCGATTCCTGTTGTGGAATATATTTCAGAGAAAGGCTGCAAAACAAGATCTGGCTTCTCACTTGCCCACTTCTCAAAATAAGTATCCCGGAGATATTTGAGCGTTTGAAAAGTGTCCTTTTCATTTCGAAGTAATATGTAATACTGAAATAATTCTATATGAAAACGTCCATTATTATTCCAATAATCCCTTCCCTCCCAAGGCATATTCTTGGTTTTAATTGAAACCACTGCATCTGGCTGTATACTTGAATTTACAGGGCTATCCTGCATTATTCCTGTAACAGTGCAGTATTCCTTCATGTTTATTCGAACCAACTTACCAATTGATGAAGTATTGGGGAACAATTTTTCAGCCAGAGATCTTGAAAGTACTATTTTATTTGGCCCATTCAGTACATCTATGGGTGAGCCTGCCAGTAATGGGAAACTGAATATCTGGAAAAAAGTAGAATCGGTAATGGCCATCCTCTCGATATTCACAGGATTAGTTTCATTGCCAAGCATAGCAGGGAACATATTCATCCGGCAAGCTTTTTCTATACCAGGCAAATCATTAAAAAACGATGTGGCATATTCTTTATCGAGTAAAGCTTTATTGGAGGTTTTATTTACTAACCGGTAAATGGTGTTGTAATTTTTGTGGAATTTATCGAAGCTTTTCTCATTAATAATATAAGCTCCGATTAACATTACTGTTGCAAGGCCAATACCAAGTCCTAACACTGAAATAAATGAGTTATGTTTTTTATTAATTAAACTCCGATAGGACAATTTAAAATATGTTGC
>Ga0182021_10012210_pt1 | contig 10207 bp, 9 predicted proteins | sample 612E3MmetaG_FD_120493 | JGI IMG/M metagenome (GOLD analysis project Ga0182021, IMG submission 120493) | Permafrost microbial communities from Stordalen Mire, Sweden - 612E3M metaG (Illumina Assembly) | ecosystem: Environmental > Terrestrial > Soil > Wetlands > Permafrost | place: Sweden... | reverse complement strand
TATCCGGTGGGATTCTACGTGACCACGTTTGCGTTCGGTATCTACCTGCTCGCCGGTCTCTGGTCGCTAGTGTCCGAGAGACGAGCACGAAGCGCGGCGGCATGAGCTTCTTCGGCCAGCCCTTCATGCAGCACGCCCTCCTGGCAGGTTCGGCCATCGCGCTCGCCTCTGGTCTCGTCGGCTACTTCGTGGTCCTCAGGGCTCAGGTCTTCACGGGGGATGCGCTCAGCCACGTGGCTTTCACGGGGGCGCTTGCGGCCCTTGCGGCTGGGCTTGATCCCCGGATCGGCCTCTTCGTCTTCACGATCGCCGTCGCCCTCTTCATGGGCTTGCTGGGTCAGCGGGGGCGGGCTGACGATGCCATCATCGGCAGCATCTTTGCTTGGATCCTGGGCCTCGGGGTTCTTTTCCTCACGCTCTACGTCAGCTCACAGGCGGCTGCCACCGGCGGCACTAGCGTCTCAGTGCTCTTCGGCTCGATTCTAGGGCTGAGCGGAACGCAGGCACTGGTGGCCGCGATCGCAGGGTTGGGGGTGGTCGCGGTGCTCGTTTTCATTGGTCGCCCTCTTTTCTTCGCGAGCGTAGATGAATCGGTTGCCGTCGCTCGAGGAGTACCGGTACGTGCTCTTGGCATCGGGTTCCTCGGGCTCGTCGGAGTGACCTCCGCTCTTTCCGCGCAAGCCGTCGGTGCTCTGTTACTGCTCGGGCTGCTCGCCGCTCCCGCGGGGGCCGCTCATCGCTTGACGACCCGACCCTATCTCGGCTTTTGGCTATCGGGACTGATAGCGGTTGCTGAAATGTGGGCCGGTCTCATCATAAGCTACGCAGTGCCCAGGGTTCCTCCGAGCTTCGCCATCCTTGCCGCAGCCGCGGGGGTATACTTCGCAGTGCTTCTCGCCACGGGCACTCGTTCTTCTCGGCTATCGCTCCGGCGAAGGCTGTTGAGGATGAGGGCAAGCGAAACAGTTGAGACCTAGATTGTTGGCATGACCATCAATATTGATCCGATCATCGTAAAGATCGGGCCATTTGCTCCCCATTGGTACGGCTTCATCATGATGTTCGGCCTCCTCGTCGGCCTCGTGATCTTCGCTCGCGGACTTCGCCGACGGAGCATTTCCCCCGATCATGCTTGGGGGATAGCCATTATCGCGGTGCCCCTGGGCATCATCGGCGCGCGCCTTTTCAGCGTGCTTGACAACTTCGGTTACTACTGGCATCACCCGGGGCAGATCGTTGGCTGGCAGCTCATAGGCCTCGCCATATACGGCGTGCTCACCGGGGGCATCGTGGGCCTCGTCATCTACTGCCGCTGGAAGAAGCTCCCCACTCTCCGGGTGCTGGACGCGACCGCTCTCGCGTTTCCGGTGGCCCAGATCATCGGCCGTTTCGCCAACATCATAAACGGGGACACGTGGGGGCCGCCCACAAAGCTTCCCTGGGGCATCACCTACACTAATCCAAACGCGCTTCTTCCGAGCAATCTGCTCGGGGTACCAACTCACCCGACGCCCGTCTACGAGCAGCTCTGGCTCCTTGTCATGGTAGGGCTGCTCTTGTACCTCGTGCCACGTTTCAAGACGGATGGCATGGCAATCCTTTGCTATCTTGGCCTCTACTCGCTGGGGCGCTTCTTCATTTCGTTTTATCGGGTGAACAACATCATCTTCCTCGGGATGCGAGAGGCCCAGCTCTTCGCCGTGGCTGGCATCATCCTGGTGCCGCCGGCCATGTATCTTCTGAAGAGAAGAGCGAGCGTACGGGCACTGCGAACGGTCAGCACCCAAGAGCTGGGGAATTCCGAGCTTGTCGGCCTCGCGACCGGCGAACCGGTGCCAGACAGGACTACCGTCGAGCATGATGATCACGGCGAGAGTTGATCGCACAGCCGCTGCAGGTTTTCGGGAATAGCGGCTAAAACAACCGCAATCTCTGCCGCCCGCGTCCTGAACACGGGGCTGGTTTCCTTTGTGCAGTCATCCCTTTGGGGTAGACTATCCGAGGTGGGCGGACGCTTCGGACCCTGGCAAAGGTTCGAAGTCCGTTCGGTTATGTCCACCATCGACCCTTTGCACCAGCAGGCGTACGCACGTTTGACCCGGGGGATTAGCTCAGTTGGGAGAGCGCCGCCTTTGCACGGCGGAGGTCGCCGGTTCGACCCCGGTATCCTCCATTTCTGATTCGAGCAGGCAGCGGGAGGAACTCTTGATCTTCGAGCGGATACTGGTCGCGAGCGACGGCACCGACGCGTCTTTCAGAGGCGTGAAGGTGGCCGCTCAGATGGTCGCCCGCTATCAGGCCGAACTACTCCTGCTCACGGTCGTCACCGTTCCGCAGCAGGTGGTCCTGGCTGCCACCATGAATCAGCGGACCATCGAGGGCTACATCGAGCGCCTGGCGCAGGACTCCTTGCGTGCGGCGGTCGCTTTCCTGCGCGAACGGTGTATCGGCGCTGAGGTCAAGGTGGCGGTGGGACCGCCGGCAGAGACCATCCTCTCAGAGATAGAGAGCAGTGGAGCCGACCTCGTGATCATGGGCCGCAAGAGCCGCGACGAGCCCAAGGACCTGATCCTCGGCAGCGTGAGCTACAGGGTCTCCCGCCACGTCCGCATCCCCATCCTCCTCGTCCCCTAAGAGGCCTCTGAACAACGAAGCCACGGCCACCAGGGCACGCTGGCCGGCGCGATACTGCGTCCTCGGTCGCACAAATGGCGCTGCCATTCGCGCTTCCCGCGTCCTCGTCTCGCGCGCGGCGATCGTGTCCACGCCCAAAGGGCACCAGGCGCGGCGTCGTTACCCAACAGCCTGCTAAGGTCTGGCGCCAAGCAGGTCCCGCCACCTGCGGACCGCTCGCTTTGACTGCGGTCGGCGAGTATTCTTAGGGCGGCCAGGTACTCCAGAAGCGTACGAGTTCATTTCATAAATTAGTTTTAGCAATATCTATTGCTAAACCGTTGCAGTCGTCCTATACTGCAAGGGACTGAAGAATGAACAGCAACGGTACAGCCCGGTCGTCACGCGTCACCGAGCACCGCAAAGCCCGGGCGAGGCTGGTTCTCCTAACAATCATCGGACTCGTGTGTCCGCCCTTGGCCGGGGTCCGCTCGGCAACAGTGTGGATTTTCTACGCCGCCTTTCTGGTCGGCTACTCATTGTGGTGTCTGCGCATCTTGCGTGCCTATTCCGTCGATCGCCGTCTCGGATACCTGCTGGGCTTCACCGACGCCGCGATAATTCTTCCGCTGCTCGTGTGGTCATCGATGGCAACCGTACAGGCAATGCTGGTGGCCCTGTGCGCCGTGGGCTTCGTCGCCACCTTCCAAGCGGATCGCGCTCACCTGCGCGCAGCCGACGGCCAGTCCGACGAGTCGCACCTGGACTCGCGCGATCAGGGGCTTCGCTCGGGTGAGGGGAGCTTCGAGAACTCACTGGAGAGGGCGCTTCGCGTGCGGCTGCATGTGTATGAAGCTACGCAGACCAAGTTCGCACTGATCGTCCTTCGCGTCGTCCGCTATGAGGAGACGGTTACCTACTATGGTGAGGAATCGGCGGCTCACATCCTCTCCACCCTCGCTCGTCGCGGGCTCCGCAATCTGGGAGCCGACGGTCAGCAGTTCGTGCTGCCCGGTGGCCGGCTGGGGTTCGTGTTCTCCACCGGCTCGGGCGGAACCCGGTCCGACGGCCGCGAAGACGACACCTTTGAGCTGATCGACCCCTATGACATCGAGACCTTCGCGATGACGCTGGGCCGCAAGGCCTGTGAGCACCTGGTGGACGGTCACCGCGTGGAGTGTGCGGTCGGGTGGGCGTTGGCCCCCGCGGATGGACTCGATCCCGAGGATCTGCTCTACGCCGCCGAAAGCGGGGCCCAGAGCACAGCGGCGTTCCGCCGAGTGGCGGGATCCGGGGTGCCGGTAACCGAGAGGGCTCGGGTGGCGGCGGGATAGCGGACGGCCGGGAGCGTCGCCGGCCTGTGGTACATTTCCCCGCGTGAATCTCAAAGAGAAGACCATCGGCGTCCTCATGGGCGGTCTTTCCGGCGAACGGGAGATCTCCTTTCGCTCCGGTCGCAACTGCCTACGCGCGCTTCAGTCGCGCGGCTATCGCGCCGTGAGCATCGATGCGCTGCGTGATGTCGCTCAGCGTCTCGATGAGGAGGGCATAGAGGTCGCCTTCCTCGCGCTGCACGGCCGCTATGGCGAAGACGGCACCATCCAGGGCCTCCTCGAAGTGATGGACATCCCCTACACGGGTTCGGGCGTGCTCGCCTCCGCTCTCGCCATGAACAAGATTGCCGCGAAGAAGGTGGTGGGCGCGAGCGGCGTCCCCACGCCGGCCTATGTTGAGATTCCGGGCGAGGAATCGCCGGCGGCCGCCTCGGCTCGTGTGGAGTCCGCGCTGGGTCTGCCGGTGATGCTGAAGCCGGTGGAGGAGGGGTCCAGCTTGGGCGTCTCCAAGTGCAAGACAAGCGCGGAGCTGGAGTCCGGCATCGCGAAGGCGCGAGAGGAGTTTGGAGCGGTTTTCGCCGAGGGCTTCGTCGCGGGCACGGAGATAACGGTCGGAGTGCTGGAGCGAGACGGACGGCCGCAGGCGCTGCCGATCCTTGAGCTTCGCCCCAAGAACGAGTTCTACGACTATGAAGCCAAATACACCGAAGGCATGACGGAGTTCGTGCTCCCGGCCCGTCTCGCCCCGGCGGTTTATGCGGAGGCCGAGAGGGGCGCCGTGGCGGCGTTCACGGCCGTGGGGTGCAGGGGCTACGCCCGGGTGGACATGATGGTGGACGCGGCTGGAGTCCCCTGGTTCGTGGAGGTCAACACTCTGCCGGGCATGACCGACACGTCCGACCTGCCGGCCCAAGCCAAAGCCGCCGGCCTTTCGTACGAAGACCTGGTGGAGACGATCCTGCTCACGGCCGTTGCCTGACTCGGAGGAGGTTCGAGTGCGCGAAGGCGGTCCAGTCGGTGCGCGCGGCCACCTTGGCTTGGTTGACGCCCACGTGCATGTGTTTCCTCCCGAACTCATTCGAGACCGCCAGGCGCATTTGGAACGCGATGTCCGCTTCGGCGAACTGTATCGTCTGCCCCGCGCCCGCATGGTCACGGCCGATCAAGTGATCGAGTCGATGGACCGGGAGGGCATCGACCTCTCGATCGTCGTGGGGTTTCCCTTCACCGACCAGGGTTTGTGCCGGCTCTTGAACGACTACCTTCTCGAAGCCGTGGCGACATATCCCCAGCGATTGGCCGGCCTGGCCTGTGTGGCCCCCGAGGCGCCAGGAGCGGTCGCGGAGCTCGAGCGCTGCCTCGACGCCGGGCTGCGAGGATGCGGGGAACTGGCGCCGGAACCGGGGGAGAAGCTCAAAGCCGTCGCGGGGCACCTGCGCGAGCGCGGAGCGCCCCTCCTCGTTCACGCCTCCGAGCCGGTGGGCCATGAGTACCCGGGCAAGGGCCGCTACGGTCCCGACAGCTGCTTTGCTCTGGCTGCGTCCCACCCGGGGCTGACCATCGTGTTCGCCCACTTCGGAGGTGGTCTATTCCTGTACGAGTGCATGCCCGAGGTGCGGAAAGCTCTCGCCACCGTGTTCTACGACACCGCGGCTGCGCCCTATCTCTACGATGCCGGCATCTATCGGGCGGTCGAGTCGACCGCTGGGATAGAGAAGATCATTTTTGGCAGCGATTATCCCCTCCTTGCCCCGGGAAGGTACCTGCCGGAGCTCGAAACGCTGTCTCCCGCGGCCCGCGATGCGGTGCTGGCCGGGAACGCGAGAAAGGTGTTCGGACTATGAGCGACTCCACGGGTCACGTCCACGACCTGCGCCAGGTGCTGGAGGCTCTGGTGGCCGGCCGGATGGACCTTGACACTGCCTTGCAGAAGCTTCGCCTGTTTCAAGTGGCGCAACTGGGGGAGTTCGCTCGTCTCGACACCAACCGCGACCTGCGGAAAGGCGTGCCCGAGGTGATCTACGCCTCGCGCAAGAGCGATCCCGAGCTGGAGGCCATCGTGCGGCGCTGTCTCGTGGATCGGGGCTTCGCACTGCTGACCCGGTTGGAGCCAGCGGAGGCCTTGAAGCTCAGTGAGGCGCTAGGGGCGCACGGTCCCGATGCCCGCGGCGAGACCCAGGCGGCGATCGCCGGGCTCGAGATCGCCTACAACGAGCGTGCGAAGGTGATGGCCGCGCACTCCGGCGGGTACCGGGCGCCGCAGGAGCGTGGCTGTGTTGGTCTGCTCACCGCGGGCACCTCGGACATCCCGGTCGCCGAGGAGGCTGCCTTGGTGATGACTCACATGGGCTGCCGCGTGGAGCGCGGATACGACGTCGGGGTGGCCGGGCTGCACCGGCTGCTGGAGCCCCTCACCCGCGTTCTCGAGAACGGCGCCGACGTGCTCGTGGTGGTGGCTGGGATGGAGGGCGCTCTGCCTTCTGTGGTCGCGGGCCTGGTTGACGTGCCCGTGATAGGCGTCCCCACTTCCACCGGCTATGGCTTGGGCGGTGACGGTACGGCAGCTTTGTACTCCATGTTGCAGAGCTGCTCGCCGGGGCTGGTGACCGTCAACATCGACAACGGTGTCGGCGCGGGCGCCGCGGCGGCCCTCATTGCCAAGCGCGGGTCGGAGGCTCGGCCCTCATAGGTCAGGGCTCCCGCGGGTCCCGGCTTCGTAGGTTCGGGGCCTAACCTATTCCTCGGGCGGCGTTTCGAAGTCGCGCGGTGGGTCGGTCCGCAGTCCGAACCGGTGCTCGAGGTGGTCGGCGATGCGCTCCGACGCGTGCCCGTCTCCGTACGGGTTGATAGCGGCGGCCATGCGCTCGTAGGCGGAGCGGTCGCGTAGCAGCAGCAGCAATTCCCGCGCGATGAGCTCGCTATCGGTGCCCACCAGGCGGGCGGTGCCCACTTGGACGCCCTCGGGACGTTCGGTGGTGTCGCGCATCACCAGCACCGGTTTGCCCAGCGTTGGCGCTTCCTCCTGAAGGCCGCCCGAGTCGGTGATCACGACGTCCACGGTCTTCATGAGGTGGACGAAAGGCCCGTAGGCGAGCGGCTCGGTGAACACCACCTGGTCGACCGCGTCGAGCGCGCCACGGAAGGTAGTCCGGACCACCGGGTTCAAGTGTATGGGGAAGACGAACGTGACCCCAGGCTCGCTTTCACAGACCTGCTTTATGGCGCGGGCGACCCGTTCCATCGGCATCCCCCAGCTCTCCCTGCGATGAACGGTGACCAGGACCTTCGGCCCCGGCCGCTTGAGCGCGCGCTCCAGCTTCGGCTCCCAGGGTGGCGGGGAGGAGGACGCCGTGGTCAGCAGGGCGTCGATCACCGTGTTGCCGGTGACCAGAATGGAGTCGGCGCGCGCGCCCTCGCGCAGCAAGGCCGCGCGCGCATTGCGAGTGGGCGCGTAGAACACCTCTGTCAGACGGTCGGCCAGCCTGCGATTCATCTCTTCGGGAAAGGGGCTGTAGATGTTGTCGGTGCGCAGGCCGGCTTCGACGTGGGCCACGGGGATCATGCGGTAGTATGCGGCGAGAGCAGCCGCGAACGTGGTGGTGGTATCGCCGTGCACCATGACAAGGTCGGGCTTGTCTGCCTCGAGTATCGGGTCCATGCCGTTCAGCACCGCCGAGGTGATGTGGCCGAGCGACTGGCGCTCGCGCATGATCTTGAGGTCGTGATCGACCGGCAGCGAGAAGCCCTCCACCACCTGGTCGAGCATCTCCCGGTGCTGCCCGGTGAGGCAGGTAACCACGCGAAAAGCGCGGCGACGCAGCAACTCCAGCACCACCGGCGCCATCTTGATCGCTTCCGGTCTGGTGCCAAACGTCACGAGTATGGTCGGCGAAGTCACTGTTGGGGGGCCTCCTTGTCTGCTCGGACTCTAGCCCAAGGCCGGGGCTGGGACAAGAGCGGGAGGAAGGGCGGATGTGGGCATGGCCATGCTATTCGGCTAAACTTCTGAGGTTCCCTGCTGATGATCACAGCACCTACCTAAGGATGGCCGCATGAGCCGCTTCATGGATGCGCGCGGGCGCTTCTTCGGCAAGGTCAATGTCGTCGACGTGATCGTGCTGCTCGTCATCGTAGCCGTTGTCGCCTTTGCCGTGGTCCGCACCACCGGCGACAGTTCCACCACGATCCCGGTGACGGTCACCTACTACGTTGAGGAGCAACGCCAGGTTACCGTCAACGCACTAGTGGAAGCCCTGCAGGCCAAGGGCACCGTGAGGGACGACGGGGGCACCGTCCTCGGCAAGTTGGTCAGCGTCGAGCCCACACCCACTCGGGAGCAGGTCCCGACCGCGAACGGTGAGCTGAGGGACGACCCCTCGCCGATCTATAGCGACATCACTATCGTGGTGCAGGGGCAGGGGCGCATGTCCGGTTCCACCGTCCGCATCGGCAGTGTGCAGGTGAGAGTCGGCAAAAAGGTGACGCTGATTGGCACCGGTTTCGAAGTGCAGACGATCATCACGGGCAAGAAGACGGGCTAGTAGGGGCAGGGCAGGGCCGCCGAGTACTAGGGAGGCCGCCACTGTGGTGACTCGTCCATGAAGCTGGTGAGAAGCTCGGTCTCCTACCGCCTGGCCCGGCATGCGTGGCTCTGGCTCGCCACGGCCGCGCGCCATTCCCTGTCGGGGCGGTTCCTGTTGGGTCTTGTGACGGTTGTCACCAGGGTAGCGGCCGACAGCGTCACTCTGGGGACCTTCAGACTGCGGTCGAGTCCGCTCTCGCGCAGTGGTCATCCGCTCACCGTCCTCGTTGTCAGTCGGCCGTATCTCTGGCTGCGAAGGCGAGTGGGAGGCGGCGTGGCCGGCCGCGCGGTGAGAGGTGGGGAGGCTCAGCTTGCCACATCTCGCTTTGCGGATGGGGCCTGGGCCGGAGTGGCAGGAGCGGCCATCTTCGCACTTGGACTTGGGCGCCTCGCGCTCATCTTGACCCGAGGCATCACGACTATTGAGAACACCGGCATCGCTCTGGCGGCGCCCGGCCTCCGGCTGATCGCCCCCATCGGGCTGATCCTGGTCGGCGGCCTGATGGTGACGAGCGGCCGGCGGCTCTTGTTGGCGTTTCGCGGGAGCGTCGCCGGACGCGGGCTTGCCGTCGTGACTGGGGGCTGGCCCCTACGCCTCACCGGTGGGGGCGTCACCCAACCTGCCGCTTCTTCTCGAAGAGACGGGACCGGCCTCGTGTGGGTGGCGGGCCTGCTTGCGGCGGCCGCGGGAATCGCAGCGGGACTGACAACGGGGCCGGGCGTCATGGTCCCGGTCATCCTGGTCGTCGTGGTGGGCGTCCTAGCTCTGCTGCTTGTGCGGCCCGAGGCGATGCTCCTCGTGGTGGCGGCTTTTCCCTGGCTAGACTGGGCGGCTCGCAGGGCGCTCGGCGGGGTTGGGGGAGCTTGGGACGACGCGCTCCTCCTGTTCGCTATCTGCCTCCTGCTGTGGTGCGTCCTAGTGCTGCGGCGCTGGCGGTTGTGGACCGTCCCCATCACGTTGCCGCTGGTCGTCGCCCTGGCCGCCGCCATAGGCTCGGTGGTGATCCGCGAAGTCCCGGGCGACGTGGGTCTCTATGCGCTACGCATCCTCTTCGAACCGCTCCTCTTCTACTTCCTCGGGTACCTGTTTCCCAAAGACAAGCGCTGGGTGCGGGCGGCGGTGTTCGTGTTTGTTCTCGCGGGCGCGGCGATGGCCCTGCATGGGCTCTATCAGTATCTGACCGGGGCGCCTATGCCCGCGAGCTGGGTGGACGTGCGCGAGACCGCCATCGGCACCCGGGCGTACTCCATCGTGCAGAACCCCAACGGGCTGGGAGCCTTCCTCTTGATGGGCGCGCTGGTGTCCATGAGCCTGGCGCTCGCCCGCGGGCTGCGCCCCAGGGCGCGGCTGCTATGGGCGGGAGCGTGTGCGGTCCACCTGTTGGGCATCGCGGTCACCTTCAGCCGGGGGGCGTGGATCGGCCTGGGCGCGGGCGTCCTTGTGCTGCTGGTGGTCGCCTATCGCCGCTACCTCGTGCCGCTTGCCGCCGCCGGAGTCGTAGGTTGGTTCGTCGCCCCCAAAGCCTTCGTCCAGAGGCTGACCTTCGCGTTCAGCTCGGCCTACATCACCAAGAGCACCGAAGCAGGGCGTCTGTATGTGTGGAAGATGGCGCTGAGCTACATCGGGGAGCACCCGTGGTTCGGGCTGGGCTTAGGGACTTTCGGTGGGACCAGCGCG
>Ga0182021_10012209_pt1 | contig 10208 bp, 10 predicted proteins | sample 612E3MmetaG_FD_120493 | JGI IMG/M metagenome (GOLD analysis project Ga0182021, IMG submission 120493) | Permafrost microbial communities from Stordalen Mire, Sweden - 612E3M metaG (Illumina Assembly) | ecosystem: Environmental > Terrestrial > Soil > Wetlands > Permafrost | place: Sweden... | reverse complement strand
GTCCCGAAGTTTGAGTACCAGATTGCCGGGCTGTCCCAGCCCGAGTCCCCTACCGCGACGAAACCATCCGCACCGAACGTGACGTTGGCGATCGTTCCGCCGCCGAACATGGAGACGTCCGCGACACGGGTCCACTTCGCGCCATCGGTCGAAGTCCAGAGCATGGCCGGGGTTGGGTCGCAGGTCATGCCCTCACCCTCCCCAGTGCAGGTCGGCTGGCCGAGCGTGCCCCAGGCGACGAGCTGGACGTCGCTCACGACCAGGCCACTCACCGCCCCGGCCGTGAACGGCGTCTCATCGATGCTCATATGTGTCCAGGTCGTCCCGTCGGGCGAGCTCCAGAACGCAACCTGCTCACTGGCGCTGCCGACCGACCCATAAGGGACCGGCACGAAACCGACCGCGACGAAACCACCGTTCCACGCCACGATGTCGTTGATGCCGTATTGCGAGTCGGGGATGACGGCGGTAGCCGACCAGCTCAGACCGCGCCACTCCCCGGTGGCCACCGCCGAGGACGGGGCGGATGGCGGGGTTGGCGACGAGGCCGACGACGGAACGGCGCCCGAACGATTCGGAGACCCGATCGACGGCGAAGCGGATGCGGACGGCGCCACCACGGGCGCAGTTGCGGACGCCCGCGAGCTCGATGCAGGACCGGTGCCCGACCAGCGCAGCCCCAGCGCTATGCCGATGATCGCCGCGACCAGCACCACTGCCGCGACCGCCTCGAGCGAAGCGATCCACCGGGAGACGCGAGGAGAATGCGCGGGACCCCGGCTCCCGGCCCCGTTCGTGGCGGCGCCCAGACGGCCGCGAATGGGCGAGGTCTGTTCGGGGATGGCAGACACTCGGCTGCGCAGTTCTGCGCCGGCCGGTCCCGGGTCGTCCCTCAATAGGGCGGCCCGTAGTTCGACTTCCAGGCGTTGGTCGTTCATCGGGCTCCTCCCGGAGTTCGCTCGGCGGCTGTGAGAGCCGCCCGAAGCTCGCGGAGTGCGTAGTGGAGACGGGACTTCACCGTGCCCTCGCGGTCGCCCGTTCGGGCGGCAATCTCGGCAGGTGCGAGGTCCTGGACGTAGCGCAGAACCACGACGATGCGGTGGTCCGCGTCCAGAGTCGCCAGCGCTCGATGGAGCACGTCGCGCTCGTAGACGACGGCGAAGTCGTCGTGGCATGGTGAATCAGGCGGGTCGGCAAAGACGATCGGGCGGGTGGTGCGGCGGCGCATTCGGGCCCGGCAGCCGTTCACCAGGATCCGATCGAACCAGGCATCGATGCGCTCCGGGTCGCGCAGCTCCCCCCAGTGAAGCCAGGCCTGGACCGCCGCGTCGTGGACGGCGTCCTCGGCCTCGGACGGGTCGCGGAGGACGAGGCCGGCCAGCCGATAGGCGCGCTCCAGCCGGTTCTGCGTGAACCGTTCGAACGCCGCCCGGCGGTCAACCTCAGATTGCCCGGTCGTGCGAGCCCCCACGCGGATCTGTCCCTCCGTTCGATCGATGGCGATCACGCCCTACAGATGCGGCCGCGTCCGTGCCGGTTCAATCCTCCTCCTAGCTCACCCCGCGTCTTGCGAATGGCCTCCTGCTTCCTCGGCCGGATCGGACCAATCGGCTCGATCCGAGGCGGCCCCTACGGCTCCGTCGGCCCCATCGACCTCTTCCGTCATGGGGAGCTCGCGGTCGTTGTGGGCCGTGTAGTCGGGCACCGTTCGCTCGTAGGCGCCCGTCATCAGCGGCGAGGAGATCATGAAGTCGGCCGAGGCGCGGTCGCAGGCGACCGGGATGTTCCAGACGACCGCGATCCGCAGCAGCGACTTGACGTCCGTGTCGTGCGGCTGAGGCTCGAGCGGATCCCAGAAGAAGACCAGGAAGTCGATCGTTCCGTCCGCGATCATCGCGCCGATCTGGAGGTCGCCTCCGAGCGGCCCCGACTGCAGACACGTCACGGGCAGATCAAGTTCCCGCCCGAGCAGGGTGCCCGTGGTCCCCGTCGCGACCAGGTCGTGCATGGCAAGCAAGCGCCGGTTGTAGCGGGCCCACTCCACGAGGTCCTGCTTCTTGTTGTCGTGGGCTACGAGCCCGATGCGCTTGCGCGGTTTCAGGTCGAGTGCCATGACCCATCCTTCTCCGGCCGCCGCAGGGTTGGCACGGCGACCCGCACCAGCATGGCACATGACCCCGAATCCGGGCGAAGGCAGGGCTGCGGTGCAGATTGGGGTCGCAGCGCCTGGTGCGCCTATCGTTCCACTGGGCGACTCGGTACGCAGTCCAGGCCAATGCCGCCCTAGGCTCAAGGGGTTCTCTCGAACTGGTCGACTGTTCGACCCTTGACCCCTACCTAATGGAGGAACTCGATGGCGCTCATGGCCGTGGCTTTCCCGATAGCCCCAGGCAAGACCGAAGACTGGAAGCGATTCATAGCCGAGTTGAACGGCGCCCGCCGCGCCGACTTCGTGGCTTCGCGAAAGGGAATCGGAGCTCGAGAGCGGACCTTCCTCCAGCCGACGCCAATGGGCGACCTGGTCGTGGTCACGCTCGAAGGCGACAATCCCGCTCAGGCGTTCGGGAAGTTCGTGTCCTCGAAGGACCCGTTCACCCTATGGTTCCTGGAGCAGGTCAAGGACGTCCACGGCGTCGACCTCACGCAGGCTGCCTCGGGTCCGATGCCCCAGCTGGTGATCGATTCGGCCGGATAGGCGGCCGGGGAGGTCAGCGCGTCAGCACTCCACCGCGTCGCCGGGGTCGCGCTGGACCGGTCGGTACAGGTGGTAGTTGGCGCCGCACGCGGCCTGGCCACCCTCGTGGGCGGCCGTGATCAGCTGGTGGTCGTGCAGGTTCGTGGCGTCGCCCGCGGCGTAGACACCGGGAACGTTGGTGTGCTGCTCCGAGGTAATGACGATCTGGCCTATCGGGCTCAACTCCACGCCGAGCTGGCGGGCGAGGTCGTTGGACGCCTTCGTCCGCCGAACGGTGTACACCTGCTCGACGGGGATCCTGGTCCGCTCCGGATCGTCCAAGACCACAGCCTGAATCTGGCCATCGTGGTTCTCGTACTCCGCAACTCCGCAGGCGTGCGCGGCGATGTCGTTTGCCGCCAGGTCCGCCAGCCGTGAAGCCGGAACCTCGAAGCCTTCGGCGCGGCCGGCGACCATGGTCACTCGGTTGGTGAACTCGAGCAGGTCCAGTGCGGTCTGGACTGCTTCTTCGTCGTGGCCAACGACTGCCACGACGCGGTCGATCGACTCATAGCCGTCGCAATGAATGCACCAGAAGAGGCTGAGGCCCACGCACTCGTCCCGACCCGGGAACTCAGGGAAGTGACCGGATACGCCGGTTGCCAGGATTACGGTCCGGGCAATCACTTCCATCGGACCGCCTTCGGGCACCTCCGCGAACATCCGGGCCACCTCGGCATCGCGCGGTACAGCGGGTCCGGGCCTGCCTGCCCGGGCGCCGCCCTCGGGCAACCTCTCCACGCGGAACCGGAACCGATCATCGCTGCGCTCCCCTGCCGCCACATGACCGAGCAGGAGCTGGACTCCGTATTTGGCCGCCTGCTTCCAGCCGAGCCGCCGCACCTCGACGGCCGGGACCCCGTCCGGGAAGCCAAGGTAATTGTGGGCGACGTGCCGCCATATAAATCGGTCTCGCTCATCGACCAGCAGGACGCTGCGCCGCATGCGGCCCAGGTTGATCGCGGCCGAAAGGCCGGCCGCGCCGCCGCCGACGATGAAGCAATCGACTTCGCGTGGGGACTCTGCTGTGCTCATCGGCAGATCATGCCCGATTGGAGCCCCGCGGCATAGGGCAGGCCCGCCTAGCCCAACGCGACCTGGGTTTCCGCAGCTACTTCGACCGAAGCTCGACCCGTCGTCAGTCTCGGTCGAGGACGGCGCGTAGTGCGGTGCGACCGCACCCTCGAAAGTGTCGACGAGGTCCCGCCGGCCGGCAACCGAAGTGTCACCCACCGCAGGCCATAGCCTGTCGGCGTTCGCCGTCAGCTCCGCCGCACCAGGACGAGGACGAGCAGAGAAGCGCCGGCAATCGACAAGGCGAGGTGCCTGATCCGACGCGAGGGCAGGGCCGGCGGATCGGCCGTGCCAAGCCTCGACTCCATGGCAACCAGGCGATCCCTCAGGTCGCTATCGGTCTCGTTCATCTCGGTGCTCCTTCGCCCGGCCGGACTTGCGCGTTGTCCGTGTTCGACCTCTACAACACCGACGCGGGTCGAATCCATGCACGAGAGCGGCAGCGCTTCTGCTACCCCCGCGCCTCGAAGCGTTCGAGCGTGTAGCGATCGATTTCCGACCGATCGAGCTCGACTGTTGCCGGGACGGCCATTCGGCCCTTGTCGATCGGCAACGGGACCCGCAGGAGATCGTGCACCAGTACCCCGGCTGTTGCGAGCCCCTGCGCCGGCTCCAGCCCAAGCTGCCCCTCGACTGCTCCGCCGGTCTGGCCGGGCCTGCTTGGCCCGCCACTGGCGCCCCGCCCGCTCGACGCCGCCGGCATCGCCCGCACCGCCGCTGCGATCCGGAGTACGGCGGCGATCCCCACGCCCGTTTCATAGAACGTGCCCAGCACCGCCGAGGCGCCTGCGGCCCCAGCGGCTTCGACGATCCGCATGGTCGCGGCCGACCCGCCGACCCGTGCCGGCTTGACGACGATCACGTCGGCCGCACCTTCGGCAAGGGCAGCGCGGGCCGAGCCCTCGGAGTCGATGCTCTCGTCGAGTGCAACCGGGACGCCGACGCGTTCCCGAAGCGCAACGTGGCCGGTCACGTCCAAGGCGGCGAGCGGCTGCTCAACGAACTCGATCCGGAACGGCTCGATGGCCGCCATCCGCTCGGCGGCGGTGTCGAGGTCCCACGCACCGGCGACATCGATCCGCAGCCGCGGCTCCGGTCCAATCGCCGCGCGAATAGCTCGCAGGCGACCGACCAGCTGGTCGGTCGTCCGCTCGAACCCGGCTCGGAGCTTGAGTGTCTCGAACCCGAGTTCAACCGCCTGCGCGGCGGCATCGGCACCCGCCTCGGGCCCGCCGAAGGCAATGACGGCGCTGACCGGGATCGGGGCGAGGACACCGCCCGGCGCGTTCTGGTCCGCCTTCAGCGCGTCGAGCGCACCCTCGACCGCCGACATCGCCGCCCGCCCGGGTTCGCCTTCGGCGGCCAGCTCGGACCATGACGGCAGCCGCCCCGCCGCCAGTGCCGGAACCATCTCGCGCATCAGCGCCGCCAGAGCGCCGGCCGTGGTGTCGGTCGCGACCGGGTTGAGCGCGGCCTCGCCCAGCCCTTCCCTGCCCTGTTCGTCCACAACACGCAACAGCCACGAGCGCCGATGCGTGAACTCGCCCGTCGCGTCGAGCAGCGGCCGCCGAAAGGGCACGCGGACGTGGATCGCTTCAACCAGAGCGAGCCGAGGAGTGGCGGCGGTATCGGCAGAGGGCATCCCGAACCCTCACGCCAGGCTTATCGAAGGCTTCGAGGCGGCCACCGACGCCGGCCGGGCGCGCCCGAACCGATCCTTCAAGCGCAGGAAGCGCTGCTCGAGGACGAAGTACGAGACGCAGGCGATGGCGACCGACAGCGGCACGGCGACCGGCCAGGGCAGCGCCCACCAGATCAGCAGACCGTGCCAGAGGTACAGCCCGTAGCTGATCTTGCCGATGAAGGCGAGCGGCCGCCAGGCAAGGATGGTCGGGCAGCCGGCCACCGCCAGAGTGCTCACGATGGCCGCGGCCGGGATGAACATGATCTGAGCGCCCAGGCCCGGGTCGCCCGGCCACAACGCCGTGACCAGGGCAAGCCCGAGCAGACCGGCCCACCCCACGACCGTGTGCCAGTGGGTCTCCAGCAGAGCCAGGACGCAGCCGAGCAGCAGCGCATCGCCGCGCGAGTCCGTCCCGACGAAGACGTGCATGAAGCCCCCGTTCAGGTCCAGCAGCAGTCGGTACGGAGTGTCGAGGAATGCCAGCAACAGGAGGACGAGAACGAGCGGAGTTCGCCCCAGGCGCAGGCCGAGAAGAAGCAGCGTGGGCCACAGGATGTAGAACTGCTCCTCAACCGCGAGCGACCACGCGTGGCCGAGCATCCCGATCGACTGCCCCGCCACAGCCACCCAGTTGACCACGTAGCAGATCACGCCCAACACGACGACCCGGTAATCCACGCCCTCTTTGGCCGCCTGCGGCATCAGACCGGCGACCGCGAGAAACGTGACCACGACCAGCGTGGCGGCCAGAGCCGGGAACAGCCGGAGCGCCCGCCGGATGTAGAAGGCGCGCAGGTCGACCCGTCCCGTCTTTGCCTTCTCGGCCAGTAGAAGCGACGTGATGAGGTAGCCGGATAGGACGAAGAAGAGGGTGACGCCGGCTCCGCCGCCGCCGTCGGCGAACCCGGGGACACCCGTGTGCGCCCCCAGCACGATGAGAATCGCGATCCCACGCAGGCCATCCAGCTCGGGACGGTGCTTCACCGGCCGCTCTCACACGACGTTGGGCTCATTGGCGGAGGGTAACCGCCGGGGCCGCCCGATGTCGGGCGTTGCCGCCGGGCGCGTCAGCGGGCTCCGATGCCGGGCATCGCCTATGCGTCTAAAGTTCGCCGCTATCTCAACAACCGCTCAACAGGATGGTCCCCAACCTGTCGCAGGACACCCGGACGGGACTACGATCTTGTCGATGACAAGCTCACGAATGGTGAGACGGGTGCCCGGCGCCGCCCGTGCGACTCTGATTGGGGCGGGTGCCCTTGGCGCCCTGGCCGTCGCCTCGGTGGCTATTGCGCTGCTCGCCCGGCTGGGCGTCACCCACGCAGCCCCGGTCTATCTGCTGGCCGTGGTCGCCGTCGGTATGCGCTGGGGCACCGTCCCCGCCGTGGCCACGTCGGTGGCCGCGTTCCTCGCCTACGACTTCCTGTTCGTGCAGCCCCTGTATACGTTCACTATCAACAGCCCCGAGGAGTGGCTGAACCTGCTGTTACTCCTGGCCGTGGCGGTAGCCATCGGCAGGCTCGTGGCAGTCCAGGCCGAGCATGCCGAGCAGGTGGCCGAGCGAGCGCGCGAGGCCCAAGCCCTCTTCGGCATCAGTCGGGCGCTGGCCGAGACTCGCACCGTGGAAGAAGCGGCGCCGATCGTGCTGGAACGTCTTGCGGCCGCGACGGCGATGGACCGCATCTGGTTCGGCCTGGGAGCGTCTCCCGCCGACGAGAAGACCGTTGCCGACACTGCCCCCGGGGAGCCGCTCCCCATCCCGGCCTGGCAGGTGGTTCTGCAGCGTCAGCCGGGGGATGAGCCGGCCCGCTGGGTCCGCACGCATGTGGCCACGTCCATGCTCCGCCGTAAGGCGGATCGAGCCACCGTCCACCGGGTCCGCGTCGAGGCTTCCGGCGAGTCCCTGGGCTCGGTTTGGGCGCTTCGGGCCCGCGAGGAGCGAGAGCCGGATCGCGCAGAGACGCGCATCCTGTCGGCCGCGGCGGACCAGCTGGGCCAGGCCGTCGTGCGCGACCGGGTCGACCTGGAGCGGACAAGCGCCGAGATAGCGCGACGAAGCGAGGCGCTCAAGACGGCTCTGCTCGACTCGGTGTCGCATGACCTGCGGACCCCTCTTGCCACGATCCGGGCCGCGGCGGGCAGCATGCTCGATGAGTCGGTCGTGTGGTCCCCTGAGGACCGCCGCGAAGCTTTCCAGGCCATCGACTCGGAGGCAGAGCGGATGGGCCGGCTCGTTCGCAACTTGCTCGACCTCAGTAGGATCGAAGCGGGAGCCCTCAAGCCGGAACTCGAGCCCTGCGACCTCGACGACCTCGTACCCCAGGTCGCCAGACGCGCCGGGACCGCTGCCAAGCGCGTGATCGTCGATCTGCCCGATTCCCTGCCGCCGGTCATGGCCGATCAGCTGTATCTGACACAGGTGCTGGCGAACCTGATCGAGAACGCTGTTCGGCATGGCGGCGACACGATCAGAGTCGGCGCCGCCTCCCTACAGGGCGGCATGGTGCAGATCAGTGTCGAGGACGATGGGCCGGGGGTGCCCGCGGCCGCCTTTCCCCATCTATTCGAGAAGTTCTACCAGGCCGGACCTCCCGGTGAGCGGAAGAGACGCGGCATGGGCATCGGCATGACAGTCGTGGAGGGTCTCACCAGGGCGATGCGGGGCGATGTTGCGGCGTGTCGAAGCGAGCTTGGCGGGCTACGGGTGGACGTTCGGCTCCACGCGGCAGCCGTGCCGGACGAGATAATCGCGCCGCCGGCCACAAGCGGGACGCCCGCGAGCGGAGATGCGAGCGTTCACGCCACGGAAACGGCCGCGTCATGACGGGACCAGAGCTGCTGCTGATCGAGGACGAAGAACCCTCACGACGAATGCTGGCCGATTACCTGGAACACCGCGGCTACCACGTCTACCAGGCCGACTCCGGCCACGAAGCCATGCGCCAGTGGGATGCCCACCGTGCCGACCTCGTGCTGCTCGACCTGGGCCTGCCGGACCTCGACGGCGTCGACGTCATCCGCCGGATCCGGCGCGAAGCGACCACGCCGATCATCATCCTCTCGGCTCGGGGCGACGAGCGCGACAAGATCAGCGGCCTCGAAGCAGGGGCGGACGACTATCTGACCAAGCCGTTCGCGATGGATGAGTTGAACGCCCGGATCCGCGCGGTGCTGCGTCGGGCGGCCGGTCCCGACGCCGACGCGCAGGGCGGCCTCCGCCTCGGCCCCATCGAACTCGACCCGATCCGGCGCGAAGTCAGCGTTTCGGGCCAGCCGGTGCACCTCACGCCGCGTGAGTACGAATTGCTGAGGGTCATGCTGTCGAGCCAGGGCCGCGTCCTGACCAAAGCCCGGCTGCTGCGCGCCGTCTGGGGCCTGGCCTACGCCGACGAGAGCGCCTATCTACACGTCTACGTGAACCGGCTCCGTCGCAAGCTCTCCGCCGCGTCGCCGGCGACCTCGCTCGACGGCTTGATCGAAACCGAACCCGGCATCGGCTACCGCGTGGCCGACGAGGGCTCTCTGCGCGAGCCACAGGCAGACACAGCCCGCCCGCGCTGACATTGGGTCAGGAGGCGCCCGTGAGCGGCGCCAGAGCCCGCAACTCGGCCAGCGGCGGAACGGATGTGTCGGCCGCCACCAGATTGAGAACCACCTGGTCGGCCCCCGCCTCGAAGCGCTCCCGCACCTTCTCTTCGATACGATCGAAGTCGCCCCAGGAGACGATCGCCTCGAACAACTTGTCTGAGCCCGGCGGCTCGAGATCCGTCTCGGACCAGCCGATTCGAACCAGGTTGTTGCGGTAGTTCTCCGACCCCACGTAGAAGCCCAGGTGGCGGTCGCCGATAGTCCGCGCCGCTGCCAGATCGTCTGCCAGGACCACTGGCAGATCCGCGGCCAGGAACGGCTCCGGACCGAGGATGCCCCGAACCTCGCGGATGTGATCTGCCGTGGAGAAGTATGGGTACGCCCCGGTCACGCGCTCGCCGGCTAGGCCAACCATCCTGGGGCCGAGAGCCGCGAGAACGACCGGCGGCAGCGGCGCTTCCGGGCCGCGCCACGGCGCCGTGGCCATCGCTTCGAGGTATGTGCGCATCGCCGAATAGGGGCGCTCGTAGTCGTGGCCGCGCAACTTGACCAGCGGCGCGTGGCTGACGCCGATGCCCAGGATGAAGCGTGACGGCCACGCTTCGGCGAGTGTCCGGCCGCCGTTGGCCATCGCGGCCGGGTCGCGGGCCCAGATGTTGGCGATGCCGCTGGCGACGACTAGCTGCTCGGCCGCGGCCAGGTAGACCGCCCCCTGCGCGAAGGCCTCGCGACCGAGCGCTTCGCCATACCACAGCGTGCCGTAGCCGAGCCGCTCCATCTCGCTGACGAACTGGCGTTGAACGGCCGCGGGCTGGGCGTTGAGCGGCCCGGCGAAGACGCCGATGCGCCCCGGATCGATGCCCTGGAGTCTGGCGAGGCTCATGATCGCCGCGAGTCTACCGCGCTGCCGGCAGCGGGGGCCGCGGTCGCCATTGGCACTCCGGGGCCTCGGGACGTGGCAGCCGGCGCCGGATGACCAGGCCGGCTCGAACCGCGGATCAGACTCGTGACTATCCCTACGCAGCAGACCATCGCGGCCACGGCGAACGCGTCGTGAATCGCCCCCGCCAGCGCCTCACCCCGAACAGCCGCCGTCGGCACATGGCCGCCCAACTCGGCCAGATGCGC
>Ga0182021_10012208_pt1 | contig 10209 bp, 9 predicted proteins | sample 612E3MmetaG_FD_120493 | JGI IMG/M metagenome (GOLD analysis project Ga0182021, IMG submission 120493) | Permafrost microbial communities from Stordalen Mire, Sweden - 612E3M metaG (Illumina Assembly) | ecosystem: Environmental > Terrestrial > Soil > Wetlands > Permafrost | place: Sweden... | reverse complement strand
CGCGACCCAGGCGCATGCCAAGAGCGCGCTCCGTGAAGATCAGGATGAGCAGGGCGACGATCCACACCGTGTAGTACTGGCGGAAGTAGGTGTCGATCTTGAACCCGAAAAGGTCGAGCGGCGGCACCGGCGCGAGACCAAGAGAGCCGCCGGTGACGCCCCGAGCTTCGATGACTATGGCGCTGAAGATGATGCCGAGGCCGATGGTGGCCAACGCCAGGTAGAAGTAGCGCAGACGCAGCACGGGGCGGCCGATGACGACCGCGATCACGCCGGCCAAGGCCGCCCCTGCGAGGAGCGCCAACAGCGTCGGCACGTTGTACTTGATCGCCAGGATCGAAGCGGTGTACGCGCCGACGCCGTAGAACGCCGCATGGCCGAACGAGAGCTGGCCGGCCTGAGCGATCATGAGGTAGACGCTGACGACGACCATCAAGGACAGGCCGGCGAACGTCATCCAGCTCAGGGTGTACAGGTCCTTGTAGACGAACGGCCAGACGGCCAGCACCGCGACGACGGCAAGCTTGGCGATGGTCGCTGCCGAGAGGAAACGGCGGCGCGGCAGTGCCTGCGCGGCCTGCGGCTCCACCCGAGCGCTCATCCGCCGGCCTCCACAGAGCCTTTGCCGAGGATTCCCGACGGCCGGAAATACAGGATGATGATGAGCAGTACGTAGGCGACGGCGCTCTGGTAGCCGCCGGGCAGGATGCCCGACGCGAGCGATTGGGCGATGCCCACCGTCAGACCTCCGACAATGGCGCCACTGCTGGATCCCCAGCCGCCGACGATGGCGGCGATGAACCCGGCCAGCCCGAGCATGCCACCCGATGCGTAACTCATCGGGCTGATGGACCCCACGCAGATGCCGCCGATGGCCCCGATGGCGGCACTGATGGCGAACGCCAGCACGATCATGCGCGTCGTCGAGATGCCCGAGAGGCTGGCCGAGAGCGGGTCGCTCGCCGTGGCCGTCATCTGCTTGCCGACGCGCGTGCGGTTGGAGAGCGCCCACAACCCCGTGAAGAGCAGCAGGGCGACGACGATCACCCAGATGCTCTGCACCTCGAACGTGAGCTTCCAGAAGTGCAGCGTGCGGTCGCCGGGGAACGACGGGATGCCGAGTCCGTAGCCGCCCCACTTGACGAGGGCCAGGTTCTCGAACAGAAGGCTCACACCGACGGTCACCAGGATCATCGACACGAGCGAGACCTTGATGATCGGGGCGATCACCAGGAAGTACATCGCCACCGCTACGACCATCACGGCGATCACGGCGATGATGCCGGCGAGCCAGAACGGCAGACCGTAGTCGGTCAGGAGCGAGTAGGTGAACAGCGAGCCGAGCATCACGAACGAGCCCTGGGCAAAGTTCACCACACGAGACGTGCGGTAGATGGTCACGTACCCGAGGCCCACCAGCGCGTAGATGGCCCCAGTGGTGATGCCCGACAGGAGCAGTTGCAACCACTGGCTGAGATTCATCTTGCCCCCCAGCAAGAGCACGAGCCGCCCGGGAGAACGCGTTCCAGCGGACAACTATAGGACTCTGAATCGTGATGTAGGATAGTAAAGTCAGTGCGATATCGTGTCAACGACCGGCTTGACAGAGAAGTGCCGCGCATGAGCCCATGTATATGATGACCAGCCAGCGACAGGCGCCGCCGGAGGAGATCCGGCCGCTCACTATCTCTGAACTCGAGCGCGCGACGTCCACGCCGAGGAGCACCATCTACTACTACGTGCGCGACGGGCTGCTGCCGGCGGCGCAGAAGGCGGCGGCGAGCCGTGCCGTGTACAGCGACCTGCACGTCGAAGCCTTGCTGGAGATCCGCCGACTCAAGCACGACGGCGCGCCGCTCGACGAGATCCGCGAACGCATACGGCCGCTGGTCGAGCAGCGGCATGCAGCGGAGCCCGACCTCGTCGCCCGGCGCACGCAGCAGACCCGGGACGCGATCCTGCAGGCCGCGGCGCTCCTGTTCGCCCGCCGCGGCTACCGCCGCACCCGCATCGGCGACATCATCAAGGCCGTCGGCATCACGCCGCCGGTCTTCTACGCCCACTTCAGCACCAAACGGCAACTCTTCCTCGAGGCGTTCAACGTGTTCGTCCACTGGACGAGCGCGCTCATCGAGCCGCCGCTGGCCGACGAGCCCGACCCGGCAGTGCGCCTCGTCATGCGCATGTACGCCTACTGGGGATTGCAGCGCCTTAGCCCCGACCTGCTCGGCCTGGCCCGCGCCGAGGCTCTGCAGGAGGACGCGGAGACGCGTGCCGCGGTACAGGAGGCCCAGCGCATCATCACCAGCGGACCCACCCGGGACCTCCAGGGCCTGCGCAGAAGCCCCAGCGACCCGCCGGTCTCCGACGAGCTCGTCGCCTACAGCCTGTTCGGCGCCACGGAGGAGATCGCGATGCGCGCCTCCTGGGACGACACCTACTCGCAGCGCGACATCATGCTGGCGCACCTCTTCACGTACCTCGCCATCGAGGCTGCGTACACCGGCAGGAACAACGTCACGGAGCGGCTCGATAGCTACCGCCCGCTCATCGACCGTCTGGTCGAGCAGGGCCCGCCCGTTCCGGGCCCTCAGAAGGCCTCCGGCTAGACGACCGCGAGTCACTCCGGCTCCTCGACGGGCCCTTCCCGACCCGGCACGTTCCACCCCGCGTACTTCTGGGCGTCGACGGCTGCCTCGAGGCTCGTGGGATCGAGAACGGCCGGCAACGGGCTGCTCTTCGCCCCGCGCGTGTAGTCGTAGACGACGCGCTCAGTGGTCACCAGGGAGAAGCTCCCGTCCGGATCGACCGGTGAGGCATCGCCGAAGACGACCGCGCGAACGGCCTCGTCCTCCGTGAAACGCAGCAGAGACCCGAGGTCGTCGAACCACAACTCCTCGATGCCGGCGTAGCCACCGACGCCGGCCGACTCGAAGAGAGTGCCCGCGAAGTCCTTCCTGTCGACCTCGGCGTGGAGATTCTGCACGAGCCTGCCGGGCCGCGTGTCGCCGGCGGCCAGGAGGGCTGCGGCGTGCTGCTCCCGCCAGGCCACGGCGAACTGGTCCGCCGGCAGGTCCGGCCGGCTCCTGACGACGTGCACCAGCTTGACGCCTCCGGGCTCCAAGCCCGGCACCTCGTCCCTGAACGTCTCGCGTGCGTACTCGATGATGAAGTTCGAGTCGCCGAAGTTATGCGGATGCATGCGCTGCATGTAATCGCCGGAGAGGAACGGCACGAGATTGTCCTGGGGTTTGTCCAGCCAGTGGTCGGCGAAGTTGTCCCACGCCATGTCCGACAGCGGGTAGAGCAAGCGTTCGCCGTCGACGCCATTGACGCTGAAGTGCTGGGCGTAGCGCCGGAACGTGCGCATCACCGACGGCGTGGTGATCATCAGCGCGACGTGGATGATCCCCCACTCATAGAAGTACTTCTCCTGCGTGTCGCCCGGCTTGCGACGGGACACCAGCATGAACTTGATCACGACTGCCTTTCGCCCGCCTGTTTCATCCTCCCGGTCACGGCTTGACCGGGTATCCCTCGATGGGCACGTCGTGGAGTGACAGCGCCATCTCGCCGCCTTCGTCGCGCAGCTCGATCCACTTGAGGAAGTTGGCGTCGTCCCGCTTGGGAAAGTCCTCACGCAGGTGCCAGCCGCGGGACTCCGCGCGGGCGAGCGAGGCGCGGTAGAACATCTCGGCGCCGAGGACCATGGACTCGGCGACATGGCAGGCAGCCAGGTAGTGCGGGTCGGCCGCGGCCAGCGTTGGGACCTGCGCCTTGAGCGCCAGCACTTTGTCCAGCGCCTCGTTCATCCGGTCGGCACGCTTGTAGATGCTGTAGCCGACCGGCGCCATGACGTCCTGGACCGCGCGCACCATCTCCGGAGCCGGTATGCCCGTGCGTCCGTGCGGCGCGAAGATCCGCACCTTGAGCGCCTCCGCCTGCCCAGCGTCGGGGCGACCGGAGGCGGCCCGAGCCTCTGCCACCGCCGCCGGCGCGCAGCGGGCGCCGGAGAAGGTGGCGAAACCGAGGCCCGAGCCGCGCATGCGACCGGGCGGAGCCGGCACGGCGCCAGCCAGGCAGGCCCCTGCGTAGCACGTGTCGCCGATGGCGAAGAGGCCTGGCACTGTGGTCGCCATCTGGTGGTCGACCTTGACCGGCGCGAGCTCGGCGTTGAGGCCGGGCATCACCGGCTGCATCGGCCCCCTGACCGTCGAAGCGGCCATGGCCTTGCCGATCGTGAGTCCCCAGAACTTCATTGAGACCGGACGGACGGCGAGCTTGTCTTCGTGGAATGCCGGCACGATCTCGTTGTTCACGTAGTTCTCGATCATGTTGGCGACGATGGGACCGTTGCCGGCCTTCATCTCCTTCCACCACTCCACGACCTCCTTGGAGTGGACGTCCGACTCGAGCGTCGGGCGAACGCGCTTGGAGATGTTCTCGCCCTTGGTGTTGTAGAGCACGTCCTCGGCGCCCTGGCAGACTTCCTTGGTGTCGGCGAAGACCCAGTTGATGAAGTTGCCGAACTCGGCGCCGCGCATGGCCGCACCGGCGCGGTACGCGGCGGCGATGCCCTCACCGCCCGCGCTCGCCCAGCGTGGCATCAGCTTGTAGCACTGGTTGCCGTTGGCCAGCACGACGCTGCCGGCCTGGGCGATCACGCACTCGCCGTCGATCATGCCGAAGCCGATGGCGCCGCAGACGCGGTCGCCGTCCTTGAGCAGGTCGATGATCTCGACGCGGTCCTTGAAACGCACGCCCAGCTTGCGAGCGTGCCGGGCCATGTTCAGCGTGAGGTCCTGGTCGAGCACGGCCATGCGCCACGGGTGCTCGGGCAGCCAGCGCACGTACTTGGGCTCGCCCGCGTCGTCGCGGTAGATGTGCACACCCCAGCGCTCGAGGCGCTCGAGGTTCGGCCGGGATTCTTTGAAGAAGTCGAACAGGAGCTGCTGGTCCTCGAGGAAGTCGCCGACGTTGTGGGTGTGGAAGTCGAGCACGTTGTCGAGGCTGTCGGCCTCGTCCATGAAGACGATGTTGCCGCCGCCCTTATTGGCCTTGCCGCCCCAGCCGGCAACGACCTTGTCGACGATGAGGACGTCGACCTCCTTGTCTGCCTCCTTGGCGGCGATAGCACATGCGAGACCGGCCATGCCGCCGCCGACGATCAGCAGATCGGCGGAGAGGACGCCGCCGAGAGATTCCAGCGTAGCCACCTCACACCACCTCCGGCCAGTAGATCCCGGGGAAGTCGGGCACGACCTTGATGCACTCCTCGGGGCACTCGAGCTCGCACTTGTTGCACTCGACGCAGTCCTCCGGGTAAGCGACGATCGGCTGGTCGGCCTCGGCGTCCCAGCGGTACACGTCGACGAAGCAGGCCTCGTAACACGTCTGGCATCCGCTGCAACGATCTCGGTCTATCTCGATGGCATTCATGGCTCCCTTTCAGGACGGGCGATCAGGTCTCGAACCCAGGTATCACGGGCAGCTCCATAGCCCCCACCTCGTTGATCAGGTCCGCATAGCGCCGCCTCAGCCCTTCGACGTCGATGGTGCCGTCATAGAGAGCAAGCACGGCGAGAAACATGGCAAGTTTGGTCCACATGACGTCGGTGCGGGAGAAGCGCTCGTCCCAGGTGGCGCGCATGCGCATGGTCTGGAAGGCGCCGAAGAGGCCATAGGACATCAGTTCGTCGGAGACGGGAGGATCAACGGGTCCCTTGCGTGCCCGAGCGAGGTCCCTCTCCTGATTGCCGAGGATGTGCTCGTGAGCTTTGCGCAGCTCGCGCGTCGTCTCCGGGTCGTCGTAGGCGGCATCGCGCGCGAGGTACAGCAGGTCGGGGTTCAGGCCGCGCAGGCCGTAGTCGCCGAGCATGCGCCAGATCAGGTGGGCGGCCGGATCGGATTCGCCGGCCAGGCGCGGCTCGATAACGCTCATGGAGGCGTCGAGGCAGGCGCGGTACGAAGCGGCGAAGAGGTCGCGCTTGGTAGGGAAGTGGCTGTAGAGCACCTGCGGGGTGATGCCGAGCTCGGCGATGATGTCGGCGATACGAGTCTGGCGGTAGCCGTTGTGGGCGAACTCGCGCGCCGCCGTACGCAGGATGGCGCGGCGCGTCTCTTCGCCCTGCCTCGCGACGAGATCCTCGCCGTTCTGGCTTGCGAACCGGACCCGCTGCCGCAATCGCTCGCGAATGGCCTTGATGTCGAGACCGTCGAGCTTGAGGCGATGGATCTCCTCCAGCAGCTCAACGTGATCGTCCGTGTAGAGCGCGCGGGTGGGACTGGACTTCTGGGCCGCTGGGAGCAGCCCCGCGCGCACGTAGTAGTAGATCGTGCTTCGCGCTGTCCCCGATTCGGTCTCGAGCTCTCCGATGGTCAGTGCTCGCATCCGCCCCCCTGGCAGACAAGCCGACCTTGTCAACTCAGCTACTTCACAGCTCTAGTTGTCGTGTCAGGCACTATAGCGACCGCCGCGCAAAAAGCAAGGGGTCGCTGCTGACTCGAAGAGTGGCCCTGCTCGTACCGCCACGCAGGTTGTTGCCGCAAGCGAGGATCCTCGCCTTCGGTTGCAGCTGTCGAAGCCGCGACTGAAGCAAACCAGCTCCAGAAACAGTCACGCCCTCGCGCGCGAACGTAACGACGCGGCGCGGCGAAATGCCGTCACCGTTCCCCCGTCACGCCGGCCACTTCGCCGACCAGACGCTCAGACGCGGGCCGTCCTGCCGACTCTATCCCGTCCGGGCGGCCGGGCCCGGACCAGCATTCCGGTCCTACAGCCCCGAGTACCTTGCTTCCCGGCCGCTGCCCTCGACCCTGAACGAGTAGTATGGGCAGATTTCCGGATCGGTGATGACGCGATAGAGCCGGGCCAGGCCGGGCAGGAAGACCTCCCAATTCCCGACCTCTTCGGTGGCGTGCGACGCCCAGATCAGTCCGTCATCGGCGGCGTTCTCCCTGGCCTCCACGGCTGAGGACATGCCGACGCAACCGTTGTCGCTCTTCTGCCACTGGTGCACGCGGTAGCCGAGCACGGGATCGTCGCGCTTCACGTTGTCGCCGAGGATGCTGATGGCGCCGACGATGATGACGTGGTCGTGCTTGATGAGGTCCCTGATCTCGTCGGCCACATCGGCGAGCTTCTCCATGCGGATGTAGGGCCGGATCTTAACGCCGTCGTTCCACGTCTGCGGCGCGATGTGGACGCTGCCCAGCGGACCGCCGGCCTCCTCCAGGCTGATCCACCACTCGAACCCCTTGTGGTGGTTGGGGTGCCACAGGTAGTCGCACTTCTCCATGTTCGACCAGAACCAGTTCAACTGGTGCGGTGTGACGTCGTCGAGTTCCCAGTCGATGTGAGTCCACGGATGGTCGTCCTGCCAGACTGCGCTTCTCATCTGCTCTCCGCCTCTTTCTGCTGGTCTTCGGCCCGTGCTACGCGCTACGTGAATTGACCAGATCGCCGGTGTTGTCGTGCACGAAGGCGACCTTGTACCCCGCGCTCACAGCTTCCCAGACGGGTCCTGCGCCACGGCCACGGGGATCAGCGGCCACGCCCGCGACGCCGTCGACCGCCGTTCGTCTCTCATGAGCCACCCCCGGCCGACCGGGCGGAGTCCATGCTGCCCTCCCGGCCGGCCCGGCCCATGGGGACAAGGCCGCCCGAGCCGGATTCTGCCGTCAGCGCCGGCATCAGCAAGGCGGCGATCACGCCCACCAGGGCCGTCCCGGCCGCCAGCCAGTAGGACGGCCCGAACGAGGCGAAGTGATCGGCCATGGCCCCGCCTATCGTAGGCCCTATCGCTTGGCCGACGCCGAGGAAGACGGTAAGGAACCCCAGGGCGGTCGATGCCAGGAGCGGCCCGAACCTGTCTCCGCACGCAGCGCCAACGATGCCAGGAATGCTCCAGGCAGTCAATCCGAAAAGCACGGCGGAGGCGGTGAGCCCAAAGGTCGTCGGGCGCATGGCAAAGAGCGAGAACGCGACCACGTGCACCAGACAGACGATGGCGAGCGCGGACTTGCGGCCGATGCGATCGGAGACGTAGCCCCAGACGACGCCGCAGAGCAGACTGGCCCAGCCGAGGAGCATGTAGAGGTCGCCCGCCGCGCCGCTGCTGTAGCCGGCGTCCGTCGTCAGTCGCTTCACGAAGAACGTCATGTAGATCATGTACGAGAACCCGAACGCGAAGTAGACGATGCCCAGGCGCCATGCGTAGCCCGAGCGCAGGATGCGGCGCCAGGCGTGTGGCGCCGGTTCCGCGGCAGCCGGCCCCGGACCGGCCCCGAGCGGCCGGTCGCGCAGCACCATCAAGGCAGCTCCGGCCAGGACAAGGGTGACGGCCCCGAAGATATACCAGCACAGGCGCCACCCGCCGGGACCCGCGCCGGCGATCAGACGCGGGACGGTCGGGCCGACGATCACCAGCGCAAGCGACGAGCCGGACACGACGAAGCCGGACGCCAGACCACGCCGCCGGGCGCTGAACCAGATGGACATCATCGCCACGGCGGGGACGTTCGTGGCCCCCGCCCCAAGGCCGGTGAGGGCCCGGGCCAGCGCGGCCGAGCCGACGCCCCCGGCGAGGCCGGTGAGCACCATCCCGACACCTGCTACGAGCAGGCCCGCCGGGATCACCCTGCGCGGGCCAAACCGCGCGGAGGCCACCCCGGCGACCACCGCCATGACCACGTATCCGGCGAGGTTCCAAGTGGCCAGAGCGCCTGCCTGGGTGTTGGAGAACCCCAGCCCTTTCTGCATCGCCGGCAGCACGGACGCATAGCCGAAACGCCCCAGGCCGAGCGCTCCGAAGACGCAGAGGCAGCCCATCGCCAGGATGGCCCACTTGTACCGCTGGCTCCGCGCCGGGTTCACGCGCCGGCGAGGCTTCCGAGACGGAACGCTTCCAGGTTCACGTCCACCGTTTTCGACGGCACGGAGCTCCGGATGACCGCTTCGCACGTCTCGCGCGCGAACGGCAGCGCAGACGCCACAGCCCCGAGCATCACCACATTGGCGGCCTTGACCGTACCCGCCTGGGCCGCCAGAGCATTGGCGTCCAGAGCGCGTACGTTCGGCCACGCGGCCGCGATCCGCTCATCGATACCATCGGGATACTCCGCCAGGCCCGCCGACACAGGACTCGGATTGACCCGCACGGCGTTGTAGACGACGAGCGCGCCCGGCCGCAGCCAGTGCACATACCTCAGCGCCTCGACCGATTCGAACGACATGAGCAGATCGGCCGTTCCGGGCGTGACCAGGGACGACCAGACCTTGTCGCCGAAGCGAAGGTGGCTGGTCACGCAGCCGCCGCGCTGAGCCATGCCGTGCACCTCGCTCTGCTTGACGTCATAGCCCTCCGCCATGGCGATGCGACTGAGCAGGGCGCTGGCCAGCACGACCCCTTGGCCGCCGACGCCGGAGATGAGGATATTGAAGGTGGGGCGGGCGGTCATGAGGCGTCCTTTCCGCCGACGGGCTTGAGTGGCCCATCAGCCGGACTCTCCGGCCCGGCCTGCCCGATGGCATGGAACGTGCAGAGCTGGGCGCAGACGCCGCAGCCGTTGCACTGGCTCGTGTCGATCTCCACCTTCCGCTTGCCGTCCTGCTCCGGCAACAGCGTCAGGGCGGTGCACCCCGCCCGCAGGCAGACTTTGCAACCTGTGCAGATGTCCTGGTCGACCGACCACGGGTCACGCCGGATCTTGTAGATAAGCACGCATGGTGAGGTGGCGATGACGACCGCCGGTTCCCCGGCCTCCAGCTCTGCCTTCAGCACGCGCTCGGTCTGTTCCAGGTCGAGAGGATCGACCTCGACGACCCGGCGAATGCCGAGCGCCCGGCAAAGGGCCGGGATGTCGACCATCGGCGCATCACGGCCCACAATGGACTTGCCACTGCCGGGATTCTGCTGGCCGCCGGTCATGGCGGTCGTGCGATTGTCGAGGATGATCGTCAGCGTCGGGCTGCCGTTGTAGGCGACGTCCATGAGCGGCGTGATCCCGGAGTGGAAGAACGTGCTGTCGCCGATGACCGCCGCGATCCGCCCCGTCTGCTCGGCCTTCTGCAGCCCGTGAGCATTGCCGACACTGGCACCCATGCACACGACCGTGTCCATTGCTGAAAGGGGAGCGAATGCGCCCAGGCTGTAGCAGCCGATGTCCCCTGTGACGATTGCCTTCAGGCGGTTCAAGGCATAGAAAACT
>Ga0182021_10012207_pt1 | contig 10209 bp, 8 predicted proteins | sample 612E3MmetaG_FD_120493 | JGI IMG/M metagenome (GOLD analysis project Ga0182021, IMG submission 120493) | Permafrost microbial communities from Stordalen Mire, Sweden - 612E3M metaG (Illumina Assembly) | ecosystem: Environmental > Terrestrial > Soil > Wetlands > Permafrost | place: Sweden... | reverse complement strand
GCTCGAGCACCTGGCTCGTCTCGAGAATCGTCGCCACGCTGATCCAACCCAGATTGAGCGCGTAGGGCACGCGCACCAGGAGCAGCTCGAGGCCGACGCGCGCCGAATCGCCGCGCCGAACCTCGATCACGACGAGCGTCGCCAGGATCGCGAGCATCACCCCCCACGCGGCGAGAAACTGCTGGGAGGCAAAGAGGATGACCCATGCGCCGGCGAGCATCGAGCTCAGCGCGGTCCACCAGCCGATCCGCCGGAGCACCGGGCTCGTCCTCTTCGACGGCATCGCCTGGTAGACGCTGTAGCCGAGCTGGCCCAGGAAGATCGCGCCCCAGATGGTGAAGGTCCAACCGGCCGCGGCGAGGAGCGGCTCGTTCCCGCGTGCGACGGACCCGACGTCCCGGCCCGTGAGCTGGGTCGCGAGGCCCGACACTCCGATTCCGAGGGGAATCGCGACCACGTTGGCCATCTGGCGAAGCGCGTCGTTCCTGGTGCTGCGTTGGGCCGAGCTCATCCCATGGTGTGGAGCAATTGCCGTGCCGGCGCGGCGCGCGCGGAGAACCACGACGATTCCCTCTCGGCCACACGAGAGGGGCCGCAAGAGCGTCACACTCGACCATCGCGCCACGCCATGCCGTCAAGGCAAACGGCGAATGCCCGCGAAAACGTGCCCGATTCGCGTGGCACCTTTCGTGCTCTAGCGGATCCCATGGTCCACACCAACGAGAACGAAGCGACGACGACGGAGACGACGATCGACATCAAGGCGAACGATCCGGTACGCAATCCGGCGGCCTCGACGACGAACGAGGACATCGCACGCGCCGAAGGTGAGGGCATGGTTCCCGCGCCGCCTCCCGGCGACGAGAAGGTGACCCTGCGATCACGCAAGACGAGGCGGGCACGACGATGACCTCGCAAGTCGATCTCGAGCGGTCTCGCACGATCACCCGCGAGGGGACGGTCGCGCAGCTCTCCTCGCTCTTCCGCGCCGAGCTGGCGGCAAGGGAGACGTACGACATCGCGCTCGGTCACTCGGCGCTCTCGCGTTACGGCGACGTGCTCCGCCGGCAGAAGCGGGTCCACGGCGAACGCGTCGCGGTGCTCGGAGCGCGACTTCACGACCTGGCCGTACGGCCGCCGGAGTCTTCGGGTGCGTGGGGCACGTTCGCTCGCGCCGTCGAGGACACCGGCGCCGCCGTCAGCACCGGAATGGCGCTCGCCGTCCTCGCCTTGGAGGAAGAGACGCTCGCGAACGACTACGCCGCGTCGCTCGCCGTCCTCGACGCGACGTCGTGCAATCTGGTGGCCGAACGCCTCCTCCCGGCGCAGAACGTGACGCTCCTCGTGATCCGCCGCATTCACCGGCAGTCGGCGGGCTAGCGCACCATGTCTTCCGAGGACCATCGAGCGGTTCGCGAGACCGTGCTCCGCCTCCTCAACGAGGCGCTCGCGACCGAGCTCGTGTGCGTCCTCCGCTACAAGCGGCACCACTTCATGTCGACAGCCCTGGGAGGAATAGCCGGCTTCGCGATCGCGAACGAGCTCGCCAACCACGCCGTCGAGGAGCAGGCCCACGCCGATCGGATCGCCGAGCGCATCGTGCAACTGGGCGGTGAGCCCGACTTCGATCCCGAGAGCCTCGGCGCCCGTTCGCACGCGGCCTACGTCTCCGGCAGGACGCTCGTCGAGATGCTCGAGGCGGATCTCCTCGGCGAATGCATCACGATCGACGTCTATGGGGACTTCGTCCGCTTCGTCGGGGAGCACGATTCGGCGACGAGACGCATGATGGAGGGCATCCGCGCACAGGAGCAGGAGCACGCCGACGAGCTGAGCGACTTTCTCCAGCACCTCCGGGGCGCGGCGTAGGAGCGCCCACGTTGACAGGGGTGCCAGGCGCCCTCCAAAGTGACCTGAGCGCTCATGACCCACGCCCTCCAGCGACCCGTCGCACGGCGGCAACTGCTCGCTCGGCTCATCGAGTCGCCCGATCTCGTCCGCGCCGTGCGCGATCTCCCCGCCGCGGCGTTCTCGGCGCTGGTGCGCCAGGTCGGCGTGGAGGACGCGGGTGAGCTCGTCGCCCTCGCGACGACCCCGCAGCTGGTCACCGCCTTCGACGAAGACCTCTTCACGAACGAGGCGCCCGGCGAGCGCGAGACCTTCGATCCGAAGCGCTTCGTCACGTGGCTCGAGGTGCTGCTCGAGGCGGGGGACGAGGTGGCCGCACAGCGCTTCAGCGAGCTCTCCGAGGACTTCGTCACGCAGGCCCTGTCCTTCCTGGTCCTCGTGCTCGACAACGACGCGCTCCTCCTGCAGATGAGCGAGAGCGCCGAGGACGACACGCGCGCCGTCGAGAAGGCCCTCGAGAGTGCGCTCACCGAGGAGCTCGACGGCTACCTGCTCATCGCCCGCGTTCACGACGGGTGGGACGCGGCGTTGGCCTTGATGCTCGCGCTGGATCGCGATCATCGCGCGCTCCTCGAACGCGTGCTCGATCGCTGTGCCGCGGTGGCGCGGGAGTACGTCGAGGATCTGGACGCGCTCCTCGAGGTGCTCACCGAGGGCGAGTCGCTCGCCGACGACGTCGAGGCTGAGCGCGAAGAGCGCAGGAGCCAGAGCGGCTACGTCGAGCCGCGCGCTGCGCGGAGCTTCCTGACGCTCGCAAGGCAGCCACTGGAGCCGGAGGCCAGCCGCGATCCGGTGACTCGCGCGTATTTCCGCGATCTCGCGCCGCCCGCGCCGGCGGCACCTGCGGATGCGAGCACGGCGAAGCTCCTGGGGCTCCTCGCGGAGGCCGAGGGATCGCCCACAGTGGGCCTACGCGCCCTGACCGCGGGTGCGACGGCGACCCTCGACGAGGCAAGTGCGCCCGCGATCGTCGACGCGATGCGCGCCCTGGCCGACGCGGCGCCGAAGGCGTACGGCGAGCGGCTGGAGGAGCTGGCGTACCTCACGAACGTGCTGGTCGCCGGCGCCGCGGTCGACGGCGAGCGCTTCGGCCCCGCCGCGGCAGCGGACGCCGTCCTTGCGACGATCGGGCTCGGCGCCGAGCTTCTCGCGAGCGAGCGCCGAAAGCCCACGGGCCGGCGCGCCACGGTGACCGAGCTCCTCGAGATCGTGCGCCATCATCCCGCGGACGAGCTCTTCCGCCGCGCCAGCAGCGCCCTCGTCGCGGGGAAGATCGAGACCTCCGTGAGCGGGCTCGTGCGCAACGAGCGCGAGGTCGCGACTGTGATGGCGCGCTTCTGAAGTGCGACCCGGCCTTGCGGCGCCTCACTTCTTCGGGTTGCGCGTCGTCTTCTCGAACAGACGCTCGACCATCTCGTCCACCTCGGGGTTCGGCGCCGACTCGACCTGCTCGAGCTCCTTCACGATCGCGTCCTGCGCGGCCAGCTGCGCGCGCGCGCGATCCATGGCGCGCGACTGCTCGCGCTTCTGGGCCTTGCGCGCCCGCCAACGACGAACGAGCGCCGGAAACAACGGCCAGGCCTCGGAGCCGTCGAATCCCGGAATGGGAATGAGGTTCACCGCCATGAGCCACAGGTTGCCGTCGGTGAGCGCGTCCGTGAGCCCCGCGCCCATCGCCGTTTGCGGCGGGCCGAACGCAAAGAGGTAGACGTAGGCTCCCACGAGCAGGAGCGCCTGCGCCAGGACACCGCCCCACGCGATGAGCGCGCGCCAGATGTCGGAGACCCTACCCTCCCAGTGGCAGACGCCGCCCGCGCCGTGCGCGTCGATGGAGACGACTCGCGCTCGCGCCGCGCGGACCATCGCCGCGTGTCCGGCCTCGTGGACGAGCACGAGCAGGACGAACGAGCCCCAGAACCACGGCACGAACCTGAAGCGACCGAGCACGAGCGCGCCGATGGGGATGCTCCAGTGAAGTCGGATCGGCGCGCCCGCGAGCCGGCCGACGTGGAGGTAGCCGTTCTGGAACCCGATCGCCATGCGCGGGTTCCATCGTAGTCGATCGTCCGGGCGCGGGCGACGACGGCCTCAGTTCTTGACGTAGACCTTCGACCCCACGACGACGAACGTCACGCCTTTGTCGCGGTGCAAATCGTACGTGACGAGGGTGCGATCGCCTTCCTCCCGGACCTTCGTCGGCTGCACGCCGCGCGTGGCGCGGAGCATCTTCAGCACGCCCTCGTGCTTGTCTTCGCGAAAGGTCGCGACCAGCTCGTCCTTCGACTTGCCACCGAGCACCTTCGCGAGCTCCTCCGGCACGACGGCCTCGTCGATGAACGTCTCGTCGTCGCCGCGCTCGAGGACCTCGATCCAGTGCGGGAGAATCGCCTGCACGCGCGTGGGCGCATCCGCCGACGCGGGCAGCGGCGCGGGCGGCATGGTCGTCGTGGCGGCGACCAGGTGCGGAGGACGAGGCTCGGCGGTCGCGGAGGGCACCGGCGGCGGCACGGCCTCGTCCGCAGGTCCGGCCGGATGTCGGCACGCGCCCAGGACGACCAGGGCCACGATGAAAAAGTAGCGGTTCATGGGACCGTGGAGCGTAGGCCAACTCGTGTGGATTTGGGGAGAGGATGACCTTCACCTCCCATCCGAAGATGGATGTCGTGCGCGTTCGCTTCTGAGCGGCTATGCCTTCGTCCATGGCTCACTGCATCAACTGCGGAGGACCCGTCACCCTCGGCGACCAGCCCACGAAGTGCCCATTCTGCGACATCGTCAACGCCCCCGCGCCCCGGGAGGTCGCCGTGGCCGTGCCCGTGCAGATCGTCAACACGATCATCCAGGCGGGGGCGAACGCGCCCGCGATCGAGCGCCGGTGCCCGCACTGCCGGAAGCGCCTCGTGACCGTGCGCGCCGAGGACGTCTCGCTCGCGGGCTGCGGAGCGTGCGGCGGCATCTGGATCGACAACGCGAGCGCGCGCAGCGTCCTCACCAACCCTCTTCCGGTCTTCGCCGATCTCGCGCGGCGCGCGAGCGCAGGCGCGACCGGATCGCGCGGCAAGTCCGAGAAGCCCACGTGCGCCGAGTGCCCCGCGGTGCTCGAGCGCTCGAGCGTGCACGGCATCGACCTCGACGTGTGTCCCGACCACGGCACGTGGTTCGACGCGCTCGAGCTCGACACGCTCGTCAAGCTCCTTCGCCACGAGCCCGTGACGCGCGCCGCCGCCCCTGCCGCCGTCATCACCTGTCAGGGCTGCGGCAAGCCCATCGCGGAAGGCCGCGCCAACATCACCGACGTCGGACTGCGGTGCGAGTCGTGCTGGCGCGCGGAGCAAGCCGCGGAGATCGCGAGGTTCGACGCGGAAAACCAGACCCGCGGCGGCATCGCCGTGGGAGGCGTGCTCCTCGGCCTCGCGGCCGTCATGCTCGGCGCGGCGGCATCGGAGCGGAGCTGAGCGGCACTATCTGGGCCAACACGCGAAAGCCGCTTGCTCGGAGCGAGGCCCGGCCGTAAGCGTGACGCTGCGGGTTCTCGCCGCGACCAAGATGAACGACTCGCTGCACGTCACTCGGCTGCCCCTGCGCCTCACCGCCGATCCCCGCCGCGTGATCGCGCGGCCGTTCCTGCCCGGCAGCCGCGCGCGCATCGCCGCGATCCTCGACCGCGTCGACTCGCTTCCCGAGGCCGAGGTCTCGTCGATTCTCTCGAGCGTGCTGGCGGACTATCACCTGCGACACAGGAACATCCGCGGTATCTTCCGGCAGCACTACGCGGCGGCCATCGCGTGGCTCGCCGGTCCCGCGCGCACGGAGCCGGACGACGAGCGACGCCTCCTCGCCGGCGCCTACTTCAGCAGCGAGTACTCGCTGGAGTCCGTCGCGCTCTTCAATCCGTCGATGGTTCTCCACCCCGACCAGAACGGCGTGCCGCGCGGCGCGGCGCGCTTCGTCCTGAGCCTTCGCGCGTGCGGCGAGGGGCACATCTCGTCCATCGAGTTTCGCACCGGCCTCGTCGACCTCGTCGACGGAGAGCCGAGGATCACCCTGGACACGCCTCCGCGATTCGCGACCACGCCGCGTCCGGTGGACGACGCGCTCTACGACAAGGCGCTCTACGTCCCCAAGCTCGGCGAGATGAAGGCCCACAGCGAGGGGGCGAATCCGGTCCTCCGTCTCCTCGACGACCAGTTCACGATGAGCGATCTGAAGGACGCCATCCACAAGTGCCGCCCCAAGGAAGGCGCGAGCACGCCCTTCAAAGAGCTCGCCGACAGCATGCTCTGGCTCGCCCACTCGAACTACCAGCTCGAGTTCTCGCCGGACCTCGCGCTCTCGGAGCGGGTGATCTTTCCCGTGAGCGAGAACGAGAGCCGCGGCATCGAGGACGCCCGCTTCGTGCGCTTCACCCACCCCGACGGCCGCGTGGAGTACTGCGCGACGTACACGGCCTACAACGGCATGCGCGTGCTGCCGCAGCTCATCGAGACGACGGACTTTCGCCACTTCAAGATCAGCACGCTCAACGGCCGATGCGTGCAGAACAAGGGAATGGCGCTCTTTCCGCGAAAGATCGGCGACGACTTCGTGATGGCCGCGCGCCTCGACGGCGAGAACAACTACCTGCTTCGCTCGCCCAACATTCATTTCTGGAACGAGTCGAAGCTGTTGCGTGGCCCGAAGCTTCCGTGGGAGTTCGTCCAGGTGGGCAACTGCGGCTCCCCGATCGAGACCGACAAGGGTTGGCTGCTCCTGACCCACGGCGTCGGACCGATGCGGCAATACTGGATCGGCGCGCTCCTGCTCGATCTCGAGGATCCGTCACGCGTCATCGGCGAGCTGAGCGAGCCGCTGCTCACGCCCTGCGCCGACGAGCGCGATGGCTACGTGCCCAACGTCGTCTACTCCTGCGGCCCGATGCGCTACGGGGATCACCTGATCATTCCCTACGCCGCGTCGGATTCGCACACGAGCATCGCCACGGTCTCGCTGCCCGCGCTTCTCGCGCAGCTGACGCGCTGACGCTACAACGACGCCGCGAACTCTCTCCCGAACTCGATGGGGCTCGGTCGATCCTTCGCCTGCATCGCCGTGGCCGCCCGGAGCAGCTTCGCGACCGCGATGGGCCACCCGCGCAGACGCTCCGGATCCTCGAACGGATCTTTTCGCATGTGGGCGATGATCCGGTCCCTCGGGTTCGTGATGTCGTCGAAGAACGACCGGCCCATCGTCACGTTGTAGATCGTCCCCGCCAGCGCGTAGACGTCCGAGCGCGGATCGAGCTCCACCGGATCGAGCACCTGCTCGGGCGCGATGTAGCCCGGGGTCCCCGCGACGAAGCGCCCGGCGGCGTCCTGCGGGACGCGGATGGCGCGCACCATGCCGAAGTCGATGACCACGGTGGCCAGCGGCGTGGCGAGCGCGGGGTTGCGGTGCTTCTCGGCGTCGAACCTCACGCCGCCTGCCAGGGGGAGGCGAAGCCAGAGGTTCGCGGGCTTGATGTCGCGATGCACGAGGCCGGCGCCGTGCAGTGCGGCGAGCCCTGCGCACGTCTCGAGGACGACCTGACGCAGCTCGTAGAGCGACATGCGGTGCGCCTCCGAGTACTGCTTCAGATCGGCGCCGATGAGGTACTCGAGCACCAGGAAGGGCACGTTCCCCGACACGCCGCGATCGATGATGTTGGCGACGTTGGGGTGATAGAGGCCGGCCAGCGCCTTCGCCTCTTCGATGAACGAGGTGAGAATGCCCTCGCGCTCGGTGTCGTTGGCGTTCTGCAGCGCCTCGGCCTTGGGGATCTTCAGGACGAAGAAGCGATCGGCGCCCGGCTTGCGAACCAGCCACACGGTGCCGATGCCGCCTTCTCCCAGCGCCTTCACCAGCTCGTAGCCCTCGATGAGCTTCGGCTCGGCCTTCTTCGGCTGCGGCGGCGGGGGCGGCGTCCGGCGGATGGCGCCGCGGACCGCGGCCTCGAGGAGCCCCGACGCCACGGGGCCGAGCGACGCGAACCACACGTCGAGCATCGTCGGCTCGCGCGCGCGGATGGCGCGGGCCACGAGCGCAGCGATGCGGGGCGCGTTCTCGGTCGCGCTGCGGCGGAGCGAGTCCTCGGCGCTCTGCTTGCTGGCCGGGTGCAGGGCCTTCACCGGATCCGAGAGGGCACCGTGCAGTCGCTCGCCGGCGAGGACGAGCTCTGTGCACAGCGCCTCGAGGTTGGGCCGCGTTCCCCCCGCGGCGCCGAACGACGCGAGCGCCTGCGCGAGGCTCTGGAGCGCCTGCGCGAGCTCGGTGTCCTGGGCGTGGAGCGACGTGAGCGCCTCGGCCGACGTTGGTCCCCACGTGCCGTCAGCGGCGCCCGTCGAGACCGCGGTGCGGAGCGCGTCGGCCTGCTCGCAGCACTTCTCGAGCGCCGCCGCGGACATCATCGGCAGCGCGGTCGCGAGCTGCAGCAGCATGGCGGGTCGGTCGATCACCAAGGCCCACCACGCAGCGAAAGGACCCAGCCATTCGACGTCGTCGACCTCTCCCAGCGCCGTGCCGCGCGTGGTGTCGACCAATCGCCAGAAGAGCGTGCTCAGCGCGCTCTTCAACGCGGGCGGCAGCTCGCGCGAGCCATCCGCCAATCCTTCGAGCTTGCGCAGCCAGTGACACGTGTCGTGCGCCGTCGGACCACGACCCGGTCCGAGCTCGGAGTCTTCACCGCACGCGTCCAGCGCGTACCCACCGAGCCGGATCGCGAGCACCTCGAGCGGCAGATCGGCGGCGAGATCCACGCCCTCGCCTTGGCGCCGCTCCTTGACGAGATCCAGGATCTCCGACGGCGCCGCAGCCAGGATCTTCCAGGTCTCTTCGAGGTTGGGCTCCTCGATGGGGTCGGCGGCGGGGCGCGTCGCAAGGAGCGGCGCCCACAGGCGAAGCGCGAACGCGCGCGCCGTGCCTTCCAGCGCGTTGATGGCGGCCGCGCGATGGCGGAGCCGTCCGGTGCCGAGCGCGATGCGACGCGCCTCCTGGAACGCCGGCGACAACGCGACGGCGAAGCGCGCCGAGCGCGCGTCGGCCTCCTCGTCGTCGTACTGCGCGGCGACGCGCATCAGGTTCTCGAGCCCCAGCTCGAGGTCGAGCGGATCACGCTCGGCCGCGTCGACCGTGTCGGTGACGGCGATGACCTCGATCCAGCGGCGCGACTCGTCGAGGGAGTCCGGCCGGACGTGGCGCGCGAGCTCGCGCAACGCGCGGAGCGGCGTCTCGATCTCGGTGTGCTGGATGCCACGGCGCCAGAGCGTCGCGAGCCCGCGGGCGAGCGCGCGCGCCGTGATGGCGCCCCCATACCCGGCGAGGATTCGCTTCGCGAGGCGGTCCCAGAGATCCTTGCGCTCGAAGTAGAGATACGGCGTCGCCGCCGCGATGGCCGCGAGCACCCATGCGTCCTCGGTCGGCGAGGCGATGATTCTCGCCAGCTGTCCGGCCAGCATGCCGAGGCGCTCGGCGGGCATCGACGCGAAGGCCGTCAAGGCACGCTGCCGGAGCAGCGGGTTCTCGCCGAGGACCCAGTCGAGGACCGTGCCTTCGAGCTGCTGCATGGGGCCGGTCATGCGGCCGAGGGCACGCGCGGCGTGGACCCACACGAGCGGCTCCGGATGGAGGAGCAGCGGTTGCAGCACCTGCAACGTTCGACCGAAGAGCTCGGGATCGGTCGTCGGGGGCATCCCGCCCACGCCGATCTCCAGACACCGCGCGGCGAGCACGCGTCCACGCAGCGCGCCGTGCGCCGGTCCGCGGATCATCTCCTCGAACGTATCGGCCGAGCCCCAGAGCCACTTGCCCAGGTCCGGGACCTCGCGCGCGCTGGCCCCCGCTTCCCAGACGAGGATCTCGAGACGCGCGCGCGCCTCGGTGTTCTCGGGCAACACGAGCTTCAGGCCGTCGCCAAGGAGAGGCGCACACGCCAGCGAATCGAGCAGCGGTCCCTCCACGACCCGTTCGCGCGCGGCGGCGACCACCCGCTCGCGGAACGCAGGCAGCGTCGCTGCCGCCGCCAGGAGGCGCGCCATCGAGGTGTCGCGCCGCCAAGTGCTCGCCGCGCACCACGTGAACAGGACCTCTCCGGCCGCTTCGGCGAGGAGCGGGACGAGCGCTTCGCCGTCCGCGCGCGTCATCTCCGGCAACGACGCCGAGAGCTCGTCGGCGGCGACACGAAGGGCATCGGGGAGCTGCGTCGGCTTGGCCAGCCCTCCACGTCCGCCGGCACGCCATCGCATGCGCGCGGCCTCTGCGAGCTCGGGGTCGGTCGCGATCACCGCGAGG